>Ga0209344_10001393_pt1 | contig 31768 bp, 21 predicted proteins | sample Cruoilmetagenom6_FD_187293 | JGI IMG/M metagenome (GOLD analysis project Ga0209344, IMG submission 187293) | Oil polluted marine microbial communities from Coal Oil Point, Santa Barbara, California, USA - Santa Barbara Oil Seep Sample 6 (SPAdes)... | ecosystem: Environmental > Aquatic > Marine...
ACAGAACGGAAGCCTTTTCACTGGCCTGACCGCAGGTACATACGACATTACCGTTACCTCGGATAGGGGTTGCTTTACCTTACAGACCGTAACCATTGATGAACCTACTCCAGTGGACGTAACCGCTACTGCTACCACTTTTGCCTGTAATGCCAATAATCAGGCATCCCAGGCTGTGATAACCGCTGTAGGAACAGGAGGTACAGCTCCATATACCTATAGTATAAACGGGGTGAACTTCTTTACTTCAAATACATTTAATATAACCGATAACGGGTCTGATAGAACTATTACGGTTACTATTAAGGACGATAACGGATGTACAGATGTAACCACAGTGAACATTAGTGCCTTGAACAAGTTTACGGCTACCCTGACCCAGGATGCTGCAATATCATGCGCAGGACCGGAGGAAGTAACCATAACCGTAAATGACAATGGAAATGGGGCCAATGTTTATAGCTATCAGTTATTACCCGTTGGTAATACCAATGCTACCCAAACAGGAACTCCAACCTATAACAGTGCCACCTTTAATTTGACCGCTGTGGGAAGTTATACCTTTAGGGTTACCGATACCACTACCGGATGTTATGTAGATACCGCCACATACACAATAGCTCCTTACGATCTAATCAAGGTGAGTGCTACAGCAATTACTCCTGTAACCTGTTTTGGAGATAATAATGGTTCCCTGCAGATAAATGTAAGCGGCTATTCAGGTCCTTATGATTATACGGTATATACCAGTACAGGTATTGCTACCGCCATTACGGGATCGGCCAACACCTCGGCGAACCCATTGATAATTAATGGACTAACAGGGGGGAATTATTATGTAAGGATAACAGAGACCAATGTTCCTATGTGTCATGAAAATTCCAATACTGTAAAAATTATTTCTCCGGATAGGGCACTGACTGCCGTTGTTGATCAAATAGCCAACGTTACCTGTTCCAATGATAAAGGTGAAATAATAGTAGACCCAAGCGGAGGTTATGGTCCGTATGATATTGTACTTACCAATACCACAACCTCACAGGTATACAATGCCACTGCTGTTAATGTGAAGGTATTCAACGACCTTTCTGCCGGGAATTATACCATACAGATTACCGATGCCAATGGTTGTATCCTAAATGATGTTGAAACCTTGGTACAACCGGCACCTATTACGGCAGATATCACACCACTATCCACAACTTTGGATTGTTACGGAGATAGTGATGGAACATTGACTGCTATAAATATAGCCGGGGGTGAAGGTATATACCAGTACCAATTAAATGTTTATGATGCCACAGGCACTAACATTGAATATACCTCTGGAGGACAATTTAGTCCAATATTCAACAACCTGAAATCCGGTATCTATACCATTACCGTATCCGATAGTTGGGGATGTGATATTGAAACCGTACAGGCCACTATAATAGATCCTACCGAAGTTTATGCCTCTTTAATAAGAACAAGTCCATTAACTTGCTTAAACGACGCAGAATTGTTGTTAACGGCCTATGGAGGAACAGGTCCTTATGAATATAGCTTGGACGGAAATAACTATTTCCCAATGAGCGGCGGAAATACCCATACCTTCACCGTAGCAGCAGGTAGTTACCGTTATTTTGTAAGGGACTCCTTTGGATGTAAATCCATACTTTCAAATGAAATCAAAGAAGATCCTATAGTGCCTTTAACCGTTACTATGGATACCTCCGCAGCAGTTATTAACTGTAGCGGTGACAATACCGCTATATTGATTGCAAAGGCAGATGGTGGATTGGGTAATTATCGTTATGAACTGTTCACGGATGCTGCTTTGACCAATAGTATTGCAGGACCACAAACAAGCCGTCAATTTAGTAACCTTACGGTAGGCAGTTATTGGGTTAGGGTTACTAGTGATGACTGTGTTGTGGTATCCAACGAAAATAGAATAACGGAACCGACCCCGCTGGTGGTGGACGATTCCTTTATGGATGTCACCTGTAACGGGGCCAATGACGGTAGTATAACCGTTTCCTTAAGTGGTGGTTCTGGTGGATATCAATATGCCATTTCACCCAACTTGGACAAATTTGATACGGTAAATACATTTACCGATCTGGCTCCAGGAAACTATACCGTTATTGCCCAGGATATAAATGGATGTTTTGAGCAATTGAGATATACGATAACAGAACCTGCCATTATAACTGCAGTGCCTACTACCACACCCGAAATATGTATAGGTAGTGAGGATGGAACTATTTCCTTAAGTATTTCCGGAGGAACCGCACCCTATAGTACTAGTATAAACTCTACTACAGATAGCGATTTTGTCATGGACAGAACCATGTTTACCAATTTGGCTGCCGGAACTTATGCCATCTTCGTTAAGGATGCACAGGGATGTATGATCAACATGGCTGTAACCATTGATCCCGGAGTAAACTTAAATGCTACCGCTACACCAATATATGAATGTACGGGTAACACCCCCAACAATTTCATTGATCTGGTACTTGAAGATCCAACGGTTGCCCCGGATGTAATGTATGCATTGGACTCCACCGATCCCAATGACATGGTCTTGGAACCCAATTTTACCAATATTGCACCTGGAAACCATTATATTTCAATAGCACATGCCAATGGTTGTGTACTGACCATAGATTTTGAAATAGAGAACTTTGAACCCTTGGTTCTTACCCTGGAACCCGGGAACATAAACGAAATTACAGCTGTTGCCACTGGTGGACAACAGGAGTACACCTTCTATTTTAATGATAAGGACAATGGTACGGATAATACCCATTACATAACCGAAACAAAAACCCACATCGTAAGGGTAGTGGACCAGAATGGCTGTGAGGCCATCGCAGAAATCTTTATGGAATTCATTGATATTGAAATCCCAAATTTCTTCACCCCTGATGGTGATGGACAAAATGATTTCTGGAGCCCTAAAAATCAAGAAGGCTTCCCAAAAATACTAACCATAATATTTGACCGTTATGGTAGGGAGGTTTACAGAATGGGTCTCAATGACCAAGGATGGGATGGACTATACCATAATACCGAACTTCCAACCGGAGATTACTGGTATGTCATAAAACTCAAAGGAGAAGAGGATGATAGGGAATTTGTTGGACATTTTACATTATATCGATAAAAAACTTAACCATAAATACAATGCGCAGTAAACTATTAACTTTTGTGTTGTTTTTAAGTACCTTGATCACTAGTGCCCAAGAACTTAATTCACCCCAGCTTTCACAATATTTGGCAGACAATCCTTTTGTATTATCCCCAACATATGCGGGTATTGGTGATCATGTAAAAATTAGGTTGAACGGACTTGCCCAATGGGTTGGAATTAAGGATGCACCTAGAACCCAATCCTTGGCTGCCGATATGAGGTTAGGGGAAAAATCGGGAATAGGATTGTTTTTATACAACGATTCCAACGGATATACAAAACAACAAGGTGCACGAATATCCTTTGCCCACCATTTAACTTTAGATCGCTATGAGGACGAATTTTTATCATTTGGTATCTCCTATAATTTCAATCAATTTAGACTGGACGTAGAAGAATTTATAGATGCCGGTTTTGATCCAGGTGTAACCGATGATAGATCAACCTCCAACCATAACTTCGACGTAGGTCTTTTATACAGAAAAAATTCCTTTTATTTCAGTGTAAATGCCTCCAACGTCATCAATAAGGATGTTTATATTTTCGATCCCATCTTTGAACCCAACAAACTTAGAAACTTCTATGCCTATACTGGATACCGATATAAGAAATCCAGAAATAGCAATATGGAAATAGAACCCTCCCTTTTGTACAAAATATTTGAAAGTGACGGTAGATCGGAAGCCGATTTAAATCTAAAATTTAGATGGTATGATTTTGAGGATTACTATTATGCTGGTGTTACCTACCGTTTTTTAAACGATCAAATAGGACGGCCATTATACATTGCTCCTTTGGCCGGTCTTAAAAAAAGTAATTTCTATTTCGGATATTCCTATCAGATCATTCTTAATGAAATATTGGGCTATAGTACCGGTACCCACGTAGTAACCATTGGGGTAGACCTATTTCAGGGTATCAGTAATTGTAGATGTACCTATTAACCAAATGTCTTAGTACAGGCGACTTGAACGCTAAATTATTTGTAAAATCCATTCTTTTAAGCTTGGATTGATTTAATTTTGTACAAATTATTGATGTGTTGGGAAAAATAAGGGTACGCAATATTAAAATTTATGCCAATCATGGTTGTCTTAAGGAAGAGACTCTTATTGGAAGCGATTACCTAGTAAATGTGGAAGTGGATGCCGATTTAAAAAAAGCATCACAATCCGATGAATTATCGGAAACGGTTGACTACGTACATATAAATTCTATAGTAAAGGAAGAAATGTCTATTCCTTCCAAACTATTGGAACATGTGGCACAGCGAATTCTAAATAGAATATTTGTAGAAATTTCCATCGCTAAAAAAGTGAAAGTTGCTGTCTCAAAAATAAATCCACCTATTGGTGGTGATGTCCAAGAAGTGACCATAATACTTAAATCCAAAAGATAAAACTTTTAGTTTTTGTAAGATAAAAAAAGTATTACCTTTGCACAGCAAATAGGCATTGTGGCCGAGTGGCTAGGCAGAGCTCTGCAAAAGCTTGTACAGCGGTTCGAATCCGCTCGATGCCTCCAAAACCTTCATCTTAACAGATGAAGGTTTTTTCTTTTACCAATACGCAAATTGATGTTAATAACTCCCGCTAACTTATAACGGATCAATCCCAAAAGTTGTGTGTGAATTAGAAAAAAAATAATTTACTATCTCATTTTTGTGTCCTGTTCATTTTTTGCATCGCCCAAAAAACGAACCAAAAAACGCTAGGCTGATTTTAAATTTCTTTAAATCTACGCACTTTCCACGGCCCCGGCGTCCAGGCCGCTTTCACTTGAGTGAAATGCTCTATGGACGCCTTCCGCCTTCCAATGTGAAAACCACTTGATTTAATACGAAATTGAAAATAGGCCGGTCCTTTCGTTGCGTCAACCTTGATGTGGGGATAAGTCATTTTCCGTTATTAAAAACCTTTGGCATTGCCCTCAAGGTCTATGGTTTGGTCGTTCTTCTTCCGTGGTGGAGATGGCATGGCCGTTAAGAATTATTGAAGCCTTGGTAATAATTTAAACATTGGTTTTACTAAATTGCTCCTATTAATAAAAACTATTTGTCAAAAAAAACACGACTGATCAAATTAATCCCTTTTTTTCATAAACACAAAAATTGGTCATGATCCAAAATCAAGGCATCAGGGCGCAATTGAGAGACGTTAGAAATACAGAATTCTTCCTATTTAGGTTAACTCAATTATTTGCATAAATATCCAAATACCCAGAAATTGTACTTGATCCCTTATAACGTTATAACGAACAGAATTTCCCATAATTGTAAAGCATAAATCCACCAATATCACTGGATCCTGTGGCCTAAATTGTTTTGAATAATGCCTTGAGAAATTTTAATTCCTATATATGGCATATGTTTTTATACCCCAAAACGGGATTATATGCCCAAGCTTTCCTTGCAATTTAAGGTAGTATTATCATCTTAAGGATGTCAGTATAAAAATTTGTGGTGAAAGAGACTAAACAGAGTATCAATACTTTGGGTTAGTTAAACCATACCAAGAAATAATAAGCTCACCAATAATTGTCCATATATAATTTTCATAACCATTATTAATGCATTATTTGATCATATACGAATAGGCCGGGTTATTGAGAAACATTTATATCTCAAGCCCTGGTTCCTCAATACTTTTGTTTAACTACTTTATAAGTTCTATTCCTTTTTCAATATTCAATTGATCTTTAGGGAGAAAACCTTTTATAATCAGAACAATGCCACAAATAACGAGGACAATGCCAATTCCTTTTTTTACTAGAAGAATTCTTCTTTTGGTCAACTTTCTGCGCAATTGTTTGGCCAATAAAATTTTAAAGATATCCGTAACAAAATAGGCCCCTATCATAGCGGAAAAGAAAATTATTATTCTATTGGGATCATTATCCAAGCTAGGCCCAACTACAATTATAATACCCAACCAAAATACCAAAACACCAATATTTATAAAATTTAGCAAGAATCCCTTGATGCACAAACTAAAATAATCTCCCTTGGTAATCCTTATTTCATTTTCCTGTTTAACAGACTCTTTCTTAAATACATTGCTAAGCCCATAAACCAATAGAATGGTCCCTCCAAAAACATAAAGTCCAGGATGATTACTAAGATTTTCCAACAATTGAAAACTACTAAAATAGGCTAAGGAAATAAAAACAACATCGGCAACAATTACACCCACATCAAAACAAAGTGCAGCTCTAAACCCTTTAAGGGCACTAGTTTCAAGAAGTACGAAAAAAACAGGCCCTATCATAAAGCTCAATAATAAGCCCAATGGAATCGCTGCCTGAATATCTTCGATCATAAAACTTTATAACTTACATTCTGGTAATCTTTCCTCCAAAAACCGTTTTCTCTTCCATTTTTGCTGGATTTCCATACACCATAACTTCACCACCGGCCTTTACGGCAGCCTTTACATAATCACTTGCAAATACTTCTGCCCTTGAACCGGCATTTACATTAATAGTACTAAATTTAGTTTTGAAATCCTTACCCTTATAAACACCTCCTGTATTTATTTGAACATCTTGAATATTGGAAGATCCCGAAGCAGAAATAATACCTCCAGTTACACTTTTTATAAGCATTTGATCTACTTGGGCACTGATAATCAACTCTCCACCTTCCTGAGCCTTCAATTCCAATATGTCTTGCTTAATAGGCTCCTTGGACGAAATCCTGGCGTCTTCGTTCGTATCAATAACAACAAGTTTTTCCGTATAATGGATATCTACAAAGGTTCTATAGCCACTAAATAGTTTAGTTACTTCCATTCTAATCTTAAGAACACCGTCATTGTTTACAATAGCAACATTGTTAGTATTGGCACCAGTTATTACGGCCTTGTTAACATCGGATTTTATAAGGTTCACGGACAATCCATCAAAAGCCTTGACTTCTTTGAACGGCTGTAAATTTTGAGTTACCTTTTCGTTTTGCGACCTTAGTGATTGGGTAGCAACCAATAACAAAAGTACTACTATTAATTTCTGATCCATTATCTTAGAGCTATAGTTTTTTGACCAATTATTATTAACCAAAAAACATTTTTCCGGACTAATTCCGTATAACATATTTATGAAATGGCAACGTTTTATTAACTAATCCAGTTCAGTTAAACAAATTCCGTTCCAAAACAAAAATTTAGACATTTTTTCCAATCAAGGAAAAATCCAAATGGCGCTTTATTAAATCTGTACTTTTAACCATTACAATAACTTCATCTCCCAATTGATAGGTTTTCTTGGTTTTTTCACCAACTATGGCATACTCCTTTTCATCAAAGGTATAATAATCATCCTTTATATCACTAATCCTTACCATTCCTTCGCACTTATTCTCAATGATCTCAACATAAAGTCCCCATTCCGTAACCCCTGAAATTACACCTGCAAATTCTTGATCCTGATGATCTTCCATAAATTTTATCTGCATATATTTTATGGAATCGCGTTCAGCATTTGACGCCAAACTTTCCATATCGGAAGAATGCTTACATTTTATTTCATAGGGTTCCGCCTTCGGGGTCTCCCCCCCATCCAAATAATGCTGTAATAACCGGTGTACCATTACATCCGGATATCTTCTAATAGGCGAGGTAAAATGCGTATAGTAATCAAAGGCTAAACCATAATGGCCAATATTCTCTACCGTATAAATTGCCTTGCTCATACTTCGTATGGCCAAAGTATCCACTAAGTTTTGTTCCTTCTTCCCTTTTACATCTTCCAATAGTTGGTTCAAGGAATTACTAATGGACTTCTTATCCTTAAAATCAAGCTTATGCCCAAAACGCGATATTATACCATTTAAAGCCATTAATTTATCCTCGTTGGGTTCATCATGTACCCTATAAACAAAGGTTTTAACCGGCTTTTGCTTTCCAATAAACTGTGCTACCCTTCTATTGGCCAATAACATAAACTCTTCTATAAGTTTATTGGCATCCTTAGACTCCTTAAAATAAACCCCTTGAGGCTCCATTTTTTCATTGAGATTAAAACGTACTTCAATTTTATCGAAAGAAATTGCGCCTTGTTCCATACGTTTATCCCTCATTATCTTGGCCAGCCGGTCCATGGTCAAGGTGGCTTCAACCACCTCATCACTAACGTTATAAGCATCTTCCCTTATGGATATTTCCGAAGGAATTGATCCCTGCCCACTCTCTATAATATGTTGTGCCTCTTCATATGCAAATCGTTCATCGGAATTAATTACGGTTCTACCGAACCATTCATTCTTTATAACGGTGTTTTCATCCAATTCAAAAATGGCCGAAAACGTATATTTTTCTTCATTTGGACGGAGGGAACAGGCATTATTGGATAATACTTCTGGTAACATAGGTACAACCCTGTCTACCAAATACACTGAAGTTGCCCTGTTATAGGCTTCTTCATCCAAGATAGTATCAGGTTGTAAATAATGGGAAACATCTGCAATATGGATTCCAATTTCAAAATTGCCATTTTCCAATTTCTTAAAGGAAAGGGCATCATCAAAATCTTTGGCATCCTTGGGATCAATAGTAAAAGTTAAAGTTTCCCTAAGGTCCCTTCTTTTAGCTATTTCTTCCTCTTTTATACTGGTATCCAATGTATTGGCAAACATATCTACCTCCACAGGAAACTCATAAGGTAAACCATATTGTGCTAAAATGGAATGTATTTCAGTATTGTGTTCCCCTGGTTTACCCAATACTTGGGTAATGGTTCCAAAAGGAGAATCAGCATTATCCGGCCATTCATTTATTTCAACAATTACCTTATCGCCATCCACTGCCGTGGAAAATTTGTTCTTTGGAACAAAAATATCGGTATACATTCTATAATCCGTTGGCCGCACAAAGGCAAAATCCTTTTGCATATCAACAATCCCTACAAAGGAAGTCTTATCCCTGGAAACAATTTTTGTAATTTCCCCCTCTAATTTTTTTCCCTTTCTTCTAGGAAAAATATAGACCTCCACTACATCCCTATGAAAAGCCTTTTTTAATTTATTGAAAGGAACAAAAACATCATCATCCAGACCTTCAACCACAATATATGCATTGCCCCTTCCCGTTATATCAACGGTTCCGGTATGATAGGTCTTTGTGGAAGCCACAGCTTTGTATAAACCTCTGCCCTCCTCCAATATTCTTTTCTTTTCCTTTAATTCTACCAATCTTTTAATTAGGGTGTTCCTATCATTGGCTTCTACAACTCCTATTTTGGCTGCAATTTGTTTATAGTTAAACGATTTTTCCGGCTCTTTTTCAAGAACAGTAAAAATACCTCTTGTTATTTCGTTTTTTCTTTGATTTTTGTTTCTCTTGTTATTCTTTGACATTAACACTTTTATTTTTGGAAAATTACGAATTATAATCCATTGTCCTTAGATTACAATTTTAAGTTACTCTCTTCTTTTATAATTTTTGTTATCAACATTTATATTATATATATATTTTCTTTTTTCTAAAATTTAAAATAAAATGGTGATTATAATGGCTTGTTTATAGTGGATATAAAATTTTACCTTTAAACTTGCTTTAAACCATTAAATAAGTTTATTGACAATTTATAAAGTTAATAAAGGTTACAAATCAAGCGTTTAAATGGGTTATTAATATTTGTTGACAACCCATATGAACATAAAATTATTGAAAAGTTAATGTTACCTGAGTGTTAATTACTTCTTTTAAATATTTAATATCTTTCTATAAGAATCTAAGAAGTAAATTATTCATTTACGATAACATTTTGTAAAGCAAAATTAAGGTGGATAATAAAAATTTAATATTTACTTTTTATAAGTAGTTTGTTAACAATGAGTCATTGTTAGTAAACGACTAAATAACAAGGTTTTTCAGTTTTATTAAAATTTATGTTGTTAATAACCTGGTTTCTGTGGTGAAACCATTGGTATTTGTACATTTGTGTGAATATAAGTACTTATTATCCGCAATTTTTATTTTACTTTATTCATTAATAACCATCCTTATACAATGAAAATAGCTATAGGTAATGATCATGCAGGTACAGAATATAAACTTGCCATTATTGGATTATTGAAATCAATGGGTATAGAAGTAATAAACCATGGGACCGATGGATCCGGTAGTGTTGATTATGCAGATTTTGTGCACCCGGTAGCCAATGAAGTGGAGGCGGGTAATGCAGATTTGGGAATTATTATTTGTGGGAGTGGTAATGGGGCCTCTATGACGGCTAATAAACATCAAAAAATTAGGGCAGCCTTATGTTGGACAAATGAAATAGTACAATTGGCCAAGGAACACAATGATGCCAATATATTAAGTCTACCTGCCAGATTTATTTCTTTGCCACAGGCCTTGGAAATGGTGAAAACATTTCTAAATACATCCTTTGAAGGAGGTCGGCACGAAAGAAGGATTGAGAAAATACCTTGTAAGTAAAATATTTATTTATAATCAGTATTTATCCGGAGCAATATATAATTTACTTTTTTCGCTTGGTTTTATTTTAATTTTTAATCCTGATATATCCGTGGTAAATAACTATCCCTTTTTAAAATAAAATACTACTAATATGATAGGCTGTATATAGAGTATGAAAATTGAAATAAAAAGATTCCAAGATCTTGATGTATCGGACTTATATAGTGTGTTGCAATTGCGTAGCGAAGTGTTTGTAGTGGAACAAGATTGTGTATACCAGGACATGGATGGTAAAGATCAGCTTGCCCTTCATATAATAGGAAATGTAGACGGAAAAATTGTGGCCTATACCAGAGTATTTAAACCCGGGGATTATTTCAAGGAAGCAAGTATCGGTAGGGTAGTGGTACGGAAATCAGAACGTCAGTATGGATATGGCTTTGAAATAATGCAGGCTTCCATAGAAGCAATTCATAAAAATTTTGGTGTTGGCACCATACACATTTCTGCCCAGAAATATTTAAAAAAGTTCTATACTAGCCTTGGTTTTAATATGGTTGGGGAGGAGTATTTAGAGGATGGTATACCCCACATAGGCATGGTCAAGGATTAAATTTATTGAAGGTCTACCCTATATTATTTTTATCAATTTGATACAAAAAAAAAGAGCTGTAAAATACAGCTCCCGATCTATTCGATTTTACTGTTCCAATTTATATTTTAATAGGTGTTTTATCACTTAGATTGATATCCTCCAACATATTATCGGTAAATTTATAATGTCCTTTAGTAGTGATAATTTTAAAACGATTGGAATTCATTCGGCTTAGGGTATCCAAAAACAACCATTTGGATTTTAATAACAATGGCCTGTCGGATTTTAAACTAATCTCGAAATAGTATTTTTTACCATTTTTTAAAGCCACAATATCAGGGGTAATTTTGGTGTCGCTACCTTTTTTTAAATAGGACTTAGGACAGTCATAACCTTCAATATCCGCCTTGATTTTTTCAAAACCGTGCGCTTCCAAGTGGGAAATGGACTTCTTTATGAACTCCTCATTTGCTGATTTTTCAGTTTTTATCATAATCGTAATTTACGAAAAAAAATCGATTAAAAGCAAATAAATACGCTGATTAACAGATATTTAAATAGATTTTAACAAATTAATGTGCTTTGTGGAAATGATATAAAATGGAATGGAGAATTGTAATTGGTCGTGGTGGATTAAGTTGGATGAGAAAATTTAAAGTAGTTTTCGTTTTAGAAGGTGCTGGTGTGGAAAGCCTTTTATTAGTGAAACTCAATTTTGGGAAGTCAGTAAGACGTACTTAAAATTGCAAGTTGAACTAATCCCGCCTTTTTCGGCAGATAGGCCTGCCCTGAGGTGTAATACCTTTTATTAAATCATAAGGCCAAGTATATGTCCGGGACCCTCTTACAGAGTATTTCTTTGGGGGAGTGCAATACAAAAAAAGGAAATTATAAAATTAAATTTGGCAACTGCGCTACTGATGTATTCCTTAAATTTTTATAATTTTCCAAGTTTCAAATAAAATTTTGTATTAACAATCATAGATGTTTTATATGAATTGCCATCGAAAAGGAATAGTTTTTATATTTATTGCAACTGTCTTTCTATTCATTTCCTGCGAACAAAGGGTGGATAAGGATAAGCTTACCATCACTGCTGTGATGGACGATATAAAACAGGAATTTGCCCCGGACAAAAGGGTCGCCCTGTTTAACATAGAATACAGTAGGGAAGGAAATGAAACCATTCTTAAGGGAGAGTCCAACCTACCTGAGGCGGTTGCCAGCTTTAAGCAAAAACTGGCAGGGAAAAATATATATTATTTAGATAGTATTCAATTATTGCCATCCTCCAATTTAAATGGTTTTACCCAAGGTCTTATTACTATATCCGTGGCTAATTTACGTGGAAGGCCCGCCCATTCGGCGGAATTGGTTACACAGGCTACTTTGGGAACCCCTGTCAAGATTTTAAAGGTAGAAGATAGTTGGTATTTGATTCAGACTCCTGATAAGTATTTGTCCTGGGTAGATAGTGGGGGAATAATGCCATTATCAACGGAAAAATATACGGATTGGAAATCAACGCCAAAAGTTATATATACGAATACTATTGGTCATTCCTATACAGCGCCTAGTAAGGATACCCAAGTCATATCCGATATGGTTGCCGGAGGTGTATTGGAGCGTATAGGAGAGGAAAAGGATTTTTATTATGTGCTTTATCCGGATGGAAGAAAGGCTTATGTTCCCAAAACCGAGGCCATGGATTATGACCGTTGGCTGGCAGCATTGGATCCCAATCAGGAATCCTTGGTGAGTACTTCCAAAACCTTAATGGGCGTCCCTTATTTGTGGGGGGGCACCTCTACCAAAGGAGTGGATTGTAGTGGATTTACCAAAACCATTTATTTTTTAAACGGAATTGTTCTACCAAGGGATGCTTCCCAGCAAATACATACAGGAAAGGAGATAGATGCGGTTAGGGATTTTGGGAAGTTGGAGCCAGGAGATTTATTGTTTTTTGGAAAACCGGCAACAGATACCACCAAGGAACGTGTAATCCATGTTGGGATGTGGATAGGTAACAATGAATTTATCCATTCTGCAGGAAGGGTGCATATAAGTAGTATGGACAAAGAAGCTCAAAATTTTGATGCGTATAACTTCAATAGATATTTACGATCCAATCGCTATCTTAAGGAATCTAAGGACGGATTGATAGAACTGGCAAAAACCCCTGTTTTTAAGGATTAATGTGGACTTATTTTAGGTCCACGGCCATTAAAAAGTCATCTGCGGTCATATAGAGTCTTTTCTGATCTGTATCAAAAGCACAGTTGGCCGTAGCCTGTCCAGTATGTATTCTTGCCAAAACTTTCCCATTAGCATTAAAGATCCAAACACCACCGGGTCCAGTGGCAAATAAGATTCCACTATTGTTTATTTTTAATCCGTCGGGCAGCCCTTGTTGACCTTCTTTTCCAATTAGATGAGTTACCTCATAAAAAAGCTTTTTACCGCTTACTTTTCCAGGTTTTGGAAGGTTATATTGGTACCACGCGGCATGTTCCGGATCCGAATTGGCAACGTAAAGGACATTTCCATCCGGTGATATTCCAATTCCGTTGGGACGGGATATAGAGTCGAGCAATATTAATTCCCCGCTAGCCATAAGGCAATAAATCCCTTGAAAATCCAATTCTTTGGCTTCATCATCCATTCTTTTCGGAAGTCCATAGGCAGGATCGGTAAAATAGAGGTTGCCATTTTTGTCGAATATGCCATCATTAGGGCTGTTCAATTTCTTTCCCATATAGGAATCAACAAGGGTAGTAAAGTCAGATAAAGGAGAACTTAGCGGTCCATTCATTTTGGCTATTTGGCGATTCCCGTGTTGTAAAAGAACCAATTCACCCTCTTTACTAAGCAATAGACCATTGGAACCCGGTTCTTCACCAGTAAAATCGGTTCCTGAAAATCCTGAGGGATGCAAGTAGGTGATTGTATCGTTGTTTTTTGGATCCAACTTATAGATTTTGTTATTTGGGATATCTGAGAATAATAAATAATTGCCTTCTTTTATCCACAAAGGTCCCTCGGTCCAGGCAAAGCCACTGGCGAGAATTTCAATTTTAGATTTCGGATCAATAATTTGAAGAGCTTCATCATCCAGTATTTCAATGGAAAATTCAGAAGCATTAGTTGCTATGGGTATTGTATTTTTACCGGTCTCTTTACAGGAGGTCCCAAAAAGTAGAATGGCAGCTGTAATTGTATATATCAAGTTTTTCATTTTAGTGCATTATTTTAACAATTATAGTAATGACGGTCATAGCTGTGCCCCCAAGTACGAATGTGCCGGCCGATTGAATTTGATAACCTTGCTTAACGTTCATTCCTGTGAGCTGGGTAAGAACCCAAAAAAAACTGTCGTTTACATGTGAAACTACTGAGGCTCCTGCACCTATAGATAAAACGGTCATAGTAGCCATGAAGGGGTCGTTAAGGCCCAAAGCTGGCATTAACGGGGCTATGATGGATGCGGTGGTTACCAAGGCCACAGTTGAGGATCCCTGGGTGGTCTTAAGACAGGCTGCCAATAGAAAAGGCAGGAACAAACCTAATTCCATTCCCGTAAATTCTGAGGTGATGGTATCGGCAATGCCCGAGTTTTGCAACATTTTTCCAAAAATACCGCCAGCCCCGGTAATGAAAATAATAGGGGCGGCCTCCCTTAAGGATTCTCCAAACCAACCCGTGGAGGAGAAAATCTTTTCGTCTAACTTTTTCGGTAAAACCAGGGACAATAAGACCCCTACCAAAAGGGCAATTACAGGAGTTCCCAAAAATGATATAATTGTTTTAAATATAGATGGTTGAAAAGTGAATTCTGGATAATCCATGACCGACTTAAGGATAATGAGTACAATAGGGATTACTATGGCCAATAAAGACTTCCATAGGGCCGGTTGTTCCTGCTTGGTAGTCACAGGCTCGAGGACTATAGGAACATGGATTCGGGATGCGAATTTGGTTGCAAAGAAATAACAGGCTATTAATGAAATACTACTGATAATCAAGCCCCAAATCATAACACTTCCCAAATCTGCCCCCAAAATACCGGCAGCGGCAATAGGTCCAGGGGTAGGTGGCACCATGGTATGTGAAGCTGTTAATCCCAATGCCAGGGCTGCAGTGGTACCAGCAAAGGAAACACCTGCCTTGGAGGAAAGCACCTTGTTTAATGGATTCATTATTAAAAGTGCACTATCGGCAAATACTGGAATTGAAAGTATATACCCTGTAAGGAGCATGGCCAGGTGGATGGATTTTGCACCTATTAGTTGTAAAATTTTGGTGGCGATGACAAAAGCGCCACCAGATTTTTCCAAAACCTTGCCTATGGTAACCCCAAATAAGATTATGAGCCCTATTTTACCCATAATATCCCCAAAACCATTATTTATGGAACTGATGATGGCTTCTATATCCATACCCGTCATAAAGCCGTAGGCAATGGCAGAGAAAAGGAGCACAAAAAAGGGATGCACTTTAAATTTGATGATGCCTATGATCAATAAGGCAAGGGACAGTACTAAGGCGATAAGGTAAGTCATGGTTGTTTGGTTGGTTATTGGTGTTATTAAATAGTTATACTTACCATTCGGTAAAGTTTCCATCGGGTCCGCGCCATATAGGGTTGGACCAATTGTGGCCAATTTTTTGAGCTTCCCTTAATTTTTCTTCGTTCATTTCAACTCCCAATCCAGGCTTTTCAAATAGATCAATATATCCATCTTTGATATCAAAAATTTCTGGATTCAGAACATAGTCCAATAAATCAAATCCTTGGTTATAATGGATTCCTATGCTGTTTTCCTGTATAAAGGCATTGGCGGAGACAAAGTCGACATGTAAGGCAGAAGCCAGGGAAATGGGTCCCAACGGACAGTGGGGGGCCAATGCTACATCATAGGCTTCGGCCAAAGTTGCTATTCTCCTAACCTCGGAAATACCCCCGGCGTGACTAAGGTCTGGTTGTATAATATCTACCACGCCTTCTTCCAGAATTTTTTTAAAATCCCAGCGCGAAAACATCCGCTCCCCAGTAGCAATAGGGATGCTGGTATAAGTATAGATATGTCTTAAGGCATCATTGTTTTCACTAAGTACCGGTTCTTCAATAAACATGGGTTCATAAGGGGCAAGCTCATCTATGAGCCTTTTTACCATGCCTTTATGTACCCGGCCATGAAAATCCAGACCTATGTCCAAATCGTTTCCAAATTCCTCTCTTAATAATCGTATGTTATTGGATACCTGTTTTACATCCTTTAAGGTTGAAATCCAGTCCATGCCGCCAGTAGCGTTCATTTTAACCGCTTGGAAACCTTCCTTTACCTTTTCGTGCGCCTGTTCCAATAATACCTCTGGATGGTCTCCACCGATCCAGCAGTACATTTTCATTTTATGGCGTACGGCCCCTCCCAATAAATCGTAGACAGGAACACCAAGAGATTTTCCCTTTATATCCCAAAGTGCCTGATCTATACCTGAAATGGCACTCATAAGTATGGGACCACCACGGTAAAACCCTCCACGATAGAGTATTTGCCATATGTCTTCAATATTTGAGGCCGACTTCCCAATGAGGTATTGCTGGAGTTCCATTACGCAGGCGGCAACCGTATCTGCTTTCCCTTCCACAACGGGTTCGCCCCAACCAATAACTCCTTCTTTGGTGGTCACTTTAACAAAAAGCCATCTTGGCGGGACTTTAAAAAGTTCAATCTTTTCAATAATAAGCTGTTCCTTCATAATGTATTTATATAACCTACGGGCTCTTGTTGGGTATATTGGAAATCGTTTGTATTATTTATTGGTTGGTCTTTATGTAGATCAAAGCCTTTTCCCTGGCCTTGTATTCTATAATCCAATTCGGAATTAAATATAACTAATTGTTATGAATTTTTAGAATTTCTCATTTTTTTAAGATATTTAATTAAAGTATAACAGTTTTTCCAGTTCTTACCGATTCGTCGGCTGCCAATACGATTTTTAGGCTATTGATAGCATCCAATAAATGGGATGAAAGATCGTGGTCGTTAACAATGGCATTCAATAAATACTTCTGTTCCAATAAACAAAGTCCGTCATGATCCGGCTCTCCTTCGGTTTTTATAAAGATGTCTTTCTTTGCAAAATCACCATCTTTGTTTAATTCGCTGTAATGAAGCTGTAGACTTCCTGTTTTAGTATGCCCCTCTATATCCTGTGAACTATCTTTGGGTTTGTCCGAAATGGAAACAGCTCCTTTTGGGCCAATCACATCCTTGATAAAAACAGCCGTTTCGCTCATCATAGGCCCCCATCCGGCCTCGTACCATCCTACCGAACCATCTTTAAAACGCACCTGCAATTGACCATAGTTGTACATTTTAGCATCAATTTCATTGCTCAAATTAACGCCAATGGCACTAACACTAATGGGTTTGGATTGGGTCATTAAACACATAATATCTACATAGTGAACACCACAATCCACTATGGGCGACATGGAATTCATCAACTGTTTATGGGTATACCACATATTCCCAGAACTTTGTTGGTTTAAGTTCATTCGCATTACCAAGGGTTTCCCAAGGGTACGGGCAACCTCAACAAACTTGGTCCATGATGGATGTACCCTAAGTATATAGCCCACTACCATTTTCCTGTTTTTTGCTTTTGCCAAAGCCACTAATTCTTCTGCCTCCTCTACCGTGAGGGCCAGTGGTTTTTCAACAAAAACATGGGCACCTGCATTTAGACTTTTCCTAACATAGTCGGCATGGGTATCCGGATAGGTATTAATAGACACCACATCTGGTTTGGAGTTGGTCAAGGCTGTATCAAAACTGGCATAGGTTGGCAAGCCTCCCAATTCCTGGGATAACTTTTCCCTGCTTTGAGGTTTGCGGCTTACCAGTCCCACAATTTCAAATTCAGGAAGATGGTGATAGGCCCTAGCATGGGAAATTCCCATATTTCCACACCCTACAACAAGGGTTTTTAACTTGTTCATATTTTTTGTTTATACAATTTAGTAATCGTTTATTCCAAAGCAAAAGCCATAATTTGGTTTCCTTTTTCGGTTCCTAATTTATCTCCACCACAGGCTATGGCAATATATTGCTTGCCATTTACTTCATACATGGCAGGGGTTGCAAATGCTGGTGCGGGGAGTTTGTATTCCCACAGTAACTTACCGTTCTTTTTATTGAAAGCTCTAAAATACCCATCTTTTGTGGCCCCTATAAACAATAATCCGTTTTTGGTGACAACGGGGCCTCCGTAATTCTCGCAGCCTGTCTGTGGAAAGCCCTTCTCTTTGAGAGTCATGGTTTCCCCAAACGGAACAGACCAAAGGTAATCACCACTATTTAGGTTAATGGCATGCAATGTGCCCCATGGCGGGGAAATGGCCGGTAGTCCATTGCTGTCCAAGAATTTTTTGTAGCCGGTATGCTTATAGGTGGTTTCTATAGGTTTAGTTTCGTTCTCGGCAATAGTTTGTTTAATCTCTTCTCCATACAGGAATTGAAGCAAAGCGTCCATTTCCGCTTTTTCAAGTTGGGGAAAACCTGTCATCATGCCCTTTCCTTTTTTTATGGTCCGGGCAACAGTTTCTTTGCCATGGGTCGATTTTAGGTTTACAAGGGATGGATAGCCACTTGCCACGAGACCTTTTCGGTCTTTTTGATGGCATACAACGCAATATTTGTTATAGGTACGTTTTCCCAATGGCAGGCTTGTATCCAAGCTGTCTTTTTTCATTAGAAGAAACCAGGCCATTTCATTGGAGTTTATGTAAATAATACCTTCATCTGGATCGGCTGCTGCACCACCCCATTCCGCAGCGCCGTCATATCCTGGTAAAAGGAGAACCGGATCCAAACTTGGAGGCGCATAAATTCTTTTATCCGCATCATTGAACTGGGCCAATAATTCCTCCCTGTTTTCGGCATAGGGACTAAGGTCTTTATCGGTTAAAAGATTGGATTGCCTGGCAAAAGGCCTTGGTTTTATTGGAAATGGTTGGGTTGCCCATGTTTTTTCACCCCTTAAATTGGATTTAGGTACTGGTAATTCCTCTATATCAAATAAAGGTTCTCCCGTGGCCCTGTTAAAAAGAAAGACATATCCCTGTTTGGTTACTTGTGCCACGGCAGGAATTTTCTCCCCTGCCCTTGTAATAGTTAAAAGGTTAGGGGGTGCTGGTGGATCCCTATCCCATAAGTCGTGATGCGTAAATTGATAATGCCAAAGGAGTTTTCCCGTTTGTGCATCCAAAGCCAATAAAGTATTGGCATATAGGTTACTACCCCTTCTTTGGCCACCATAAAAATCGGGAGCTGCAGACCCTGTTGGCACGTATAGGATTCCAGTTTCTTCATCCAAAGACATACCGGCCCAGTTGTTGGCAGCACCAACAGTTTCGCTTTTATAACTATCCGGATCTTCCCATGTTTCATTACCGGGCTCTCCTGGATAGGGTATGGTATGGAATGCCCATTCCAGCTTCCCCGTAATTACATTAAAAGCCATGATATCGCCTGGTGCCGCACCCTTACCTTCGGAAAGACGAATAGGCATTACAATTAAATCCGTGTAAATGGTTCCTGGAGTGTTGGAGACGACAAATTTATTTTTGGCGCTTGTTGGCAATCCAGAGTGGAGATCAATTTTTCCATTTTCACCGAAGGAGGAAATAGGTTTTCCTGTACTGGCATCTAAGGCAAAAAGATGGGCACCTTGGGTAAACAGAATACGTTTATCCTTGTCCCTTGACCAATATGCTACACCTCTACTGGTAGAATTCTCCAGATTTAGTGAATCGCCAAATCGCCAAATTTCCCTTCCTGTACGGGCGTCGAGTGCCACGGCCCTTAAGGCCGCCGTAACTCCGTATAAGATTGTGTCCACCACAATGGGGTTCATTTGCATTTGGCCGCTGTCAGGGGCAGAGTAGGACCAGGCTACCTTAAGCTGTGTTACATTGTCCAAGGTAATTTGTGATAGAGTGGAGTAATGGTTGCGATCGGGTCCGCCCAAATAAGAGTTCCAAGTGGTGTATTTATTGAAGTCTGTTTTGGGGGAATTATCACGGTTACAACCATATAAACAAATGGCCGCAATGGTTATTATTGATAAATGCTTTCTGGTTTTAAGCGACATTGGTGGTAGTTTTATCGCTTAAATTAATTAATTTTTAAAGAACTTTGGTGTTATTTTGCTGAGTACTAAAATCTTGTATTCCCGGACATGGATATGATCCTTCTATTCCTCAATAATCCAAGTTCAACAAAAGTTAAGTGGTTTGCTAAAATAATATTTATTTATACGATAACTTTTTCAAGGATTTATTAGTGAAACTCAATTTTGAGAAGTCAGAAAGACGCACTTAAAATTGCAAGTTGAACTAATCCCGCCTTTTTCGGCGGGATCTAGGTTCAATACCTCTACCCTAGGGTCGATACCTATTATTGGGTTCAGGGCCTGTCTTTGTCGGCAGACAGGCTAGCCCTGAGGTTTAATACCTTTTATTTATACGATAATTTTTTCAAGGATTTATTGAGCACAGGAACAATGAGTTCTCCCAATTCCTTATATCCTTCCTTGTTATAATGTACATCATTATCCCCCAAACCATTTTTGTGGTGGATGGCAATGGATTTTTTGTAGATATCATTGATAATAACCCCGTTTTTTTTCATTACCGATTTTGCAACTGCGTTGTATTTGGCTACATCTTCAGAAAATCTTCCTGCCTCGTTAACAGGAACATAGGTGGTAGTTACAAAGATTAACTTTGCTGAGGTATGTGCCTTAAGGAAATTAACCAACTCTTCCAGATTGTGTTTATAGGTTTGAAGGTCATGGGTTATGGTTCCTTTAATTTTATCCCTATTTCCATATACCTTGGAATCTGGATGCCTGTAACAAAGGTCCCATAGGCCCCAATTAAATTGGATAATATCCCAATCTTCCTGACCTACCCATTCCCCAATTTTCTCCAATCCCGTTCCGGTATGTTGTGCATTTCCTGGATTGTGCACTACTATTGCCTTAGAGGCCAGGGCTTCTTTTACCTTTGAAAAATATCCTATGGAAATTGAGTCGCCTATTATCAAAATTTTGGGCTCTTTAGGTTTGTATCCCAGGCAGAGAAAAACACATATGGTTAATAAGTAGTAAAATTTGTTTTTCATGGGTTTGAGGGTTTCAAAAGCGAAAAGTAATAAAATTAATTAGAAAGGTAATGGAATTATAGTGTCGAAATCTTTGTTTAGATAAATATCCCATGACAGGCCCGTTTACTTACAAAGACATACGTTGGGGCATCCAAATTTCTCTTAGTGGGCAAAAAATGGAATGGCCTTAAATAGAGTTTGTACAATGCGCCATCGTTCATAATATTTTATGAATGTATATAGAAAATCACTACATTGTTATTCCAAAATAATCAACCACTTACAAAATGACAATCGAATCTACCAACCTTTCCAAGAGGTTGTTTTCCTTGGATGTATTTCGGGGATTGACCATGTTTTTATTAATTGCGGAAGCTGCCGGGTTTCATGGTAGTTTCGGAGACTTTACAGAAAACAACGCCTTTTTTCACCCTTTGGCGGAACAATTGCACCATCACCCTTGGAACGGGTTGCGGTTTTGGGATCTTATCCAGCCTTTTTTTATGTTTATTGTGGGGGTGGCAATGCCATTTTCATTGAGAAAACGTTTGGCTACCGGAGACAAAAAGGCCGCTACCAGGCATATTTTAAGAAGGTGTTTTTTACTCTTTAGTTTTGGGGTATTGCTGCACTGCGTATATAGCCATGCACTGGTTTGGGAACTCTGGAACGTTTTGGTTCAATTGGCCTTTACAATACTTATTGCTTACGCCTTAATGAACCTTCCCCATCGTACCCAAATTATAATTTGTCTTGGAATATTAATACTGACCGAAATCCTTTACCGGGTTTATAATCCACAGGATCCTTATAATCAAGGACAAAGTTTTGGATCTTGGATAGATATGTTGGTAATGGGTAAAATTAATGGTGGGGGATGGGTTTTCATCAACTTTTTACCTACTGCCGTACATACGGTAATGGGTGTAATATGTGGTCAAATATTACTTTCCAACAAATCCGCTAAGGAGAAGTTAAACCCCTTATTAATGTGGGGAGCGGCCCTACTTTTGTTGGGCTACGGGATGGATCTGCTGGGTATAACACCTATAATTAAAAGAATAGCGACAACCTCTTTTGTTTTGGCTTCAGGGGGGTGGGCCTTGTTGGTCTTGGCTTTGTTTTATTGGTGGATAGACATTAAGGACCACAAGAACAAATGGTTGAAGGTCTTTTCTGTCGTGGGGACCAATTCCATTTTTATTTATTTGTTTGCGGAAACAGTAGGATCCCAATGGTTCAGAGGTTTTGGTCTTATTTTTACCGAAGGAATCTTGGCTCCCTTAGGCGTACAGGAAGGATTAATATTGGTATTAAACTCCTTGTTTGTGCTCTTTATGTTTTGGTATATTACCTACTTTTTGGATCAGAAGAAGGTTTACTTTAAGATTTAGAGTTTCAATACCGAGGCCCTATTTGGCCGGAATCCCGTTATTTTAGAATATTGGCGTATTTGCCATGGTCATTTAACAGAACGGTAGCAGTTTTAATGGCTTCGTCATTTTGTAAATGGTAATCATAAAGGCCTTCCCTGTAGAAATAGCGTTTAAGAATTTCATCTTCCAAATTCTTTTGGATTTCCGCTTTGTATTTATCCAATGCCATAAGTTTGTTTTTATCCATCTCCAACAGCAGCGCTTTATATTGTTCCGTGACCTCATTGCCAAATATGGTACTGTCTTCTCCGGACATGGCCTCTTTTAGGGCTTTTTCCGCCTTGGTCTCAAAAGCAAAATCACTTTTGGAGATATAAGTTTTGAAAGAGTCAAAATCACTATCCTTGAAATGGAAGTCCAATACATTCTCTATCTTGTTATTATAATAGAAATCGGTGGCGAAGTCGAAAATAATATTGTCCGATAATAAAGCCTGGGTAAGTGTATTTGTTTTGGCAGCAGCAATTTCTATGTCTGGTAAAACACCACCACCATCTTGGACTTTTCGCCCATTTTTGGTTTTAAAATCCCTGAATTGGGTGTTTTTAACGGCATTTCCATTTTCATCCCTATTCCAATAATCCAAAGATTGTATACATCTTCCGGATGCTGTATAATATCTGGAGATAGTGACCTTTAATTGGGTACCATAAGTAAGTTTTAAAGGGCGTTGTACCAGTCCTTTTCCAAAACTTCTTGCACCCACAATAACGGCCCGGTCCAAATCCTGTAGACTTCCAGAAACAATTTCACTGGCCGAAGCACTTCTGCCATTAACCAATACTACCAAGGGTATTTCTGTATCTACGGGTTGTTTGGTAGTTTTATATTCCCTGTTGAACTTTTTGACCTTGGACTTGGTGGTTACCACAAGTTCTCCTTTTGGAATAAAAAGATTGGTTACATTAATGGCTTCGGTCAAAAGACCACCAGGATTATCCCTTAGGTCCAAAATAATTTTTTCGGCGCCATCGCTTTTCAAATTAAGGAGTGCCTCCTTGGTTTGCTCAGAAGCTTTTTTATTAAATTTGGACAAGACAATATAACCGGTGTTCCCTTTGATCATTTTGTAATAGGGAACGGCATCCACTTCTATAGATTCCCTGTTCACCGTTGTAGATTTGGTTTCTCCCTGTCTAAGGTAGGTAATGTCCACACTGGTGTTATTGGCCCCTTTTAAAAGTTCATCGGCGTCATCCGTAATGTCCGCAATGTTAATGTCACCGATCTTAATAATTTCATCCCCGGCCTTAAGGCCAGCCTTATCTGCTGGATAACCTTTGTAAGGTTCAACAATAACTATTTTATCCTTGTAGCTCCGTACCACCGCCCCAATACCTGAATATTCGCCCGCATTATTTATTTTAAAGGATTCAACGTCTTGCTCATTAAGGAATTTGGTATAGGGATCCAGCTCTTCCAACATATTCTTGATTGCCGTATCCATTAATTCCGCAGGATTGGTTTCATCCACATAGTTCATGTTCAGCTCTTTGAACAGGGTTGTAAAAATTTCGATCTGTTTGGCAATTTCAAAAAAATCGCCCTTAAAACTACTTCCTGCAATAAGCAGGGCAATGGCGATAATGGGAATAAGCACCCTTTTTTTTACTATCTCTTTCATCTGTTCACAAATTATTTGCCTGTTTTGGCAATTTCAACGACAAATTTCTGCATTAAAGGAATCATGGCAGCTGTTATTTTGGATTGCTTGGGCATCTCCTTACCAAGGTATAAAAACATAAACGCAAAGTTACCCTCTATGTTGTTAAAAATTAGGTGTTTGTTCAACCTATAGCTCTCCCGCATCAATCTCTTGATTCTATTTCTTTTTACGGCACTTTTAAAATTTCTTTTGGATGCTGTTACCCCCACTTTGCATTTGGAATTATCTTCAAAGCTGGTTTTTAGATAAACAAGTTTTATGGGATAATTGGTAATACCAATCCCTTCCGCAAACAACTGTTCAATTAGTTTTTTGCTCTTTAGTTTTTCTTTTTTTGGGAAGCTAAATGACATTTTGCTGTAAATGTAAAATAAAAACCACAGTTATTGGATATGACAATCACCATAGTTCAAAATCCATTTGGCCATTACCTACGGTTATGTTTTTTACAAAACTTTAAATAAGGGGTTTATGGGAGTATTACATGCTATAAAATTAGGGAAGGATCCCCCTTATTTTCGAGGTACATGTTCCACCTTGGTCATATAGCCATAAAAAATCCGTTTAAAACAGCAATGGTATGCCATCTAAAACGGATTTAAACGTCTAATATTTTTTATTAGTGAAACTCAATTTTGGGAAGTCAGTAAGACGCACTAAAAATTGCAAGTTGAACTAATCCCGCCTTTTTCGGCGGAATCTCGGTTCAATACCTGGACCCTAGGGTCGATTCCTATTATTGGGTTCAGGGCCTGCCCTGAGGTTTAACACCTTTTATTCCTGGGCTTGCCAAACATTGTTTTCCTCATTTATATCTGCCATTAGTTGGGATGGGTCCAATACAATGGCCTTAATGCTATTCAGCTCCTTATCCAAGATAAAATCGTAGTTGGAATGTGCCCAGGGCCAATCGGGCAATACGGTTCTTTTTAAATGGGGATATGGGTTTTCTTTTTCACCATACATCATACGCAAGGGCGCATAAAATGTTTCTTGGGTACCATCATTGTAAAGCACCAAAATGTCTATGGGCATTGGCATAAGGCCAATACGCTCCATGCTTACCTTGGTCTTTTGTCCATCGGCCTCAACCGCCTTAATTCCATAATCTATGGTATTTGTCGTTTGGGTCCAATCTGTAAGGTACCAGTCCAATTCCATCCCGGAAACCTTTTCGGCGGTTCTTTTGATATCGTTAGGGGTAGGGTGTTTAAATTTAAAATCCTGATAATATTTTCTCAGGGTTTCCATTAGCTTATCCTGCCCTATGATATAGCCCAATTGTGATAGAAAGATAGCTCCTTTGCTATAGGCTGCAATCCCATAGGCAAAATTGAGTTCATATCTATCGGAATGGGTGGTTTGTGGCTGTTCCTTACCGGAAGCCACCAAATTGTAATAACCTTGATAGGAACTTGCAAAGGGATTTTCTTTTTTTTGATCCATGATCTGGTCCATACATAGACTGGAGATAAAGGAGGTAAAGCCTTCATCCATCCATTCGTGTTTGGATTCGTTGCTGGCTAGTACATGTTGAAACCAGGAATGCGCCATTTCATGTACCATAACACCTACTAGGCTTCCAAAGTTTCTACCACCGGTGATCAGTGTGCTCATGGCGTACTCCATACCACCATCGCCTCCTTGGATAACAGAGTATTGTTTGTAGGGATAATCGCCTATATTGCTATTGAAGAATTGCATGGCTTCGGCCGTTTTAGGCTGAAGCTTTTTCCAATTTTCTATAATTTCCTTATCGTTTTTGTAGAAAAAATGGAGCATAGGCCCATTTTCTACTTGGAGGGTATCGTGCAGGTAGTCCGGATCTGCAGCCCACATAAAATCGTGGACCATTGGAGCTTTAAAATGCCATGTAAGGGTTTTGCCCTTGGTCTTTTTTACTTTGGATCCCGGGGTTTCATAACCATGGCCTATTTCTTCGGGGTTCTGTAAATATCCTGTACCCCCAACCACATATTTTTTATCCAGGGTGAGCTTCACATCAAAATTGCCCCATACTCCATGAAATTCACGGGCAATGTAAGGATCGGCATGCCAGCCTTCAAAATCGTATTCCGCCAATTTTGGGTACCACTGACTCATGGAGAGCGCTACTCCCTCACTGCTGTTTCTACCGCTTCGCCTTATTTGTAAAGGTATTTGCCCGTTGAAGGTCATTTCAAAGGTGGTTTTCCCACCAGCGGGAATAGGTTTATTTAAGTCGACCACCAAAATGGTACCTTCTTCCAAATAGGAAACGGCTTGGTCGTCCTGAGTTAGGGAAGTAACCCTAAGATATCCTATTTCTTCAGGGCTAAGGCTTGCAATCCTGCTTTTCCCGTCAGTCATCATTCTACCGTCCGGGTCGGCAATACTTTGTAAACGCATGTCCATTTCACTGCCAGGTTGAAAGGCATTGAAAAAAAGATGATAGTACACTCTACTTAATTCATCGGGGGAGTTATTGGTATACACCAATTTTTGGGTTCCGCTGTATTGATATTTTTCAACGTCCACGTTTACGTCCATGGAATAATCCACATGCTGTTGCCAATAGGAAGTATTGTTTTGTGCTTCCATCTGTGCTGTTAAGCTTAGAACGGCAATCATTAAACCAAAAAAAAGTCCTTTGTTATGTTCCATACCTTTAATTTGTAGCATCTATTTATTACAGGTCAAGGGCAGCCAATGTTTAGAGGCTAACCCATGAGAAGTATTCCATTATAGTTTTATTTTCCCTCTGGATACGGCATCGGCCATAATTAAGGCATTATAGGCGTTGACCATTTTACCTGATTTAGAGATTTTTTGAAAATCCAATGCCATAGAAGAATCCCCGGAAACCACTACTTTGGATTTGGTGGTAAGCCCGGAATTCAACAAAATTGCCTTTACCTGGGAAGCTGATAATTTTGGATAAAAAGATCTAACAAGGGCAGCAACTCCTGCAACAGCCGGTGCGGCCATGGAAGTTCCTCCCTGAAAATCGTATTCGTTGTTGGGCATTGTGGAATAGATATCATCGCCAGGGGCAAAAATATCTACGTTTATAAGGCCATAATTAGAAAATGAGGCTACCATTTCGGAACCGTATTTACTTGTTAAAGCTCCTACAGTAATCACATTATCAGCCATTTCAGGACCGTTATTGATTTGATCGTTGGGGAAATTGGGGTTATTGGGGTCATCAAGATCTTCGCCCGAATTTCCTGCTGCATGCACAAAAAGAACATCATGGTCTGCTGCGTATTTAATGGCGTCATAAACCCATTCCGCGTTTGGCGAGTAGGCTTTTCCAAAACTTCCGTTAATAATTTTGGCCCCGTTGTCTACGGCATAACGTATGCCCAAAGCAATATCCTTATCGTATTCATCTCCATTGGGCACTGCCCTGATACTCATAATTTCTACATTGTCCGCAACCCCATTGGCTCCAAGTCCGTTGTTTCTTTTTGCTGCTATAATGCCCGCCACATGCGTTCCATGACTTTCATCATCAACCCTGTTTTTAGGATTACCGTTTCCGTAGCCCCTATCGTCAAAATTATAAGGATCATCCCCAACTATTTTTCTACCGTCAAAATCCACATTTAGATTATAGTTCAGTTGATCGGTAAAATGTTTTATACCATCCTTTAGTTCTGAAATTACTGCTGGAATAGTATCCTTTATGCTCAACATTTGCATTAGAATACTAACATTTCTCTGCATGGTCTCGTTATCCGATTTAATTTCGGTCAAGTCTTTTTGGGTATAGTTATCCTTTCCTAGGAGTTCCTTGACCTCTGCATCCGCATTTTGGACTGCTTGCAATATTTGTTCGTACTGCCCTTTGTTTTGAAGTGCTTTTTGGTAGTCTTTGTCCAGGTCGCTTTTGGCCTTGGCCTGAAAGGAGGCATCCCCTAATTTTTTGCCTACAATTCTTGCCATTTCCAATTGCTCGTTATAGGACTCCCCTAAAAAGTTATAACCATGTATGTCATCTATATAGCCATTGTTGTCATCGTCTTTATTGTTTCCTGGAATTTCTCCCTTATTCACCCAAAGGACGTCTACCAAGTCCTCATGGGTAAGATCCATTCCTGAATCCAATACCGCCACGACTACCTTTTCCCCTTTTTTATTCCCGATTATTTCGGTATAGGCCTTGTCTACACTCATTCCTGGAATGGTATCGGTAATTAAATCGGCATGTCCCCAATTCTTTTTTTCAGCATCGGTTAATTCCGATATTTTTAGGGGTAGGGTATCAATATTCTCAATTGGGGTGGAAACTAGGGCAGTACTACCACAGCCATAAAGTAAAATAGAGGCCGAGATGGCTAAAATAGATCTGTTCAATGTTAGTGTCATTATATTTACAGTGTTAGATTAAAATGTCTTATTAATTGGATTTCCAGGTAATTTTGCATGAAAGCTTGCTGTGCAGTCTTGACCTGCTATGTATGGGAGTCTACTATTGATCATATTATTCAAAAAGCTGGGCAAAGTTATGTATTTCTTTTAAACGTATTCCCTTTTCCGTAGTTTGAAGGGTACAGATTTGATTGTGGGCATCATGTTCCAAAAACAGATGGTAATTGTCTGTTACGGCTTTTTCCAAAAACTGGGCTTTTTCAGAAAGCGTTAATAGCGGCCTTGTATCATAACCCATAACATAGGGCAGAGGAATATGACCTGCGGTGGGCAGTAGGTCTGCCGCAAATACCAGGGTCTTGCCCTTATATGCAATATGGGGTATCATTTGTTTTTCCGTATGACCGTCCACAAATAAAATTCCAAAGTCCAATTCCGATTTTTCCATGAAAGTCTCTTTCGTTCTTTCAATAAATCTTAATTGACCACTTTCTTGCATGGGCATTAAGTTTTCCGACAGAAAGGATGCCTTTTCCCGTGGATTGGGCTTTGTGGCCCATTGCCAATGGTCCTCATTGGTCCAAAAGACGGCATTTTTAAAAGCAGGTTCATATCCGGTTCTATCCTTGTTCCATTGTATACTTCCCCCACAATGGTCAAAGTGTAAATGGGTCAGGAAAACATCTGTTATATCATCTCTGTGAAAGCCGTATTTTTTAAGGGATTTATCCAAAGAATGGTCCCCCCACCTATAATAATAACCAAAGAACTTATCGGATTGTTTATTGCCCATTCCAGTATCTATCAAGGTAAGCCGATCGCCATTCTCGATCAATAGACACCTTGCGGCCATATCTATCATATTATTGGAATCTGCAGGATTGGTCCTGTTCCAGATAGATTTCGGTACCACACCGAACATGGCTCCTCCATCCAATTTAAAATTTCCAGATTCAATAGGGTATAATTTCATAGATAACCTAGCGTAAAGAAGGTGCAAATTAACAAAAGGACTAGGGATATTTCTTTAAACTTGATTTTATTAGAGGTTTTTTAACACTTTATCACCAATTTTTCTTTGCGTTTATCTGTTGGGGCTAATCTATTCTTTCCATGGGTTTTATAATGTCCATGTAATTTTCCGTTCCAATACAGACCTTATTGTATCCCCACTTCCAGCAAAAGGGTTAGGTGCTCTTAAATTGCCAGTAGGGGCAATAAGGCGAGACCCCGTAGGGTCCCTATCAATAGTTGGCTTTAAATGCAGGGGAACCCACGCGTTCTGCCAGAGTCCCTTAATCCTTGCGATCGCCAATGGTCGCAGTAGGTTATTCCTCCATAGAATTATTAAATTTTGTGAAAATCCGATGATCAATAACTAAAAGATGGTTTATCCCAAAGCAATGGGAGATTTTGAATTATTATGCCTTCCAGGCGGTTTTTTGTTGTAATCTTTAAAATGAATAGCCTCTTCTGTAACGGTAAAAAGGGTATTTTTTAATAAGGAGCCAAGGTTTTTTTGCCTTAGATGGATTTTTTCTATATTAAAACTTATATTGCTTTAAATTTTTTTATGGTAGAACTAGCGGGAATAATTGTTCTTGGTATCATTGCACAGTGGGTGGCTTGGCGCTTTAAATTACCGGCCATTTTGCCTCTTATTATCATAGGTTTATTGGTAGGGCCTATTTCTACGTTGTTTACAGAGGACGGCACCAAACTAATAAGGCCTATATGGAATAAGACAGAGGGCTTGTTTCTAGGGGAGAGCCTTTATCATTTTGTTTCCCTGGCTATAGGTGTTATACTATTTGAGGGCGGACTTACCTTGAAACGCTCTGAGGTAACTAGAGTGGGTCCGGTTATTACCAAGCTGATAACCTTGGGTAGTGCAGTTACCTTTTTTTTAGCGGGGACAGCTGCGCATTTTATATTTAATTTGCCTTGGCAAATCTCTTTTTTGTTCTCGGCGCTCATAATTGTTACAGGACCAACCGTGATTACCCCGATCCTTAGAAATATACCTTTGAAAAAAGATCTTTCGGCAGTATTGAAATGGGAGGGTATTTTGATTGATCCCATTGGTGCCCTTGTAGCTGTATTGGTCTTTGAGTTTATCAGTATTGGGGAAGGTCAAGGATATACCCAAACCGGACTTTTGGAGTTTGTAAAAGTATTGTTATTGGGCTTCACCTTTGGATTCTCTTTTGCCCATGCTTTAACCTTGGCTATCAAAAAGAATTACGTACCTCATTACTTGTTAAATGTGGTATCCTTGTCAGTGGTACTTTCGGTTTTTGTTATCTCCGAACTTTTTGCACATGAATCCGGGCTGCTCGCAGTGGTGGTTATGGGAATGGTCATGGGAAATACACAGTTGCCCAATATTAAGGAGCTGCTCTATTTTAAGGAGTCGCTCAGTATACTTTTAATATCTATGCTTTTCATTTTGCTGTCGGCAAGTATGAATTTACCCGAGCTGGAATTATTATACAGCCCTAATACCTTGATACTTTTTGCCATTGTTGTTTTTGTGGTTAGGCCTTTGGGGGTATTTTTGAGTACCATGGGTTCCAATCTTAATTTTAGGGAAAAATTATTTATTAGCTGGGTTGGCCCCAGGGGAATCGTTGCGGCAGGGATTGCCTCATTATTTGGTTCCAAATTAATTCTGCGGGGGGAACCTGGAGCGGAATATATTACACCCTTGGTCTTTATGATTGTATTGGGAACCGTACTTCTCAATGCATCCACAGCAAGGTTCATGGCCAAATTGCTCGGGGTGTTCTTGGAAAAGTCAGAAGGGATCCTCATCATAGGCGCCTCCAAGGTACCTAGACTGATAGCCAGTTATCTTAAGAAAAATAATAGGCATGTTGTTTTGATAGATAATAACCAAAACAATATCGAAAAGGCAAAAAACCTTGGTCTAGAGGCTTTT
>Ga0209344_10001394_pt1 | contig 31766 bp, 25 predicted proteins | sample Cruoilmetagenom6_FD_187293 | JGI IMG/M metagenome (GOLD analysis project Ga0209344, IMG submission 187293) | Oil polluted marine microbial communities from Coal Oil Point, Santa Barbara, California, USA - Santa Barbara Oil Seep Sample 6 (SPAdes)... | ecosystem: Environmental > Aquatic > Marine...
CCTCGGTGTAAACGAGGTGCTCTGAACCAGCTGAGCTAATCGCCCTCATTGTTTTGAGGTTGCAAATATAAGTTAGTTTTTAATTCCCGCAAACATTTATTTGAAAAAAATCATAAAACTTCAGCAACTACAAAAGTACTTCCGCCCACAAAAATTAAATCATTTGTTGAAGCCATATTAAGGGCCGCTTCATACGCTTTGGCGACCGAAATATATTCCTCTCCCACAAGCCCAAAACCTCTGGCTTGAGTCAACAATAAAGAAGCTTCCAACCCCCGCGGTATATTAGGTTTACAAAAATAATAGGTTGCATTTTTAGGAAAAAGCGGCAATATGGTCTCTAAATTTTTATCGCTTACCACACCCAGTACGATATGCAAGTGGTGGAAATCTTCCTTTGCAAGTTGCTCCATTACCAATTGCAGCCCTTCTTTGTTATGGCCCGTGTCGCAAACCACTTTCGGCCTTTCTTGCAAAATCTGCCAACGTCCCCTTAAACCAGTATTCTTAACTGTTTTTCTTATACCATTTTTGATATTTTCTTCGGAAATCTTCCAACCCTGCTTCTGCAAAATTTTTAAAGTTGCCAAGACTGTTTTAATATTTTTTTGCTGATAAATTCCCTTTAAATCTGAAATGTAATCTGAAACCGCACTATTTTCCGCAAAAGTGATTGGCGCCATTTTTTCCGAAGCAACCTTCATAAAAACCGGCTTTGTTACCGAAAGTGTTTCACCAATAACCACCGGCACTCCCCGCTTTATAATTCCGGCCTTTTCCATTGCAACTTTTTCGAGCGTACTGCCTAAAAACTGGGTGTGGTCCAGCCCAATATTCGTGATTACGGAAACTTCGGGAGTTATAATATTTGTACTGTCCAGCCTGCCGCCCATGCCCACTTCAATAATGGCTATATCCACTTTTTCATTTCTGAAATAATCAAACGCCAAACCTACGGTCATTTCAAAAAAAGAAAGCTGGTTGTTTTCAAAAAAAGATTTGTTTTCTTCAACAAAATCGGAAACATATTTTTCCGAAATCATTTCTCCATTAATCTTTATTCGCTCCCTAAAATCCTTTAAATGGGGCGAAGTATAAAGACCCGTTTTATAGCCTGCCTCCTGAAAAACCGATGCCAGCATATGGCTCGTACTGCCCTTCCCGTTAGTGCCGGCCACGTGCACACTTTTAAAATTTTTTTCGGGATTGTTTAAATATTGGGCAAGATTATGGGTTGCGGTCAAATCTGCTTTATAGGCAGATTGGCCTACCCGTTGGTACATTGGGAGCTGTGCAAAAAGCCAAGCGATGGTTTCTGAATAATTAATGGCGAAAAGTGTTAATAATTATAGATTATTCATTTTCTTAATCCTAAGCTATCAGTTAAGCAAAATGATAAGAATACAAGTACCTCTCGAGAAACATTCTAGCTTGAAAATCTAAAGATATGGAAAAAACGAGATTTTATAGAGGAAGCCGTGCTATTGTGACAGACTAAATCTATAAATAATCTTGCCTATCTGCTTTGCAGGTGCTTTTTCATCTGCATTAAACTTGGTAGCCAAAGCGGCCCTTTTGGCTGGCTCTAAAAGACAACGGGAATTATTGGTAGTACCACGAACCCCAGGAGTGGCATTTATTACCTTACCATTTCTATCCACTTCTATGCTTACCACGACGGTGCCGGCCTCATTGCAATCTTGCACAAACTTTTCCTTATTTAAAGCCTTTCTTCCGCCAAGTAAATAATTACCATCTCCGTCCAAACCTTTCCCTGTTCCATAATATGCGCTTGCATTGGGATCACCATCAGGGCTTCCTTTGTCGCCCGGATTGTTATCATTGCCTTCGCCGCCTTTTGCAGTCCCATCACTTTTTGGACCATTCAAAATACTGGAAAGCGCATCGGTTGTAGACTTATCGGGTTTGGGGTCTGGTTTTTTCACTTCTTTTTTAGGCTGTTCTTTTACAGGAGTTTCCACTTGCTCTTTTTTGGGTTTCTCCTTCTTTATAACAGGCGCATCTTCATTATCCTGCGTAACTACTTCTTCTTTTATTTCTGCTTTAGGTTGTGAAACTGGTACGGCAGTAGTTCTTTGCGGTGCAGATTGAATTTTTTCAGTAGGCTGAATGTTGCCGCTTCCAGTATCGGTAGTTCCAAAATTTACTGCTATGCCCTCCTCCAACGGTGGGTCCATATATTTCATCCCGACATAAAACAAAAGAATAAGAATTATAACATGCACGATTACCGTGATGGTCATACTTTTTCGTTTATGTTCTGTATCGAGCAGGCTCATTGGTAAGAATTATAATTTCTTTTCTTTTTCAAAAATATGCGGAGAAGCATGTCGTTAATTAGGTCGAACAGCAAGTACCACCTTAAAGTTGTTGCGGTTTGCAATGTCCATTACAAAAACTGCATCCTCTATTGGCACGCCCTCTTCGGCACGTAGTATGATAGTAGGTTCTTCCTGCCCGGCAAGTGTTTTTTTCAATTCGCTCTCTATGCTATATTCGCTTACGCGTTCTTTGTCTACATAGTAAGCACCATCTTTTGTGATGCTAACGGAAGCCTTCTGAACGTTTGAAGTTTTTCCTTTTGCCTTTGGTAGAATTAAATCCAAAGCATCTGGCGTTATTGCAGGCGATGTTAGCAGGAAAAATACCAATAGCAGAAACACAATGTCTGTCATGGAACTCATACTGAATTCGGCACTTACTTTATTTCTTCCTCTTAAGTTCATTAAGCAGGTTCGTTTAAAATGTCTAGGAAATCAACCGCCGTAGCTTCCATTTGGTGCACCACTTTATCGGTTTTTACAACCAAGTGGTTATAACCCATATAGGCAATAATACCAACAATTAACCCTGCAACGGTCGTGGTCATTGCGGTATATATTCCTTCGGCAAGGCTTCCCATTTCGGCTTGGCCGCTACTGGTTGCCAATTGGTGAAATGCCAAAACCATCCCGATTACAGTTCCGAGGAAACCTATCATTGGCGCAGCTCCTGCAATGGTTGCCAAAACGCTAACGTTTTTCTCCAGTTTATATACCTCTAAACGACCGGCATTTTCAATGGCTGTATTAATGTCTTCCAACGGACTTCCAATTCGTGAAATTCCTTTTTCCGTTAAATGCGAAACCGGGGTTTTATTTTGGGCGCAAAGTACTCTTGCCGCTTGAATGTTTCCTTTGGCCACATGGTCGCGTATCTGGTTCATAAAGTTACTGTCCATTTTGGAAGCTGCTTTAATGGCAAATAGCCGTTCAAAATAGATATATACCGCAACAAACAACAGCACAAAAAGCACCATAATTATTATTTGTCCCGCTACTCCTCCATTTAAAAGGAGGTCCATTATGGAAAGGGTTTTTTCTTCAGAAATTGGTTCAAGATCCTGTGCTACCTCAGCACCCTCTTGAATAAAGAAGTTTAACATAGAAAAGGTTTTGTTTTAGTGAATAACGTTATAAGGTTTCAGAAATTGTTATGCATTGTGAAATAGCACTCTTTCAATTAAAAGGAATACTCCAGCACCTGCAATAAAACCAATGAAGGCAAGCCAAGCAATCTTTTTAAGATACCAGATAAAGTCGATACGCTCCATTCCCATTGCTGCAACGCCAGCGGCAGAACCGATAATGAGCATGCTTCCTCCTGTACCGGCAGAATATGCAATGAAATGCCACAAAACCGAATCCATCGGTAAATCATACATTCCCATAGAAGCGGCAACAAGCGGAACATTATCAATAATTGCAGATAAAATACCTAATAAGATAACCACAACATCTTGATTCGGGATAGCACTTTGCAACACTTCGGCAAGATAGCGCAACGTCCCTACTTCTTCCCCATTTACAACGCCATATACAAGACTTTCGAGTCCCGCAACGGCCATTAAAATTCCAAGGAAGAAAAGAATACTGGAGATTTCTATTCTCGATAGAGCTTTATGAGCGGAATATAAGTGCCTTCTTTCTTTACTGAAATCTTCCTCGGGGTGAATATATTCTGAAACAAGCCAAACCACGCCTAATGCCAGCATCATTCCCATATATGGAGGCAAATGGGTCAATGTTTTAAATACGGGAACAGAAACTATCATTCCCAAACCTAGGAAAAGCATTGTTTTACTGCTTAATAGTGCCTCTTCTGCTTTGTCTTCTCGCGCATCAACATCAATGTGTCCGCGAAAGGCGGGCATATAGCTTGCTACGATGAATGGCAGGGCAAAACATACTATAGAAGGTATAACTACATATTCAATAAGGCCAGCCGCAGAGACTTTTTTGGCAATCCACAACATCGTTGTTGTTACATCGCCAATTGGAGACCAAGCCCCACCTGCGTTAGCAGCTATAACTACCATTGCGGCGTACCAAAGCCTATCTTCCCTTTTGTGAATTAATTTCCTTAAAAGTGTGATTAAAACTATAGTTGCTGTTAGGTTATCTATTATGGCAGAAAGGAAAAACGCCAATATCCCTATAATCCACAAAAGCTTGCGTTTGCTCTTTGTCTTTACGGCACTCTTCAAAACTTCAAATCCACGGTGAAGATCAATAATTTCAACAATTGTCATCGCTCCAATAAGGAAAATAAGTATTTCTGCTGTTTTTCCTAAGTGGTGAAGCAAGGTGCCTTCAAAACCTTCCATGGCGTGCTCGCCCCCCGAAAGAAAATTGAACGCCTGTTCCTCTGTATTAATAACATCAAACCATCCACTGGTAAATCCAATGGCCAAAACCGCCCATATAAGCGAAGCCATAATAAGTGCCGGCACCGTTTTGTCCAGTTTCAACGGGTGTTCCAAAGTGATGGAAAGATATCCCAACACAAAGATTAAAATGATTATTGACTCCATAATAAAAGCTGATAGTTAAAAATTATAATAGTTGCTTCAAAGCAATTTCAAAAGCTGTTTTGCTAATGTTTGTTTTGGTGCTGTTGTTATCAAAAGTATTTTGAATCGCGTTTTTGATGGTGATGGAAGTATCGTTAAAAATAGCCTCATCGGTCATTTGTACTTTGCGCTCCATAAAATAGGCGAAAACTCGGGCCATGCCACAGTTACTTATAAAGTCTGGTATCAAACTTACGCGCTCATCGGTAAATTCCATTATGGGTCCGAAGAAAATTTCCTTATCGGCAAACGGAACATTGGCGCCACAGCTTATTACCTCTAGCCCAGTTTCTATCATTTGCGAAATCTGTTCTTTTGTAATTAAACGCGAGGCGGCGCAGGGTGCAAAAATCTCTGTCTCAAGTTTCCAGATTTCATTGTTTATTTCTTCAAACGAAATCATGTTTTCGGCGACCAAAGTGTTGCCGTTTTTTTTCAGAAAAAGTTGTTTTATTTCTTGAAATGAAAAACCGTCCTTATTTATTATTCCGCCATCGCGGTCAATAATACCCACAATTTTAGCGCCCATTTGCGATAGATAATAAGCAGCGGCGGCTCCCACATTTCCAAAACCTTGCACAATAGCGCGCTTATCTTTTACATTGCCGCCGTAAATATCGTAATAATGACGAACGGCTTCTGCCACGCCATAGCCTGTAATCATATCGGCCACCGTATATTTTCTGGAAATATCTGGTGAAAAATTCAGGTTTTCCAAAACCTTAATCACCCCTTGGCGCAATTGGCCTATTCTATTGATTTTATCGGCTTCCGTTGGTGAAAAATGGCCGTTAAAAACGCCTTCCTGTGGATGCCAAACACCACTTTGTTCGGTTATTGGGATTACTTCATGGATTTCGTCAACATTTAAATCGCCGCCCGTACCGTAATATGCTTTCAGCAATGGCGAAACCGCTTTGTACCAGCGTTCCAAAACTCCCTTTTTTCTTGGGTCTGCGGGGTCAAAATTAATACCGCTTTTAGCTCCGCCAATCGCGGGTCCAGAAACAGTAAACTTAACCTCCATTGTCTTGGCCAAAGAAAGAACTTCGTTGGAATCCAACCCTTTTCGCATTCGGGTTCCGCCACCGGCAGCACCGCCGCGCAAGGAATTTATGACCGTCCATCCCTCGGCTTCGGTTTCGGGGTCATTCCAGTGAAAAACTATTTCGGGTTCTTTGTCTTCGTACTTTTTAAGTAGTTCCTTCATTTAATGCGGAGAGTTAATGCGCATATTCGCGAAAGCATCAATACGCATTGGCAAATATAAAAAACTTGTAAAGGGTTTATATTTATTTTATGTAAAATTTATGGGAAGAAGATTTTTCATTAGTCATTGCGAAACTAAGACAATTTTAAAATAGCTTAAAAGTGAAAAAGCTGATTGCGAATATTTCTAGAAAACAGTAACATATGTCTTTTTAAATACCCAAAATTATTGGGTCGAAATCTGTCATTTCGCATAAGGCCGTGCTAGTTTCTGCATCTGTAATAACACAGAAATAACCGAATTCAAGAAACGTTTCCTCATTTTCAACTACGAGTTTATATTTATAAACACCATCTCGTGGAATATTATTTTCCAAAGGAAAAAGAGGCGCATCATCAGTTTGATAATTAGATGTTTGAAAAATAACTTCCTCATTACTATTATAAATGGTTATATTATTATTTGGATAATAATCTAAATTCATAAAACCCAAATTCTCATGATAACCATCTTGATTTGGTGTGGTGTAGGAATTAGCTATAATTTCACCCAAGGATTGATCTAAATTGTCCACATTGGTAGCTTCAAAAGGATTCTCATCACAACAAGTGTAATCAAAACTTTGTGGGTCGTTATTATCATCATTGTTTTGACAACTAAATAAAGATAGAATTGCAAGAAAAAATATTTTTTTAATTATTGACATTAAAAAAGAGGCGGATTATTTGTTAAAAAACAAATATATGTTTTTAAAATAAATTGGGGAAAATAAAACTGTTCTGAAATCTGTTGGACTTACCCAAAATCTAGCTAAAAATATATCCTTCCACTTGAATGATCTTTTGATGCCCCAGTTACAGTCGCCAAACAATTAACCTCATCACGAAGTTTTAAAACTCCCAATAGCGCGAAAATGAGCGCTTCCTTAAATTCCACAATTTCTCGGGAAGGTATTACCGTTTCAATTCGGGCAATATTATTCAGTCTTTCTATTAAAAAAGAATTATACGCTCCTCCTCCAGTTATCAAAATTGAAGATTTTTCTTTAAAATTTCTTGCCAACTGAATGGCAACATGCTCCGTAAAAGTTCGCAAAATGTCTTCGGAAGAAATTTCGGAAGCGTCCAAAATGGGAAAAATATTTTCTTTAACCCATTCCAGCCCCAAGGATTTAGGAGGATTTTGAGTATAAAAAGAAAGTGAATTCAATTTTTTTAATAATCCTTCATTTACTTTCCCCGAAGCAGCCAATTTTCCACCTTCGTCAAAATCCTTTCCGAGTTTTTCGGCATATTTATTTAAAACAATATTTACCGGACAAATATCATATGCAATCCGCGCTTCCTTTTTTTCAAAGGAACAATTTGCAAATCCACCTAAATTTAGACAAAAATCGTACTCTGGAAAAAGCAAGCGATCGCCTATTGGAACCAATGGAGCGCCTTGTCCGCCAAGTTCTACATCCTGAACCCTAAAATCACAAACCACGGTATGCCCGAGCATTTTTGCAATTCGCGGCAGGTTTCCTATTTGATATGTAAATCCTTTATCAGGCCGGTGGAGAATGGTATGCCCGTGGCTGCACACAGCATCAATTTCCAGAATATTGTGTTTTTTAATAAATTTTGAAATCTCTTCGGAAAGCTTTTCGGTGTATTTAAAATCGAGACGTTCCAATTTCTCCTCGGAAAAATTTAGGGCTTCGCGCAACTCTTCTTTCCAAAAGGAAGAATATGGAACTGTTTCAGCTGCTAGTATTTCAAACTGCCACTTTTCCCGGGAATAATCAAAAACAATTTCAGCCAAATCAAGTCCATCAAGCGAAGTACCACTCATAACACCTATAATATGATATTTGTTCTTTTTCAATTTTTCGGAAATGTTATAAGTTTAAAGATACTAATGATGTTTTGAAAAGTCCAAATCCCAAGCACCAAATTCCAAATAAATTTTAAAAGACACATTCATAATTTCAAGCACCAAATTCCAAAACTTTTTTCTTTTATAATTTGAAATTTAAGGTTTGGGGCTTCAATGTTATTTGGGGTTTGGGATTTGCTTTATTTTTAAAGTACATTTGCAGTTCTTTAAAACGAACATTTTTCAAAAATAAAGCATATGGATTTCAGTCTATCCGAAGAACAATTAATGATTCGCGATGCCGCTCGCGATTTTGCCCGTACCGAATTGCTGCCGGGGGTTATTGAACGCGATAACCAACAAAAATTTCCAACCGAACAAGTGAAGAAAATGGGCGAGCTCGGTTTCCTCGGAATGATGGTAGATCCAAAATACGGTGGTGGCGGAATGGATACCGTTAGCTACGTTTTGGTGATGGAAGAATTGAGCAAGATTGACGCTTCGTGCTCTGTTGTTGTTTCAGTAAATAATTCACTGGTGTGCTATGGCCTACAGGCTTATGGAAATGAGGACCAGAAACAAAAATATCTTACAAAATTGGCAACGGGCGAAAAATTGGGCGCATTTTGCCTAAGTGAACCGGAAGCAGGTAGTGATGCTACTTCACAACGCACTACGGCAATAGATAAAGGCGATCATTACATTTTAAACGGTACTAAAAACTGGATTACAAATGGCGGGACTGCAGATTATTATTTGGTAATTGCGCAGACTGATAGAGAAAAGAAGCACAAAGGCATCAATGCATTTATAGTTGAAAAAGGCTGGGAAGGTTTTGAGGTTGGCCCGAAAGAAGACAAATTAGGAATTCGCGGAAGCGATACCCATTCCCTGATTTTTAATGATGTAAAAGTTCCAAAGGAAAATAGAATTGGCGAAGATGGCTTCGGGTTTAAGTTTGCCATGAAAACACTCGCTGGAGGACGCATAGGTATTGCAGCCCAAGCTTTGGGAATTGCCGCCGGAGCATACGATCTTGCCCGTGAATATTCAAAAGTTCGAAAGGCATTTGGAACCGAAATCTGCAACCACCAAGCCATCGCCTTTAAACTTGCAGATATGCACACCAGCATTGAAGCAGCACGCCATTTGGTGATGAAGGCAGCTTGGGATAAAGACCAAGGCAATAATTATGATATGAGCGGCGCTATGGCAAAACTATACGCCAGCCAAGTTGCTATGGATGTTTCGGTGGAAGCGGTGCAGGTTCACGGCGGAAATGGTTTCGTTAAGGAATACCACGTAGAGCGCATGATGCGCGATGCGAAGATTACGCAGATTTATGAAGGAACCTCAGAGATTCAGAAGATTGTAATTTCGAGAGGACTTTTGAGGGATTAAACTATTAATTTAAAGGAAGAATATAGAAAATAGCCTGCCAAATTGGTGGGCTATTTTATAAAAAGAAATTCCAAACCAACCCAAACCGCAGCACATTATCACGATACGGATAACCCGGCGCTGCAAAATAATCGCTCTTACCGCCAAAAAGCGAGGTGAAGTTTTCATAAATAAAGTAAATGCGCGTCTGCCGAATCTTGGCATTAAAGAAAATATCTACCAACGGAAAGCCGCCCAACTCCTGTTCGTTCTGCACATAAAATTCCGCAAGTACGGGATCGTAGGCATTCATATTGTATTGGGTGAAATATTTAAAAGTCACCCCAGTCTGTAAAAACAAGGCGCGCTTAAACCAATGATCTTCATAATAAAGAGTATTTCTGGTAATGAGCTGTGGCACATTAAAAACTGTTTCCCCGCTTAAAGCCTGTTGGTACGTCACTGTGTTTTCAAGCCCAAAATGGCCATATTTAAATTCCTTTTCCGCTTTTATTTTTAAATAATCAACCCGTTCCGAAGCTTGTAATGGCGAAGGCGTGCTGTCGTTTTCCTTTAATCCGAAGTAAGCGTAATCGTCAATTCCGGTATAGCTTATGTATGCATTTCCAAAATCTTTCGTGTTTATTTCAAACTTCAGTTCCTGCGTTTTAACATTGTTCAATTCGGTTTTCCAGTTGTAATTTTGATAATCGCTTTGGTACAGTAAAAAATTGAAATTGGGCGCAACCGAATGAACCTTTAAAGATGCTTTTGCGCTATAGTCTTCATTCAAATCAAACGAGGCCGCGCCTTGCAGATAATTTCCATCATAATCGCCCGCTACATTAATAGCTCCTTTTCCGCTAAGTTTAAAACCGCGGTATTCCTTTTCATAGGCGGCGCCAGCTTCAATAATATTTCCTTTAATTCTATTTGGGATGCGCTGTTCGTCTAAAATTAAAACCGAATTATACCCATAATTAAAATCATTATACCTTGCCCAAGCCGTTATTTTTCCGATAAGCGAATTATTGAAATCGGCATACGCCTTCACATTGAAATCTTCAAGTTTCGTTTTCGTATATAAATCTGCTGCCTCGTACGACGGCCCAAATTCCACAAAAGGACTGGCTTGGTTATACCGAAAAAATTTATCCTCATAGCTCAGCACATTTCCGATAGTTATAACAGAATATCCCGTGCTGTCGCGATTGCTGAGCAGTTCGTAATAATGGTCGCCGTAAAAACGCAGCCCTTCCAGTTTGTTCTCTGCATTTTCAAATTTTACGTCCAGCCTTCCCCGATCGCGAAATTCTGGATCGTCATCTATAAAAAGCTGCAAGGAATTTTGGGTCAAGCCGCCATTTTCCTCATTCAAAATATCTTGTGCGGCAACGTGCGCACGAGCTACATAACGTTTGCTTTTGGTGTGGTAATTTGAAGTAAAAAGAAAATTTCCCGTACTCGTTAAAATATGTTGGTATTTTCCGAGGGAGCGAACACCTTTATAACCGACTGAAAAATTAAATTGCGGTGAAGTATTTACCGTAAAAAAAGCATCCAACTGCTGCCCTTGCTCGTATGCGGTTTTAAAGTAAAGTTCAGTTAATGGCGTGGGCACATTAAAATAATTCACATCTTCAATTTCCTTATAATTGAAATGGTGTGATTGTGCTGCAAAAAGCGGTTTTAAATTCAATCTATCAAAAGAATATGCCAGCGTATTATAAGTTTGGCCCACGTTTGAAAATTGCAACAGTTCAAAATTATCTCTTCTTAGATAATTGAACTTATACTTTTTTTCAATGGAAAGTGTAGTATCTACAAAGGTTGTGTCGCGCGCTGTGGAAATAATTTTGTAGTAATCAATCGGCGGTTTTTCCTTTTGGGTGTTTGGAGTTTGGGAAAACACAATTGCCGAGGCAAACAAAAAAAGAAATAGCAACAGTGTTTTTTTCATGCGAGGAAAACTTTTGGGCAAAGGTATATTTTTTTTGGTTTTAAAGAGTTATTGGAAAAGGTTGGTTATGGATTGTGGACATGTTTTGAAATCTTCTTTTTTCAGTCAATCGTTAACTCACTAAATTTGCAGCATGCTTCAATTAAAAATTAACGCACATTTATTGGAATGTGGCACCGATGAAGCTGGCCGTGGCTGCCTTGCTGGGCCGGTAACTGCCGCTGCCGTAATACTTCCCGATGATTTTGAGCATCCATTTTTAAATGATAGCAAGCAACTTTCAGAAAAAAAACGGCTAGAACTGAAAGATATTATTGAGCGCGAAGCTATCTGTTATAAGGTTGTTCACGTAATGATGGATGAAATTGACGAAATAAATATTCTCAACGCCTCTATTTTAGGAATGCACCGTGCTATCGAGGGGCTTTCTTGCCTCCCGGAATTTATCGCAATTGACGGAAACAGGTTTCATCCTTTCAGAAAAGTACCTTATGAATGCGTAATTAAAGGCGATGGAAGATACCTACATATAGCCGCCGCATCCATTTTAGCAAAAACCTATCGTGATGAATATATGGCCGGGCTTCACAATCATTATCCACAATACAACTGGAAACAAAATAAAGGGTATCCTACCCTAGAGCATCGTGAAGCAATCCGCAGTTGTGGGGAAACTATTTTTCACAGGAAAAGTTTTAAACTATTGCCGGATGAACAAGTGGAAATGCGTTTTTAGATTATTGGAATTTTGGATAGTCAGATTTTCAGATTTTATAAAATAAAATTTGAAATTACAACTAACAAGTTTTCCAATCATCTAACAATCCAACATCGAAGAATCCAAAGATCAACTGTTGAAAACCCGTCAATAAACTATTTATCCTATTCATAAAAGCATAACATTTCCTTGCTACTTTTGTGTTATGGGAAAAATTCTGGGGAAACTATTTGCGCTTTTACTTTTCGTTCCAATGCTCTTGGGAATTTTTACAGGTTGTGACGACACACCTCCCAAAACCGGCACATTAATGGATTTTGTTCCAGAAAATGCCTCGTTGGTTTTTAAGATTTCAAATTTTGAAACCTTGCAGGCAGATATTCAGGCAAATTCCCTGCTTTCCAAATTTGACAAAACCGCACCCTATTTCTTTTTTTCTGAAAAGAAAGCATTCTTTAAAAACCTGCATCCCACATCGCAAAGTCTTTTATGCATCAATAAAATAAATGATTCCGTTTCGGCATATACTTTTATCTCAAAACAAACCAAAAATCTTTTTCAGATAGATTCCCTGAAAAATAAATCCCTAGAAACCTTGGAAATTGATGGAGAGTCTTTTCAACGTATTACAATTGATAAAGAAATCGCCTTTTCCGCAATCATTGATAGCGTCTTTGTGGTTTCAACTTCCCAACAAATTTTACAGGACATTCTAAAAGGAAAAACAGAACGCAACGAAACCTTTAAAAAAGTTTATAATCTGCCCTCCACTAACGGTTTTACAGCTTTGCTGCGCGGAAACAAAATAGCATTGAACGATTCCACAAAAATAAATTTCAGTTCCTGGAGCGCCCTGGACGTTGCCATAGCACCGGAATCCTTTACCGCTACCGGCATCACTCTTGCCGCAGATAGTATTCCGCAATTGCTTAATGTTTTTGAAGGACAAGTGCCGCAGCAGAACGATGTTTCGGCGTTGGTGCCAACCGATGCTTTGGGCGCGGTGAGCTTTACCTTTAACGATGCCGAAGCTTTCCAAAAAAAATTACGCAATTTTAGGGGTGAAAAGGAAACAATAAAAACAACCGGAATTTTCGGTTCCGTGAGCGAGGCGGGCGCCATCCAACTTAAAAACGAAACTGCCGTTTTTATAAAAAGTATTGATGTCGCTTTAACGGAAGACGCGTTGGCGCGTTATGTTACTTCAGAAAGTATATTTCGTGAAATTGAAATAAGCACTTTTAGCGAAGCAAAATTGTTTCAAAAAACATTTGCTCCTTTTATAAATTCCGATAAGGCTAACTTTGTTTTTCAGCTCGATAATTTCTTTGTATTTACTGAAAATATAAGCACTGCCGAACAACTAATAGGTTCGTTCCAAAATAATAATACCTTAAAAAACACTTCTTATTTTGAAAATACGGCGAAAGATTTGAGCACCGCCTCTTCATTATTGATATTCAAAATGCAGGGCGAATTTTCGGAAGCGATTGCTGGGTTCTTCAATTCAAAAAGCAGTGAAGCCATTAAAGATATTTCATTTGATGAATTTCCACTGGCAGCGCTTCAGTTTAGTTTTGACAGAAATTTTGCACACGTAACGTTAAGCTGCAAAGAGGCCGGTGCAACTGAAAGAAGCGTATCGGGCAATGTTTCGGAAAAATTCAACTTAAATCTGGAAAATCCTATTTTAATGAATCCCGTATTGGTGGAAAGCAATAACGGCGGAAATAATATAGCTGTGCAGGATATTGGCAACATTCTCTATTTTGTTTCGGAGAATGGAAAAATTCTTTGGAGCAAAAAACTGAATGCGCCAATTTTGGGAAAAATAGAAACTGTGGAAATTTCTGGCCGCGGCAGCACCCAGATAGCTTTCGCAACAACCAATGGCTTTTACATTTTGGACCGCAACGGAAAGGACGCAAATGGATTTCCCATAAAATTTAAGGATAAAGTTACGCAGCCACTTTCGGTTTTTGATTACGACAATAATCGAAATTACCGTTTTGTAATTGTGCAAGGCAAGGAAGTGCTGATGTACGATAAAAACGGAAAAAGCGTAAAAGGTTTCGGTTTTAGCAAAGCGAAAAGCAACATCGTACAATCGCCCGTACACATCCGAATGGGCAATAAGGACTATATTGTAGTTGCCGAAGATGGCGGCAAGCTCAACATTTTGAGCCGCGTGGGCAAATCTCGGGTTTCGGTTTCAAAAAACTTTAATTTTTCTGAAATTCCAGTGGCCGAGGAAGACAATACTTTTGTTGTAATTACGAAAGAAAACACCAAAGAGCGCATTACTCAGAAAGGAAAGGTTTCTTCACAAAAACTGGAGGTGGGCAGCAATTATTGGTTTACGGTTTCAGGAAGCACTAAGGTAACATTGGACGACAACCTGCTTCGAATAAATGGTAAGTTGGCAGAACTCCCTTTGGGTCTTTATACAAAACCGCAAATTTTCAACATAAATAGAAATAGTTACATTGCCATAACCGAAACCCAAGAGAAAAAAGTCTACCTTTTTGATAAAAATGGTAAAATTTTAAATGGTTTTCCGGTTTATGGAAGTTCGGTGGCGTCGTTGGGCGATAGTAATAAAAATACAATATCCCTTGTAACGAAAGGCGAACCGAACAGCATAATTGTTTATTCCAGTAATTAACAATTACTTACCCTTTTAAAGTGTCGGTGGTTTTGTTATTTTAAGTAACTTTAAGACACAAACCAACTTAGTCCTTCATGAGAGAGAGTCTCTCGATACTTTTTTTATTACTGGCCGGAATCGTTATGGGCCAAAATAACCCACGTTATATAAAACCCTCCATAAAGGATTCTATTTCACTTTCCATTTTACGAGGAAAAATTATTCAAAGTATAAACGCCAATCCCGATAGTGCATTTGTTTATATAAAGAATTTTGAAAAAATAAGCGCCCAAGGAAACTACGGAAGCAGTTTGGCCGATTCCGATTATTTGTATGCACAATATTTCAGAAGAACACAACAGCCCGATTCTGCCATTCATTATTTCAAAAAAATGATTGTAGCTTCTGAAAAAATAAACTATTACCGCGGTTTATCAGTAGGATATAACGGACTTTGTAGAACCTACTACTTGCTGGGTGAGATTGAAAAATCAATTGAGGCGTGCAACAAAGCGCTTAAATTCATCAAAAATTTTGACGATGTAGACAATCTGGTTTTGGCAGACACTCACAATGCCCTCGCAATTGCATATTCGCGCCAAAATAAAATGGAAAGCGCCATAGATAATCTGTTAATCGTAGATTCCATCCATACCGCAAAACCGCTTCGGGAAGATATAATTGCAGCCGCATATCAAAGTTTGGGAAATGTTTATTTAGAACTAAAGGATTACGATTATGCAGAGGAATATTATATGAAGGCCAATAAGGAATTTGAAAAAATACCCGGGGCAGGTACCTTCTACTTCAATACTACCAATGTTTATTTGGGGCAAGTTTATTATCACAAAAAGGAATTGGAAAAAGCAGACAATTTATTGTTAAAAACCCTTCACTTTTTTGAAGAAATAAAGGACGAGCGCACCACGGCAGAGATTAATAATTATTTGGGCCTCGTGAATCTTGAAACGGGAAATCTGAATAAAGCAGAAGTCTATTTTAAAAATTCGCTGAATTTTCAAAAAACAAATGAATACAATCTTGAAGCGGCGCAATCTGCAATTGAACTAGGCAAACTGTACATTAAAAAAGAAAAGCCAGCGGAAGCCATTTCATTCCTTCAAAATGCACTTGACTACAACCGTGAAATAAAAAATGGGATTCTCAACCAAAAGGCGCACTCTTTACTCGCCGAAGCCTATGCCCAGCAGGGAAATTATAAGGAAGCGTTTAATAATTCACAAATCGCAACCCAAATAAACGATTCCATTCAACAAGCGCAAAGTGCGGAAAAGATTAAGGAAATTGAAGGTATTTATCAAACCGAAAGCCGGGACAAGGAAATTGCATTGTTGACCACAAAAAACGAACTGACAGAGCAGCAAAGGAAGAACCAACGCAATTTGCTTTGGGGAATTTTGGCAATTAGTGCCATTGCCGGGTTGTTTGTATTTTTTCTATTCAGAAATAGACAAAAAACCACCAGAAAACTACAGGAACTAGACACGGCAAAATCTACATTTTTCGCGAATATTTCACACGAATTTCGCACGCCGCTCACATTGATAAATGGACCGATTGAAGATCAAGTAAATTCAGGGAATCTGTCGCAAAGCGAACGAAAAAATCTTAATTCGGCTTTACGAAATACTCAACTTTTAAAGGATTTAGTGGACCAATTATTGGCATTGGCAAAGCTGGAAAGCAAAAACCTAAAGTTAAACATCCAATCGGGAAACATGCCTACTTTCATTATTGCACAGGCAGAGGCTTTTGGATTCAGTTGCCATGAAAAAAATATTCAATTTTCAGTTGAGGTCAATAAAGACCAAGTTATTGATTGGTTCGATCAGGATATTTTGGAAAAAATTCTTTACAACCTGTTGGGAAATGCCATAAAATATACTCCTGAAAATGGTGGTATTACATTAAGAGGCAATAGAAAAGAAAAGTATTTTGAGATTGCGGTAAGCAATTCCGGAAATTATATAACTCCGGAAAATCAAAATAAAATATTTGAGCGTTTCTACCAGACCAACAGTAAAAACCCTGGAACCGGAATTGGACTTTCACTTATCAAAGAATTGATTGAAATCCACAAGGGAAATATTTCAGTTGAAAGTGAAGAAAACGGCAGAACGGAATTTAGGGTTACGCTGCCCGTAACCAAAAACACCTTTGAAGAAAGCGAGATTTTTGCTGACAATTATAGAATGGAATCTTTTTCAAAAATTAATACTGGTAAAATAGAGATTGAAAAGGAAATCCTTTTGGCAGAAGATGCGCCAGTAATTTTAATTATAGATGACAGCCGTGATATCAGGGAATATGTGAGTTCTATTTTTGAAAATACTTTTAGGGTTCATACCGCGGAGGACGGGAAAAAAGGTTTTCAGGAAGCCATTGACCATATTCCGGATATTGTTGTTTGCGATGTAATGATGCCCGAGGAAGATGGTTTCACCTTTACGAAACATTTGAAGGAACACCAATTAACATCACATATTCCTGTAATTTTATTGACCGCCAAAACCCATATTACCTCAAAATTGGAAGGAATTGGTATAGGCGCTGATGCATACGTCACCAAGCCTTTTAATAGCCAATTATTGCGGGCAAATGTGGATAATCTTATAGAAAACCGCAGAAAACTTCAGCAACGGTTTGCGCAGGAAGTTGTATTGATGCCAAAAGATATTGTCATGTCTACCGCAGAAGAACAATTTTTAAAGCGTTTACAAACTGTACTGGATCAATATTTAACCGAATCAAATTTTTCTGTAGAACAATTTGGCACTGAAATGGGCGTGAGCCGCATGCAACTTCACCGTAAACTGAAAGCCTTATCGGGGAAAAGTACCACTGAATTTCTAAGATCACAACGATTAAAGCTTGCGCTGCAATTGTTACGTGAAAAAAATGTTTCCATTTCAGAAGTGGGGTATGCGGTAGGCTTCAATGACCCCTCGTATTTTACAAGATGCTTTAAGCAGGAGTTTGGAAGTGCCCCAAGCGAATATATTTCCCAATAAAATAAAAAATTATTCAGTTAAAACACCCATAAATCCTGGGCTGTTACATATATCCTATCAATAGATACATACGTTGCAGCCTTGGGCAAATGGTTAAGATAATTTTGGTGAAACAGGAATTTTCAACAATTTCAGAAAAACTGATTCAACAATAAAAAAAAATGTAAAACCATGAAAACATTTTATAAAATCCCAATGATAATCGCTCTTTTCGCAATGACAGTATCAAACGCCCAGATTTTCGAAAAACTAGGAGAGAAGGCCGCCAATGCCGTAGAGCGTACCGTTGAAAGACGTGTGGAACGCGAAACCGAAAAAAGTACTGACCGTGTGCTGGATACCGTGGTTGAGGCTCCAAAAGGAAAAAAGAACAAAGAGAAAAGAAGGAAAAATAAGAATTCTTCTAACGGCAATATTATTGGCGGAAATGATTCAAACCAGAATAATCAAAATAATGGGCACAGCCAACCTTCCTACTCCGCGAATGCCAATTTCGATTTTGAACCGGGAAATATGGCCTTTTTCGAAGATAACTTTAATAGAGACAATCCAGGGGATTTTCCCGCACATTGGGACACGAATGGCTCTGGAGAAATAGTAACCGTAAGCGGTGAAAAATGGTTCCGTCTTGCCAATAGTTCCACATTTATTCCGATTGCGGCACAAAACCTTCCTGAAAATTATACTATAGAATTTGATCTTTTAACTACCGGAATAGACAACAAGACCAGCTCACAAGCAATAGTTACCTTACTTCTTTCAGATAATAACAAATACGAAAAAGGCAGAAACTGGAGCATGGTGGAAATTTCGCCGTGTCAATTTATAGGAAATATTGGTGCTTTAGAAAAAGTAGTTAACGGAAAACGTGAATTTAGAAATCAAGTAGGAAAAGATTATAGAAAGACTATTAATGGAAAATCAAGAATATCTATTGCGGTGAATAAAAGCAGGATGCGCGTTTGGCTTAATGATAATAAAATTGTGGATGCACCAAGACTGGTAGCAGATGGCGTTACAAGCTTTAAAATTGAAACCAGAGGTCTTCGGGACGATAGAGGACTGGATGAAATACACATAGATAATTTCAGAATGGCAAAAACGGGTGAGGATAACCGAAGCAAATTAATAACCGAAGGCAAGCTTTCTACAAATGCAATACTTTTCAATACTGGCTCAGCAACTATAAAAAGCGGTTCCGAAGCTATTTTAAAGGAAGTGGGTGAAGCTATGAAAAGTATGCCCGATATGCGCATTATGATTGTGGGCCATACAGATGGCGACGGAAGTGCAGAAAGCAATTTGAAACTTTCGGACGAGCGTGCAAAATCTGTTCGGGCGGTACTCGTAAATCAATATGGAATAAATATGGGGAGAATACAAACGGACGGAAAAGGGGAATCCAGCCCCGTGGCAGATAATAATTCTTCATCCGGAAAAGAACAAAATAGACGTGTAGAATTTATAAAACTTTAAAAATTTTAAATCCATTATTATGAAAAAAACTTTAATTATTACAGCTGTTTTATGGGGAATGATTGCAACAACTACAGCACAGACAGGATGCAGCAAATTTTATCCTTTTAAGGAAGGTACAAAGGCAGAAATAACGAATTATAACAAAAAAGGCAAAAAAGCCGGCACAATAGAGTACACTATTTTAAACAGAAAACAAACCACGGATGGAGAGATTGCAACCATGAAATCTTCCGTTAAGGATGAAAAGGGAAAATTGATTGTTGAAACCGATTATGATATTACGTGCGACGGAAATAAAATTTCAGTAGACTATAAGTCTATGGTGAGCCCAATGATGATGGAACAATTCAAAAATGTGGATTACGATATTACAGGAACCGATCTAGAAATCCCAAATAACCTTTCGGTGGGACAATCTTTACCAGATGCCAACATGAAAATGAACATAAACATGGCAGGTATAAATATGGATATGGAGCTGTTAATAACCGATAGAAAAGTTACAGGAAAGGAGAGTGTTACAACTCCAGCAGGAACTTTTGAGTGTTTTATAATTACTTCCAATATGTCTGCCAAAATGGGTGTAGAAAAAATTAGCAATATAAAACAATGGATTGCCGAGGGTGTGGGCATGGTTAAGCAAGAAGATTATGATAGCCGTGGCAACGTGAACAGTAATAGTTTATTGACCAAATTCAGTATTTAACTGTGGGGCATTTACAAATTGAGAAAGCCGAATTATATTTCGGCTCTTTCTTTTATTTCCGCTTCAAATAAACGAAGAAAATGTTTCAGTAGTTTTTGTTTTACTTCGTCCATAGGAACTTCGCTTTTTCCCAACTCTACATTTAAAGAGGTTACCGCTTTTTCCTTAATTCCACAGGGAATCATATAATCAAAATAACCGAGATCCGTATTCACATTCAGTGCAAAGCCGTGCATGGTAACCCAACGGCTTGCGCGAACGCCGAGCGCACAAATTTTTCTGGCAAAGGGCGTGCCCACATCAAGCCACACTCCGGTTTCTCCCTTACTGCGCTCTGCACTTACGCCGTATTCGGCCAAGGTGAGAATAATCATTTCTTCCAAAAAGCGCATATATTTATGGATATCGGTAAAAAAATTCTCCAAATCCAAAATGGGGTAACCTACTATTTGGCCGGGACCGTGATAGGTAATATCTCCACCCCGATTAATTTTGTAAAATGAGGCGTTTATTTCTTTCAGCTTATCTTGGGAAATGAGCAAATTTTCAATAAGGCCGCTTTTTCCCAAGGTATAAACGTGGGGATGCTCTACAAAAAGAAAATGGTTGGGAGTTTCCTTCTGAAGTTCATTCTTTTTATTACCACTTTTTATAGAGAGGATGTTCTGAAATAACGATTCTTGCAAATCCCACGTTTGCTTATAGTCTTTTCTTTCTAAATCACTTATTTCCACATATTTATTCACTGGAGAAATATTTCATAAATTGACAGTAAAACTATCAATAATTATGGTTTCTTAAGGGATTTATTTGATTATAATGAATTCTAAGAAATAATATAAAAAGTTAAGTTCTTAAAAATTTACTAAATTCCATAAAGGGTATTATATTTACAATTCTAAACATTCATAAAAATTACCTAAAAATGAAAAAAAGTACCTTTACATCATTTCTGGTTGTAACCATTTTGCTATTTAGCTTTGGGTTGCAAGCACAGAATTCCTCCAAACTCTGGACGCAAGTTTCAGAGAGAGCGATCTCAACAAAAGTTAAGCAATTCAGAAGCTCTGTACCTACTGAATATAAACTTTTCAGTTTAAACAATTCCGCCTTACAAGACATTCTTGCCACCGCTCCTTCTAGAGCAAACCTAAAAAACTCTAACTCAATTATTGAGCTTCCAGTTGGCAATGGCGAATTTCAAAAATTTAAAATTGTAGAAACATCAACCTTTGCTCCAGAATTGCAGCAAAGACATTCCGATATCCGTTCCTTTACAGGACAAGGTATTGATGATCCTTCGGCAGTTGCTAAATTTAGCATATCGCCTTATACAGGTGTAAATGTAATGATAACTTCCCCAAAGCACCCTACGGTATATGTAGATCCATACACTCAAGATAAAGGCCAATATATTAGCTATTCAAGAAAAGACTTGCCTACTACCTTAGAACCTTTTGTATGTTTGGTAGAAGAACAAATTGGGCCACGGCAAAATAATGGCGCGGAAAATTCAAACGCTAATCGAAATGCAGATGATGGAATGCTTAGAACCTTTAGATTGGCTTTAGCTGCTAATGGAGAATATTCTCTTTGGCATTTAAACGATCAAGGTATTGATCCTTCAGCTAGCGATGCCGTTAAAAAAGCAGCCGTATTATCTGCTCAAAACGTTGCGATGACAAGAGTAAATGGTATTTATGAAAGAGATGTTGCCATAACTATGGTTATTATACCTGATAATGAAGATATTATATTTTTAGATCCAGCCACCGATGGCTTAGACAACTCATCGAATGTAATTAATCAAATACAGGCCAAGATAGATGGCATTATAGGTTTTGCAAATTATGACATAGGCCACGTATTTACCACTGGAGGTGGAGGTATTGCACAATTGCGTTCCCCTTGTACTGCAAATAAAGCAAGAGGCGTAACGGGATTGCCTGCTCCAATTAACGATCCCTTTTATGTAGACTACGTAAGTCATGAGATGGGACACCAGTTTGGCGGCAACCATACACAAAATAACAATTGTCAAAGATCTAACGCATCTGTTGAACCAGGAAGTGCATCAACTATTATGGGCTATGCCGGAATATGTCCGCCTAACGTTCAGAATGCGAGTGACGATTATTTTCATGGCTACAGTATCCAGGAAATGTGGAACTTTGTATCAACAGGTCAAGGCCAATGCTCGGTACAAACACCTACCAATAATCTTCCTCCAGACGTAGATGCAGGACCCAATTATACCATCCCCAAATCAACTCCTTTTGTACTTAAGGGAACAGCTATTGATCCTGATGGAGATATTTTAAGCTATTGCTGGGAACAGTTCAATACTAATCCTGCACCAATGCCCCCACAACCTACGTCAACTGTAGGACCAGCTTTCCGATCTATTGATCCACTTGATTCACCTGACAGGTATATGCCTATGATCTCCACTGTGCTTGCTGGACAATTGGGAGGGCCAGGAACTTCCAATATTTGGGAAGTTGTTCCTTCCGTAGCAAGAACCATGAACTTTAGATTAACAGTACGTGACAACGTAGCCGGAGGGGGATCTTCGCAAAGTGATAATATGGTATTGAATTTTGACGGCGCTTCTGGCCCTTTTATAGTAACCTCGCAGGCCACTCCAACTACTTGGACAATCGGAAATACAGAAACCATTACATGGGATGTTGCCGGAACTGATGTGGCGCCAGTTAGTTGCTCTAATGTAGATATTTGGCTTTCTACCGATGGCGGCCAAACATACCCAATATCTGTAGCACTAAATGTTCCTAACACAGGAAGTGCCCAAGTAGATGTACCAAACGTTAATACTACTACTGGAAGATTGATGGTAATGGCATCAAACAATATTTTCTACGATCTTAATAATGATGTGATTACTATAGATGGAACCGTAGGTGTTGATGATTTTACCTTTGAAAATTTTGCTGTTTATCCAAACCCATCCAATGGTACTTTCAATCTATCGTTCATGCCAGCTTCCAATGATAATATTGAAGTTTCCCTTTACGATTTGAGAGGTAGAGCAATAAATCAATTTACCTTTGACGATGTTTCTTCTTCAAGTACATTCAACAAACAATTGAATTATAACTATATTGAAAGCGGTATGTATTTCTTAGTTGTGAAAAACGGCAACAAAGTAACTACCAAAAAGATTGTGAAGAATTAATTTCAAAACAACCTTTCAATAAAAAAAGAGGCGTTCATAATGTGAACGCCTCTTTTCATTTAATACTATTCTTTACTCTTTCTTCTTTCTTCCTTATTCTTCTAATTAAAGTTTCACTGTTTCCGTAATCCGTGAAACCACCTGTGAAGTTTTACCCACATTAAAAGTAAGATCAAACATTAGTGCTTGATTACTTTTTTCGACCAATAACTTTCCATTATTGATTGGGTAATAACCAGCTTCTCCCTTACAAAAACAATGCTTTCCATACAGTATGCTTACATCGTTTAAAGCCGCATTTTCCTTACTTATGTTTTCTTCAGTAGTTGGAATTTCAAAATGGATGGTTTCCGAATAATTACCATCTACAGTTCCTTCCGGTCCCTCTTTCATATAAGTATAGACCACTACAATATTTTGGCCATCAACTATTTCCGGATACATGGCCCCAGTGCCATCTTCCTTTACATTTAGTTTTTTATTTTTATGAAGTACCACGTTACAAGTTCCTTCCTCCGGGCAACCTGTAGCTTTATTATCTACCTGCTCCATAGTGTTCCTTTCTGTTGTTGTTATCGTTTCTGTCTGCGTTTTGCAGGCGTTTACCATAAATATTGGAATTAAAAAATAGAATGCTTTCATAGTATGTTTGTTTAGGTTAATATAAATGAATTTCCAAATACCTTGCCGGAAGTTTGCTATTTCTCCAGTTCCACTTCCAAATCTAGTAGGTCTGGATTTTTGAAATATTCAATGAATGGTGTTTGAACCGTTACCGTTTTTCCATCTGCAGAAAATGTAGCTTCAGGATTTGAGGTTTTCTTTATTTTCTTCGGAAAAGTATATTTTAACGTGTACTTTGAACCCCCCATAAAGGCTTCCGCCTGTTGCAAACTGTCCACTTGTTTTTGGTGCATTGCTTTATCCTTTATATAGGCATCGCGTCTAAAGGTGTTCATTTTAAAGGAATAGTTTACGCCAATAAGTTCGGGGGAATCTTCCTCTTTTTTTATTTCGGTATTGGAGTCTGGATTGGGCATTAATTTTCCAGCGGCTTCAAGTCCGTTCAACATATCGTTTGCCTCACCTACATTTTTAAAATTTGTTGAAACAGTATAAACCATTTCAGAGGTTTCCGAATCCATTTTCATATGGATATTGAAATTTTCCAGCTTTTTCAGTTTTTGTTGCTCTTCCGCTGAAAGCTTGGAAATACTGTCCTTTTTTTCTTCTAAAAATTGTTTCATATATACAATGGTATCCATTTTTACCGCCAAAGTGTCCACCATTGCAGAACCTCCAAAGGCCATCATTTCGTTAAGGTTTACTTCCACGGCCATAACACCGCTCCCGTCTTCGTTCATTACCATGGTTTCGGTAAACTGACAGCTTACAAACAAAAATGCCAGGGTAAAAAGTGCTAGTAATTTTAGTTTCATTGGTTCATCTATTTGGGTTGTTTAAAATTATAAGAGCGGCAATTACGCCGGGAATCCAGCCGCAAACGGTAAGAATAAAAACAATTAGTACAGAACCACAGCCTTTCCCAATAACGGCAAGTGGCGGAAAAAGGATTGCAAGCAGGACTCTCCAAATACTCATAGAAAACAAATTTACAATTAATAATTAAGCTATAGGTCAGGCCATATTTCCTTTTGTTACAACATTTTGGTTTATTCCATAACAGTAAAAGCAGTAGTAAATGATAGCGAAAAGTATAAACAAACTTTTTTCCTTTTTCTAAAGGAGGTTTTCGCAATTCGTGCTTCGTATTTCGCGCTTCAATTCCCTATCTTTGCAAACTTATTTTTATATATAATTTATGCAACTGTCTGAACTGGAAATCATCCGAAGAGAAAAACTTAACCAACTGCGCGAACGCGGAATAAACCCCTATCCCGCAGATTTATATCCCGTAAACAACACTTCAAAAAAGATAAAAGAGAATTTTGAGGAAGGAAAAAAGGTGGTGGTTGCCGGAAGGTTGATGTCCCGAAGAATCCAAGGACCGGCGTCTTTCGCAGAGCTTCAGGATGCAGACGGACGCATTCAGGTATATTTTAACCGTGATGAAATATGCCCCGGCGAGGACAAAAGCCATTATAACGACGTATATAAAAAATTGCTCGACATAGGTGATTTTATAGGCATTGAAGGCGAACTTTTCAAAACCCAAGTAGGCGAAAAAACCATTATGGTGAAGAATTTCACCCTTTTAAGCAAAGCCTTAAAACCTTTACCACAACCGCGCGTTGACGCCGAAGGAAAAGTTCACGATGCCTTTACTGATCCCGAACAGCGCTACCGCCAGCGCTATGCAGATTTGGTGGTAAATCCGCACGTAAAGGAAATTTTCATAAAGCGCACAAAACTTTACAACGCCATGCGCACCTTCTTTAACGAGCGCGGCTATTATGAAGTAGAAACTCCGGTTTTACAACCTATAGCTGGGGGTGCGGCGGCGAGACCTTTCACCACCCATCACAATTCATTGGATATTCCCCTCTATATGCGAATTGCGAATGAATTGTACTTAAAAAGATTGATAGTAGGTGGTTTTGACGGGGTTTATGAATTCTCCAAAAACTTCCGAAACGAAGGGATGGACCGCACCCACAATCCGGAATTTACCGCAATGGAAATCTACGTTTCCTATAAAGATTACAACTGGATGATGGATTTCTGCGAGCAATTGCTGGAATTCTGCGCAATGCAAGTAAATGGCACAACAAAAGCAACTTTCGGAAAATATGACGTTGATTTTAAGGCGCCATACCCAAGAATTACCATGGCTGATGCCATAAAAGAATATACAGGGTTTGACATTATTGGAAAAACCGAAGATGAAATCCGAAAAGCTGCCTTGGATATGAAAATACCCGTGGACGATACCATGGGCAAAGGAAAGTTGATCGATGAAATCTTTGGCGAAAAATGTGAAGGCAATTTTATACAGCCAACTTTTATTACAGATTACCCGAAGGAAATGAGCCCACTCTGCAAAGAGCACCGCGACAATCCAGAACTTACCGAACGTTTCGAATTAATGGTCTGCGGCAAGGAAATAGCAAATGCTTATAGTGAATTAAACGACCCAATAGACCAGCGCGAGCGTTTTGAAGCACAATTGAAACTGGCTGAAAAAGGCGATGACGAAGCTACGGCATTCATAGATTTTGACTTTCTTCGCGCTTTGGAATACGGAATGCCGCCAACAAGCGGCATGGGCATCGGCATGGACCGTTTGGTTATGTTTCTTACCAACAATGCCTCAATACAGGAAGTGCTTTTCTTCCCACAAATGCGTCCAGAAAAGAAAAAAGTGGAAATGAGCGAAGACGAAAAAACTGTCTTCACACTTTTAAAAGCCAATTCGCCAAATGCTTTGGAAAAACTAAAAACCGAAAGTGGGTTGAGCAACAAAAAGTGGGACAAAGCCATAAAAGGGTTGACCGCTTCTAAAGTTGCGAAAGTTGAAAAGACAGATGATACCTTAATGGTTTCGCTTTTATAGCCAACCAATCCTCCTATATGGAAAAGGAACCGTTTAGAGCGGTTCCTTTTTGCTTTCAATAAATAAACCACCGCACATGCTTTTCCTCCTTTTTGGCATAAGTGGTCTGGCATCCCTGCCAGAAACATGAGCGGTGGCATTTTAATTCCGAAACTATTTATTTTATCGCTTCAAGAAAACATATAATTAGGGAAGACATCCTTTCGTTGAGGAAAAAGACGTTTCAGTTGATTTTTTAATTTAACAGCCAAAAACGTACACATTCATACTATTTTTATATTTTTAGCCACCTTATTATTTACCAAATGAAAAATATATTTCTACTTATATTAATGGGCTTTGTGATTATTTCCTGCGGAAAGGATGACGATTACCAACCTGTGGAAACAGATACCCAGGCCCCTTCAAAACCTACAAACTTAACCGTTTCCGAAGAAACTGAAACTTCCTTAAAATTAACATGGAATGCTGCTACAGATAATGTTGGTGTTACGGAGTATAAAATTTATCAGGATGGTACAGCACTTTCAAGCTCGGTTACCGAGACAACTACCACAATTTTAGGTCTGAATCCCGGTACGGCATACAGTTTTTACGTTACGGCGTTGGATGCCAAAAACAATGAATCAGCCCCAAGTAATACGGTTGATGTTTTTACAGTAGTCCAGCCGTTATCTTTTTTACCAACACTTTCTGAAATGGAGGTTTTTACCGGCAATCTTTCAGAGCTAAATCCCGCCGCAGGAGTTCAACTCTACGAAATAAACAGTTCCCTTTTTACAGATTACGCTTATAAGCAACGATTGATTCGCCTACCGGAAGGGCAAAGTATGCGTTACAACAACACCGATTTGTTGCCCACTTTTCCAGACAACACCTTAATTTCAAAAACCTTTTATTACAATATAGATGAGCGCGACCCTTCCCTTGGGAAAAAAATAATTGAAACCCGTATTCTTATAAAAGTAAATGGCGAATGGCTTGTTGGAGATTATATTTGGAATGCCGCCCAAACCGAAGCCAACTACCGCGAAACGGGCAGTACAGAAGCCATCAGCTATATAGACGGCAGTGGCCAAACCCAGAATGTAAATTACGAAATACCTTCAAAACAGGATTGTTTTACCTGCCATAACAATAATGCTACTACTTTTCCCATTGGCCCAAAACTGCGGAATCTAAACTTTGTACCCTCTTATACTTCCCAAAACCAATTGGATTATTTGGCTTCAATAGGAATGTTACAGGGCGCTTCATCCAATAACATAAGCGTTCTTCCCAATTGGGAAAATGATAATTTATTACTGGAAGACCGCGCACGTGCTTATATGGATATTAATTGCGCACATTGCCACCAGCCCGGCAGCAGTGTACCACCTGGTTTTACGTTGGATTTTAGGTTGGAAACCGATTTCAACAATACTGGTATTTATGCCAATCGTGGCGAGGTAATAGCTCGTTTTCAAAGTACATTGCCCACTTACAGAATGCCACAATTAGGCAGAACTGTCGTTCACGCCGAAGCTTTACAGATGCTGGAAGAATATATTGATTCGCTATAATTTCTTTAAAACAATATAAAGAGCCGCTGATTGCGGCTTTTTTTGTGTCCTATAATATAGGTGCCATTAAACCTATTTGAAATTTCAACGTCAAAGCTATGTTGAACATTAAAAATAAAAAGATGAAAAAAGCAATGATAATTTTACTGGCGTTTACAACTTTTGCCATAACCGCACAAAACAAAGATGCTGACAGAGCGGAGCAACGTAAGGAGATGAAAGAAAATTTCACACCTGAACAAAAAGCTGAACTTCGCGCAAAAAGAATGACCCTTATCTTAGATTTAAATCAGTCGCAACAGGAAAAGGTAAAAAATGTGTTTTTGAAAATGGAGGAAACAAAACCCCAACGTCCCAAGAACTGGAAAGAAATGACAGATGCGCAAAAGTTTGAAGTGAAAAACCAAATGCTGGACCACCAGATAGCAATGAAAAAAGAAATGAAAAACATTCTGACTGAAGAGCAAATGGCGAAATGGGAAAAAAGCCATCAGAGCAAGCGCAATCATCCTAGAGGGAAAAGAGATGGCGACAGACAGAAGAAATCTAAATAATTCTTAAATTTTATTGTTTTGGCTTAGTTATTGTCTTTGGATGTACATAATTTGATTACATTAGTAATCCCTAAATTAAATACTTCAAAAATGAAAAAAATAATAGCAGTATTCGCATTTGCAGTTACAATGCTTTTGGGAGTTCAAACAACCTCAGCACAGCAATTATCACAGGATAAAAGCAGGCCAGAAGTAATAGCCAAGGCCGAAACTGCAAAACTTACCGAGTCCCTGAATTTGAATGGTGAACAGAGCCGTACTGTATTTAGGGCACTTGTGGCAAGGGAAGTAGGCTACCAGAAAAATGTAGATGGCAAGGATGCTAAAGACGCTTCCGTAGCTGCTGAAAAGAAAAAATTGGACGACCAATTGCGGGAAGCAATGAAAAGGACCCTTTCTGCCGAACAATATGCCCAATGGCAAAAAATGAATAATTAGTGATTAATTATATTTTAAATTAAGAACCCTTTCCCCATACAGAAAGGGTTTTTTTATTTTAATTTTTTCGCAACTCTCCTACAGGCGGCTATAGTAATATCTAAATCTTCATAACTGAGGGCATCACAAAGAAACCAGGTTTCAAAAGCACTTGGTGCAATGTAAATACCTTCGTTAAGCAAGCCGTGGAAAAACTTTTTAAAAGTTTCATTATTTGCAGCTGCCGCAGACGAAAAATCAGTTACTGGCTTTTCAGAAAAATGAACTGAAATCATAGAGCCCACTCGATTTATTGTAAATTTTATATTTTCTGAAGTAAGCGCTGCATCCAACCCATTGTGTAAATATTCAGTCTTTTCAGCTATGGAATTAAAGATTTCCTTATTTGAATTTAATTCTGTTAACATGGCTAATCCAGCAGCCATCGCCAATGGATTTCCGCTTAAGGTTCCTGCCTGGTAAACGGGTCCTGTTGGCGCTAGATGATCCATAATTTCTTTTTTTGCAGCAAAGGCACCAACGGGCAAACCGCCACCAATTACTTTTCCGAAGGTTACAATATCTGCCATTACGCCGTATAATTCCTGTGCTCCGCCTGCAGCCAGTCTGAAACCAGTCATTACTTCGTCAAAAATTAGAAGGATATTGTTTTCATCACAAAGCTTTCGCAAACCTTCCAAAAAACCTTCAGCAGGCGGAATACAGCCCATATTTCCAGCTACGGGTTCTAAAATAATGCAGGCTATTTCATCTTTATTTGCTGCAATTACTTCTTCCACATTATTCAAATTATTGTAGGTAGCCAGCAAAGTATCTTTTGCGGTACCTTCCGTAACGCCCGGGCTGTTTGGGCTTCCGAAAGTTACGGCACCACTTCCGGCTTGTATTAAGAAAGAATCACTATGCCCGTGATAGCATCCTGCAAATTTTATAATTTTATCTTTCCCCGTTAAACCTCTTGCCAAACGTACGGCGCTCATACAGGCTTCCGTCCCACTGTTTACAAACCGAATTTTATCAATATTTGGCACCATGGAAACTGCCAGTTTTGCAATTTCGGTCTCAATTTCAGTAGGCATTCCAAAGGAAGTTCCCTTTTTCGCCTTTTCAATTACAGCATTTACAACTGGCTCGTAGGCGTGACCTAAAATCATAGGGCCCCAAGAATTTATATAATCAATAAGTTTGTTTCCATCTGCGTCATGTAGATAAGCGCCTTTTGCTTTTTCAACAAAAATAGGCGTGCCACCAACTGCTTTAAAAGCACGGACAGGCGAATTGACCCCACCAGGAATAACTCTCTCTGCTTCTGTGAAAAGGGCGCTGCTTCTTTGGTAATTCATTATAAATATTTGAGGATTTTACTTTTTTTTAGAAATAAAAATGTTTGTCATTTTAAAACCACATTTCTTTGTTTGCCTTTCTTTAATAATATCTAGCAAAGAATTATTGATTTTTTAAAGGATGCAGATACAAAATCTGGCCGATAGACAAGTCATTCCCTTTTAAACCATTGTATTTTTTTAAGGTTTCTACGGTAAGGTTAAACTTTCTTGAGATACTATAAAGCGTATCGCCCGCCTGAACGGCATAGGTGCCAATTTTGGATTCGTTTGTATCTGAACTGCTCACTCTTTTTCCCAAAACCGCATCGTCATGGGCAGTTAGGTTATATCTTTCAATAATACCTATCAACTTATCTGGATATTTGGGATCTGTAGCGTAGCCAGCCTTTCGCAAACCTTTTGCCCAGCCCTTATAATCATCCTTCCGAAGTTTAAATAATTCTTGATAGCGACTTCGCTGCGTGAGGAATAAGGAATGGTCCCGATAGGAATATTTGGGGTCGTTATATTTTCTAAAGCATTCGCCGCGTTCATCATCATCGTGATATACACGATCTCCTTCCCAACCCGTATGGCATTTAATTCCGAAATGGTTGTTGGCCTTCAGGGTAAGTTCGCCTGCTCCGGCCCCACTTTCCAAAATGCCTTGTGCCAATGTTATACTTGCTGGAATTCCATATTGAAGCATTTCTTCTTTGGCAATTCCAGCGTATTCATTAATATAGTTGGCAACACGCTCGCTGTAGGGAATGTTGACAGATACTACTACAACTTCAGGTTCTTCTGCCTTGGTATCTTTTTCCTTAACGGTTTGGTTTAGCCTTACAACGCGTTCGGTAGTTGGTTTTTTTCGATATTTAGTTGCGGTTTTTTTCGATTTGCAAGCACTAAAACAAAGAATACTAATAAGAAGAAGTATGGTAATTCTGCCAATCATTTTATTCAATTATAGGAAGGTTTTTCTTTTTCAATTTCTGGTTCATCCCTGCAATGCCTTGCAGGCCTCCGGTATGGATCGCGAAAATACGGCTATTTTCTTTGAAATGTCCCTTTTTTAAAAGATCAATAATGCCGTACATCATTTTTCCGGTATAGATTGGGTCCAGCGGAATGTTGGTATTTTTCTTAAAGTCATTCATGAAACGTATTAAATCAACATCTATTTTACCATAACCCCCAAAACAATAATCATCAATAATTTCAAAATTGGTTTTTGAAGTATATTTTTCAATTTCAGAAGTTTGAAAAGTAC
>Ga0209344_10001395_pt1 | contig 31744 bp, 34 predicted proteins | sample Cruoilmetagenom6_FD_187293 | JGI IMG/M metagenome (GOLD analysis project Ga0209344, IMG submission 187293) | Oil polluted marine microbial communities from Coal Oil Point, Santa Barbara, California, USA - Santa Barbara Oil Seep Sample 6 (SPAdes)... | ecosystem: Environmental > Aquatic > Marine...
CTCGACCCACGCGCCTCCGGGCGTCGGGGCCGACGCCATTCGCAGCGCGTTGGAATCGGGATTCGCCCGCATCATTTCCGAGATGAGCTCATGGGAGCCGGACTCCCTGATTAACCGGTTCAACCGCCTGCCAATCGGCAACAGCCTGGTCTTGCCGGAAGACTTTCGGCACGTCCTGGACATCACCCTGCAGGTCGCAGCCGCCACGGACGGCGCGCTCAATCCCGGCCTCGGCGCCGACGTCTCCCGCCTCGGATTCGGATCCCCTGCGATTCCGCTGGCAGACGAGGCGACGGACCGTGAAGCATGGCGGACTCTCGCGCTTGCCGGCCCGCTGCTGACGCGCCACGCGCCGTTCCAGCTGGACCTGTCGGCCATCGCCAAAGGCTATGCCGTCGACGGCATGGGAGACGCCCTGCGCGCTCTGGGCATCACGAGCTTTCTTGCAGAGATTGGCGGCGAGTTCACGGGCGGTGGCGCGAAGCCTGACGGCCTGCCCTGGTGGGTGGATTTCGAATCGCCTGCCGCCACCGCTCCTTGGCGCGTTGCCCTCTGCAACCTGTCCCTCGCCACGTCAGGCGACTACCGCAAGCTCCGCATCGAGAACGGCGAGCGCGTCTCGCACATCGTGCGCCATCCGGACGCCAGTCGTGATGACGGCGACCTCGCCAGTGTCAGCGTCCTTCACGCTAGCTGCGCCTTTGCTGATGCCTGGGCGACCGCTCTGTTTGCCAGTGGCGCATCGCAAGGCCTCATACTGGCCAATCGTCATGGCATCGCCGCCCTCTTCCAGTTTCGCGACCGGCCGGCCCAGCCCTCCATGGCCATTTCGAGCATGCTGGCCTGACATGTCATCACGCCTATCTCCGTCCCGTTTTCCCGGCATTCTCAATTTTTTTGAGAATTATTCTCAATTACTGTTGCCACCTTACCATTTTGCAATTAATTCGCATTCGCATAATACAACGCAAAGGATGCACATCATGGAATTCAAGACGGCCGCCCCGGACAAACGCCAGGTCACCTCTCTTCTGGCCTCAACAGCGCTCGGGCTTGTCCTGTTTCCGCTGAGCGCCAATGCGCAATCGACACAATCGCCCCAGGATGCAGACCCCGTCGAGATCGGCGAAGTCTCCATCGAGGCCGCCGCGCCGGACTACAAGGCCGAGCCGGAATCCCCGAAATACACGGCCCCCCTGATCGACACACCGCGCGCCGTCACGGTCGTCACGGAGGAAGTCCTCGAAGACACCAATGCCACGACACTCGCCGATGGGCTGCGCACGGTTCCCGGCATCACCATGGCCATGGGCGAGGGCGGCCAGCCCTTCGCCGACCGGCCATTCATTCGCGGTTACGAATCGACCAGCGGCATCATGGTCGATGGCATCCGCGACGCCTCGGCCCAGTCACGTGACGTGTTCAATCTCGAACAGATCGAAGTCTCGCGCGGCGCCAACGGCACGATGGCCGGCCGCGGCGCCGCTGGCGGCAGTCTCAACCTCGTCACCAAGACGGCCAAGGCCGACGACTTCGTCGCCGGCTCCGTCGCGCTCGGCAATGCCGACCACAAGCGCGCAACGCTCGATGTCAATGAAGCGCTCTCCGACAATATCGCGTTTCGCGTCAACGGCATGTGGCAGGATTCCGGCATTCCGGGACGCGATGAAGTCTTTGACAATCGCTGGGGTATCGCCCCGACAATCACCGTTGGCCTCAACGGCCCGACCCGCGCCACAGCCAGCTTTTCCCACTATGAAGGCGACGGCATCATCGATTATGGGCATCCGCTTGATCTCACCACAGGCCAGCCCGTCGCAGGTATTGATCCCGATAATTTCTACGGCCTGATCAACCGCGACTTCCACGAGACGAAAACGGATTCCCTCCAGTTCGAAGTCTCGCATGACCTGAACGACTATGTGACCCTGCGCAACATCACGCGCATCGGTGAGTCGTCCAATGACTACATCGCCAGCAACCCGGACGACAGCCAGGGCAACATCCTCAACGACCTCGTCCTCCGCAACGTCAAGAGCAGCAATTCCAATACGGATACGCTGGTCAACCAGACCGACTTGCAGGCCAGCTTCAGTTCGGGCGGTATGGACCACAACCTGTCGACCGGCGTCGAGTTTTCCTGGGAAGACACAAGCCGCGCCACGTATTCCGTCGAACAACTTGCACCGGGCGGCGTATCGATCCCGCGCGGCGGATGCGACCTGTTCGGTGCCGGGCCGTCGAGCGGCTACAATTGTACCGATCTCTACAACCCGAACCCGAACGACCCCTGGACAGGTGCAATCTCGCTGAACGCGCCGACACAGACCGAAGCCAACACAATGGGCGCCTATCTCTTCGATTCCATCACGGTGAATGACCAATGGATCGTAAACCTCGGCCTGCGTGTCGATGATTTCAGTACAGAAACATCGTCGGGCCTCTCCAATGACGATACGATCCTGAGCTACCAGGCCGGCGTCGTCTACAAGCCTGCCCGCAATGCCAGCGTCTATGCCTCCTACAGCACATCGGCGAGCCCCTCGGGCGTCACTGCTGGCGACGGCGGTGAGAACATCTCGACAAGCAATGAAGACTTGAAGCCCGAGAAGAACCGCAACTATGAATTCGGCGTCAAATGGGAACCGGAAGGCCGCGACATCGCGCTCAACGCCGCCATATTCCGCACCGAGATTGTCGATGGGCATGTTACGGTTGAACCGGGCCGGGGCGGCGCGCAGCTGGCCATCGGCGAGCAGCGTTCTCAGGGCATCGAGCTCAGCGCCACCGGGTCGATCACCGATCAGTGGGATGTCTTCGCCGGCTACAGCTATATCGACTCCGAAATCATCGATGCCGGTCCGATCAATGTCGCCGATGAAGGCAACGAGCTGCCGAACACGCCGGAACACAGCCTGTCTCTCTGGACGACCTATGACATCCTGCCCCGCCTGACTTTGGGCGGCGGCGCGAACTATGTGTCAGAACGCTTCGGCAATACGGCCAACACCAAGAGCGTCGACAGCTATTGGAGATATGATGCGATGGCCGCCTATGAGGTGACCGAAAACATCGACTTCCAGCTCAACGTCAACAACCTGACCGACGAGCGCTACTATGAGCGGGTCTACACGACCCATATGGCCACCATTGCCCCGGGCCGGTCGATTGTCGGCAGTCTCAAGTTCAAATTCTAACCCTCTGGCAGGGCCGCGGAACCATATCCGTGGCCCTGTCATCACCACACAGGAGCGCTTCACGGCATGCTGATAAAAATACCAGACGTCTTGTCGAAACCGGATGTCGCGCGCTTGCGCGAACTGATCGATTCCGGCGATTGGATCGACGGCAACGTCACGTCCGGCGCACAGGCTGCACGGGCCAAACGCAACGCCCAGCTTTCCGAAGACAGCGCGCAGGCGCGCCAGGCGGGTGACTTCGTCCTGAATGCCCTGCAGCGCAACCCGCTCTTCATTTCAGCCGCCCTCCCCCACAAGGTCTATCCGCCCCTGTTCAACCGCTATGAAGGCGGCCAGAATTTCGGGAACCATGTCGACAACGCGATCCGGCCCGTTCGGGGCAGCGATTTCCGCATCCGCACCGACCTCTCCGCAACGCTCTTCCTGGCTGAGCCTGACACCTATGACGGCGGCGAACTTGTCATCGACGACACCTATGGCTCGCACAGTGTGAAACTGCCGGCCGGCCACATGATCGTCTATCCGTCGACAAGCCTCCACCGCGTCACGCCGGTAACGCGCGGCGCCCGCGTCGCCTCGTTCTTCTGGATGCAGAGCATGGTGCGCGACGACGGCCAACGGACGATCCTGTACGAGCTCGACAGCAGCATCCAGGCCCTTTCGGCGTCCAATCCCGAACACGAATCCGTCGTCCGGCTGACCGGCATCTATCACAATCTGATCCGCCGGTGGGCCGATGCCTGACCTGCGCACCCGTTTCGTCCTGAAAGGCAATTGATCATGGATTCCAGCCTCGCCCCTGCGGCAAATCCGGAGACAGTCAGTGGCACATTGGGCCTTGTCATGGCGGGCGGACCCGTTGTGTGGCTGCTCATCGCCATGTCGGTCATCGCCTTGACCACGATCATCTACAAGCTTGTCCAGTTCGGCATGGCCGGTGTCGGGCGGTCGGGCAATGTCGAGAAGGCCGTCACGCTCTACCGCAACGGGAACCGCCGCGAAGCGCTCGCCGCCGTGCAAGGCGCCGGCGATCCAGCCTCCATCACCGTCGCCACCGCCATAAGGGGGTCACTGCGCACCGATGTCAGTGAGGCATCAGTCCGCGAAGAGGTCGAGCGCGTCGCAACAGCCGAGATCAACACCCTGAAATCCCATCTCGGCCTGCTCGAGACCATCGGTTCGCTCGCGCCCCTGCTTGGTCTGCTTGGTACCGTGCTCGGCATGATCCAGGCCTTCCGCGCGATGGAAGCGGCTGGCCGCAATGTTGACCCGGCCATCCTGTCGGGCGGCATCTGGGCCGCCCTGCTGACGACCGCTGCAGGCCTGATCGTCGCCATCCCCGTCGTCGCCATCGCCAGCTGGTTCGACCGCTCCATCCTGCAGGTCGCCCGCAAGACCGAAGACGCCGTGACCCGCATCTTCACCCCCGACCTGACCCGCCGCACCGAAAGTCCCGTTGATGAAGTTCGCGCAGCGCACGTCTAGGTCTTCCGGGACCAGGATCGGACTGACGCCCCTCATCGATGTGGTGTTCATCCTGCTCCTGTTCTTCATGCTGACATCGACCTTTGCCGACCGGCGCAGCCTGGACATGGCAACGCCTGCCCCGTCATCGGTCACGGACCTGGACGACAAGATTATCGCCCTGGAGCTGACCACAGAAGGCCTGCATTTCGATGGTCGTCCGCTGCGGCTCGACGAGATAGACGCCGTCCTCCACGCCCGCCTCGCAACCGGCGACCCGGTCAGCCTGACGGTTGCCGCCGGAATCGGCCTTGAAACCTGCGTCACCGTCATGGACGCCCTGAAAGCGTCCGGCGCACGCTCTATCGCCCTGAAGGGGCCGGAGGGCATGCATTGAAGCTCTCCGCCCGCCTCGAAGCGTCCAGACTTGCCAGCATCGATGACCGCATCATGCCGCTCATCAATATCGTGTTCCTGCTGCTCATCTTCTTCCTCGTCGCCGGCGCCATCCGCGAGGTCGAACCGGTGGAGGTCGACCCGCCCCGCTCCGTCGTGGAAGCCGAAAGCGTGACCGACGCGCTCACCATCTATGTCGCCAGTGACGGCCGTATCGCACTGGGCGAAACCCTGCTCGAGCGCGATGCCTTCGATCAGGCGATTGCCGCCGCCGTCGCCGCCGACCCGGACCAGCCCATCCGCATCGTCGCCGACCGGGACGTCGAAGCGGTGAATGTGATCAGCATCCTCGAAACGCTCCGGGCGTCGGGCTCCAGCCGGGTGAAGCTCGTCACGCAGATGCAGGCCGCGCCATGACACGCAAACCGGTCGTCTGGAGCCTTGCCTTCGTCTGTGCCCTCGCAGCGCATGGACTGGGCCTCGCCGGGATGAACGTCGCCCCCGGAACCGCCCCGCCGGTCCTGCTGGAAACGGAGCACGAAATCCTCCTCGCACCGCTCGGCTCTCTGGAGGGTGTGCTCGAAGAGGCCGGCGAACCCGAAACCCCTAAAATGGTGTCCCAACCACCCCCTTCCCCCCCACGCGCCACCCCCGTCGCGCCCCCGCCTGACCCCCTGCCCGACATCGCAACACCCCCCGTTCCGCCGCCTGTGGACACAGCGGACGCCCGCGCCACTGTCTCGCCCGAACCCGCGCCCAGCCCGTCGCCGCACTCTGTCGCAGCCACTGCAGATACAGCCTCAGCGCACCGCGCGCCCGCCGCGCCGGGACGCGCCGGAACACCCGCCACACCGTTCGGCCTGCCGAGCGGTGTCCAGAAAAGCCAGGCCCAATATGCCGGCCTGCTCCAGGCCTGGTTCCTGAAGCACAAGCGCTACCCCTATCCGGCCCGGTCCCGCCGCCAGCAGGGCAGCGTCAAGGTCTGGTTCCGCGTGGACAGCCAGGGCAATATCCTCGAGCGCCGGATCGACACGGGCAGCGGCTTTTCCATTCTCGACAAGGCCACAATCGAGCTGCTCGACCGCGCCTCGCCAGTCCCGGCACCGCCGCAAACATTGCAGGCGACAGACCTGACCTTCACCGTACCCATCGCCTATTCGCTGAACTAGGCCGTCGCGACGCACATCGCCGCACTGGTCGCCCCCGTCGCGGGATGTCAGACTGCACTCATGACGCATGAAACTCGGAACCAGCGCCCGCCAGTCCGCCACAGCGGGCGCCTGATATCGGCTGGGCTCTCCCCATGGCTCACGGCCTGCCTTCTGATATGCGTGGCAGGCTGCGTCCATCCTGATCGCCAGCCGCTACCCGCAGCCACGACAGCGCAAGAGGCCGAACAGGCCAGTCCTGGCGAACCCACCCCTCCCGATGTTTCAATCCCCGAAGAGATCGAACCGCAGCGCGATGCCCTGGTCGACGCCATAGCCCGCCTGTCCCAGCATGGCCTCGATCCCGAGGATTATGGCCTGTCGCAGATCCTGAGCCTCTCGGATGATCCAGACGCGAAGGCGAAAGCGTCCCGCGATGCCTGGCGCCTCGCCGCCACGCATCTCGCGCACGGCGTGCTGGAACCCGGGACGCTGCAGCGACGCCGCTTCGCCGAGATGGCTGAAAACACGATGCTCGTGCAGATCGATGCGCAGGGCGGCTCGGCCGCGCTCGCGACTGCGCTCGACCGCCTCGCCCCGCAGCATCCCGAATACCTCGCCCTGAAAGCGGAACTGGCCCGCCAGCAGGCCGCAATGGCGCTTGAAACCGATCCCACCGCCCGTGCTTCCCACGCCGCGCTGATCGGCCAGCTGCGCGTCAATATGGAGCGGTGGCGCTGGCTGCCGCATAGGCTTGGCCCCCGTTACGTCATTGCCAATATTCCCGGGTTCGATGTGGTAGCCATGGAGCAGGATGCCGTTCGTGCCCGCCACTCCACCATTGTCGGCAAGATGAACCGCGAAACCCCCACCTTTTCTGACAGCATCGAATATGTCGTCTTCAATCCCTGGTGGGAGGTGCCCGACAGTATCGCCCGGGCCGACAAGCTGGCGCAGTTCCGGCGCGATCCCGGCGTGATCAGCCGCCTTGGCTACAAGGTGCTCGACCGGCAGGGCAACGCCGTGAACCCGGCTGATATCGATTGGTCCGAAGTGTCAGCCGCATCCTTCCCCTACCGTATCCGTCAGGCGCCCGGCCCGGCCAATGCGCTGGGGCAGGTCAAGATCATGTTTCCGAATCCGCACAATGTATATCTTCATGATACGTCCGAGCGGAGCCTGTTCGACGCGGACCAGCGCGCGCTTTCGTCCGGCTGCATAAGGGTGAAGGATCCGCTTGATCTTGCCACTTGGCTGCTCGAGGGCACGCCGGATTGGGATCGCACGCACATCGACGCAGCAGTTGCTTCGCGTAAAGAAACGCGCGTCGACCTGCTGGCGCCGGTGCCTGTCTATATCGTCTACTTCACCGCCGTTGACGATTCTTGCGGCGGTGTGCGGTATCTCACCGATATTTACGAGCGTGACGCCGCCCTCCTTGCGGCCCTGCGAACGCCGATCCTGCAATAGCGCTCGCCCGCCGCCGACATGGACCTGATCCATGCGCGTTTCAGCCTTCGAGGCCGGTCCACTCATCCAGGCCCAGCGCGATGTTGAGGTTCTGCACGGCTGCACCGGACGCGCCCTTGCCGAGATTGTCGAGGCGGGCAACGAGGCGCGCCTGATCGTCCGAACCGAAGACATAGAGCTCAAGCCGGTTGGTGCCGTTGCACCCCTCCGGTTCCAGCCCTGTGAGTATGTCGCTCTCGGCCAGCGGCACGACGCGCACGAAATGTTCACCCCCATAGGCCTGTGCCAGTGCCTCATGCAGGGCCGCACGCTTCGGCTTGCCCGGCAACGCCCAGAGGGCCAACGGCACTTCAACGATCATGCCCTGCGCGAACCGGCCGACAGCGGGCGCAAACACGGGCAGGTTGGCGAGCCGGCCATACCGCATCATTTCCGGAGGATGCTTGTGCTTCTGCGAGAGGCCATAGATCCGGTAATTGTCGCGCGTCGGGTTCGGCGCACCGGCGTTCTCGAATTCCGCGATCATCGCATTGCCGCCGCCCGTATAACCGGACACGGCATTGACGGTCAGCGGATGCGATACTGGCAACAGGCCGCGCGCCACGAGCGGGCGCACCAGCGCGATCACGCCGGTGGGATAACAGCCCGGGTTGGAGATACGCGTCGATGCCCGGATCGCCGCGCGCTGGCCCCTGTCCATCTCGGGGAAGCCATAGGTCCAGCCAGCCGCCGTGCGGTGGGCTGTGGAGGCGTCGATGACGATCGTGTTCTTGTTGGTGACGAGCGACACGCCGAGGCGGGCGGCGTCATCCGGCAGGCAGAGGATCACGGCGTCAGCCATGTTCATGAGACGGGCGCGCTCATCGACGTCCTTGCGCTTGTCAGGATCAATCGAGATCACGTCAAGATCGCTACGCTGGCGTAACCGGTCGGCGATCTGCAGGCCCGTCGTGCCAGCTTCGCCGTCTATGAAAACCTTTGGCAACATGGTCGCCTCCCATCACAGGACAATAAAAAGCGGGCGCCTCGTCTCCGAAGCGCCCGCCGGGTATCTGAAAACCAGAATGCGGTTTTAGCGCTTGGAGAACTGGAAGCTGCGACGGGCTTTCGCCTTGCCGTACTTCTTACGTTCGACAACGCGCGGGTCGCGGGTCATGAAGCCAAACGGCTTCAGCACGGCGCGCAGGCTTGGCTCGTATGCAACGAGTGCGCGCGAAATACCGTGACGGACAGCGCCGGCCTGGCCCATCAGGCCGGAGCCCTTGACCGTGGCAATGACGTCAAACTCGGAGTCGCGGCCGGATTCGATCAGCGGCTGCGCGATGACCATGCGCAGGACAGGTCGCGCGAAATAGGTTTCCTGGTCGCGGCCATTGATCGTGATCTTGCCGGTACCCGGCTTGATCCAGACGCGCGCAGTGGCTTCCTTGCGGCGACCGGTGCCATAGGCGCGGCCCTGTGCATCGATTTTCGGCTCGATCTGGATCGCTGGCGCTTCCGCAGCCGGCGCGCCGGACATGGCGCCAAGTTCCTCGAGGGAGTTTGCTGTATCGGTCATATCTATCAGGCCGCCTTGATGTTCTTGCGATTCATCGACTTGAAGTCGACGGTTTCAGGCTGTTGAGCCGTGTGCGGGTGCTCGGAACCGGCATAGACGCGCAGCTTGCCGAACTGGGTCCGGGCGAGCGTGCTTTCCTTCGGCATCATCCGCTTGACGGCCATCTGGATGGCGCGCTCGGGATATTTGCCGGTCAGGATTTTCTCAGGCGTCGTCGACTTGATGCCGCCCGGATAACCGGTGTGACGGTAGTAGATCTTGTCCGTCAGCTTCTTGCCTGTAAATTTGGCTTTATCCGCGTTGATAATGACGACATGATCGCCGGTATCGATGTGCGGCGTGAAGTCGACGCGGTGCTTGCCGCGAAGGCGTTTTGCGACATAAGAAGCAAGGCGTCCGATGACGACGTCAGTCGCGTCAATCACGACCCACTTGTGCTCCACATCTGCTGGTGCGTTATAGGTTTTCATCGCTCTAATCAGAGCCTCTCGCTTTCGGAGTTCATGGAATGCAATTCAAGCGCTGGCGTTTAAGCGCCGCTTCCCCCCTTGTCAACGCTGGGGTTGGCCTTGCCCTGCTTTTTACGGCATCGGCCTGTTCAAAACAAGACAAGGCAGCCCAGACCGAGGCTGAAACCCCCGTGATCGCTGCAGGGACCGTCCTTCCGGCCGTCTGGTCAACCCGCCCGCTTGAGGGCGAAGTCGCCTCTATCGCACTCTCTGGCGGATTGCGCGGCATTCTGGCGGTCGCCTATGAAAAAGGCGGCCTGCAATTCTACGATATGGAAGCCGAGAAATTGGGTGAAAAGTCCAATTTTCGCCTGAAATCACTGGCTGGCGGCCAGTCATCCATCATCGAAGAACGGTCGATCACTGTGTTTCCGGGAATCACCCGGGAGGGCGAGTTGAAAGGCTATATCTTCGGTGAAGGCTTGATCGCACCCGCCCAGATCGACCTGCCGGTCAGCACTGATCACGTCATTGCGGGCGTCTGCTCCGGCCCGGCCCCAGGCACCAACTTGATGCGGCTCGCCTTCTGGACAGAAGCGAACAATCGCGTGCTGCAGAACGGAATCATTCGGGCAACCGACGGAGACCTGAATTGGACGGCCGGCGAATCGACCTTTACCGACTTCCCTGTCAAATCCTGCGCTTTTACCAGCGACACGCTCGTCGCCTCGCCGCGCGCCTCTACGGCGGCCTCGCTGGTCCGCGGCCCGCTTGATGCCCTGGTCTCACTGGAAAGCGGCAAGCTCGGTATCTCGACCGACATGGGCATGACCAATGCGGAGATCGACGTGAAGGACGGGATCACCGTCATTGCCCCCGACACGCCCGTCGCCATGGCCGCCATGGGCACGATGATGTCAGGTGGCTATCCGGGAGGACTGATCGTCATTGCAGGTGAGACCGCCCCCGGCGAGCATCACGCCGTATTCGTGGACCCGAGCGCGCTGACACTGTCGACCAATTGACCGGAACCGCGTGTGCGCCAGACCAGACGCACCGCCGCAAGGGTCACGATCACGCCGAGAGCCTGGTGCAACAGCGCCAGGTTCATCGGTGCGGCGTTCATCAATGTGACGATGCCCCATACGGCTTGCAGGCTGACAAGGACGGCAAGGCCCGAGAAGCCGCCCTTGAGGGATGTTTTCCGGAATATCCAGGCTGATGCGAGCGCCAGCGCCCAGATCAGATAGGCCAGGATGCGGTGGTTGAACTGGGTGGTCGCGCGGCCCTCGAACAGGCTGCGCAGGCCGAGGCCTTCGCCGAGGTATGATCTCGGCACGAATTCGCCCGCCATCAGGGGCCAGTCATTATAGGTGCGTCCGGCATCCAGCCCGGCAACAAGTGCGCCAGCCGCCATCTGCAGGACAATCAGCCCGAGCAGCACCCACGCGACGAGATTCACTGGGTGGGATACGGGCTCGCGCGCCTTGCCGCCCAGGTCGAGCCACAGCCAGGCCGTGTAGCCGATGATCAGCAGCGCCAGCATGAAATGCGTCGCGAGGCGGTAAGGAGCCACGTCGACGCGGGTCGTTTCGCCAATCCCGCTGGAGACCATCCACCAGCCGATGGCGCCCTGCAGGCCGCCGAGCAAGATGAGAATCACGAACCGTGTGGCGAGGGCCCGGCTGAGCCAGCCCCGGATCGCAAAGACGGCAAATCCGAACATGGCAACAAGACCGATCAGACGCCCAAAGAACCGGTGCCCCCATTCCCACCAGAAAATCTGCTGGAAGTCGCCAAGCGACATGCCGGAATTCTGCAACCGGTACTCGGACGTCTGCCGGTATTTGTCGAACAGGCTGGCCCAGGCCGCATCGGACAGCGGCGGCAACGCGCCCTTGATCGGGTCCCATTCGGTGATCGACAGGCCGCTGTCAGTGAGGCGCGTGGCGCCGCCAATCAGGATCATCGCATAGACGAGCACGCCGATGACCACGAGCCAGTTGCGCATCCAGCGTGTGGCATTAAGGGATTTGCCTGATGGGGACATGACGCCTAAATGGCCTATCCACACAGTGCGGCAAGAGGCAACCATGTCGCAGCGTCCATAGCCAGAGCCAAGGAAAGCCCCGAATAGCCATGCGCAAACCCGTTGCCAGCCTGATCCTGCTCGCCTTCATCGCGCTGTGGATTTTCCTCGTCGGGACGTTTTCCGGCATGATCGGAAGCTGGCCCCGCTGGGCGCAACTGGTCTTCTACATTGTCGCCGGATTTGGCTGGATCGTGCCGCTGAAGCCCCTGTTCGCCTGGATGAATGGCGGCCCGCCGCATGCCCCGGACGACTGACGCTCAGGCCTCGTCGAGCCACCGATACATGACCAGCGCATCCACAAAGCCTTCTGACGGATGCTCAAAGGCACGCGGCAGCCTGCCAACGACGCTGAACCCGAGGGTCTCCCACAGACGAACTGCGCGCACATTGGTGCTCACGACAAAATTGAACTGGATGGCGCGATAGCCACGTGCGCGGGCGTGGGCCATCGAATGCTCGCACATCGCGCGCGCTAGCCCGCGACCTGCAGCCGCTGTCGATGTCATGTACCCGCAATTGGCAACGTGCGCCCCGCCTCCGGCCTGGTTGGGACGCATGTAATAGGTTCCCAGGATGAGTCCCTCATCCTCTACAACGAACGTCTCCTTCTCCGGCGCCATCCAGTAAGCAAGGCCGTCGGATTCGGTCATGTCCCGCGCAAGCGTGTAGGTCTCACCGGCCTGAATGACCGGTCCGATGATGGACCATATCGCGGACCCGTCTTGCTGCGTCGCTGGGCGAATTCGCATCGGATACTCCGGAGAACTGGATGACCGCCGATTGCGGCAGCCGTGACTATTCGTCGTGCCGACGCGACGCTTCCCGGAGCCGCGCCAATATGACGGCCGGGTCGTCGGGTGTCTCCATTTCTTCGGGTGACGGATAGTCGTCATCATCCTCGTCTTCCGCCTCAGCTTGCGAGTCGCCATCGACCTGCAGCACCGGTTCCTCGTCGGCGTCCTCTTCCGTCATCCCATCGAACAGGTCTGTATCGCCCTGCGACTTGAGTCGGCCCATGACGGTCTCGCCGCCGACGAGCGTCTGCCCCGGCCAGACCAGCAGGCCGACTTCCTTCGGGACGTATACATCACACCAGCCACCGAGCCGGCGCGTACCGAAGGGACGGCCGAGACGGACGATGTCTCCCGCTTCCGTCGCGAGGTCTATTCGTGGACCGAATCCTCCGGACGCAAGACGGACGCCGACTTGCTGTCCCCGGCTTTCGAAGGTGAGAAAGGCACGCGCCAGGCCGTCATCGTCAGCACGGGCGGCAAGCGGCACGGTGTTTTCGCCGGCTTCAAAAATCAGGGATTCCACACTGCCCGCGATCGGCGTGTAAACCTTGTTGGTCGCCGACGGCGCCGACGAGATACGAATACGCGTCAAACCTGATTCCGTCAGGCGCAACTCCGATGGCGCTTCGGCACGACCGACAGACACGACGACTCCGTCGCATGGCGCGACGATACCGTTGGCAAGATCGGGCGGGGTGCGGTGTGACCAGCGCGCTGCCATCAGCGCGATCACGACACCGGCAAAACCGATCCAGAACAGCGGAGACCAGAGTGCGCCGAGCAATAGTGCAACAAGCAATGCGCCAAGGGCGGCGGCGACGCCCTCCCAGTCCATACCAACATTCATCCAGGGCGTGTTCTTGATATCGAGATCTTCAGACATTCAATCAGGCCCCTTCCCCGGGCAAACTCTAGTCGTCAACAAGCGTCAGGTCGGCATTTTTGGCCTGACGATCCCACATATCAGCATATTTGCCGCCTTTGGCCAGCAGGGTCGCGTGGTTGCCGCGCTCGATCACCCTGCCCGCTTCGAGCACGAGTATCTCGTCTGCGGATTTTACGGTGGACAGGCGGTGGGCAACCATCAGGGTCGTACGCCCCTCTGCGGCCTCCTCAAGCGCGTCCTGCACCGCTTCCTCGGTGGCGCTGTCGAGCGCCGATGTAGCCTCATCGAGCACCAGGATGGCGGGATCGGCAAGAATCACGCGGGCAATGCCGACCCGCTGCTTTTCACCGCCGGACAGTTTCAGGCCGCGTTCGCCGACCCGTGTGTCCCAGCCGTCGGGCAAGCTGTCGATAAATTCGAGCAATTGCGCCCGGCGTGCCGCGTCGCGCAGTTCGTCTTCAGTCGCGTCCGGGCGGGCATAGCCGATATTGTAGCGAATCGTATCATTGAAGAGGACCACGTCCTGGGGCACCAGCCCCAGCGCCCTGCGCAGGGATTCCTGCGTCAGCGTGCGCACATCCTTCCCATCGACGAGAACCCGCCCCGCTTCGACGTCATAGAAACGGAACAGGAGTTTGAGCAGTGTCGACTTGCCAGCCCCGGAGGTGCCAACAAAGGCAATCTTCTTGCCGGGCTTCAGGTGGAAACTGACATCGTTGACGCCGACGGCGCGACCTTCATGCGAAAAGCCGACATGCTCGAATTTGACATCGCCGGTCGGCGAGACAAGCGGAACAGCGTCGGGCTCATCGGACACATCCGCCTTCATCGAGAGCAGCCCAAACAGCTTTTCGAGGTCCACGGCGCCCTGCTTGATCTCGCGCCAGGCCCAGCCAAGGATGTTCAGCGGCGCATACAGCGACAACAGCATCAGCATCACGGCAGTCAGGTCGCCAATCTGCATCTTGCCGTCGATGACATTCGCGGCCGACAGGACGAGCACGGCGAGCAGGCCAAAATTCATCACCAGCGCCTGAACCGCGTTCAGGATGTACATGCTGCGCACGGTTTCCACGTAACGGTCATTATACGTGCCCATGGCCGTGTCGAACCGGCCCGTCTCGCGGCGTTCGGCGGCGAAGGACTTTACCGTCTCGAAATTGGTGAGGATATCGACCGACATGGCCCGGAAATGCGTGTCGGCCTCATTCATGCGACGACGCTGGCGCACCCGCCATTCGGTGATGATCACCGTCGCGATCACGTAAATGATGATCGTGACAATGGCGATCAGGGCGAGCCGGTAGTCATAGGCCACGCCGAGCGCGATGGACGCGAGGATCAGCCTGATGAAGGTGGGTCCGATATTGAAGGCGAGAAAGCGGATCAGGTAGTCGATAGCCCCTGCGCCACGCTCGATGACGCGGTTGAGCGCACCCGTGCGGCGGGTCTGGTGGAAATTCAGGGACAGCAACTGGGCATGACCGAAGGCATCAACACTGGCAACGCGCTGCGCATCCTGGCTGACGGGAGCGAACAGGAAATCACGCATCTGCGGCAAGCCGGCTGCGAGAAACCGCACGCCGATTCCGAGGGAGAGCCAGAGCGCGGCCGATGCGAACGCAGGCGCGACACCCGCCTTGGGCGCAACCTGGTTGATTGCGTGGCCGAGAACGAGGGGCGAAACGACTTCCAGCACAGAGGCTGCCAGCGTCAGAATGACCGCGATCGCCATGACCGGGCGCCATTTGGCGAGTTCCGAACGCCCCAGAAGTTTGAGGATTCGCAGGATCGATACGCCAATGCCGCCGTCGGCACTGTCGATCTTGTCCTGATTGGCGGGCGTTTCTGCGGTTCCGGTCGGTTTTGTCATCCCGGCCATATGGGGCGGAATCGCCTGAAGACAAAACGGGTTCTGACTGTCACGCAACGTCACAGACATTGGAACTGGCAAGATGGCGTCGCAATGGGTATCTGTGCGGGTCGTTCAAACAGCCGGGTTCAACCATGACAAAGCTAAAATCGATCTGCGTCTATTGCGGTGCCTCTGATGCCGTCAGCCCGGGCTATATCGCGCTCGCCGAGGAACTGGGCCGCGAACTGGCCAAGCAGGACATCCGCCTCGTTTACGGCGGCGGCGGTGTGGGCCTGATGGGCGCCTGCGCCCGCGCCGCACATGAATCGGCCGGTGAAGTACTGGGAATCATGCCGCGCTTCCTGCTTCAGAAAGAGCGCATCTTCGAGGATGTCGAGCATCGCATCGTGGAAGACATGCATACACGGAAGCAGATGATGTTCGACGAATCGGACGCTTTCATCGTGCTGCCTGGTGGCATCGGCACGCTGGAAGAGGCGGTCGAGATCTTGTCATGGGCACGGCTGGGCCTTCACGCCAAGCCGATGGCCTTCCTTGATGAGGACGGGTTCTGGGAGCCCTTTTTCGACCTGATGGACAAGATCATCGATGGCGGATTCACGCCTGCCAGCTTCCGCTCATTGCTCGTTCATTCGGACACACCGCAAACCGCGCTCAACGCGCTGAGCGACCGGGCAATCGTGCTCGACGCCTAGCTTGTGCCCTGGAAGCCGGTCACGTCCTCGGCCGGCTTCTTGTTCAGGTCCATGCCCAGCGACAGAACGATCGCCGAGGCGATGAAGACCGACGAATAGGTACCAATAAAGATACCCCAGATCAGGGCGAAGCTCATCCCGCGCAGGACGGGGCCGCCCAGGAAGAAAATCGCGAACAGGGCCAGCAGCGTCGTACCGGATGTCAGCAACGTCCGCGACAGGGTCATGTTCAGCGACTGGTCGATGACCTGACGGTCCGGCATCTTCTTGTATTTGCGGCGCTCTTCACGGACCCGGTCGAACACGACAACCGTATCGTTCATTGAATAGCCGATAATGGTCAGCAAAGCCGCAATAGTGGTCAGGTTGAACTCAAGCTGGAGCAGAGAGAACACGCCGAGCGTGATGATGACATCGTGCGCCAGCGCGGCCACGGCGCCGACCGAGAACTGCCACTCGAACCGGAACCAGATATAGGCCAGCATCAGCGCAAGCGCGCAAACAAGCGCCAGGATGCCGGACCGGAACAGTTCACCGGACACTTTCGGGCCAACGGAATCGTCGCGCAGGAAATCGTTGTCGGTGAGGCCCAGCTTTTCCATCAATGTGTCTTTGACAATGTCATTGGTGACCTGCTGCGCGCGTTCAGCCTGGGCTTCCGGCTTGAGAGTCGTGAATTCTTCACCAAGTTTCGACGGATCGGCCGCACCAAACTTGACGACGATGATCGCACGCGCATCCGTGCCGACGGCGCTGTTGACCTCCGCGGGAAAGGGCATCGCTGCGCGAATGGTTTCGACGGTTACCGTCTCGGTCTGCTGGATCTCCATGACCGTACCGCCGGCAAAGTCCACGCCGAGATTGAGACCGCGCGACGCGAGGAAATAGATCGATGCCGTGATCATCAGCACGGACAGGAGCGCCCCGCCCATGCGCAGGCTCATGAACTTGAAGTTCGTGCTTTCGGGCCAGTACCTGAGTAGCATTGCGTCTCTCCTGCCAGCCTAAAGGGCGAATTTTTTGGGCTTGAAGCCCTTGAGGTACATGACCGTAAACCAGCGGGTCAGCACGAAAGCCGTGAACACCGAAGTGACGATACCGATCGCCAGTGTGACGGCAAATCCCTTCACCGGTCCGGACCCCAGCAAGTACAGGATCGAGGCGGCGATGAAGGTCGTGATGTTGGCGTCGAGAATGGTCGACAGGGCGCGCTCATAGCCCGCCTGCACGGCGGTCAGCGGCGAACGCCCGGCGCGTTGTTCTTCCCGGATGCGCTCGAACACCAGCACGTTGGCGTCAACCGCCATACCAATGGTGAGGATGATACCGGCAATGCCCGGCAGGGTCAGCGTCGCCCCGAGCCCCGACAGGGCGCCGACGATCAGAATGATGTTGGCTGCGAGTGACCCGACCGCAAAGAATCCCATCAGCCCGTAAGCGAGGATCATGAACAGGGCAACCAGGCTGAGACCGATCATTGACGCACGGACACCGGCCCGGATCGAATCCTGTCCGAGGGTCGCGCTGACGGTGCGCTGGTCGAGGAACTGGACCTTGGCGGGCATTTCGCCCGCCTCGATGATGGCGGCAAGGTCTTGCGCTTCTTCCAGCGTGAAATTGCCCGTGATGCGCACGCTGCCGCCGGGGATGGGCTCGTTGATGCGGGGCGCCGACATGATCGTGTCGTCCAGCACGATGGCGAACAGCTTGCCGGAATTGTTGCGCGTCGTCTGGTAGAACTTCGATGCGCCATTGCCATTGAGGCGGAAATTGATCTGCGGACGGTTACCGTCGTCATAGCCCTGGCTGGCCGTGGCAATATCGGCGCCGGTCACTTCCGGGATATTGCGCACCAGCAGCGGGCCGGTCTCAGGCCCTGTCAGCAGGCGGTAACCCGGCTTGACGACACCCTTTTCAGCCGCTGCGATCGCGGAAGGGCTGCTTTCTACGAGGTTGAACGTCATCTTGCCGTCACGGCTGAGCAGGCTCTTCAGGCGCGTCGCGTCAGGCTCACCTGGCGCTTCGAGAATGATACGGTTGTTGCCCTGCGGCGTGATGGAAATCTCGCTGACGCCTTCCGGATCGACGCGGCGGCGCACGATGGTCATCGTCTTGGCGAGGGCATCCTTCATCAGGGTTTCCTCGGATGTTGCCGGGACCGTAACCTTGATGACCGCCGGACCGGCGGCTTCGATATTATAGGTCTTTGCCCCGCCAATGGCGCCTTCGACGCTGCCATTCAGCTTGCGCACGCGGGCGAGCGCCTCATCCATCGGAAAATTGCCGTCAGCATCCGGGCGCGTCAGGTTGATGTTCAGGGTTCGGCCATCAATGGTCGGCAGGTGGCCGATCAGCGTCTTGCCGTCCTTGTTTCCCAGCGCATTGCGCACGTCGATGGCAAACACTTCCAGCCGGTTGGCGACGACTTCATCCGGACTGATCTCCATCATCAAGTAGACACCGCCCTGAAGGTCGAGGCCGAGATTGACACCCTGCTTGGGTACGCCGCCGGGCGCGCCGGACATGTTCACGACGTTGGGCAGGGCCATCATGATTCCCCAGAGCATGATGCCGAGGATCAGGCTGATCTTCCAGATGGGAAACTGAAGCATGTATTCGTCCTTAGGCGGGAAAGCGTCCGAGCGCGGGTAGACCTAGTCGTTGGCAGCGACCGGCTCGCTCTTGCCGCGCACTTCGACGACCATTGCCTTGATCACGCGGACGCGGACATTTTCTGCCAGTTCGACGGTGAGTTCCGTCTCGCCCACCTTGGTCACCTTGCCGATCAGGCCGCCTGATGTCACGACACCGTCGCCGCGCTTGACGTTCTCGACCATCAGCTTGTGCTTCTTGGCGCGTTGCTGCTGCGGACGGATGAGCAGGAAGTAAAAGATCAGGATCAGCGGCAGGAAGAACATGACCTGCGTCAGGACGCCCGGACCGGCGGCTGGTGCGCCCTGCGCAAGTGCTGGAAGGGAAAGACCCGCGAAAATGGTGAATACCGCGGCGAATTTGTTCTGCATTGTGGTCAACTCCCTGTAACCCTGAGTCGCGGCAGCCCCCTCAGGGTGCCTGCGAAAGTCATGCCCCTATAGCTGTGGGCGCAGGCCTTGGCAAACAAGCCCTGCAGGCCACGAGAATCTACCCTAAAGGGCCCGCGAGCGTCCCTCGACCAGCGCCGGAAGCGGATGGGCGATGGCCAGGCGCTGTTGCGTCCCGTCTGCGCTCAGTCTCAGCAGGACCTGCGAATCGGCGGTTTGCAGCGGCGCGATCAGGACTCCGTCCTTGGCCAATTGCTGCATCAGGACGTCCGGCACCTCGTCGACCGCGCCAGCGAGCAGAATCCGGTCATAAGGGCCACGCTCGGGCCACCCCGTGAGACCATCACCATGCCGGACGGCAACATTGCCCAGACCGAGGTCGAGCATGCGCCGCCGGGCCGCGTCGCATAGACGGCGAAAACGGTCCATCGCGAACACATCGGCGCCAAGTTGGGCGGCCAGGGCGGCCGTATACCCGCTGCCGACGCCAATCAGCAGGATACGCGCCTCACGGACTTGTTTGATCTGCAAAGCCTGAAGGAGCTGGCCGGTCACCGCTGGACGCGGCACGATCTGGCCGCAGGGTATGGGCAGGACACAGTCTTCGAAGGCCAGCCTGTCGAGGCCCGGCGTATCGACAAACGCGCCGCGGTCGATCGTCTCCATCGCCTTCAGCACGCCGTCATCGGTGATCCCCTGCTGCCTCAGGTGCAGGACAAGGCGCGCGGCGCGGAAGGGATCGGCGATCAAGTCGGCCATGTCTCGCGCAGTTCCTTGAGATAGGCTTCGTGCGTCAGGTCGACGTGCAGGGGCGAGACAGAGACATAGCCATCATAGATGGCCCGCAGGTCGGTCCCTGCATCGGGCTTGGACAGCTTCCCCTTGTAGCCGATCCAGTAATAATCATTGCCGCGCAGATCTTCGCGGCGGTCAGTATGGATGATGCTTTCATCGCGAAAGCCCTGGCGCGTGATCTGGATGCCGGCCACTTCATCGGGCTCGCGGTCGGGAAAATTGACATTGATCACAACATCGGATGGCCAGCCCTGCTTGATCAGGGGCCGTAGCGTTTTCGCGCCCCAAGCCCGGGCGGTTTCCCATGGCAGTGAACCGCGCTCGCGAAAGCTTTGCGCCTGGCTGAGGGCGATCGACGGGATGCCCAGCTGCATGCCGAACATGGCCGCCGCAATCGTGCCGGAAAAGCTGGTGTCCTCGGCAATGTTCTGGCCGCGATTGACGCCGGAGAGCACAAGGTCCGGCGCATCGGGCATCAGGTCCTGCATGGCCAGCAGGACGCAATCGGACGGCGTGCCCGCAATGGCCCAGGCCTTGGCGCCGACCTTGCGGGTGCGCACTGGCTGGGTCAGCGAAATCGCCCGGCCCTTGCCGGACTGCTCCTCTTCGGGCGCCGCGATCCAGATATCGTCGGACAAATCCTTGGCAATGTCTTCCAGCACCGACAGGCCCGGCGCGTTGATGCCGTCATCATTGGTGAGGAGAATTCTCATGCGATGGTCTCCAGCCCGCCCATATAGGGCCGTAGCGCTTCCGGCACCGTGATGGAGCCGTCTTCGTTCTGGTAATTCTCGATCACGGCGACCAGCGTGCGCCCGACCGCCAGGCCGGAGCCGTTCAGCGTGTGGACGAATTCGGGCTTGGCACCCGCTTCCTTACGGAAGCGCGCATCCATGCGGCGGGCCTGGAAGTCGCCGCAATAGGAGCACGAGCTGATCTCGCGATAGGTGTTCTGGCTCGGCAGCCACACTTCGAGGTCATAGGTCTTGCGGGCCCCTGCCCCCATGTCGCCCGTACAGAGCAGCATGCGGCGGAACGGCAGGTCGAGGCGTTTCAGCACTTCCTCGGCGCAGCCGGTCATACGTTCCAGCTCGGCAAGGCCCTGTTCCTCATTCTCAACGATGGAGACGAGTTCGACCTTGTTGAACTGGTGCAGCCGGATCATGCCCTTCGTGTCACGCCCCGCACTGCCCGCTTCAGACCGGAAGCAGGGCGTGTGGGCGGTGAAGCGGAGGGGGAGGCGCGACGCGTCGAGGATCTGCTCGCGTACGAGGTTTGTGAGAGGCACTTCGGCGGTGGGGATGAGGAAATGCTCCAAAGTTGTCGCAAACAAATCTTCCGCAAACTTCGGCAATTGCCCAGTCCCAACCAGCGCCTCATCGCGCACCAACAACGGCGGGCTCACTTCCTCATAGCCATGCTCGCCCGTCTGCAGGTCGAGCATGAAGGCGGCCAGCGCGCGTTCCATGCGGGCCAGCTTGCCGCGCAGGGCGACGAAGCGGGCGCCGCTCATCTTCACGGCGCTGTCGAAATCCATCTGCGGGAAGCCGAGATCGCTTTGCAGCGCCTCGCCAAGATCGGCATGGTCTTTCGGGTTGTTGATGCGCTTCGGTTCGCCCCAGCGGCTCTGCTCGACATTAGCATCTTCATCCGCGCCTTCGGGCACGTCTGCCAGTGGCAGATTGGGCAGGCCCATCAGGATGTCGTCCAGCAGCGCCTTGGCGGCGGCTTCCTGCTCGCCAGCGGCTTCGATGGTCAGCTTGGCGTCCGCGACGAGGGCCATAAGGCGCGCAGCCTCTTCCTCATTCTTCTCGGCCTTGGCCCGCCCGATGAGCTTGGAATTCTCGTTGCGGATCTTTTCAGCATCCTGCTTGTCAGTGACCGCCTTGCGCAGCGCGCCGTCATGCGCATGGATCTGGTCGACAATATCGCCCAGCCCCGGCTTGCGGCGGTTCCAGGCGGCGCGGAAGGCGTCCGGATTGTCTCGGATGGCGCGGATATCGAACATGGAATGGTCCTGCAATGGCTGTCGCTACAGGCTCTAATGCGCCCCGGGCGCGGCGTCCACTATGCGGAGGCTTCTGCGCTCGCTTGCGACGTCGCAGGCGCCGCTGTCTTGGGCACCCGGCAGATGACCTGGGTACCATTCCGCTTTTGCGGACGCACTTCGATACTCGGCTCCAGCGCGCGCAGGCGCATCATCATGACGGCATAATTGCGCAGGCCGAACCAGGCCGGCCGGCCCTTTTGCGGCGTGGTGGAAAAATCCGGGATGGCCGACAGCGCCTTGACGATCTTTTCGCGGGCGATCGGCTGGTCGGGCGTGCGGGCACCCAGCTGCATCACCAGTTCGGCGGCGCGGCTGAGATGCGGATGTTCGTCCGTCGGACGCTCGGCGCGCGAGTCGACCTCGTCCATGACCGCATTGCGCACCTTCATCATGAAGGGCGAGCGGCGCTCCTGGACAAGGCGCGGCGCGGGCACCGCGGGCGGCGGGCTGCGGAAACGGTACCATTTGCGCGGCGCGCGCTCATAGTCGCAGGCGGCTTTCAGGGCCGACATGTGAACCACGGCATCGGCATGCTGGCTGTAGAGTTCGTAGGTCGGATCGGTTTCCTTGCCGCCGGTCACGACACGCAGGCGGGGCGACTGGATCCGGTTCACCACAGGCACGAAATCTGAATCCGTTGTCAGCACGATGACTTCGTCCAGATCCTTCACCTGCATGGCCATCTCGATGGCGTCCATGGTGAGAACGATGTCCGCCGAACTCTTGCCTGCCGAAATCTTGTTCTTGGCGAAGGCGCGGCAGTTGAAGGCCTCGAAACCCGCCGCCTCGAAGGCCGGCCTGTGCACGTCGTGTTGCAGGTTCCAGTAGACACGCTTGGCCACGAACTTGCGCCGTTTCTGCCGTTCCGACAGGGCGCCGTCTTCAAGCCAGAGGATCCAATTGGCCACCTTTTCAGTGAAACCCGCGCCGGTCGCCGCGTAGATATTGTCGAAATCGACAAGAAGAACGCTGTTCACGCGTGACAAAAGGGTTCTCCCTGATTCGCGGATTGAGCGAGGACCTGATGTTCAACATTCACCGCGCGAATGCAACCGTGCACCGCATCAATTCTGCCTAGGCGTCGGCCGCTGCCGCATCCTCGGCGTCCTGCTTCTTCTCAATGAGCTTCACGCAAAAGATCGAGATTTCGTACAGGAGATAGACCGGTCCGGTCAGAAGGAGCTGGGAAATGATGTCCGGCGGGGTGAACACCGCCGCAAAGCCGAGGATCAGGACGATCGCATATTTGCGCCCGCTGATCAGTGTCTTCGCCGAAACCAGTCCGATCTTGGCCAGCAGGGTCAGGATCACCGGCAGCTGGAAGGAAATCCCGAAAGCCAGCATCAGCGCCATGACCAGCGACAGGTATTCCGACACTTTCGGCAACAGCTTGATCGTCGCAACGCCGCTGTCGATCTGTTCCTGTGAAATCGAGAAGCGCGCCAGCATGGGCAGCATCAGGATATAAACAAACGCCGCCCCCGTCGCGAACAGAGCCGGTGCGATGATGAGGAAAGGCCAGAAAGCCCCGCGCTCGGTCTTGTACAGGCCCGGCGCAACAAAGGCATAGACTTGCCATGCGATAATCGGAAAAGCGACGAAAATGCCCGCGAACAAGGCGAGTTTGACCTTGGCGAAGAAGAATTCCATCGGTGCCGTAAAGATCAGTTCAAGCGGTGCGCCGCGCAGGGCCTCGGCCTTTTCGGCAAACGGCGCGAGCAGGAAATCATAGATGGGCTGGGCGACGAAAAAACAGCCGAGCGCGGCAATGCCCAGCGCGGCCAGCGAGATGATCAGGCGCGTGCGCAGCTCGGTCAGGTGCTCCAGCAGGGGCGCCCGGCTGGCTTCCACTTCATCCAGGATTTCAGGCTGTTCGTCTTTCGGCGGGACCTGGTTCACGCAGCATCGTCCTTGGACTTGGACTCGGGCGTCTGGGCCTCGGCCTCGGCGGCTTCCCTGTTCATCACGGCAGCGTTGATATCGCTTTCCATGTTCGCCAAATCGTCCTGGGCCTCGGTCATGGCATTGGTACGCTTGAGGTCTTCGATCTCCTTGCGCAGGTCTTCCAGTTCGCTCTGGCGGGCAATATCTTCAAAGGCGGCCTGGAATTCGCGCGCCATTGATCGCGCCTTGGCCACCATCTGGCCGGCCTTTCGCATCATCAAGGGCAAGTCTTTCGGACCCACGATGATGAGGGCCGCCAGCGCCAGGATAATGAGTTCGGAAAAACCGATTCCGGGCAGCATCATGCGCCCTCCACCAGAAACATTATGACGAGGCTTTCGTCTCGTCTGTCTTCTTCGGGGTCACGTCAACAAGGTCTTCCTTGTCGACCGCCTTGGGCTCATCGTCATCCGCGAGGCCCTTCCGGAACGATTTCACGCCCTTGGCCATGTCGCCCATGATCGAGGAAATACGGCCACGGCCACCAAACAGGAGCAATGCTACCACGATGACGAGGACGATCTGGAGTGGTCCGACTGAGCCCATGGGGGTCTCCTGATTACGTGTTTCGCAACGCAGCATAGCCTCGCGTTCCGGCTGGAACAATGGGGCGAAGCTGTTAAAGGAGGGGCATGCGTATCGCCACATGGAATGTCAACTCGATCAAGGCCCGCCTTCCCACCGTTCTGGAAGTGCTGGGCGCAATCGATTGTGACGTCGTTTGCCTGCAGGAACTCAAATGCGAGACTGATGGCTTTCCCTATATGGAACTGGAAGAACGCGGCTGGACCTGCGCCGTCCACGGCCAGAAATCCTATAATGGCGTGGCCATCCTGTCGAAATACCCACTGGACGATGTCCGCAAGGGCCTGTCGACAATGGAAGACGACCAGTCGCGCTATATCGAAGCCCTTGTCATGGCCGACACGCCGATCCGCGTGGGCGGAATCTACCTGCCCAACGGTAATCCGGCGCCGGGCCAGAAGTTCGACTACAAGCTGGAATGGATGGAGGCCCTTGAGGGGCACGCCCGCGCATTGCTGAAAACGGAAGAGGCTTTCGTCCTGTGCGGCGACTATAATGTGATCCCGGGCGTCAATGACAGCTGGGACGAAAGCGTCTGGGCAGATGATGCGCTCGCCCTGCCGGAGTCGCGGCAAGCCTTCCGGCGCCTCAAGAATCTCGGCCTCACGGATGTGTTCGAGACCTGCGACGGCCGCGCGCACCAATACACGTTCTGGGATTATCAGGGCGGCGCATTCCAGAAGGACCACGGCATCCGTATCGACCACCTGCTCTGCTCGCCTCAGGCCGCCGACCGGCTGACCGGCGTCGAAATCTACCGCAAGGCGCGCGAACTGAAAAAGCCGTCAGACCATGTGCCAGTCATCGGCATTTTCGAGGACTAGAACCTATCTTTTAGGCGTACAGGACCGATTATAGTCGGCGACGTCCTGGTTGAACTGCCGTGCGTTTGCCTGCAGCGCAAACTCAGCCTGGGCGAATGCGCGCCGGGCGGCGTCGAACTCTGCCTTGGCCGAATCTGCAGCCTCGGCATTCGAAGATGATGCGAGACGCATGACCTGCGCATCCTCATACTGTTCGCCGAGCGCCTCAGCCCTTGCTGCCAGCTCATCGCGTGAGTCGGTTGCCGCTTCGATCTCGGCCTGTTTGGGCGCCAGCGTCGACTGCATGGCCTTGCACCGCTCGACCTGCTTTGGCGACAGCGTGTCAGCGGCGGCTGGCATGGCAATCACCAAGGCAACAGAGGCGAGGAAAATACGGATCATGGACAAGGGTCTCTTTTTTCAGCTTGCCTGCCTAATGCCGGAACCCGGCTGAAGCAAACCTGAATAGACGTGCCACATCGCGGCCCCAATTGCAGACAGCCCGCGCCGGGACGTGGCAGTGAAATGCGCCACGACATTAAAAGTAATCTATCGCTCACTTTGCCGTATTTTCGCCACGATTGGGCATATAGTTGTGATTGTTCGCTCACATTGCGAATGTACAAGGAGAACAGAGATGACCGCCCTCAAGCCCGAAACGCAAACAATGCCCCGCTCGACAGGTCCGTCGCCCGACATTGCTTTTACACTCGACCAGCTCGTCGCGCCGCTGGATATCCCTGCCGAACTCCATGCTGCCCGGTGGGCACCAAAATGGACACTGACCCTGCCGATCACCTTGCTGGCCGCCTTTACTCTGCCAACCCGTACGGCGTGAGCCTCAGGTATCCCTGCCCGGGTCCGCAGCGCGGCGATTGGCCATCACGGCATCGATGATGTTGAACACGGCGGCAAAGTCGCTCAACAATTCGCGCGCCCGTTCCGGGTCGTCGAGCCGCTTGAACATGCTGCCAGGTTCGAACAGGTCACCGCCCTGTAGCGTGATCAGGAGTTCGCCATCGTCGAAGCAGCATTTCAGCTTGCCGCCATGGAAGGCCTTTTCCATGTCGACCAGCTTCTGCATCAGGTCGGGGGTCAGCAGGTAGCGACTCTCGACCTGGTCAGTCGTGTAGACCTCGAAGATGCGCTCGAATTCCGGGTCTTCGAGCATGGCCCGCTGCATGCCGTTGCCGCCGCCGAACCTGTTGAAGAATCCAGCGTCCCGCGTCACCAGCGTGCGGCCATGGAAAGCCTTGTGGAAGGCAAAGCGCAGGCACTGGCCGCGAAACACGGTGACCCAGCGGGTCTGCGTGCGGCCCTTGGAATCGGTTGACCGACGCCGCTCTTCCAGATGCGCCTCGAACAGTTCGAAATCGACGCCCTTGCGCGTGCCGGTGATCAGGTCTTCGTAAGTGTCGCGGTCCCAGTCAGGCACGATGCCGACCTCGTGGTGCCTGTAGATTGACGCGACCTGTCCCGGGGCCTCGTTGAAGCTCAGCTGAAACTGGCGCGCCACAGGTGCAACCAGCAATGTCTTCGCTTCCTTGCCCAGACGCGCAACATCGCGTGCGCCCCACCAGACATAGCCGAACCCGACCGCCGCCGCGACAAACGCCAGCAAGGGCAGCTTGGCGACGAACAGGCCGATCAGGACGTCGGCAATGCCGATACCCCCGCCGACATATCGCGCCTGCCGCGCCTTCGCGACGGCGGCCAGGCGATCTCCCTCCCGTGCCAACAGGGCCGGGCGGATCTCATTCTGGAATATGCGCGCAAAATCGCCAAAGTCGTCCGGCAGGCCGGACAGGGCCTTGTCAATGTCCGGATCAACCGGGTCGGGCTCCCCGCCGGGCAGGTGAGGCATCTTGTCTGTCATGCGCTCATATCTCCGGCTGAACCGGCCCGGATACTAGATCGAGCCTGTATCGTGCTCAAACGCCATAAGACACCTGCATAGTCGAGCGCAAAGCCGGCACACTGCCCAACCCGCTCATTCATCTCCGAATATCGCGGTGGTCGCACCGTGGGCACTGATCTCTCCCCGATACATGCCGACGGAGTTGAAAATGAAATCGACATTCCCCTGTCCGTCAATGACGATCACGCCCCCATCACCGCCGAGGCTCGCCACTTCATCGAGCGCGACTTGCGCGGCCTCGCCGACAGTCTCGCCGGTAAACTTCACCCGGTCACAGATCGTCTTGGCGACGCCGACGCGGATGAAATACTCGCCGTGCCCCGTCGCGGAGACAGCGCACACGCCATTTTCGGCATAGGTCGCCGCGCCAACCAGCGGCGCATCGCCCACCCGGCCCGGCGCCTTGGCCGTCATGCCACCGGTCGTCGTTGCGGCGGCGAGATTGCCTTGGCTGTCGATAGCAACAGCGCCAACCGTGCCATGTCGCTCAGCAGCTGTCCGCGCCTGTTTCTCCAGCACTTTCTCAAGGGATATCCGGCGGCGCTCGGTATCGAAATAGGAATTCTCGACCATCTCAAGCCCCTGGCTTTCCGCGAACGCATCTGCGCCCGGCCCGGCGAACATGACATGTTCGGACTTGTCCATCACCGCGCGGGCGGCAAGGATCGGGTTCTTCACATGCATCACGCCAGCGACCGACCCGGCATCTCGGTCGCGCCCGTCCATGATCGAGGCATCGAGCTCATGCGTGCCATTGGCGGCGAAGACAGCGCCACAGCCGGCATTGAACAAAGGGCTGTTTTCCATTGGCAGGACGGCGGCCTGCACGGCATCGACGGCGCTACCGCCCTCGCGCAGCACCATTGCCCCAGCTTCCATCGCCTCGTTCAGGGCGGCGACATATTCCGCTTCCTGTTCCGCCGACAGGTTCTCACGCAGGATCACCCCGGCCCCGCCATGGATCGCGAGATGCCATTCAGGCACCGCCCGCACCGGGTCCCTCGCAGAGACAGGCGTGGCGCAGGCGCCAAGAAACAGGGTTGCCGCCGCAAGGGCGCTCAAGGTCTTCAGGGTCATCCGCATCTCCAGCTTTTCTGGTGGCAGGATGAACCTATTGCCTAGAGACCTTCAAGGCTTTTCCGGGCTGCTTTCAGTTTTACGCGGCGGTCTGTCCAGTCGACGATGCGTTCGCGGTTCTCGGCGACGATCTCAGACGGTGCCTTGGCGACGAAGGCCTCGTTGCCGAGCTTCTTCTCGGTCGACATGATATCCTTGTCGAGCTGAGCAATTTCCTTGTCGAGCCGCTTGCGCGCCTCCGCCACGTCGATCTGGTCGGCAATGTTCAGCGCGACCACCGTGTCGCCGACAACCGTGGAGACAGCTCCCGTCGGCACGGTGTCAGACACGATAATATCCTCAAGCCGCGCGAGGCGTTTCAGGATATCCTCATGGCGGGCAGCCCGGTCTTCGATGGCCGGGCCCGCATTCACCAGCGACAGCGGAATCTTCGAACCTGCCGGCACGCCAAGATCGTTCCGCAGCGAGCGGATTTCGGTGATCAGGTCCAGCACCCACTGGATTTCCGTGTCGGCGTCGGCATCGCGCGCGATGTCGTATTTTGGCCAGGACTGGCCCATCAGGAAACCGCGCTCTTCCACGCGCCCTGTCGCGCGGCGCTCCCACAACTCTTCGGTCACGAAGGGCATGAACGGGTGGAGCAGTTTCAGCGTCTCGTCGAGCACATAGCCACAAACGTTGCGCGTTTCCTGCTTGGCGGCGTCGTCCATGCCCATCAGCAGCGGCTTGATCAATTCGAGATACCAGTCGCACAGCACGTTCCAGACGAACTTGTAGAGCGCGCCCGCGGCATCATTGAACCGGTATTCCTCGATCGCCTTCGTGGCTTCGGCTTCGCAGGCAGCCAGTTCGCCGAGGATCCAGCGGTTTACCGGGCTCGTTACCTTGGCAAAGTCGATCTCGCCCGGCGCGCCACATTCGTTCATCTCGGCGAAACGGGCTGCGTTCCACAGCTTGGTCGCGAAGTTGCGGTTGCCTTCGACGGCCTGCTTCGACAGGCGGATATTGCGCCCCTGCCCGGCCATGCGGCCCATCGTGAAGCGCAGCGCGTCGGCGCCATATTCGTCGACCAGTTCCAGCGGGTCCATGGCATTGCCCTTGGACTTCGACATTTTCTGGCCCTTCTCGTCGAGGACGAGGGCGTGGATGTAAACATCCTTGAACGGAACTTGCCCGGTGAATTCCAGCCCCATCATCATCATCCGGGCAACCCAGAAGAAGATTATGTCAAACGCCGTGACCAGCGTGGCCGTCGGATAGAAGGTCTCCAGCTCCGGCGTCTTGTCCGGCCAGCCCATGGTCGAGAACGGCCAGAGGGCCGAGGAGAACCATGTGTCGAGGACGTCAGGGTCCCTCCCCAAGGAGATCGAATCGGCTTGACCACCCCCATTCTCCAATGCTGCGGATAGTCCGAAACTGGCCGAAATTGCGGGAGAATCACTGTTGTCATCAGCTGTGATCCGATCAGCAGAAACACCGTAATACTCGCTAGCCTTTGCTATCGCTTCGGCTTCACTGACGGCGACGAATGGCACGATTTTGTCCCCAAAATCTTCGCCTGAATTCAAGTAACCGCCTTTTGGAATATCTGGTCCATACCAAACCGGAATCCGGTGCCCCCACCAGAGCTGACGGCTAATGCACCAGGGCTGGATGTTGTCCATCCAGTTGTAATACGTCTTCTCCCAGTTCTCGGGCACGAACCGGGTCTTGCCCTCTTTCACCGCCGCGATGGCGGGCTGCGCCATTGTCTTGGCATCGACATACCACTGATCGGTCATCCACGGCTCGATGACCACATTGGAGCGGTCGCCGAAAGGCTGCTCGATCTTGAGACTCTCGATCTCCTGCAACAGTCCCGCTGCCTCGAACGTCGCCACGACTTTCTTGCGCGCGTCGAACCGGTCGAGCCCGCGATAGTCCGCTGGGATGCCGGCTTCATCCGCGTCCGCGCCATCGACGATATGCGCCGTGGCATTCAGAATGTTCAGCGGCGTGTGCCCGGCCCGCTTGCCGACTTCGAAATCGTTGAAATCATGCGCCGGCGTGATCTTCACCGCGCCCGAGCCTTTGGTCGGATCGGCATATTCGTCCGCAATGATCGGCACACGGCGCCCGACAATCGGCAGCGTCACGAACTTGCCGACAAGACCGGCATAGCGTTCGTCGTCCGGATGCACCGCAACGCCCGTATCGCCAAGCATCGTCTCGGGGCGCGACGTGGCGACCACGATATAGTCGCGTGTCTCGGTGCCGGTGACATTGCCGTCCTCATCCTTGACGGGATGCTCATAGGTGATGCCGCCCGCCAGCGGATAGCGCAGGTGCCAGTAATGGCCCGCCACTTCGCGCTGGTCGACCTCGAGGTCCGAGATCGCCGTCTGGAAATGCGGGTCCCAGTTCACGAGCCGCTTGTCACGATAGATCAGGCCCTTGTTGTAAAGCTCGACGAACACTTTGGTGACGGCGCGCATCATGTTGTTGTCGGGGTCGTTCCGGTCGCCCATCGTGAAGGCTTCGCGCGACCAGTCGCACGAGGCACCAAGGCGCTTCAGCTGGCCGACAATCGCGCCGCCGGATTCTTCCTTCCAGGCCCAGACACGATCCACGAATGCCTCGCGGCCAAGACTGGCGCGGCTTTCATTCTTGCCTTCCGCCGCCATCTGGCGCTCGACCACCATCTGTGTCGCGATGCCCGCATGGTCCGTTCCGGGCTGCCACAACACGTTCTTGCCGCGCATCCGCTCGAACCGGACCAGCACGTCCTGCAGCGTATTGTTCAGCGCGTGGCCCATGTGCAGCACGCCGGTCACGTTCGGCGGCGGGATGACGATGGAATAGGCCTGCGCGCTGGTATCGCCGGAGGGCTTGAAGCAGCCGCCATCCTCCCAGGCCTTGTACAGGCGGGTTTCGGCTTCGGCGGGGTCAAATCGTTGGTCGAGCATGAGGGCGTAAGGTTCCGGCGTGTTCTGGGCAAAAAGAAAGGGCGCGCCTGTTACGGCGCGCCCTTCCCTATAACGAGTTTGTCAGGTGAGGCTAGCGCGCCATGCGGGCAATGCGCTGGACTTCGGCTTCCACCTTTTCCTCGACGATGGTGGGCAGGTTGGCGTCCAGCCATTCCTTGATCATCGGCTTCAGCAGCTCGCGGACCAGCCCTTCGATCGTATTGTCGCTGCCAGTGTCCATTTTGGACATCAGCTTGCCGAGCGATCCGGCAGCGGCATCGGATGTCTTGTCATCGGTCAGGACAGTGTTCTGGTAGCGTGCGCTGGCAGGCATGTCGGTCTCCGTGGGAGCGTGAGATTGTGGGCGTGGAGCAGGCTGTGGCGCAGGTTCAGGCGCCTGCTCGAAAACCGGCGCCGGTTCGGGCTGGTGCCGGAAAACCGGAGCAGGCTCTGGCTGCTCAACGGCGCGCGCCGCATCGAGCACGCCCTCGAAGGACTCGCTCTCGTCTGCATCCTCGACCGCATCAACGGTCTCGTAATTATCGTCAGACAAGAGCG
>Ga0209344_10001396_pt1 | contig 31721 bp, 26 predicted proteins | sample Cruoilmetagenom6_FD_187293 | JGI IMG/M metagenome (GOLD analysis project Ga0209344, IMG submission 187293) | Oil polluted marine microbial communities from Coal Oil Point, Santa Barbara, California, USA - Santa Barbara Oil Seep Sample 6 (SPAdes)... | ecosystem: Environmental > Aquatic > Marine...
GGTCGTGCTCCGCGTCCCGGCCGGTGGCAAGGCCGTTGTGCCAGCGCCGGTGCCAAAAGACAAGGAGTGCCTGATCGCAGCTGTGAGTTCAATCGGCCGGCTGTTGTTGTTCGAGATGGAGGAGCTGCCAGAACTTGCCAGAGGCAAAGGCAACAAGCTCATCAATATTCCGGGACCGAAATACAAGAGCGGTGCTGAGAAAATGGTCGCAGCGACGGTGGTACCGGAGGACGGGCATCTCGAGGTTTACACGGGAACGCGCAAGATGACGATCAAGTGGAACGACCTCGACGACTATTACGGCGACCGGGCATTGCGGGGCAGCATGCTGCCGAAGGGCTGGCGCAAAGTGGAGCGTCTTGTCGGAGTATTGTAGGAGCGAGCAAGCTCGCCCCTACAACGAGTTTGGTTAACCGGATTTGCCGCCTGAGATTTCCATCTCGGCTGTCTCGTCGTCGTTCGCAACCGGCATTTCTGCGGTGCGGTCGCTTTCAGCCATATTGACCGTCACCGCTGCCGTATCATTGATCTCGGATTCCGTGACCGTCTCGATCGTATCGTCGTCATCCTGGGCCGGCATCTCCGCCGTGGCGTCGATTTCGGTGACTGTGGCGAGCGGCATTTCTGACGTGACATCGTCAGCTTCTGCAAGATTCGCATTCAGGTCGGCAGCCGCACGTTCGATTTCGATGTTGAGCGCCTGCGTCGCGGTCAGCTCGTCCTCGTAGTCCTGTTCGAGAATGTTGTAGTCGACTTCCTTGTTGATCGTGTAGTGCTCGGCAATTTGTGTTTCATTTTCCGAAGCGATTTCAACCGCCTTGAGGTCACGTTCGGTGATTTCCTCATGCTGCGGCATCTTCGTGGCATCCATGATGACCGACATGTCGTAGTCGTCGTCTTCCGGAAGCACTTCGCTTTCAAGAATTGATCCTGTCTTTTGGCGCACTGGTGGCAGGATGTCGGTCTCGTTGTCAGTCGGTTCCGGCTCAAACGGTAGTTCGATGTCGAGTTCCGACGTTGCGGCGAATCCGAAGTCCTGCGCGATATCCATGTCAGTGCCCTTCGAGAGGCCGGTGCCGAGCACGAGATCGGCATCGAGTGCGAGATTCTCCTCGGTTGGAGAATCGTCCTCGATATCGTATTCGGTGGTGTCCTGTTCGAAGCTTGCAGCCGTAGCCGCTACGGCACCGACAGGCGTTGAGCCGAATCGACTACGAGCCCGGCGTCCAAACAGGACAAGCAAGCCAAGAATTGCGACGCCACCGCCGATGAACCAGGCAAGCATCGACCGGGATTCTTCGCCGGATTCGGGAACGATGATCGCAGTCGGGATATTCGGTGATTCCGATGTCGTTGTCGGGCCTTCCAGTTCTGTATCCGGAATGATGATGGTGCTGCCACTCTGGACGAACGGATTGTCGCTCTCCATGACGACATCGCCAGGGCGCAAACTACTGACGCCATCCGTCGCGACTGCCTCCTCGATGACGGGACCTTCAGTGACAGGCTCAGTGATCTCATCAAGAATAGGTGGCTCATAGACAGCGCCATCAACCGTACCGGCAGGCGCAGCTGTGGAAGTTGCCGGCGCAATCGCCTTGCCGGTCGTCGTATCGGCAACGACAGGTGCCGAGCCGTCAAAGCTCGGAATTGTCAGCCAGCTACCGGCTTTGAGTTTGTTCGGGTCGTTGTCTATGAACGCATCCGGGTTCGCTGCAAAAACGAGATTGACCGCTGGCCACAGGCTCATTGAACGGTTTTCGATGCGCGAGACGATGTCGCCCAGAGTCTGGCCAGCCTTAACCTGGTAGCTGGTCGACTTGCCGATCGGTGTGGTATCGACAGGCGTTGATCTGGCGCGGCGGGGTGCCGTGCGTGCGACGGGCTGTATCGTGGCCTCGACAACGGGTGCCGTCACGGCTGCAGCAGTGACGGGTGTGATGTTTGCCGGGTCAATAAACAGCATGTATTCACGGCTGAGATTTGGCGTATACGGGCAGTTGATCGTTACACGCGTGCCCAGCATGGGTTCACGAATGGCGGTCTCGCCTGAGATCAGGATGGCACTGTCGGAGATACTGACGCTGTTCTTGCCGATGCCCGGTAGCCCTCCCGTTGAACGGCCGCCGCCGATGGCAACACAGGAAGTGCTCAGCATTTCATTGGGTGCGAGGGCATACGCGATACTTGCGCGCAGAGGCTGGCCGAGGTTCGAATGAACGGTTGCCTCACCCAGTTCCAGCGCCATTGCAGGTGTTGTAGCCAGGCCGCTACCGAGTGCGACGAATGGCAATAGAGTGCGCGTTGTCGCACGTCCCATCACATTGTACGGATAAAGAGCTTTCTTCACTTCAGGCACCCCGATGTGTTCGTAGTACGCAGCTTAAAGTCTACGCATATTCATAGCTACGAACCTATTCTAGTTATTAAGTGGTATGTGCTGTTAGCGGATGGTTCCGATGGCACAGTGTGACGTCCGTCACACTTTTTGAGGCGCTTAGCTGGCGTGTGCGGCCGTCAGGTCGGCTAGCGTATTGCTTATGCCGCTATCAGTATCCTGCAGGACCACCTCGGGCTCGTGAACATAATGGCCCTGCATGAAGTCGAGGCCCAGCTGGAATAGCACCGCCATTGCATTGGCGTTTTCGACGCGCTCGGCGATCGTCTTGATCTTGCGTGACTGTGCTGCCTTGACGATTTTTCTGACGTTATTCTGCATGGAATCATCGGTAATCAATGTGTGCATGAGTTCGCCATCGATCTTGATGTAGTCGGGCTTCAGGATGTCGAGAATCTGGAAGCGTTCCTGGTCGATGCCATAGTGTTCGAGCGCAAAGCCAATGCCGAGCTTGCGTGTGTGTTTAACGAGTTCCTGGGTCTGTTTGATGTGCTTTGCCGCATTGCACTCGGGAATCTGCACCACAAGGCGAGAACAATCGAAACCGCTCTCGTCCATCTTCTGCTCAATCCATGCTGCCGTCGTCGAATCGGTAATCGACTGCTTCGAAAGCCGTACGAAAACGCGGTCGGCTCCATTGTTGGCGCAAAAATCCATGGCCGCGGTCAGCATCCAGCGGTCGATGTTCTTCATCATGTTATTGCGTTCCGCCGCGGGCATAAACTCGGAGGGCAGGACGGAGTTGTTTTGTTCGTCGATCATGCGTACGAGCAGGTCGAACATCTGGATCGAGTCGCTGCGGAGCCCGGCGATCGGCAGCTGCGCGAGGCGGAAGCGATCTTCCATTAGTGCGCCCTTGAGGTGTTTGACCCAGATTGCGTCGAACTCGCGTTGTTTCGTGTCTTCGTCCGCCGACTCACTCAGGAATGACGTGCTACCGCCGGCCGCCCTGCCTTGCTTATAAGCACCAACGGTCGCGGTCACGAACTCCTCGAGGTTGCTGAAGACTTCGCTGACACCACACGCACCGACCGTGCAGGTCAATTGAGTCGATGTCTCTCCAACCTCAAACGTGACGGTCGCGAGATGATCGATAAGCTGTTTGCCCCAGACTTGTGCATCGCGGGCGCTGCCGCGTTCCAGCAACACCATGATCGAGGTGCCTTCGAAGCGTCCGGCAACATCACGCGGATGCATGCGCTTGCGTACGACTTCCGCGAATTGCGCGAGGATATCCTCTGACTGGATGATGCCGACTTTGCTGCTAACCGCGCCAAAATCGTCGGGCTTGATATAGACAAGGCAATGCGTGCCAGATGCCGGCTTGCGTTTCAGTCGCTTGGTAATCCGTTCGAGAAATTGCGCCCGGTGGAAGAAGAGCGTCGTCGGGTCACGCTTGAGGGCATTGTGTACGAGCTTGGTCGGCTCCTCGGCAATCCTCAGTTGGGGGGCGATACGAATCTGCACATTGGGGCCGTCGTCGAGATCGATCTTACGGAACTCCAGGTGCAGTTCTTCGGCTTCGCCGGAGTCTATGTGGGACTTGACGATGAGTTTCTCGTCCTTTTGCCACTTGCCCGCTATCGTTGCAATCAGGGCACCCTTAAGTGCGGCCTGGCTCTCGGGCTCGAAGTAATCCATGACGGGAAGGCCGATCAGCTCGTCCTTGTCGGTAATCTTGAACTGCTGAAGCCACGCGTTATTAACGTCGGTGTAGATGCCTTCCTGGATCAGGGCGTAGCTGCTGGCCGATGCGGCCATGTGGTGTTTCAGGTGCTTCTTGTATTCGGTCGCCGACTGCAGCGTCGAGTTCAGTGCGCGTTCGACGCGCAGTGCGCGCAACTCACGCGACACGACCGATTGCAGGCGATTCTTGAGTCCCATGGACACCAGGTCACAGGCACCCGAGCGCATGGCCGACTCGATGTCCTCTTCCTCAGCCTGCTTCTGCATGGCGATGACGGGAACCTCGGGGTTGTAACGGTCTTTTTGCTTGACGACCTGGCGAATGGAATCGGGGTAGCGGTCGCAGTTGAGAATAAGAAGCTCGACCAGTTCCTCGACCAGCGTATCAGCCAGTCGATTGGAACCGGAAATCCACTGACAATGCGCGGCATGTCCTGCGTCGCGCAATGCACTGTTGATCAGTTCGACGTCGTCCTGATTCTCCGTCAGGACAGCTATTGAGATACTCTGGCGCCCGTTCAAATCCAAATCCCTGGCAATCCGGGTGTTTCCCTGTGAGTTCTGCTTTCTGTCAAGAACCCCGGAGTCTAGACGCTGTCAGCGGGGTAGTCCCGAGCCGGTGTCCAAAACCGTGACCTGTATCTAGTTTCGGCAGGATTTAGCGAGATTTCGGGCCAAATATTCGGCTGGCGCGCGGCCCTCACTCCGGTATGATAGCGCCTCGCCGCGGACCGGCGAATTGGCTTTCGAGAGCGACAATCATGGCAAATTACAGCACTAACGAGTTCAAGTCGGGCTTGCGGATCATCATCGATCGCGATCCCTGCATAATTGTCGACAACGAGTTCGTCAAACCTGGCAAGGGCCAGGCATTCAACCGCGTTCGGATCAAGAACCTCAAGACGGGCAAGACGGTCGACAAGACCTTCAAGTCCGGCGAGTCGGTTGAAGCAGCTGACGTCATGGATACCGATATGCAGTACCTCTACGCGGACGGCGAGTTCTGGCATTTCATGGTTCAGGACACGTTTGAGCAATACGCGGCCGACGCCAAGGCTGTGGGCGACTCGAAGGACTGGATCACCGATGGGGACATCTGCGGGATAACGCTTTGGAACAATACGCCGCTGATCGTATCGGCGCCCAATTTTGTTGAACTCGAAATCACCGAAACCGACCCTGGTGTAAAGGGCGATACGGCAAGCGGTGGTGTGAAACCGGCAACTCTCTCGACGGGTGCCGTCGTGCGCGTGCCCTTGTTTGTGGACCAGGGCGAAACGATCAAGGTTGACACACGTTCACGCGAGTACGTGTCGCGCGTCAAATAAAGTACTTACGCGTTTCCTGCAGCTCACAAAACGTCTTACACAGTTTCTCCACGCCATCCTGATCCGCTACGCTGAATCGCCGCGTGATCGGGCTGTCGATGTCGAGCACACCGATAAGCTGGTCGTGCACAAGCAACGGCACGACCAGTTCTGATCGAGAGTCCACATCGCAGGCGATATGACCGGGAAAAGCATGTACATCGGCGACACGTTGCGTCTCAAGCGTTGAAGCGGCTGCGCCGCAAATACCCTCATCGAGCGCGATGTGCACGCATGCCGGCTTTCCCTGGAAGGGCCCGAGCACGAGTTCGTCGCCGCGCAGCACATAGACACCCAGCCAGTTAATGTCAGAAAGTGCATTGAAAAGCAGCGCGACAAAATTGCCAGTTGCGGCAAGCGCATCGCGCTCGCCATCCAGTAGCGCACGTAGCTGCGAATCGAGAAGTTTGAAGTCAGTCCTGATCATTCGTCCGGTTCGAAAGCGAAAGTAATCACATTGCGGATATCGTCCGTCTTGTCGTGGATCATTTGCAAGCGCTCGAGGCCCATCGCGACCCCGGCACACTCGGGAAGCCCCGACTCCAGTGCCGCCAGCAGATATGTATCGATATTGCGTACCGGTCGACCACGACGCACACGCGCCTCATTGTCCGCCTGAATGCGCGCCGACTGTTGGGCAGCATTCGTCAATTCTACATAACCATTGGCCAACTCGACCGGACCGAGAAAAATCTCGAAACGATCAGCGACCGATGGATCGTCGGGACACAGTCGGGCCAGCGCCGCCTGGCTGGCGGGATAGTGTTTCAAGACGGTCAAGCGGTCCTTCGGGAAATCCGGGATGACGCGAGTCGCCAGTAACAAGTCCAGCCAGTCGTCCCTCTCGTCGCCGATCGCGGTGCGAAGAGGGCCGTCCGCATCGACGGCGGTCGCCAGCGAGTCCAGTTTCGCGGTCACGGGGTCCAGCCCGGTCGCTGCCAGGACCGCATCGCGATATTCGAGTGTCACGGCTTCGGCGGCAGGTGCAGAGTCGCCCAGTGTGTGCTGAATGAGACCCGCAGTGTCATTAATGATCTCGCCGAGGTCCATGCCTCGGCGATACCACTCGATCATCGTGAACTCAGGTTGGTGCCTGCGTCCAGCCTCACCATCCCGGAACACACGGCTGACCGAGAATATGTCGGGATAGCCGCCCGCGAGCAGGCGCTTCATGCAGAATTCGGGTGACGTGTGCAGGAATAGCGATCGACTACTGATCGAACTGTCGGCAATCTCGAAACTTTCTATCTGGGTATCGCTGACGGCTGCGGCACTGAGAGCAGGTGTATCGACCTCGAGAACGCCGGCCGCATCGAAATATGCGCGGACCCTGAGCAACAGAGCTGCGCGGCCGGCCGCAGCATCCGGACCAGACGCTGGCCGCCAGTCACTCACCCAGTGGTGCTCTTCAGCTCGCCGATTTCCTCGCCCATTTTCAATGTCTCGCCGGGTTCAAGATCGTCGTCCCATTCGCACCCGCCTTTCGGCAACAACAGGATGACCGTCGAGCCCATGTTGAACCAACCCAGTAGAGCGCCTTTTGCCACGGTTGTCGGATGACGCGACAAATCGAGCGCATCAACAACACCCTGCTTGCGTGGGCGGATCTCCCCGGTCCAGGGCGTGGAAATACTGCCGACATTGAGCGCGCCGACGAAGATCAGCGCAGCCGGGCCGTGGTCCGTTCTGAAATGCATGATGAGGCGCTCGTTGCGGCGAAACAGTCCATCGACGTTCGATACGGTCGCTTCGTTGACACTGAAAAGGTCACCTGGAACGTAGCGCGCCGCAACCAGTTCGCCGGCTACCGGCGCATGCACACGGTGGTAGTTATACGGAGCAAGGTAGATCGTCGCGAAATTGCCATTTATATAGTGTTCAGCTTCCTCGATGTCGGTCGCGAGGAGGTCACCGAGCGAATAGTCGATGCCCTTTGCCTGGAAAATACCGTCACCATGAATAGCGCCCGCAAAGCTGACCGTTCCATCCACGGGCGAGACAATGGCATCGACATCGTCATCGACCGGGCGAGCATCGTCAGCCAGTTCACGGATGAAGAAGTCATTGAACGTTGGAAAGTCGTCCGGCACCTCGAGTTTCACTTCCTCCAGATCAACATCGAACGCGCTCGAGAATTTCGAAATGAGAAAGTTCTTGGTGGCCGTGTGACGGATCCGCGCAATGCGCCAGACCATCGCTGTGAGCCAATGTCGCGGTAGGAGGTATTGCAGCAGCACGAATGCTTTTGCCATCGTCAATCATCCTTCGGGAATGTGTAGTCAACGGACAGGACAGGCGTATCACCGCTATAGAATTGCAGTGTGACTGAGTCGCCGAGGGCTTTTGGCCGCATGAGCATCAGGTGTTTGCCGCCGCGTTCCAGGACTGTGCTGCCATTGGCAGGAATCTCGATCGCCCCGATCTCGCGCATCCGCGAGATGCCTTCTGTCACCGTTGTCTCGTGAATCTCGACACTGGCAAACTGTGGGCTGTCCACGGCGGTGATGCGAATGTCCTCTGGCGTGTTGTTCCTGACGACAAAGAACCCGGCGCTCATGTGTCTGCCGGGCATGGGTTTCGTGACTTCCAGTTCGCTGACAACCAGCGGTGGCTCCGGCGCGCCGCAGGCGGCGAGTAGTGTGGCCAACACGATCGTGGCGATTCGCATTACCGGCCTCCCATGAGAATTGGCAGGTCGTGGACGTAATTGTCGACGATGTGAGGGCCGCTGAACAACGAGTGGAATCCACCGTCAGGATCGATGACGAGCACAGCAGCCGAGTGATCCACCACGTAGTTCTCGCCGTCACCGTCCTGCTTCTCGAAGAAGATCCCGAGTCCGTCGGTCAGTTTGCGGATCTCCTCGAGCGTACCGGTGAGCCCCAGGTTGCCTACGCCGAAGTAGTCGATGTACTGGCCGAGAATCTCGGGTGTGTCTCGTTCAGGGTCGACACTGACAAGGACGATTCGTGGCAATGATTCGCGCCCGTCTTCCACGAGTGCCGATTTTGCCGTGGCCAGCACCTGCAGCGTCGTGGGACAAATGTCCGGGCAATGCGTAAAGCCGAAGAACACGAGGTCCCATTGGCCCTCGAATACGCTCTGGTCGACCATCTCGCCCTGCTGGTCCAGCAGTGAAAATTCCGGGACCGGGTTGGGTGCTGGCAGTACAAGTGCGGATACCGGTGCGACCGGCGCCTGGCTACGAATAGCGACGAACGTGCCGGCGGCGAGCGCAATGCCAAGCGCCAGGGCAAAGACGATTTGTTTAGGGCTCATGTGGGTGATCTGTTTGCAGCGGAGAGTCAGGCGCAATTCTACAGGCAGAACGCCCATGAGCGTGATAGATTCGCGCGGCATGAAGGTCGAGGAACTCATCCGGGAGATTGCGGGCCGCTTTGAAGCGGCTGGGCTGACCTATGGTCATGGCACGGATAACCCTGTCGACGAAGCCGCGTGGCTTGTTTTCGCCTGCCTGGGGCTGTCGCACGATGACGCACCCGCCGTATACGCGAACCCGGTTTCAGCGGACAAGCTTGCAGACGTCAATGCGCTTGCGGCGCGACGGATCGATGAGCGAGTGCCGCTGGCTTATCTCGTCAACCATGCCTGGTTTGCAGGGCTCAGGTTCTATGTCGACGAGCGCGTTCTGGTGCCGCGGTCCCCGTTTGCCGAGCTCATTCACAAGCAGTTCGTACCGTGGATCTCGCCGGCGGAGGTTCACCACGCCGTCGATCTCGGCACCGGCAGTGCCTGTATTGCGATTGCGACCGCGTGCGCGTTTCCTGATGCTCGCGTCGATGCGGTCGATATCTCGGACGATGCGCTCGCCGTGGCCGACATCAATATACGGCGTCACGGTCTCGAAGGTCGTGTGCGCGCAATCAAGTCAGACTTTTTCGATGCGCTGGGGGACACGCATTACGACCTGATCATCAGCAATCCACCCTATGTCGACAAGCCGGACATGGATTCCCGGGCCGAAGAGTTTCAGCATGAGCCCGAACTCGGGCTGGCGGCGGGCGAGGACGGCCTCGATTGCGTGCATAAGATTCTTCGAGATGCCTCGCGATTTATGACGGACAATGGAATACTTGTGTGTGAGGTCGGCAATAGTCAGGCAGCACTTGAATCTGCCTACCCGGAACTGCCATTTATCTGGCTCGAATTCGAGCAGGGCGGAACGGGTGTGTTCCTGCTGACCCACAGTGATTTGCAACTAAACAAGCGATAGATCGGGTGACTAACAGGTGTCGGGCAACAGCTTCGGAAAATCATTTGTCGTAACGACTTTTGGCGAGAGCCACGGCATAGCACTTGGTTGTATCGTCGACGGGTGTCCCCCAGGTATGGAGCTGTCCGAGGCGGATATCCAGGGTGACCTTGATCGTCGAAGGCCCGGTCGCAACAAGCACACCACGCAGCGCAACGAACCGGACCAGGTTCGCATTCTGTCCGGCGTATTCGAGGGCAAGACGACCGGCACGCCGATCGGATTGCTTATCGAGAACACCGACCAGCGTTCAAAGGACTATGGCGAGATAAAGGACAAGTTTCGTCCGGGCCATGCCGATTACACCTACCAGCAAAAATACGGCATTCGTGACTATCGTGGAGGCGGCCGGTCTTCGGCGCGCGAAACGGCCATGCGGGTTGCAGCCGGTGCGATAGCGCGCAAGTACCTGAAGGAACGAGCAGGCGTCGACATCAGCGGGTTTGTCGCGCAACTTGGCCCCATTGAGCTGGCAGCGAGCGACCTTTCGATTGTCGACGATAACCCGTTTTTCTGTGCCGACCCTGGCAAGCTCGACGAGCTCGAGAACTTTATGAACGGCTTGCGCGAGCAGGGTGACTCAATCGGCGCCAAGATCAGTGTACTCGCACGCGGTTTGCCGCCGGGCCTCGGCGAACCCGTGTTCGATAAGCTCGAAGCCGACCTGGCACATGGCCTCATGAGCATCAATGCCGTCAAAGGTGTCGAGGTGGGCGCTGGATTCGCAGCGGTAGCCCAGCGCGGTAGTGAGCATCGCGATGAAATGTCGGCAACGGGTTTCAGCAAGAACGATGCGGGCGGCACGCTCGGCGGAATCTCGTCGGGCCAGGACCTGCTGACCAGCATCGCGCTAAAACCGACCTCGAGTATTTCGAAGCCCGGCAAGACGATCGACAAGAGCGGCGGGGAAACTGAGATTGTCACGAAGGGCCGCCACGACCCTTGCGTAGGCCTGCGTGCAACCCCGATTGCCGAAGCCATGGTGGCGCTCGTCCTGATGGATCACTACCTGCGCAACCGTGCGCAAAACGCCGACGTGGAGTCGGGAACACCGGAAATCTGAACCATGTCTGACCAATTTGATATCGCTGTCGTCGGCGCCACGGGCGTCGTCGGCGAATCCATGCTCGAAATACTGAGCCAACGAAATTTCCCGGTGGGGAAGGTCCATGCGCTCGCCAGTGAGCGGTCGATTGGGAAGACCGTCGACTTCGGAAATCGCGAGCTCGAAGTTGAGGACCTCGCCGCCTTCGATTTTTCGAAGGTTAAGATCGGCCTGTTTTCGGCCGGTGGGTCCATCTCAGCCGAGTTCGCACCAAAGGCCGCTGAGGCAGGCTGTGTGGTCATCGACAACACGTCGCATTTTCGCAATGACGATGACATACCGCTGGTCGTACCGGAGGTGAATCCGGACGCGATTGCCCGGTACACGACGCGGGGCATTATCGCCAACCCGAATTGTTCGACCATTCAAATGGTCGTGGCGCTTAAGCCTATTTATGACGCCGTCGGTATCGAGCGTATCAACGTATGTACCTACCAGGCGGTTTCAGGAGCCGGTCGCAGCGCCGTCGAGGAACTCGTGCGCCAGACCACGGCCCTGCTCAATGGACGGCCACTGGAAATCGAAGGGGATGCGAAACAGATTGCATTCAATGCTATCCCGCAAATCGACGTATTCGAGGACAACCGCTACACCAGGGAAGAGATGAAGATGGTGTGGGAGACGCGCAAGATACTGGAAGATGACGCAATCCTCGTGAATCCAACCGCTGTTCGTATCCCCGCATTTTTCGGGCATTCCGAGGCGGTGCACATCGAGACGCGTGACAAGATTTCGGCCGCCGATGTGTCTGAAATACTGGCGAATGCACCCGGTGTCGAGGTGCTTGATGGCGTCGAAACAGGGGAATATCCGACTGCGGTAACCGAGAGCTCGGGAGCAGACCCTGTTTTCGTCGGCAGGATCCGCGAAGACATCTCGCATCCGCGTGGAATCAATCTTTGGGTAGTCGCTGACAACATACGTAAGGGCGCGGCTCTAAATAGCGTCCAAATTGCTGAAATATTGGCAAAAAACTATCTATAAGCTATAGTTCGCAGGCAAATATCGGCCCCGACTGGATGTCAATCAGGGGCTTTGTGGGGTTTGGAGAAATACATTATGTCGCGACGTCTTACGCGTATCTCGCTTGCACTTGTCTTTTTGCTGTCGAGCGAGGTCTGGGCCATTGGACTCGGTGAAATCAATCTCGATTCGGCGCTGAACGAACCGTTACGTGCCGAGATTGAATTGCTGTCGGCCACGCCTGAAGAATTGTCGAACCTGAATGTCGCATTGGCCTCAGCGGAGACGTTTGAGCGATACGGTATCGATCGTCCATTCTATCTCCAGAACATCGAGTTCAACGTGTCGTCGAACGGCTCGAATGCTGCGATTGTCCAGATACGGTCCCGCTCGCCGATTACCGAGCCCTTCCTGACATTCCTTGTAGAAGCGACGTGGTCCAGCGGTCGTTTGCTTCGCGAATACACTGTACTCCTTGATCCCCCGACGTACGCACCGCCGGCTGCGCAGGAGTCGCCCGCTGTTGAGGCGCCACGCCGCGCGGCCCCGACGGACAGCGCACGTATCGAACGCCAGCCAGCGCCACCGCCTGCAAGCTCACAGCAACGTGCAACTCCGCCGCCGGCTCAGCCGCGGGTAACGCCGCCGCCGGCACCGGCAGGCGAGAAAGAGCCGGTGCGATCGTCGCCGCCGCCAGCCGCTGGTGACCCGGGCTATTCAACGACCTCCGGCAGCGACTATTACGTTGAGCGCGGCGATACCCTGTGGGGCATCGCAAGCCGCATGCGCCCAGATAGCCGTCTGACGATGAACCAGACAATGATGGCGATCTTCGAGGCGAACCGGGAAGCTTTCTCGGGCAACATCAATCGCCTGAGTGCGGGCGCGTTGCTCCGTGTTCCCAGCGCCGACGAGGTGTTCCAGATCAGTCGTGGAGACGCATTCTCGGCGGTCAAGCAGCAGAATGACGAGTGGGGTGGTGCCTCTGCAGATTACACAGCAGCGGACACGAGCTTCACGGATACATCCACCGATTACGGCGATACGTCGACCGACACGGGCTACACAGCTGAGCCCGATACCACGGAGACGCGTCCCAGCCTGGTACTCGTACCGCCTGACGAAGAGCCGGCAGGGCTGGGACGTGCGGACGATCTCAGTACGTCCGAACCGATTACCCGCGAGCAGGAAATCGCGGACCGTATCGCCATCCTGGAAGCGGCTGATGTGCCTGACCAGCAGTCGCTGATTGAAATCCGGGATGATGAACTGGCGACATTGCGACAGGAATTGGCAGCGATCCGCGGTGAGGTCTATGAGCCGCCGGTCGATGACTCGATTCCTGCCGACGATGAATTCGCTGATGACATCGTGGCTGATGATGAGGTCACCGACGACGAGTTGTTCGTTGACGATGCGCTTGCCGACGATGAGGCGGCCGATGAAGAAGCTGCAGATGCAGCGCCGCCGGTTGATGTGATCCAGACCCCGCGCGTTACCGAGCCGGGCATCGTCGATCGCATCATGGAGTTCCTGAATAACTTCTGGGTATGGATTGGCGCGGCGCTTATCGCCGTTGCAGCCCTGCTGGTTTGGTTCGTGCGCCGCGGTAGCGATGATGTTGAAGACGACCGGCCGTGGGAGACGCTGGACAGCGACGATATTGCGGCTGGCACGATGACAGCGACCGAGACCCTGCGGGCACCGTCACATGACGATGAATCGATCGTTGTAGTCGAGCAGGATTCCGGTATTCGGCCCATGGAAACCGATCTCAGCGAGTCGACTGAAAGTATCGAGACCATTGAGGTGCCGGCCCCGGATCTCGAAGCGCCGACCGGCGACACCGGTGAATTCGGGTCGCTCGAGGATACATTCAGCAGTGAAACCGCCGTCAATCTCGACCAGACCGATCCGCTTGCTGAAGCTGATTTCCACATGGCCTATGGTCTCTACGACCAGGCTGCCGATCTCGTCAATGGTGCGCTCGAGTCCGATCCGAATGATCAGGCGCTCATATCCAAGCTCTGCGAAATCTACTTTGTCTGGGGCAACCGGGATGCCTTTGTTGACGCGGCTGGCCGCCTGAAGGCGGCTGTCGGTGATGGCAGCTCGGCTGTGTGGGACAAGATCGTGATCATGGGACAGCAGATTGCTGCCGAACACGAGTTCTTTGCCGGTGCTGGCGTCGCGGGTGCGACCAAGGCGGTCGACTTGTCCTTCGAATCCGAAATGGATGACGTTGTCGAGCTGGATATGGACTTTGGTGGTGATGACGCGGCCGAGTCAGACATTATCGACCTTGGCGCCGACCTCGGAGGTGACGCGCCAACAGACGGCGGTGACGATGCGGTCGACTTCCTGTTCGAAGAGCCGACAAGTGAAGAGAGTGCGATCGACGATGACACCGCGACGGTGGAAGCGGATATGGATGTCACCGCTGAAATGCCGGTGGCGACTGAGGCAACCGTTGAAACCCCGACGATCGAGCAGCAGTTTGAAGGCCTGGACGGCACATCGGAACTGCCGTCACTTGACCACACCCTCGGCGACGCGATCTCTGAGATCGGCCAGGATTCGGATGCCACGGCTGAGATCAATCTCGACGAGCTGGATCTCGATATCACCGGTACCAATGAAGCGCTGGAGGATACCGGCATCAACGAAGCGTTGAGCGACATCGATGTAACCGGTAGTAATCCGGAGATCGATGAAGCGCTCGACTTTGGTGACCTCGATACTTCCGACACGGGGATGCGTCTGGCACCGGACGAGACAGGCCGGATGCCGTTAATGGACGTCGAAAAAGAAACACAGACGGATGCTGCAATAGACGATGACCTGCTGGAGGCTACGGGTCGCACGCAGGTACTGAGTGACGACATGGCGGTCGAAACCGGCGTTGGCCTTGATTCCGAGATCGGCGACAACGACGCAACGCTGCTGGCCCCCGGATATGGCGACGAAGACACTGAAGTATCGAGCGACGCAGAGACCCTGCTTGCACCACTGGATGACGACGATGACTTTGACTTCGCCAAAACGGAGGCATTGCCACCAGAGGCGTTCACGAGTAGCACGAGTCTCGATGAGACCGGCGAGATGCCGGCTGTTGCGGGGACAGATGTGGATCTCGATCTCGACGATCTGACGGCTGCACTTCAAGTTAGCGAATTGGGCGACACGATCGAGCAGCAGCGCGATGACGCGACGGTTGAACAGCCGCGTCCGTCACTGTCCGAGGAAACTGCGGAAATCCCGACGATGGAGATCCCGCCGGAGGACATGAGCGACGATCTGCATGAGGCGCGTACCATGACCGAGGTGGGTACGAAGCTCGATCTCGCTCGCGCCTACGTCGATATGGGTGACCCGGCAGGTGCTCGCAGCATTCTCGAGGAAGTCCTCGACGAAGGTGATGAGAGCCAGCGCCAGCAGGCACAGCAGCTGCTCGATTCGCTGCCGAGTTAAGCTTGGCGCAGCGTCATGCGCGTCGCGCTCGGTATTGAATACGACGGTACGTCGTACAACGGCTGGCAGCGCCAGAAGACCGGTCTCGGCGTGCAGCAGCGCGTTGAAGAAGCGCTTGGCGTCGTCGCGAATCATCCTGTTGAAGTCATTTGTGCGGGCCGCACCGATACAGGTGTGCACGCCACCGACCAGGTTGTGCATTTCGACACGGCGAGCCAGCGCAGTGAGCGCGGATGGCTGCTCGGCGCGAACTCAAACCTGCCCGATGACATCAACGTCAGCTGGGTCGCGTCGGTAAATGACGGCTTTCACGCCCGCTTCTCGGCTACGTCGCGCAGCTATCGCTATCTGATTCTTAACCGCTTGCACCGCTCGGCCCTGCAGCGCCACCGCGCGTGGTGGGTTTACGAGCCGCTGGACGCAGAGCGGATGCATGAGGCCGCACAGCGGCTGCTGGGCGAACACGATTTTTCTGCATTTCGGGCTGCTGGCTGCCAGGCCAATACGGCAGTGCGCACCCTGACTCATATCTCGGTAGGCCGGTCAGGTGACTGGATCACGCTCGACGTCACGGCCAACGCGTTTCTGCAGCACATGGTGCGCAACATCACGGGTACGATCGCCACGGTCGGACTCGGTGAGGAGCGCGTCGAGTGGATGAGCCAGGTACTGGAAAGCCGCGATCGCAAAGCGGGCGGTATCGCCGCACCGGCACACGGCCTGACGCTGGTTGGTGTCGATTACCCGGAAGCGTTCGGGGTTCCGGCCGCTGGCTGTTAACTAAAGTTACGGATATGATTCTCCAATGAGCTGGTTAGAGAAATTGATGCCTTCGCGCATCAGCACTGAGAAGCGCGAGAAGTCCGTACCCGAAGGTGTATGGATCAAGTGTCCAAGCTGCGATGCGCAGCTGTACCGCAATGAGCTCGAGCGCAATCTGCACGTATGCCCCAAGTGCAACTACCACATGCGTATCGGTGCTCGTAAGCGCCTCGATTTCTTCCTCGATCCGGATTCGCAGCAGGAATTATCGGCACAGCTGGAGCCTGAGGACCCGCTCAAGTTCAGGGACAGCAAGCGATATCGCGACCGCATCGTCCAGGCCCAGAAGAAGACGGGTGAGAAGGACGCGCTGGTGACCGTCGCAGGTACGCTGCTCGGGCGTCCGGTTGTTGCCTGTGCTTTTGAATTCGGATTCATGGGCGGGTCAATGGGCTCGGTCGTCGGCGAACGTTTCGCTCGTGCGGCGCAATACGCGACTGACAACAACATGCCGTTGGTTTCCTTTGCTGCCAGTGGCGGCGCGCGCATGCAGGAAGCCCTGTTTTCCCTGTTGCAAATGGCCAAGACCTCGGCGGCACTGGCCAACCTGGGGTCGCGCGGTATTCCCTATGTCTCTGTACTGACCGACCCGACCACGGGCGGTGTGTCGGCCAGCCTTGCAATGCTGGGCGACGTGAATATCGGAGAGCCGGGCGCACTGATCGGCTTTGCCGGACCTCGCGTCATCGAGCAGACTGTGCGTGAGCGTTTGCCTGAAGGGTTTCAGCGCAGTGAGTTCCTGCTGGATCACGGTGCGATCGATATGATCATGGACCGCCGCAAAATGCGCGAAGAGATTGGTGATCTGCTGGCGAAATTCTCGAGCCAGCCCAGCCCCGTTTCCGCGTCCTGACCCAGGGTAGGCAAGCCCTCATGTTGCCTACCGGCGCGCCGCTGTCTGAATGGCTGACGTGGCTGGAGAAACTGCACCCGGCGGAAATCGAGCTGGGGCTGGAGCGGGTTCGCAAAGTGCTCGATCGCCTTCCTCTGCAGCGACCGAATCACGTGTTTTTGGTTGCCGGGACGAACGGCAAGGGTTCCTGCGTCGCGATGATGGACGCGTTGCTACGAGCAGCCGAATTGCGTACCGGTGTGTACACCTCGCCGCATATCATCGACTACAACGAACGCATTGCCGTGGACGGCCACTATGCGAGCGATAGCGAGATCGTCGCCGCATTCGAGACAGTCGAAGCCGCTCGCCACGGTATTCCGCTCACGTATTTTGAATACGGCACGCTGGCGGCACTCGTCGTGTTTTCTGCTGCCGATCTTAATGCCTGGATACTGGAAGTAGGGATGGGCGGGCGCCTGGACGCGACCAATGCGATTGACCCGTCCGCAGCGCTGATCACCAACGTGGCGCTGGATCACTGCGACTGGCTTGGCGAGGACGTCGAGACAATCGCCGCGGAGAAGGCCGGCGTCATGCGTCGTGACATTCCCGTGGTATTCGGCGACGCCGATGTCCCGCAGGCTGTCGTTGCGCAGGCCGACAAGGTAGGGGCAAAGCTGCTGCTTCGCGGTCGCGACTTTACGCTCGAAGGCGTTCCGCAACCCGGACTGGGTGGTGACTTCCAGGTGGGTAATGCCGCGGCGGTTCTTGCCCTGCTGGATGCCTCGGGCATTGTGGCGGTGAGGGATCCTGAACTCATTGCGCGAGTGTTGCCGCGTGTCCGGCTAACCGGGCGAGGCCAGTGCATCGAGCAGGACGGGGTCGAATGGCTGCTGGATGTTGCGCACAATCCAGCGGCCGCTGAGGCGCTGACCAACCTACTCGACAATAGGCGATCCTCAGGCGCAACGACGGCAATTGTCGGCATGCTGGACGACAAGGACGTGGAGGGCATGGCGAAACCCCTGAGCAAATACGTGGATAGCTGGATTGCGGTGACCGCGGACAGTCACCGCGCGCTACCGGCAGCCGAGCTCGCGCGACGGCTTGCGAATGCCAGTGACCGGCCCTGCCTTGTGGCAGATTCGCTGGAGGAGGCGCTCGAATCGGCTCGGCGCCAATCGGGAAATAATGACAGAATACTAATCACGGGATCGTTCTACCTGGTCGGCCCCGTACTGCAACAGATTGGCGCTGACAATCCCTAGGTTATACTCGCGACCCCAACCATGATGGAACGTGCTTTGAAAGAACGAATTATCGGCGCCGTTGTGCTCGTCGTCTTCGCGGTGCTTGTTGTCCCGATATTTCTGGATGGCCCGCCGGCAGAAGGTGAGATCGTTACGGAGCGTGTCTTGCTGCCTGGCCAGGAAGACCAAAAGACCCAGACTGTGGTGCTCGACCGCGATCGTACGGATCCGGTACCGGCCGCCAGTACGCCTGCGCAGGCCAGGCCCGACCCCGTTGTTAGCGAGCCCGCCCGCGAGGAGCCTAAACCGGCTGAAGTACAGCAGGAGGAGCCGGAGCAGGCCGACGAGCAAGCGGTTGAAAAGCCACCGGCGAAGCCCGCACCCACAGTGGCCGCATCCACGACGGGTATGTGGGCCGTACAGCTCGGTAGTTTTTCCAACAAGGACAACGCCGAGAAGCTGGCGGCGGATCTGCGTAAGCAGGGCTATGCGGCATTCCTGAGTCAACTGACGACGGAAAAGGGTCAGTTGCACCGTGTGCGCATCGGACCACAAAAGGACCGGGCCAGCGCCGAGGCCATGGCCGGCCGGCTGGCGAAGGTCGGTCACAACGGGCAGGTCGTGCCGCACCCGTGATATTATCCGTTTCCCGTCTAACCCAGAACGTGCCGACCTGAGACGACGACTCCGATGCCGATCATCGACATACTCATAGCCGTCGCAATAGCGATCTCCATCGTCGTTGGGATCTTCCGAGGCTTTGTCAAAGAAGCGATTTCGATGGCAGCCCTGCTGTTCGCGATCTGGGCCGCGTTGTACTTCGGTCCATCGGTTGGCAACGTGTCAGACAACTGGCTGAGTTCCGAAGAGCTGCAGATGTGGTTCGGTCGGATTCTCGTGTTCTTTGTCATCCTGGCGCTTGGTGCCTTGATCGGTTGGGGTATATCGAAGATCGTTCGACTATCGGTGCTGAGTGGCGTGGACCGCTTCCTGGGTGCATTGTTCGGCACCGTTCGAGGCATATTGCTGGTGGCGGTATTTGTCATCGGTGGGCAGTTCGCCGGGTTCGACAACGACGAGTGGTGGTTGAATTCCCGGTTGATACCGCATCTCGAAGTGGTTGCTGACTGGATCAAGGTTATTGCCCCGCAGGGCCTCGAATTGATAACTCCGGAAGAGGCGATGAAATCACTGCCATCTGACGGACCGATTGAGCTCTAAGAGAGAAGCTGACCTATGTGTGGTGTTGTTGGAATCGTTAGTACACAACCCGTCAACCAGGCTTTGTACAACGCGCTGACAGTATTGCAGCACCGCGGTCAGGATGCCGCTGGCATCGTGACGTGGAGCGAGGAGCACGGGCTGAAGCAACGCAGGAGCAACGGGCTTGTCCGCGACGTATTCCGCAGTCGTCACATGATGCGTCTCAAGGGTCACGTCGGTATAGGGCATGTTCGTTACCCGACAGCTGGTGGCGCGAAGTCGTCGGAGGCGCAGCCGTTCTACGTGAATTCTCCGTACGGGATTTGTCTCGCACACAACGGCAATCTGACCAATTACGATGAGCTGGCCGAGCTGCTGATACGCGAAGATCGTCGCCACCTCGCGACTAATTCGGATTCGGAGGTCTTGCTCAATGTGCTTGCACATGAGTTGCAGACGCGTGTCAATGGCAAGCCGACACCCGAGAACATCTTCGATGCGATCAGCGCATTGCACCGCCGCTGCAGCGGCGGATATGCGATCGTCGCACTGATCATCGGTTTCGGCGTCGTCGCGTTCCGCGATCCGAACGGAATTCGTCCGCTCGTGCTTGGCGAGCGTGACAACGATGGGCAGAAGGACTACATGGTCGCATCCGAATCGGTTGCGCTCGACGCGCTGCAGTTCAAGCGGCTTCGTGACGTAAGGCCGGGTGAGTGCGTCTACATAGAGAATGACGGCGTCCTCAATGCGCGCGATTGTGCGGGCGAGACGCATCACACGCCGTGTATTTTCGAGCACGTGTATTTTGCGCGTCCTGATTCGATTATCGACAACCTGTCGGTGTACAAGGCGCGTCTTCGCATGGGTGAGGAACTGGCCGGCAAGATCGTGCGCGACTTCCCTGATCACGACATCGATGTGGTGATCCCGATCCCGGATACCAGCCGAACGTCTGCGCTACAGGTGGCCTACCACCTGGGCGTCAAGTATCGCGAGGGCTTCATCAAGAATCGCTATATCGGTCGCACGTTCATCATGCCCGGGCAAGCTGAGCGTGTGAAGTCGGTACGGCGCAAGCTGAATGCAATTGACCTCGAGTTCCGCAACAAGAATGTATTGCTCGTCGACGATTCAATCGTCCGTGGCACGACCTCTAAGCAGATCATAAAGCTGGCCCGCGAAGCCGGCGCGCGTAAGGTTTATTTTGCATCCGCGGCTCCTCCCGTGCGGTATCCGAACGTCTACGGCATCGACATGCCTGCCGCGTCCGAACTGATCGCCAACGGCCGAGAGGTCAAGGAGATCGAGGCGCTAATCGGCGCCGACCGCCTGATCTACCAGGACCTGCACGGGCTGATCCGTTCAGTACGTCACGGCAACTCCGAGATCGAGGAGTTCGATACCTCATGCTTCTCGGGTGAGTACGTTACCGGTGACGTGACACCTGAGTATCTCAGCGAACTAGAGCAGCGCCGCAACGATGCGGCCAAGCGGGGCCGGCAGAAGAGGCGCAAGGCCGGCGCGAAAATCGTTTCGCTCTGAATCGGCGGGGCAGTCTATTGATTTCCTTTTGCCGCCGACTCATTTCGTCGTCGGTAACCTTGCGATACAAGTGACGTGTCCCTTAGTCTCTCACCATGAGTATCAAGGTCATGATCATTGATGAGCAGGCGGACTTCCGCAGCCTGCTCATGCATCATGTCACCATACACTGGCCCGACGCGATAATTTCCGCCTACGACCCGACGGTGGCAGGACACCTGCCGGATGAGTTTTCTGGTGCTGGCAACGACCTGATACTGCTCGGTAGCGGCCATGGTGATCGCGACGGTGTCGACGTTCTGCGACGCTTTCTCAGGCGGGACAAGTTTCCGCCAGTCGTTTATTTCGGTACCGAAGAGGACCAGGACGAGGCGCATACGCTTCGGCCCGATGCGCATTTCATACGCGACTACATTAATCACGACTCGCTGATCGTGGGCCTCATGGATGTGCTCGTCGCCCGCGAGCGGATTGCGTCGACATCATCATTGTTTGTAGGCGACATGCGTACCGGGATTCACCCTTTGGTCAAAGGCTATCGCTTCATGCGCAAACTCGGGTCGACCGAGCATTCGGGTGTATATCTTGCCGAGCGCGAATCGACGCATATGCACGTCGTACTCAAGGTGCTGCGACAGATGCCAGGCAAGCAGGACAGCATCGGGGCGTTCGATCGATTCCTGCAAGAATACGAAACGATTGCCGAAATGGATCATTCGAACATTGTGCGGATTTACGACCTGGGCGTAGGGGACGACCACGCGCACATCGCGATGGAGTACCTGGCCGGTGGTGACCTGCGGACCAGGATCGAACGCGGCATACCGGAACAGGCTGCGGTGCAGTACCTGCGGCAGATCGCGAGCGCGCTGTTCGCGGTGCATTCGAAGGGTGTCCTGCACCGCGACCTGAAGCCGGGCAACATCATGTTGCGCAAGGACGGGTCGATCGCCCTGATCGACTTTGGGCTCGCAAAGAGCGCGAAGCTGGCGAGCGAAATTACGGACAAGGGCGAAATTTTCGGTACGCCTTACTACATGAGTCCGGAGCAGGGGCATGGCAACTCGGTCGACGAGCGCAGTGATATCTACAGCCTCGGCGTGATCTTCTATGAAATGCTCACGGGTGAAAAGCCGTTCAAGGCGGATTCGGCGATGGGCATCATCTACCTGCACGGCAATGCGCCTCTGCCGTTGTTACCAACACGCTTTGCGCAATTCCAGGCGCTCCTGAACATGATGCTGGCAAAAATGCCGGGCGATCGCCTGCAGTCCGCGGTGGAGATCGAAGAATGGCTGTAGACACGCCCGTACCGGCGGCGATTGCTGCGTTTCTCGATACGCCGACGCCTGATGCCTGGCTCGACGTCGCCGCCAATCACCTGCCGGAGATGCTCCTTGATCATGCCAATTGCGAACTGAAGGCTGCGTCGACGGCGCTGGGATTCCTGTACCGCTATCCCGATAGAACCGCACTTGCGCAGCGTATGTCGCGGCTTGCCCGGGAAGAGTTACGGCATTTCGAGCAGGTGCGCTCGATTATGGATGACCTCGAGATTTCGTTTGAGCGCCTTTCCGCTTCGCGCTATGCGGGTCGCTTGCGCGAAGCCGTGCGCCAGGAAGAACCTTACAAACTGCTGGACCTGCTACTGATCGGCGCGTTGATCGAAGCACGCTCCTGCGAGCGTTTCGCGAAGATCGCACCGCGCCTGCCAGAGAAGCTGGGGCGATTCTACGGTGGCTTGCTTGCCTCAGAAGCGCGGCACTTCGAGCACTACATTGCGTTCGCCAGGTCAGAATGCGGTATTGATGAGGCAGAGATAGATGCGCGCCTCGATGACCTCAAGGTGCTGGAAGCATCGCTGGTGACGGAGCCCGATGACGAGTTCCGTTTTCATTCCGGCCCGCCAGCCTGATCTGTAGGAGGCAGTCCCCATTCGGGGATAACACTCGCTGGCGACCTAGCGCGGTAAGACTTCCAGCCGGGGGCCATCCTCGTCCCACTCCAACATGCTTCCCTGCTCGTACCAGTCGCCGAGGACAATACGGTGAACGGGCTGTTCATTCACATGGAATGGATGGACGCCGGGGCGATGTGTGTGACCGTGCAGCAGCACATCGGCGCCTGACTCCCGAATCGCCTCTTCGACGGCGCCCTGATTCACGTCTGCAATTTCCTCGTTCATCGACGCATTGTGCGCGAGGCTCTGCTCCCGTGCCTGCCGGGCGAACGCAATGCGTTCCTCGATCGACTTGGACATAAACATCGCCTGCCAGTCCGGGTCGCGAGTCATGGCCCGGACTTGCTGGTACTCGACGTCGTCGGTACACAACGCGTCGCCGTGGCTGAGCAGAATATTCACGCCGTGAAGCAACAAGGGGTGTGGGTCGCTGAGAAGGGTGACTCCGGCTTCGGCGGCAAACGCCTCACCGATAAGAAAGTCTCGATTGCCGTGCATGAAATAGGCCGGGATGCCGCTGTCGGAGGCTGCCCATATCGCAGCCTTCATTTGGGCGTAGTAGGGATTGGGGTCATCATCACCGATCCATGCCTCGAACAGGTCGCCGAGAATATACAGCGCATCCGCCTGGCGGGCGGGTCCTGCAAGAAACGCCAGGAATTGTTCGCCGATCTCGGGCCGGCCGGGCTCGAGATGCAGATCGGAGATAAACAGGGTTGCCATGCTACTCGGGCTGTACGCGTGTCATATTCTCGATAATCACGGGGATGATCGGAGCCGGGGCGCCACCGGGTCCGTTTTGCTCGGTCTCGTATTCGGCAATCAGGTCGATTACGTCCATGCCTTCTGTCACGTAGCCGAATACCGTGTAGCCCCAGCGCCCCTGGGTTGTGTGCTTGACGGGATCCAGGTTGGCAGTGGAGGGATCATCCGCAACGTTGTTGACCACATTGATATAGAACTGTGTGCCGGCCGAGTGTGGGTCGCCTGTGCGAGCCATCGCAATCGTCGAGCGCAGGTTGCCGAGTCCGTTTCCCGACTCGTTCGGGACTGTCTGGCTGGTCTCACGCTTCGTGAAGTTTTCGGTGAAGCCGCCGCCCTGGATCATGAAGCCGGGAATGATCCGGTGAAATACGGTGCCCGTATAGAAGCCTGAATCCACATTCTTGAGGAAATTAGCAACGGTCAGCGGGGCCGCCCGGCCGTCGAGGCGCAGCGTGAAATTGCCGGCTGACGTAGTCACTCCCACAAACGCCACGTCCGGAGCCCGCGTTGTGACCGGAATCGCCGGTTTCGGCGCAGCTCGCTCCGCCAGGGCAGATTCCGGCTGTTCGGCTGTGCAGGCGGTCAATAGCAGTAAGGTGAGGAGCGAAACGAGGCGGTTGGTCATCGGGATTTCCATGTGAGGAGCTGTGCGATGAGGGGCAATATAACCGAGCCAAACCCTTGATTGCCAACCATCGCGCCCGTATTATCGCACCCCCGCGAAGCTCGGCTCTGGCCAGGCAGCGTGAGGCGGAAAATCTGGAGTCGGGGCATGGCGCAGCCTGGTAGCGCATCTGCTTTGGGAGCAGAGGGTCGGGGGTTCGAATCCCTCTGCCCCGACCAGCCAGGTTTCCGGTTAGACTTGAACAAATGCGCCCGTAGCTCAACCGGATAGAGCATCGGCCTTTGAGTGAGGAGCCTGTGCCGGGAAACAGAACCGGTACAGTGGACTGCACTGTAACGGGGAAACCTTAACAGGTAATGCTGATGGCAATCCCGTGGAAACCTGTGGACATCCGACGTAAGTCGTGGGGTAGGGTCAGTAAATGGCCATGCATCACACGAAAGACAAGGGTGACCTGGGCGTCCTGAAGGCTCAGATTGATCTGTTCGAGCAGGGATTTACGATTTTTGTGCCGCTTAGCGAACATTGTCCGTTCGACCTGGTGGCCTACAAGAATGGTGAGTTTCGCAGGGTGCAGGTGAAGTACCGGTCCGTCGACCGATTTGGGAAATTCCTGGTGAAATTCTCATCTTCCTGGTCTGACAGGAACGGTACGCACACATCATTGATCGACAAAAGTGAAGTAGATATCTACTGCGTATATTGTCCTGATACCGATGAGTGCTACTATCTGCGCCCGGAGAAATATGGCTCGAATACATCGCTGAGGGTAAGGGCACCCAAGAATGGTCAGCTGAAGAGGGTAAACTTCGCGGCTGACTATCGCAGGGTTCCGTAGAGACTATACGTGCGGCGCCTGAGATGGCGAAGAGATAGTCCAGACCACAAACTCAAGCTTGGCTTGAGGCCGCGAAAGCGGTAGTTGGTAAGCTAAGCCGAGGGTTGCAGGTTCGAGTCCTGCCGGGCGCGCCAAGTCGTCCCGCTTTGATGTAGCGGGACTATGGTAGGTGAAGACTTACCTTTTGTAAGTGAACTTTGAGAATTGACAAGCCAACGTGGTGTGACGAATCACGTGGTTTGGCAGAATCATAATATTGTGGTGGCTGTAGCTCAGTTGGTAGAGCCCCGGGTTGTGATCCCGGTCGTCGGGGGTTCGAGTCCCCTCAGCCACCCCACTTTTTTTTGAAGGATCGTACGCAAGGTACGAACAGGTGGGCCTCTAGCTCAGTTGGTAGAGCATCGGACTCTTAATCCGCTGGTCCGGGGTTCGAGCCCCCGGGGGCCCACCACTCTTTCTTCCCGGCTTACCCTGCAGCACAGGGTTCATCGGCCACCATCTGTAGCTGGTCCCAGTCCAGGATTTCAATCTTGCCGCGCGGGGCATACAGGATGCCGTGGCGTTTCATCTTCGCCATTTGCCGACAAACGGTTTCCTCGCTGAGGCCAAGGAGATTGGCGATCTCGCTACGAGAAAATGGCAGCGTGAAGCGTTTGTTCCGGTGTTCCGAACTCGGGATGATGAGCTGGATAAATGCAGCGATCTTCGAGGCGGCGCATTTGTGGCCCATGACCTTCATCAACGACCGGCTGTGCGAGAGCTGCGCATTGATCGATTCGATCAGGCGCATGGCGACCTCCCCCTTCTTTCTTGCGGTGCGCATTAAGGCACGATGCCTGATTTTGCACGCCGTGGTGTCCGATTCCGCCACGGCCGAGTACTCGTAGAAGTCGTCGTTGATCGACTGCAGCCCTGCCAGCAACTTGCCTGGCGTGCTGAGCCCGACAATCTGCTCGCGCCCGTCCTGGGTGTGGTACGTGATCTTGACGAGGCCGCTGGAGAGTGAGAACAGGCAATCGCTGCGCGTGCCCTGTGCAAACAAGACGTCGCCTTTCGCGAATCGAACCTGTTTTACAGCATCCGTGATCAGGCACTTCATATCCGATTCCGAGCTCAGGTAGTCACTTGCCTGAAGCTCGTGAAACGGGCAGACGAAATTGTTGCAGCTCATGTGTTGGAAGCCCCCTGCTCCTTGGCCTATGAGACCAGACCGGGTTGTTCCCGTCGATACGGGCTTCCCTTCCGGGCTCTCGGTTTTTACCTAGCTGAAACTGACATTTGTCAGTGTTACGCCAGGAATGAACCGCGGTACGGAATAGCCGCAAAATGAGGTTTCCCAGTACGTGTTATCCACCGGCCGAAATTGACGTATGTCAGTGTTCGAGCACGCAGAAAATCCTATCTTTTTGATGTTCCGGACGACCGCCCGTTGCATACGACGGCCGTGGACGGGCTAATAATGAAATTTCCAATAGGGGAGTAACAAGTATGAACAGGATCGGTAGATTTTCCGCTTCCGCCTGGTCCCTACTCGTAGTGACAATATTCGCGTTTGCGCTCAGTGGCTGCGAAGGCAGTGATGGCGCGGCTGGCGCGGCCGGCGCTGCGGGTGCAACGGGTGCGGTTGGCCCAGTAGGACCTCCGGGACCCCCAGGACCAGTTCCTGATGAGGTAATGGCAGCTATCGATTCGGCAGAAGCCGAGTCTTGTAGCACGTGCCACGACAATGTAGGCGGCTTTCACCAGGCTATCTACGACGAGTACGTGGACGCCAGTGAGTTTGTATTGGCAATCGACGGCGTCACGAGCGTCGCAAACGTCGGTGGCGGATTCGATCTCACGATCCAATTCAACATCATGAATAACGGTGTGCCGTACATTGACCCAGTCGGAGTAGCACCTTCCGTTACAACGCTGAGCTTCTATCCTGTCAGGTACGAGGGCGGCGCGGTCGAATTCCAGCAACCTGGTTTCAGCCCGTTCCCGGGGATCAGCATAGCCAACGCACTAAGCAATGGCGACGGCACCTACTCGATGACGCAAAATGTCGAATATGACATCAACGCCTGGACGGGTGGTTCAATCGTTGGCCGGATCGCCACCGGCGATTTGGTTTTCCCGGACGGCCCGACGAGCCACTTCGGTGTATACGCCGATCTGTCGCATGCCGCATTTGAATTCGGCACGCTCGACACGTGGGAATCGGCCGCCAATGTTGACGGCTGCGCGATGTGCCATGGCACACCGTACCGCAAGCACGGCAACATCGAGGCATCAATTGCCGGCGCGCCGGATTTCGCACGCTGCAAATCTTGCCATTTCGACGACCGCTCAGGTGGTCATGAAGAATGGCAGTACATGGTCGATGATCCGCTCAATTGGGCAAATGGCGTCGATCCAGCGCCGAACCTGGCTGACTATGCGTACACAGCGAATCTCATGAACGACACTCACATGTCGCATGCCATGGAATTCCCGTATCCCATGTCGATGTCGAACTGCAACACCTGCCATGCCGGCAAACTACCGCAGATCTTCGCCGACGAGAACTTCACGGCTGAGATTTGCAAGAGCTGTCACGTGACTGAAGGCAATGACGCGTGGCCAGAGGATGCAGGAACCACGCTGGAAGGCATGTATGCACAACCGCATCGTCCGCCTCCGATGGAGTTCCTGTGGACAAGAGCTGGTGTTGAGAACTTCCATGACGTCACCTTGAATTGCGGTGCCTGCCACACTGTAGCGGGTGGATTCTCGCAATTTGCGGATATGCACTCGGGTTACGATGATCACATCTATGACGCCACCGGCACGAAGTATGCTGATGACTTCACTGTATCCGTGGACAGCGTTTCGGTTGCCGGCGACCTGATGACGGTCAACTTCAGCTCAAACGATCCTCTGGTCGTTCCGGAGCTCCTGGTTTCCTTCTACGGTTGGGATACGAAGAACTTCATCGTTGGTTCGCATGAGCGCGACGCTAACGCCGCTTGCACGGGCTACCGCCCGGGTTGCAAGATGGAATACGTTCCTGAGAGCTCTGGTGGCGGCACGAACCCGCTGTTCACCGAGGACGCAACCAGCGTACCAGGTGCATGGGTAGTTACTCTCGACATGTCCGCGTTGCAACTGACGAAGACCGCTCTTATTCCGGCAATGATCGCAGACGGCACCATTACGAAGGCCGAAGTTACGATCACACCGGAACTGGAGGTTGCGGGTCAGGATGTCGTACTTGCCGCAGTTAGTGAGACATTTGATCTTACCGGCAATATGCTTATCGCTGACTACTTCGCAGGCGCCACCGCGATCGTCGATCTTGACAAATGCAACGCTTGCCACGATTCACTGGCCAGCACGTTCCATGACGGCAGTGGCCGCGGTGGAGATGGCATCCAGGTCTGCAAGACGTGTCACACAACGACGTTCCCTGGAAGTCACCTCGAGCAGGCATCTCGCGCAATCGACAGTTATGTGCATGCCATCCATTCGTTCCAGCCGTTTGACGAAGACGACGTTGCTGCGGCGAATGATCCGGTGTTCAATGCAAGAAACGAAATGCACAAACACCACACGTTCCCGAACTTCACCATCAGGAACTGTGAGTCGTGCCATAACCCGGGTACTTACAACGTACCTGATCAGTCTCAGTCCATGCCTGGCGTACTGTCAGCATCCTGGGACATCGCAGGTCGGAACATCGGCACAATACCTGAATACGTCACGGGCCCGGCATCAAGGGCTTGCGGCGGCTGCCACAGGGCCGATCTGATTGTTCCGGATCTGGCCGGCGATCTCGCCTCGTTCAACGCGCATACCAAAGCCTTTGGTACGTTGGAAGAGAATGATGCCGAAGACATGGCTGTGTTTGGCATCATCGACAAGATCATGAGCATGTTCTAACAACAATAGCTCGATTCAAGAAGACTGGCCGGGAGAGGGATCTCCCGGCTTTTTTTTGGATACAAGCTACGGAAAGCCCTTACTAAAATGCGGTTGTCGGGCCCGCGAAACTGACCAATGTCAGTGTCGGCAACGGGTCAATCTTCTACCTTGTACTGGCGCAGAACTGTCCCTGTCAGGCGGTTGTGACGCAACGGGACACAACAAAAAACCGAGGAGGGTTACCATGTCCACGAGATTCAAACACTTGCTCCTGCTGGCGGCAGGCGCATTTCTTTTCGCCGGTTGTGAAGGTAGCGACGGAGCGGCTGGTGCAAATGGCACGAATGGCACCAATGGCCAGAATGCTGTCGATACAGGCACGATCAGTGTAGTGGTTTCATTCAGTGGCGGGCCTGTGGCCGGCGCTACAGTAACCACCGAACCGGCAACTGTCAGTGTTGACACTGATGCTGCTGGCCTGGCATCGCTCGACGTACCGATTGGCGTATACAGCGTAACGGCTGCGATCGGGGCCACGAGTGTAAGCGAGGACCTGGTCAACGTTGCCGCAGGGCTGACGACAGACGTCTCATTCACAGTCAGCGGTATCCCGGGTGCTGTCTCAGGTACCGTAATGGCACCCGACGGCACGCCCGTTGAGGGGGCTGTTGTCTCCGCGCCAGGAAGCGCCGACGCGACAACTGACGCGACGGGCGCATTCTCGATCGACGCCGTCGTTAGCGAGTTTTTGTCAGTAGCTCCACCGGCTGGCTCAACGCTGCTCCCCGGTGATACACGCCATTCAGTTCGCCCCGGCGACATCGTTTCCATGACGCTGTCGGGTGGGCCTGAGAGTGACGCAACCTTCATCGGAAGCGACGCCTGCCTGATCTGCCACAGTGGTGGCCTCGCAGATGCGTGGATGGGCTCTGGACACTATCGGGTTATCGAGCGTTCACTGGTCGAGATTGACCCCAATAGCTTCCCGGCCGATCCGGGCGCTGGAACCTGCAGCGCGTGGTTCGACACGGGTGTTCTGGCTAACGATCCTTCCGAAGATCCGACTGGTACACCAAGTCACGATACCTACATTCGCACGTGTAATAACACGCCTGACCTAAGTTACGACTTTCTCGTCGACCTCGATGATGACGGCGCCGATCTTGTAGAAGACACGATCGTACCGGTCTACGCCACCTACGGTGGTCCGGGCACACAGGCCGGCGAAATCACCGTTCTGAATGACCGAGGCGAAGCAACCGATGTTCACGGAGCATGGAAGCAACGCTACATGTTTAACATTGGTGATCTGGGTACCTGCTCAACAACGAACCCGGAAGGCACCTTTGCGAAGAACCCGAAACCAGCATTCGTAACCTGGGATACGACCCAGACCTGCGAAGACATGCTGATCATGCCGATCCAGTTCAATCAGCGGACGGGCGACTGGGTGGCTTACCACAACGATAACTGGTTCACCCAGGGTCGCTCATACGCGAAGAAATGCTCGGGTTGCCATGAGGCCGGTATCACGCTTACGGCTGTCGCTGGAATGGTTACGGAGTACGCGGCCGTTGACTATCGTATTGGTTGCGAAAAATGCCACGGACCAGGCAGCAGCCACCTTGCGAACGGTGCGGACCCGAACTTCATCATGAATCCTAACCACATGACGGCAACAGCTGCCACCGAGGTCTGCGGTGCCTGCCATAACCGCGGTTCGGATCCAATTGATGGTGATTTCGGTTTCCCATGGCGTAGTGACGTTGCAGAATTCGACGGCAACTTCGTCGCTGGCCTGCACAACCTGACGTGGGACGCAGTCGACCAGCCGGATGGCTACTTCCTGCAGAAACCAGGCCGCTGGCCGACTGGCTATCCGTCGAAGCATCGTCAGCAGTTCAACAGCTACGCTAACTCAGCGCATATCGACAATCCGTACGAGAAAGTGACTTGCTATGACTGCCATTCTCCGCATAGCGGTAAAGGTGGCCCATTCCACTTCTCCAATACGGACAACGCTACTGGCGACGAATATGACTTTGGCAGCAATAGCCAGGCATTGATGTCCAATGCCAGGTGCCTGAGTTGCCACGCAACTCACGGACCGTTTGCCACGCTGACGCTCGCGGACATCGCTATCGACCATACAGCCAATGGCGGCACGGTTGACCTGAATGGTGTTGCAATGGCACCGACTGCTACCGAGCAGGCTTCGGCATTGATGGTGATCGAACAGGCTGTGAAAAATCACAGTGGCGAAGAAGCTGGCATGCCGTTCGCACCGTATACGCCGACTCAGTCGCACATACCTCAGAACTATGAGCTTGGCGATGGCCCGGTAGGGCGCTGCACATCCTGCCATATGACCAAGACTGCCAAGAGCGGTACCTGGTTCGTCGATGCCGATGGGCTCGCGATTTCAGGCGACAACACGGATCACAGCTTCCAGGTTGTCGAGATTCAGCCTGGAACAGATCAGCCGAATGCGTGTGGCGCCTGCCACTCGTCATTCCGTACGTCATCCGAACCACCGGGCGGCGATTAAATCGGCTAGGTTTATTAGCTAAACATTGGGGCGGCTTTGCCGCCCCTTTTTTTTGTGTTTCAGGTAGAGCTCGTCCCATTTCATATTATGATCTCAGGCCCATGGCCCGGCAGGGGCGCCGGGTAGAATCGCGCAACACCTCATTTTGGACGGAAGGCACCTATGTCGCAGGACGAAGAAGA
>Ga0209344_10001397_pt1 | contig 31709 bp, 26 predicted proteins | sample Cruoilmetagenom6_FD_187293 | JGI IMG/M metagenome (GOLD analysis project Ga0209344, IMG submission 187293) | Oil polluted marine microbial communities from Coal Oil Point, Santa Barbara, California, USA - Santa Barbara Oil Seep Sample 6 (SPAdes)... | ecosystem: Environmental > Aquatic > Marine...
CTATTGCACAAGGCCTCAACAAGTCGAAAAAATTCCCTTCTAACAACATACTGTCGGAAACCTTTAAAACGCTTGAAAATGATATTTTAAAGTTTAAAAACGAGAACCATATTGAAGATTACGAACGTTTTTTAATGCTCCAAAATCTCCTAGACTATCAAAAAAAACAATTTGAAAAATTAAAAAAAATCAAATGGTTATTAGGCAATCCTGAGCTGACTTCAGACGATTATATTAAAAATGACAAGCTAAAACGTTTTATTGATTCGCAAGACTACAATCCAAGGTTATTACTTAGAAACTTAAGCTTTAGGTCTACTATTTTTAAACACTCTTTACGATTATCTGTAGCTGTAATGCTAGGTTATGGTATTGGTCTGTTTTTCGATTTTCAAAATCCGTATTGGATTATTCTAACTATTATCGTCATTATGCGACCTAGTTATGGACTCACAAAAACACGTTCTAAAGACCGAATTATTGGCACATTAATAGGTGCCACTCTTGCAAGCGGCCTAGTATTTCTAATTAACGACCCTTATATTTATGGTGCAGTAGGTGTACTGTCCTTAGTTGTGGCATTTTCTATGGTTCAGAAGAACTATAAAGCCTCGGCAACCTTTATAACCTTAAGTGTTATTTTTATTTATGCCATCTTACAGCCCAATATTTTAACAGTTATTCAATTTAGAGTTATTGACACCTTAATTGGTGCCGCATTGTCTTTTATAACCATGCGATGGCTATGGCCTGCATGGTCAATTATGGAGATTGGAGATAATATTAATGATAGTTTAAAGGCCAATGCTGCCTTTTTTAAATCTATTAGCAACTTTTATCAAAAAAAAGGGCCTGTACCTACAAGTTTAAAAGTAAATCGAAAGGAAGCTTTTTTACAAATGTCTAATTTAAGCTCTGCTTTTCAGCGTATGGCTCAAGAACCAGAATCAAAACAAAACCACATAGACGACATTTACGAACTTGTTGTTATTAATCATAGTTTCTTAGCCTCTTTAGCATCGTTAAGCACATACATTCAAAACCATACGACTTCTAAAGCTTCAGAAGATTTTAAAATGATATCTGATAAAATTGATAACAACCTCAATAATGTCTGTTCACAATTAAAGGGTATTAATTTTAAAGAACCAAAACCTAAAGGCGCCAGTTTTAAACCAGAACCATTTAACTTTCCTACCAACCATATCAGTAATGAAGCTATTTCACAATCTCATAGCGAACGGACTAATAAGGAAGCTCATTTAGTTTGGGAACAATTGTATTGGTTGTTTAGCTTAAGTGAAAAAATGCTGAAATTAACATCCAAGTTTAAGTCCAAATAGCATTACTTCTAACAACTTTACTCCACCAAAATAAAAAAATAAAAAAAACGCCTTTCAATATAATACTGAAAGACGTTTTACTAATTAAATAATTAAATCACACTATAATCAATTCATTGCAATAGCTATACGATCTTCTTTTTGAGAGCTTAAAACCCTACCCTTTGAAGCCAAAAGCTCATTTAAATAATCTTGCCATTTTTGCGCCACACTAAGCTCGTCACTTAAAGTCACTTCATCATCATTATTATAAAATTCTAAATAGGTGACATCATCTCGATTATGGCTTATAAGAGATAATTGTAACTTATCAATAACATCATAATGCTTAGGTTTGTTTTTAACACGCTTCGTTTCTTTTATTATTTTACAAACAGCAACTGATTTTAAGTCGACAACTTTAGCAAAAACGACATCTGTTGTTGCTTTATAAAAAAACAACTTTTGCGCATCAGTGTCAACACCTAGCGCAAAGTTATTATATATTTCAAGTTTTGTTAATTTACAGTTGTGCTGTGCTGCTTCTGTTTCTATTGCTTTACGTAATTGTTTTTTTCTTTTTGCTCTTCCGTTTATAAATAATGCAAAAGGCAGAATAACGATAGCGATAATAATCGCATCGATAATAAATAATCCTGTTTCCATGATAATTTGTTTTGGATATAATTTTTAAGTGTATAAAGATTAATATGACGTTTTAGGCCATATTCCGACATCACTTTTACATGATGTTATTTACACTTATTTTACCAAAACGAATGAAATGGAAAAAGGGTTTCCCGTAAATGAAAATTGTAAAAACTAAGCCGCTCTGCAATGGTAAATTGTGAGCGCTGTGTCGCCGTAAGCTGTTTACTAAGATTGTTAAGACTGTGTTTTTTTTCCTGAAGTTCATCCGAAATTACAGGCTCTGCATAAGAAATACTAACAACACTGTAATCCTCTATTTGTATATCAAAAAACAGATGCTCTGTTGACAAAAATTGATAGACTTCGCCTGAAGAAGAGGCTTTATAACTATTTGAAGATTCTAAATCACTATTCAGAAATTGAATATCGATAGTGTTAGCAGAAGCACTCATGCTAACAATAAACAATACTATACTAAAAAGTGTTTTAAACATTTTTGAATTCAAACTACAGTACAAAGTAAATCTATAATTCTGAAATCGAATGCAAAATGATTGTTAAATTATTGTCTTTTTCATGTTGCTATTTTCATATTAAACTGTAAGCAACCAGCTTTAAACATAGACTTAAAATGAAAGATAAAGCTTACTCTCATTTTTAACAAAACAAAACGGAGCTCAAGGATTGCTACGTATCCCTTGAGCTCCGTTCTGAAACTATTTATTCGTGACCTCGAGAGGATTCGAACCTCCAACCCTCAGAGCCGAAATCTGATATTCTATCCAGTTGAACTACGAGGCCATTAACTTCTGTAAACACAGAAATTGCTTTACTTTATCTGTTTAAGACAACTTTGCCTTTACAATATTAGAAATCGTCTTTCCATCGGCTTGTCCTGCTAATTTTTGACTTACAATTCCCATAACTCTTCCCATGTCTTTCATACCTTCTGCACCAACTGCTGCAATGGCTGTCATTACTTCTTCTGTAATTTGCTCTTCAGAAAGTTGAGCTGGCAAGAATTGACTGATCACTTCTGCTTGCGCTAATTCTGGTTCTGCTAAATCATTACGATTCTGCTCCGTAAATATTGCAGCACTATCTTTACGTTGCTTTACTAACTTAGATAGAATTTTTATTTCTTCTTCCTCAGACAAACCGTCTTGACTACCTGATGTTTGCGCTAATAATATCTCTGATTTTACAGCTCTCAAAGCAGCTAAAGCTGTCTGATCTTTTTCTTTCATTGCTGCCTTCATAGCAGTCATTATATCTACTTGTAAACTCATAATTGTATTCTTTTTAAAGAAATGCGAAGATAGAAAAAGTTTTGCTTACGTGATGTAAGATTAGCTCTAAAACAAAAGCCGCTATAAACAAAAAGCCCAAAAAGTTTGAGGGACTTTTTGGGCTTGACTTAAGTGCTTTAACACAATAAATTAAACTTGCTACTAATCTACGTTATCGTGTAAAAATGAATTGTTACTTCTTAATTGAATATCGTCATTCTCATCGGTTCCAACAGACATTCTAGAAGCTTTAATCTCAGAAGAGTGCTGTGCATCTTCAAGGTTAACACCTTGTCTTTTGTAAGCAGGTACTTTTTCGATTTCGTTTATTTTAGCATCATTAAATTTATAATTGAAATCTTTCATTTTTCTTCTACGTTCATCTGCACGAGCAATAAGCAACTCAGAGATAGGACTGTTCATTGGGTCAATCTCTTCTTCTCTAACTTCTGCTGTTTCATCCATAGGAATTGTTTTCTTTTCAAAAACAATTTCTTCTTTTACTTCTGTTTTTTCCTTTTTAGTATTTATAGAGGAATGAAATGTTTCAAAATCATCTAATGCATAACGTTTTTCACCTTGCTCATTAACCTCTGTTACTGAGATAATTTCTACAGGTGCATTAACATCTATATCCTTAACTTCTTCCTCTAAACTAAAGAACATTTTTTCTTCCTTAGCTTTAGGCTCTTCATCTTTTTCCTCTGCTTTATTTGCCAATGGTAAATCAAAAGAAAAAGTGATTTGCTCTTCTTTTGGTTCTTCAATTACTTCCGCTTTATTTACAATTGGAGTAATCACAAAATCTTCAGGCTCAATTGTAGCTTCTGGTTTTTTATCTAAAACTTCATCATAAACCACATTCATATTTTTCAATAAATCTGTTGTAGCGATTAAGTCTGTTCCATTGTTTTCTTCAGCTTTTGGCTCTTTCTTTACCTCTTCTTCGACTTCTTCTTCAAGCAAAGTGTGACGAACAATTGGTGTCTCTTTTTCTTTTTCTAAAACGATATCTGGTGTAATAATCGCAGGCTCTTTTTCTTGTGTACTTGTTTCTGTTGTTTCACCTAAAGCATGAATAACTTTCTTAGTTTCCGTATTAGAAATTTCATTCTGCTGATCCAAATCAAATCCTGTAGCAATAATAGTTACAGAAATAGATTCTTCTAACGCTTCATCTTCACCAACACCCATAATAATATTGGCTCCAAATCCAGCTTCAGTTTGAATATGATCATTTATTTCTCCGATTTCATCGATAGTAATTTCTTGAGACCCAGAAACGATTAGCAACAATACGTTTTTAGCACCTGTAATTTTATTATCGTTAAGTAATGGAGAATCTAAAGCACTCATAATAGCTTCTTGTGCTCTAGTTTGACCAGAAGCTGTAGCAGATCCCATAATCGCTGTACCACTATTACTTAACACGGTTTTAGCATCACGTAAATCAATATTCTGAGTGTAGTGATGTGTTATAACTTCTGCAATACCTCGAGATGCTGTTGATAATACTTCATCTGCTTTAGAGAAACCTGCTTTAAACCCAAGATTTCCGTATACTTCACGAAGTTTGTTGTTGTTAATCACAACTAATGAGTCTACATGAGAACGCAATTTTTCTATACCACGTTGGGCTTGTGCATTACGCATTTTACCTTCAAACTGAAATGGCATAGTTACAATTCCAACCGTTAAGATATCGAGTTCTTTAGCCATTTTAGCAATGATTGGTGCAGCACCTGTTCCTGTTCCGCCACCCATTCCTGCAGTTATAAATACCATTTTTGTATTGGTATCTAACATTCTGCGAATGTCTTCTAGACTTTCTATTGCTGCTTCTTCTCCAACATCTGGATTGGCACCTGCTCCTAAACCTTCTGTTAAGGCAACTCCTAATTGTATTTTGTTTGGAACACCACTATTTTGAAGTGCTTGAGAATCTGTATTACAGATTACAAAATCGACTCCTTTAATACCTTGCTGAAACATGTGATTGATGGCGTTACTTCCACCTCCACCGACACCAATTACTTTGATAACGTTTGATTGGTGCTTTGGCAAATCAAATGAAATGTTTCCAAATTCGTTGCTATTACTCATTTTAATTATGATTATGGGTTTTCAATTATATTTTTATTCTGTTTAGATAATTTATACTTACGAATTATTCCGCATTATCTAAAAAATCCTTTACACGCTCAGTTAACTTATCTAAAAATGAACGACGCTCTTTTTTTGGTTCTTCTACTACAACATCCATTTCTGGATCTTGCGTTTGTTCTTCTTCTACAGCCGCAATCATTTCTTCTTCAATTGCTTCTACTTTTTTACGTTCTTGACGCTTTAAGCCATCCATAACTAAACCAACTGCTGTTGCAAATAATGGACTTGCTATATCTTCGTCACTATCACCAGCTAAATGTTCATTAGGATAGCCTATTCTAGTATCCATGCCTGTGATATACTCTACCAATTGCTTTAAGTGTTTGAGCTGCGCTCCACCTCCTGTTAAAACAATACCACCAATTAGTTTTTTCTTTTGCTCTTCGTGACCGTAATTTTTTATTTCGACATAAACTTGCTCTATAATTTCTACGACTCTAGCGTGGATAATTTTAGACAAGTTTTTTAATGTAATTTCTTTTGGTTCTCTTCCTCTTAATCCAGGAATAGAAACAATTTCATTATCCTTGTTTTCTCCTGGCCATGCCGATCCAAATTTCACTTTTAAAAGTTCAGCTTGTTTTTCTATAATTGAACAGCCTTCTTTTATATCTTCAGTAATTACATTTCCTCCAAAAGGTATAACTGCAGTGTGACGGATAATACCATCTTTAAATACAGCCAAATCTGTTGTTCCTCCTCCTATGTCAATTAACGCAACACCAGCTTCTTTTTCTTCTCTGCTTAAAACAGCATTTGCCGAAGCTAAAGGCTCTAGCGTAATACCTTCTAAATTTAAGCCTGCACTTTGTATACAACGACCAACATTTCTAATCGATGATACCTGACCAACGACCACATGAAAATTGGCTTCCAAACGTCCACCATACATTCCTATTGGCTCTGTTATTTCGGCCTGACCATCAATTTTAAACTCTTGTGGTAACACATGAATAATTTCTTCACCAGGAAGCATTACTAATTTGTGAACCTGATTGATTAAGCGATCAATATCCTCCTCATCAATAACCATATCAGAATTTGGGCGCGTAATGTAATCGCTATGTTGCAAACTACGTATATGCTGACCTGCAATACCAACGGTAACATCTTCAATTTTTTCACCAGCAGCAGCCTCAGCTTCTTGAACTGCTTGTTGAATAGACTGAATGGTTTGGGTGATATTATTTACCACACCACGATGCACACCCATACTTTTGGCTTTACCTAAGCCTAAGATTTCTACTTTATCATACTCGTTTTTGCGACCAATCATGGCCACAATTTTTGTGGTTCCTATATCTAGGCCTACCGAAATGTTTTGCTTGTCCATAATTTACTTTTTGGTGCAAATAACTTGTTTATCAAACTTTAAATTCACTTTTGAATAATGATCTAAAACTTGGTCTTTTAAAGCTTTTTGATAAAAAGCCTTAAAATTATTCATCTTTTTTTTAAGTTGTTTTAAAGTTCCTACATGAACCGTAAAATCACATTTTCTAATTTTAAAATCAATAGTATTATCGTCATTTTGACGAATCTCAATGATATGTTTCTTTAAGAAATCATCTTCATCTACAGTTTTTGCAAATTGAAAGACTGTTTCTAGCTTATTTTTCTCAATATTACCAGTAACGAGTGGTACCCTTGCTGCATAATTATAAGACAAAGGCATATAACCACCTTCATCATCGATATAATATGACGCATTTGTGTGCACTCTTGCAATAGGTCGTTTCTGTTCGATTTCAGCCGAAAGTGCACCGTTTACTGACATAAACACTTCCGCTTGCTTTATCATTGGATTAGATTTCAGGGCAGATTCTAATTTATTCAAATCTATAATTTCTTTAGGTTGCTCCGAAACAGGTTCCTGATTTACTATTAACAATTTACTAACATTCGCATCTGTTATAAATAATTTGTTTTCTCCTAAGAATGTGATGTTAGGCTCGCTTACTTTTCTAGTTTTATTTCTTTGATTAGAAAAGGCAAACAAAAAACTCACCAAAACAATTAAACCAATGATTTTTATGTAGTTATAATTTATTTTAAACATAGAAAGCTTCTTTTATATGTTTAACTTCAACTCCAATATCTCCAGCTCCAATTGTTAAAACGATTTGAGCTTCAGATTTTTTAATTTCATTAATTATTTCTGTCTTTTGAATTAATTTTTTATTCGAATTTTCAATCTTATCTAGAAGCCATTTAGACGTTACTCCTTCTATAGGTAATTCTCTTGCTGGATAGATATCTAACAGCAATAATTCATCGAATTTTGAAAGACTTTCTGCAAATCCATCTACAAAATCTTTTGTTCTACTAAACAAATGCGGTTGAAAAATGGCCAATACCTTTTTATCTGGATACATTTCCCTTACGGCTTGATGTACTGCATTAATTTCTTCAGGATGATGCGCGTAATCATCTATAAACACAAAATCATCTGTTTTAATCTGATACGTAAATCTGCGCTGTACACCTTGGTAAGTTTCTAAACCTTTAGCGAGTTCTTCATAAGAGCAACCATATTCTGCAGCCATAGCCAATGCAATTATTGCATTAGATAAGTTGTGTCTGCCTGGCAGGCTAAACTTGAAATTTTTATAAATTCCACTTGGTGTCTTAACATCAAAAACATAACTACCGTTTGCTATAGAGATATTTTGAGCACAATAATCAGAATCGTCTTCAATTCCGTAAGTAATCCCTTTTAACGGCAAACCATTTTTAATAAACAATTTTCCGTTTGGCGTTATACACTCTGAAAATTCCTTAAAGGTGCTTACTAGCGCTTCTGCATTTCCATAAATATCCAAATGATCTGCATCCATTGATGTTATGCAGGCCAAGTCTGGTGACAAGGTTAAAAACGAACGATCAAACTCATCGGCCTCCACAACTGTAACTTCTGTTCCGTTAATAATTAAATTGGAATTATAATTCTCACTTATTCCACCCAAAAACGCCGTAACAGGCACATTACACACATGTAACAAATGCCCTAAAATACTTGTTGTAGTTGTTTTACCATGTGTTCCCGCAACAGCAAGACAAACGGTTTGTTTGGTAATTTCACCTAAAACTGCAGAACGTTTTAAAACATTAAAACCATTATCTTTAAAATAGTTAAATTCTGAATGATTTTTAGGAATTGCAGGCGTATATACTACAAGTGTGTTTTCAGGATTTAAAAAGACCTCTGAAACAGCTTTAATATCATCTTCAAAGTGAATAGTAACACCTATCTCCTCAAGCGAATTTGTAATTTCAGTAGGTGTTTTATCATAACCTGACACTTGCTTACCATTGGCCACAAAATAACGCGCAATAGCACTCATTCCGATACCTCCGACACCAATAAAATAGACGTTATTTACTTTACCGAAATTCATTTACTTTTTTAATAATTTTTCAACTTCATCAACAATAGCATTTGTTGCATTTACCAATGCTAAGGCTTCTATATTTTTACTTAATTCGCTTTGTTTATTTTTATTAGAAATTAATTCTGAAAATTCGTTTTGAAAATCAGTATTCAAATCTTTTTCTCGTATTAAAATAGCGGCATTTTTATCTGCAACTGATTTTGCATTTTTAGTTTGATGATCTTCTGCTACATTTGGCGATGGTATAAAAACCACTGGCTTACCAACAATACATAATTCCGAAACCGAAATAGCACCTGCTCTAGAAATAATAACATCTGCAGCGGCATAAGCCAAATCCATCTGATTTAAAAACGCATGAACTTGTACATGCTCTAATTCGTTATACTGCTTGTACTGGTCGTAATACAGTTTTCCACATTGCCATATTACTTGAATATCTTGTGCCTCAAAAAACTTGATATTTTCTTCTATAAGCTGATTGATCCGTCTTGCGCCTAAACTCCCGCCCAAAACTAAAAGTGTTTGCTTATTGTGCGTTAACTTAAAGACATCTTTACCTTCAAGATGCTTATCTTTTACATGTAACAAATCTTTTCTAATTGGGTTTCCGGTCAACCTAATTTTAGCTTTTGGAAAGAATTTTTCTAAACCTTCATAAGCCACACAAATGGTATTCACTTTTTTTGCCAGCAACTTATTTGTAATTCCTGGGAATGAATTCTGTTCCTGAATTAAACTTGGTATACCTTTTGACGAAGCCACCTGCAACAATGGACCACTAGCAAAACCTCCAGTTCCAATAACTGCATCTGGCTTAAACGCATTTACAATTTTTCTTGAACGCATCAAACTGCTTAATAGTTTAAACGGGAATGCTAAATTCTTCAATGTTAATTTACGTTGGATCCCAGAAATCCATAAGCCTTCAATTTTATAACCGGCTTGTGGCACCTTATCCATTTCCATTCGATCAGAAGCACCAACAAACAGGAACTCGGCATCAGGATAGCGCGACTTTAACTCGTCTGCAATCGCAACCGCAGGATAAATATGCCCTCCTGTTCCTCCTCCTGATAGGATAAATCGATATGTCTTATTATTTTTCAATCTTTAAAATTCCAACGTTTTAACTTTAGTAAAAAACAGCCTTAAAATCCCCTCAAGGAGACAATAACTCAACTCAAATTACTCTAAATTCATTTTTTTATTAACTCTTAACTCTCTTTTATTTTTTTATTTAAATTGCTTCGCTTAATATGGCTAATGGATTATCTTCTGCATCTTCTTTCTCCTTTAATTCTTCACGTTTAGCACTAACACTTAAAATAATCCCTATGGACAAGCATGTCATCCAAATAGATGTTCCTCCACTACTAATTAAGGGCAAGGTCTGGCCAGTCACCGGAAATAACTCAACAGCAACTGCCATATTTATTAAGGCTTGAAATACAATTGGCAAACCAACACCTAAAACTAATAACCTTCCAAATATGGTATCCGATTTATGGCTCACCACCACTACTCTAAACAAGAACCATAAATACAAAATCAGTATAAACACTCCACCTATAAGGCCATATTCCTCTATAATTATGGCAAAAATAAAATCTGAAGACGACTGAGGTAAGAAATTCTTCTGAATACTTTTTCCTGGCCCTAAACCTTTAATTTCACCAGTAGCAATAGCAATTTTTGCTTTTTCAATCTGATAATCAGCTTCGGTATCTCCATCATTAGTAAAATTTTCAATTCTACTCATCCATGTATCTACTCTATTTGGCATCGCATCTGGAAATGCTTTAGCTACTAGAACAAACATTGTAAGAGCTAATAAGCCTGTCCCTACAATAATTAAAAGATACTTAATTGGATAACCACCAATAAATGCCAGCATCATTATCATTGTAAAAATGATTGCTGTTGTAGAAAAATTGGCAGGTAAAATTAAAATTAAGACTAGAAAAACCGGCCCCCAAAGCGGTAACAACGATTCCTTAAAACTGACTTCTTTATCTTTTATTTTTGACAAATATCTTGCCACATAAACCATCAAAACAACAGCTGCCAACGTTGAAGTTTGAAAAGACATATTCACAATAGGAATCTGAATCCAGCGACTCGCATTTGCACCATCAATGGTTGTCCCTTGCAACATAGTAACAAGCAACAGTACAAACACAATGGGAATCATAACCATAGATAACCCACGAAAGTATTTATATGGTATTTTATGAACCCCAAACATAATTACAAAACCTAAAAGCAAGTGCATAAAGTGTTTTACAAGCAATGAAAATGTATTTGTATTTCCAATGTTTGCCAAATTACTCGCAGCACTATAAACAGGCATAAACGAAAATATAGCCAATAGCGCGACTATTGCCCAAATGGCTTTATCTCCTTTTATTTGTTTATATATGTTTTGCATGCTTAACCTTTTATAGATGAGTCCCTAATTCATCTCTAATATCTCATTTATAAATTTCGAACGGCATTTTTAAATTGACGTCCTCTATCTTCATAGTTTTCAAATAAATCGAAACTAGCACATGCAGGTGATAACAACACATTATCTCCAGCTTGAGCAAGCTTATATGCTATTTTTACCGCTTCACTCATGTATTGCGTTTCAATAATTACATCAACCATTTTTCCGAATGACTCTATAAGCTTTGAATTATCTACTCCTAAACAAACAATAGCTTTAACTTTTTCGTTTACAAAAGGAAACAACTCTCTATATTCATTGCCTTTATCAACACCTCCAACAATCCAAACCGTTGGAGCATCCATACTTTCTAGAGCAAAATAAGTAGCATTTACATTTGTTGCTTTTGAGTCATTAATGTATTGCACTTTATTAATTTTTAATACATGCTCTAAACGATGCTCAACACCTTGAAAATTCTCCAAACTTTCTCGTATAGTTTGTTTTCTAATTTTAAGTAAATGTGCCACAGTAGAAGCTGCCATTGCATTCTTCACGTTGTGCTTTCCTTCTAATGCTAAATTCTTTGTTGGCATAATGATTTTATTATTATCTATTGTTATTATTATCTTATTGTTGTCTAAATATGCGCCTTGCTCAATAACTTTTGTTAATGAAAAAGGCAATTTTTTTGATCGAATTTGATGCGTTTTCATATAGTCTGAAATAACCTCATCATCGGCATCATATATGAAATAATCGTCTTCTGTTTGATTCTCTACCACTCTAAATTTTGAAGCGATATAATTTTCAAACTTATAATCGTATCTATCTAAGTGATCTGGTGTAATATTGGTTAAAACCGCAATTTTTGGTTTAAAATCCATGATATCATCCAATTGAAAACTACTAATCTCCAACACATAGTTATCATGATTTTTTTCTAAAATTTGCTTCGCGAAACTATCACCTATATTCCCAGCTAACCCAACATCTAATTCTTGTTTTAACAAGTGATGTGTTAAGGTTGCCGTTGTGGTTTTGCCATTACTTCCTGTAATTGCAACTAAAGTCGCATCCGTAAATTTGGAAGCAAATTCAATTTCAGAAACCACTGCAATTCCTGCTTCACGAATTTGTTTCACCAAAGCCACTTTATCTGGAATACCAGGACTTTTCATGACGATGTCTGCATTCAGAATTTTTGATTCCGTATGCTGTTCATCTTCAAATTCAATCTCATTATTTAAAAGAACGTCTTTATATTTTTCTTTAATCTTTCCTTTATCTGATACAAATACGTCGTATCCTTTTGCTTTTCCTAAAAGCGCTGTTCCTACTCCACTTTCACCTCCACCAAGAATTACCAGCCTTTTCATTATCTAATTTTCAAGGTTACTATAGTTATAATAGCTAGTAGAATTCCAACAATCCAAAAACGGGTTACAATTTTACTCTCATGATAGCCAGACTTCTGATAATGGTGATGCAAAGGCGACATTTTAAAAATGCGTCGTCCTTCTCCAAACTTTTTTCGTGTGTACTTGAAATAACTCACCTGTAAAACAACCGATAAGTTTTCTGCTAGAAATATTCCACACAATACTGGAATTAACCATTCTTTTCTAACAGCAATAGCTATTACAGCTATAATTCCACCAATGGTTAAGCTTCCTGTATCTCCCATAAAAACTTGAGCTGGATAAGTATTGTACCACAAAAAACCAACTAAAGCACCAACAAATGCAGCGATATAAATAGTTATTTCCTCTGCTCTTGGGATATACATTATATCTAAGTATTCTGAAAAAACGATATTACTTGACACCCAAGCAAAAATGCCTAAGGTTAACACAATTATGGCCGATGTCCCTGCTGCAAGACCATCAATGCCATCTGTGAGATTAGCTCCATTTGACACTGCGGTGATGATGAAAATACTGACCAAAATAAAAACTATCCATGCGTATTTTTCTAAATCTGGACTTATCCAAGTGATTAAATCAGAGTAATCAAACTCGTTATCTTTTACAAAAGGAATCGTTGTCTTGGTTGACTTCTCTTCAGGCTTAAATAATTTTGATGCTTGTACATCTGGGTTTTCAGCCCTTAACTCATTCTGTTGTTGAATTGGTAATTTTTCTTTTATAGTGACATCATTATGAAAAAACAATGTTGCTCCAACTATAATTCCCAATCCTACTTGACCCAATACTTTAAATTTCCCTTTTAAACCTTCCTTATCATTTTTGAATTTTTTAATGTAATCATCAATAAATCCAATGGTTCCCATCCAAAGCGTTGTAATAATTAGCAGAATGATGTAAATATTTTCAAGCTTCGCTAGTAGCAATACAGGAATAAGCGTGGCTAGTATTATGATAATTCCACCCATTGTTGGAGTTCCTGCCTTTTCTACTTGACCTTCTAATCCTAAATCTCGAATCGTTTCTCCTACTTGTTGTTTCTGTAAAAACTTAATAATACGCTTACCATATATCGTAGAAATTAACAATGACAATATGATTGCCACAGCAGCTCTAAAGGTTATAAACCCAAACAGCGATGCGCCAGGCAATTGGAACTGTTCTTCTAGATATTCGAATAGGTAATACAGCATTCTTTATTATTGTTTGTTTTTTTACTTTTTTTAGTGCTTGCAAGTTTTTTTGATGCCCTGCAGAATAAGCTACTCTTGTAATTGTTTTAAATACTCTTGAACAATTTTATAATCATCAAAATCAAAGCGTTCACCTTTAATTTCTTGGTAATTCTCATGTCCTTTTCCTGCAATTAGGATTATATCTTTTGGCCCTGCCATTTGACAAGCTGTTTTAATGGCTTGCCTTCTATCTGTTATAGCCAATGTTTTTTTGAAATTTTGAGGCTCAACCCCTTTTTCCATATCTTCAATAATGATTTCAGGCACTTCATTACGTGGATTATCGCTTGTAAAAATCACTTTTGTACTTAAAGCCGAAGCGATATGCGCCATTTTTGGTCGTTTTGTTTTATCTCTATTTCCTCCACAACCCACAACTGTAATCAGTTCTTCATTTTTAGTTCTGATGTCATTAATAGTTTCCAATACGTTTTTTAAAGCATCTGGCGTATGCGCATAGTCTACAATCGCAGTCACTTGTTTTCCTGAAATAAAATACTGAAAGCGTCCAGCTACGTTTTCGAGCTCACTGATAAGCCTTAAAATCTCATCTTTTTCTAAGCCTAATAATTCAGCTGCACCATAAATTGCAAGAATATTATAAGCGTTAAAACTGCCTATTAGACGCGTCCATAATTCACTATCATTAACCTTTAACAACAAACCACTAAATTCACTTTCTAAAATCTGCGCTCTGTAATCTGCATAATTTTTTAAAGCATAGGTGTATTTTTTGGCTTGCGTATTTTGAAACATAACCAAGCCATTTTTATCGTCTATATTAGATAAAGCAAAGGCCTCTTTTGGCAATTGATCAAAGAACTTTTTCTTAACATCTCTATACTCAGCAAACGTATCATGATAATCTAAATGGTCGTGAGACAGATTTGTAAAAATGCCACCTTCAAACCTTAAACCCGCTGTTCTGCTCTGATGAATACCATGCGAACTCACTTCCATAAAGCAAAACTCTACACCTTCAGCATTCATCATTTTTAAATACTTATTGATGGTTAATGAATCTGGTGTGGTATGTGTAGCTTTATAGCTCGTATTATCTACCATAATTTTTACCGTAGACAACAAACCAACTTTATAACCTGCTTTTTTAAATAATTGATACAACAAACTCGAAACGGTTGTTTTTCCGTTTGTACCTGTAACTCCAATTAATTTTAAATTCTCAGAAGGCTGCCCATAAAAGTTATTAGCCATATAAGCTAAAGCTTCATTAGAACTTGCGACTTCGATATAAGTAATCCCATCATGAAGCTGCTCTGGAAGTGACTCACAAACTATAGCTGTCGCACCATCCTTAATTGCTTTTTCAATATACTTATGACCATCTGTAACCACTCCTGAAATTGCCACAAAAACATCATTGGTTTGAATCTGACGCGAATCGAACTCAATTTTACCCACAGTAATACCAGTACTACCTACGACAGCATTAATTGTAACCTTATATAATATGTCTTTTAATACCATCATGATGCTACTAAAACAATTGTTTGATTGGTTTGTAATTTTTGATGTTTCTCTACAGACTGTTTTTTAACAATGCCACTTCCTGTTAATTTTATTTTTACATCAACTTGCAAATTTTCTAATAATGCGATAGCATCCATTGCTGGCATTCCAATTACGCTTGGCATTAACTCCTTATATTTTCGAGCATTTTCAAAATAACTTTCGAACTCTTCATTAGCCAAATTATCTTCAAAATTGAGCGTTTCAATTTCATCTACAATTGGCGTATCTGTGTAAATTTTTTGAGCAATTCTTTTGAATACTGGACCAGATACATCAGCACCATAATATCCCACTTTGGTGCTTGGTTGATGAATAACTACAATGCAAGAATATTTTGGATTGTCAGCTGGAAAGTAACCAGCAAAAGACGACACATATTTTTTGTCTTTTTTCCACTTTTCGTAATTTGCATAGTCTATTCTAGCTGTTCCTGTTTTTCCTGCCATAGAAAAGGTTTCAGAATACATTCGTCTACCTGTACCACGAATTACAACATTCTTTAATATGTCTTGAATTTCATTTAAAGTTTTATCAGAGCATATTTTACCAACAAGCACTTCCTTATCAAACACTTCAATATTTTTATCAAAAGACTTTACAGACTTCAAAAAACGAGGCTTCAACAACTCACCACCATTTGCAATTGCATTATAAAAAGCTAAGGTTTGAAGCGGTGTCATTCTTAAATTATAACCATAAGCCATAGACGGCAAAGCATTTCTACTCCAGTTTGAAGCACCAGGTTTAGGAATATCTGGTTTTCCTTCTCCAATAATTGCTACACCTAGAGTTTTATCAAGCTTCCACGAGCTCAATCTATTTAAAAATTTCTCTGGTTGTTTTGAATAATGATCATCTATAATCGTTGCCATTCCTATGTTTGAAGACACCTCCAAAGCTCTTGCTACTGAAATCTCACCAAACCCACTTCCAGAATCAGTAATCACTCTACCATAAAAAGATTTTCGTCCTTTTTTGGTATCAACAACTGTTGCTGTATCAATTACCTTATCCTCTAAAGCTGCCATTACCGCCATGACTTTAAATGTAGAACCAGGCTCATGACTTTCTCCAACCGCATAATTTAAACGCTCGTAATACTTACCTTTTTTATTTCTTCCTAAGTTAGAAATTGCTTTTATCTCGCCAGTCTTAACATCCATTACCACTACACAACCATGATCTGCTTCATAAAGCTCTAATTGCTTCAACAAAGAATGGTGTGCTATATCCTGAATATTAACATCTATAGTGGTATAAACATCATAGCCGTCTTTTGGCTCAATTTCATTACCATCTCTTATGGGTTTCCATTGCCCATTACCTATTTTTTGTTTGAGCTGCTTACCATTTGTTCCTTGCAAGTACTTCACCCCAAAAGCACCATCGATTCCTGGCCTTGTAACATCTCCATTCTCATCCGTTCTTTCATAGCCAATTGTACGCTCGGCCACACCCCCCATTGGATGCTCACGTCTTGTTGTTTGCTCTACAATTAAACCACCTTTAATTGCTCCTAGATTTAGCAAAGGAAAATTGCGCATTCGGATATAATCAGAGTAACTAATATTTCGTGCCAAAAGAAAATATCTGTTCTTATTTTTTCTTGCTTTTCTAATAATATTCTTATAATAAGATGCTGGCTTCCCTTTATAAACATGAAGCGAATCAGCCAAAGCATTGATATACTTTTCGAATGTTGCGTCTTTAGCTTGAATAGCATCAATTCTAATATCATACTTAGGTATTGAAGTAGCCAACAAACTTCCGTCTGCAGAATACACATTTCCACGATTTGCAGGGATTGGAAAATCTCTAGTTGTATTCTTTTCGGCAAGAGCCCTATACTCATCACCTTGAACAAACTGAATACTAACCAACTTAAACACCACTGCCAAGGCAAAGACAAACATGCAGCCTGCTACGAAGTACAATCTGTTCAATATGTTTTTTTCTGTTATTGCCAAAGCTTATCGTTCTTGCTTTTGTGATTTTACTATTATTTTTGTTGGTGGGTTTAAGGAAATCCCAATTCCTTTATCTTTCATTTCGGCTTCTACAAAAGATTCTTTTTTAAGCTGCATAAGCTTTCCTCTTTTATCTACAAATGCCGAACGCAACTCTTTTACTTCATTAGTTAACTTTGCGATTTCATATACTTTTTGATCCGCACTATGCGAACTTGCAATCATTATGATTGCTAGAAATGAAATAAAAATGATGATACGCCAATTTTTAAACGAATCATCACTGATTAGAAACTTCCCTTTTAATATGCCGTATATGTTTTTTTTCATATTTTTTTAGCAATCCTCAGTTTCGCACTTCTAGCTCTATTGTTTTGTTTTATTTCTTCTTTGGAAGGCACAATTAAACCTCCCACTTTTTTTAAAGGCACTTCAAAATTCCCAAACACATCTCTTTCAGGTTCTCCTTCAAACAGTCCATTTCTAATAAAACGTTTCACTAATCTATCCTCTAAAGAATGGTATGAGATAAAACTCAAACGACCATCTTTTTTTAAGATTTCAGGAGTCTGAAGCAACAATTCTTTTAACACTTCAATTTCTTGATTCACTTCAATACGAATTGCTTGATAGATTTGCGCTAAAACCTTATTCTCTTTTTGATGATTTAAAAACGGTTTTAAAACTGCCTTTAATTGTTCGCTTGTTTTTATTTCCGCTTGCTTACGTTCTTCAACAATGACTCTTGCCATTGCTGGCGCTTGTCGCAATTCACCGTATTGAAACAAGACCGTTCTTAACTGCTCTTCATCATAATTATTAACAACTTCAAAAGCAGACAACTTACTATCTTGATTCATTCGCATATCTAAATCCGCTTCAAAACGCGTAGAAAAACCACGATCTGCAACATCAAACTGATGCGACGACACTCCGAAATCTGCCAAAACACCATCAACCTCTTTAGCCCCATAAAATCTTAAAAACCGTTTTATAAATCTAAAGTTCTCATTAATCAACACAAAACGATCATCATCAATTGCATTTGCTAAAGCATCTTTATCCTGATCAAAAGCATACAATTTTCCATTAGGTCCCAACCTAGACAAGATTTCTCTACTATGACCACCACCACCAAACGTAACATCGACGTATACTCCATCTGGCTTAATAGCTAAACCATCAACGGTTTCTTTTAGTAATACTGCATTATGATAATCCATTGTCATCTTCCTCTTGTCCCATGACTTCTTCGACCAAATCAGCAAAATCTGAAGCCGCATCATCAATAGCTTGTTCGTATTTATCTTTATCCCAGATTTCAAGAATATTTACTGCAGAGGCCAAAACCACCGCTTTAGTAATACCAGAAAAACCGATTAAATCTTTCGGAATTAATAATCGCCCCGCACTATCTACCTCTACCATTTTAACTCCAGCAGTAAAACGTCTAATAAAATCATTATTCTTTTTTTTAAAACGGTTGAGCTTATTTATTTTCTCCATCATCTTATTCCATTCAGACATTGGATACAGCTCCAAACACGGCTGAAATACAGCGCGCTTTAAAACAAAACCATCTTGTAAGGCCGATGACAACTGTTTTTTTAGCACAGCAGGTATCATTAGCCTTCCTTTGGCATCAGCTTTACATTCGTATGTTCCTATAAATGAATTCAAAAGGTTTCGTTTACCACTTTAACGATTAATATTCAAAGATATTGAAAAAATCACCACTTTTTACCACATTCTACCACATTTGTTGATAAGTTTTGATTTGAAATACATTCAAATTATTTTAAAGCCAGTAAATTCGACTTGCGTACTATAATTTTCAAAGTGGGAATTATTAACATCGTTAACCTAGAAGTTCTCAGATAAAAAAATTGATATTTTATTGATAATATTTATATTCTAAAGGATTTGGTTATATTTGTTTTTAACACATAAGCACTAACTTGCAAATGACACACCTTTTAAAAAAAGAAAAGGATTATAGATATATTGAAGTAGGCGAAGGCACACCAATTATCGTGTTGCATGGACTAATGGGTGGGCTCAGTAATTTTGATGCTGTGACTAAACACTTTAGCTCAAAAGGCTATAAGGTTATTATTCCAGAACTACCTATTTACACCATGTCTTTAATAAAAACTAACGTAAAAAGCTTTGCCAATTACTTAAAAGCTTTTATTGAGTTTAAAGGCTTAAACGATGTTATTTTATTAGGAAATTCTCTTGGTGGACATATTGGCTTATACTACACAAAACTAAATCCTGAAAAAGTAAGAGCCCTTATTATTACAGGGAGCTCAGGGCTTTACGAAAGCGCTATGGGAGGTGGTTACACTAAACGTAGTGATTACGAAGTTATAAAAAAGAAAGCCCAAGATGTTTTTTACGACCCGGCAGTTGCAACAAAAGAAATTGTAGATGAAGTTTACGAAACGGTTAACGACAGAAACAAACTAATAAAAACTCTAGCGATTGCAAAAAGCGCCATTAGACATAATATGGCCAAGGATTTACCTAAGATGGAAACTCCGATTTGCATTATCTGGGGAAAGAATGATACCGTGACGCCACCTGAGGTTGCTGAAGAATTTCATGAACTGTTACCAGATTCTGAATTGCATTGGATTGATAAGTGTGGACATGCCGCTATGATGGAACACCCTGAAGAATTTAATACAATTTTAAATGCTTGGCTTGAAAAACGCGGATTTTAAAACCGCCTGATGTTTTTTTTTGCAAAAAACATAAATACGCATATATATTACCTTAAGTTTAATTTAAAAGATTCCTACTTTGTTAGGAACGAGAGATGAAAATAAAATCAGCTGAATTTGTAGTTAGTAATTCCGAAGTGGAAAAGTGTCCTAAAAACAACTTACCCGAATACGCTTTTATAGGCAGAAGTAATGTTGGAAAGTCTTCACTTATAAATATGCTAACCGACAGGAAAAGTTTAGCAAAAACATCTGGAAGACCCGGAAAAACACAATTAATCAATCATTTTATCATTAATGAAGATTGGTATTTGGTAGATTTACCTGGTTATGGTTATGCTCGTGTTTCTAAGAGTTCTAAGCAAAAGTTTCAGAAGTTTATTACTAATTATTTTGAACAACGTCAGCAACTCGTTTCTGCATTTGTATTGGTAGATGTGAGACACAAACCGCAACCTATTGATTTAGAATTTATGCAGTATTTAGGAGAAAGTGAAATTCCTTTTGGGATTATATTTACCAAAGCAGACAAATTAAAACCTAAGGCCATAGAGCGACAAGTAGACGAATATTGCAAAGAATTACTTAAATTTTGGGAAGAACTACCTCCTTATTTTATAACATCTTCATCTAAAAGCATTGGCAAAGACGACGTTTTAGAGTTTATTGCAACGACAAACGAAGAGATTGAACAATTAAGGTCTAGTCTGTAATATAAAAAACTAGGTCTTTACATCTAAAGCATCTCTAAGCGCATTACCAACCAACATAAAAGCCATCACTAATAACATAATACAAAAGCCAGGTATTAAAGCCAAATATGGTTTTCCTAATATGATATAATTATAGTGATCTTTTATCATAGCTCCCCAACTTGCCATTGGCGGTTGCGCACCAATACCTAAAAAACTCAATCCACTTTCTATTAAAATTGCAGCAGCGAAATTAGCCGCTGAAATCACAATTAAGGGTCCAAAAACATTAGGCAAGATGTGTTTTGTTATGATTCTGTAATCATTATACCCCAAAGCTCTTGCTGCGGTTACATATTGCATTTCTTTAGCACTTATAATCTGCCCTCTTACCACTCTTGCCACTTCTACCCACATTGTTAACCCTACAGCTATAAAAACTTGCCAAAAACCTTTACCTAGGGCTAAAGTAATAGCAATAACTAATAATAAGGTTGGAATAGACCATGTGATATTAATAACCCACATAATAAAAGCATCGACCTTTCCACCGTAATAACCAGCCAAACTTCCCATTAACAGTCCAACTATTAACGATATAAAAACAGCGACAAAACCAATAAAGAAAGAAATACGAGAACCTATTAAAACTCGGCTTAAATAATCTCTTCCATATTTATCCGTACCAAAAACAAAGCTTCTGTTCTCTATATAATCATTGAAATTGGAATCTGGAAACCTTGACAACTCTATTTGCTTTTCTATACCTTGTAATCCATCAGAAGCATATTCCACATAATGTAAAACACCATTTTTTAAGCTGTAAGATTGAATAGGGATTTCAGTATCAGTATTGTTAGATCCTAAAAATAATTTTGAAAAAAAATTTTGTTCTGCTTCAATTCCTGATGGAATAGTTAACATTTGAACTTGAAATCCAGGTGGTTTAGAATGAATAGACAAATGCATCTGATTTGCATTTTTTGAAGCATCAGGAGCAAACAGATATGCAAATACAGAAATTAACCCAATACAAGCAATAACTCCCATACTAAAAACGCCCCAAAAGTTTTTTTTAAACTTTTGAAGCGCCAGTTTTGATAATGAATTACTTTGATTGCTCATTTATAACATTAATTCTTCACAGAATTTGCTACTTTATTTTTAATAGCATAAGTCATTCTTAAGTCATTAAGTACATTTATAGCTTCTTCAACATATACGTCTTTTGATAAAGCTGTATGCCAACGATTTCTTTTTTCCATTAACACAGAATCTTTATCCATCAATTTTAATTCGTAAGGCAAAGAGTTAAAAGTTAGGTTTGTTTTATATTCTGATAGTTTCGAAAAACGCTTGGCTTCTTCTTCATTAATTTCCATTTCCTTTTTATAAGCATCATAGTTTAACGAATAAGTTTCACGGTCTCTTATTTTTTTAACCCACTGCGCATTAGCATCTATAAGTTTTAGCTGCTCATTTGCTGCCATACGCGCTTTACTCTTGCTAATTGTGGTTTCATAATCAAAATAATTTTCCCAAACATCATAATCTGCTGCATCAATTTTATCCCATGGTAATGGGTTTTCTTGGTTTTTTTCACCAATATCAATATAGCTATAACGATCCGGAACCACCACATCACTCTTAACTCCTTCTAATTGCGTTGAACCACCATTTATTCTATAAAATTTCTGAGTTGTAAACTTCAAGGCTCCCATATCTCCTTTCGTATTATTCCTTACCATTCGGTTTAAATCCCATACAGTTTGCACAGTACCTTTACCATAGGTTTGTTTACTACCAATAACAATTCCTCGTTTATAATCTTGCATTGCTGCCGCTAAAATCTCAGAAGCCGAAGCCGATAATTCGTTAACTAAAATAACTAACGGTCCATCCCAAACTATTGATTTATCTTTATCACTAAGCACTTCTTTAGCTTCACCTGTAGTTTTTACTTGCACAACAGGACCTTCTTCAATAAATAAACCTGCTATATCTACAACAGTCTGTAAAGAACCACCTCCATTATTTCTTAAATCCATCACCAAACCTTCAACACCTTGTTCTTTTAATCTTAAAATTTCTTGTTTAATATCTGAAGCTGCATTTCTTTCGTTATAGTCTTCAAAACTGATATAAAACTTAGGCAAATTAATAATACCAAAGGTTTTACCCTCTTTTTCTACTATAGACGATTTTGCATAGGTTTCTTCTAACTCTACAACATCTCGCTTAATAGATATATCTTGAATAGTACCATCTACTTTCTTTAAAGTTAATGTTACAACAGTTCCTTTTGGACCTTTAATAAATTTAATAGCATCATCTAAACGCATACCAACGACGTTAACTGCTTCTTTTTCATTCTCTTGTTTCACTTTAAGAATCTGGTCTCCAACCTCCAATTCATTGGCTCTCCAAGCAGGTCCACCACTTATAATTTCATTGACCATGATACCGTCAACTTTCTTTTGTAAACGTGCGCCTATTCCTTCAAACTTCCCAGAAATATCTCTATCAAAACGCTCTTTGTCTTCTGGCGCAAAGTAAAACGTATGTGGATCAAACTCTTCTACAATAGCATTAATATATACAGAAAACCAATCTTGACGTCTTCTGTCCTCAATGTAATCGTAAAGCTCATCTAATGATTTTTTGGTTGTCAATCGTGCTTCAGCTTCTACTTCTTTAATTGACTTCTTCTCTTTTGGTTTTGCTTCTTCACCTGACTCTTTATCAGAAGAAAGCTGAGAAAGAGCATCATCATAATTAGCAATAGTAGAAAACTTAAGTTGTTGCCTCCAACGTTCTTTCATTTCTCGCTTATTTGTAACATAGGTGAGTGCTTCATAATCTGCATTATAATTTTCTTCTTTTGAAAAATCGAAAGGCTTTTCTAACACATCTGTGTAAATCTTTTTAGATTCTTGAATACGCTGCAACAAGCGTTCGTGTGTAAGGTTAAAAAACGATACGTCATAAGCTTTAATTTGATCGTCTATTTTGTCCCTGTATGCTTCAAATTCTTCGATATCTGATTCATAGAAATAACGTTTAAACGGATCTAAATTATTTAAATAAACGTCAAAAACATGCGTTGAAAAATCATCATTAATATCTTTTGGATCAAAATGACCTTGATCTAAGAGATACGTAATAAGTTGTATAAGCAATTTATCTTTATCTGGATCTTCAAATTTCTTAGTTGTAAAACTGCATGAAGCGAACGCTATTAACAACGCTAGCAGTAAAAACTTATAATTCCCTTTCATTTTTCTTTTATTTATTGTTTGATTTGGTAAAAATGAGTTTTGCTTTTACCTCATAGTTTCCATTAAAAAACTCTAGAAAGAAGCAATTCATTTTTATTATTTTAAATATCTATTTTAAGTAGACTTCAATTTTTCACTAAAATAGATGAAAAAATCGTGCCATAAAAAAACGAGACACTAATTTTTTGTTAAACACGATATAATGTATAAAACCAAAGCTTTTTACTATTTTTACAATTCATTAATTCTTTGTATGAAATGTCTGCACGCCCTTTAATTTTAGTTACCAATGATGATGGTATTACAGCCCCAGGAATTAGAACCTTAATTTCAGTAATGCATACTATTGGAGATGTGGTAGTAGTTGCGCCAGATAGTCCACAAAGCGCCATGGGACATGCCATTACCATTAATTCTACCTTACACATGGAAAAAGTAACGATTGATGGCAAACAACCCGAATACAGTTGCTCAGGAACTCCTGCAGATTGTGTAAAACTAGCAGTAAATGAAATTTTAGAACGACGACCAGACATCTGTGTTTCAGGAATTAACCACGGCTCTAATTCGTCAATAAATGTTATTTATTCTGGCACAATGAGTGCTGCTTTAGAAGCTGGTATTGAAGGTATTCCTGCCATCGGTTTTTCTCTTTTGGATTACAATTGGAATGCTAATTTTGAACATTGTAAGCCTTTTATAGAAACCATAACGAAACAAGTTCTGGAACATGGTTTACCAGATGGCGTTGTATTAAACGTCAATCTTCCAAACCTTGAAAAAGAGGCTATAAAAGGTATTAAAGTTTGCCGACAAGCAAAAGCGAATTGGAAAGAAGAATTTGACAAGCGTACTAATCCATCTGGACGCGAATATTATTGGCTAACAGGTAAATTTGTAAATATGGACAAAGGTGAAGATACGGACGAATGGGCTTTAGAACACGGTTATGTTTCTGTTGTCCCTGTTCATTTCGATTTAACAGCGCACCACACCATTCAAAAATTAAATACTTGGAACTTGAATGATTAAAACAACACAAACCTAATTTAAACGAATGAAGTATTATATCATTGCTGGAGAAGCTTCAGGAGACTTGCATGGTTCTAATCTTATGAAAGCCTTATTTAAACAAGATAAGGAAGCCAACATCAGATTTTGGGGTGGAGATCTTATGCAAAGCGTTGGAGGAGAATTGGTAATGCATTATAAAGAGCGTCAATTTATGGGGTTTGCTGAAGTGATTCTTAACCTCAGGAAAGTTTTAGGTCAAATAAAATTTTGTAAAGCTGATATTGAAACATTTCAACCCGATGTTATTGTTTTTATAGACAATTCCGGTTTTAATCTTAGAATAGCAAAATGGGCAAAAACACTTAATTTTATAACGCATTATTATATTTCCCCTCAAGTTTGGGCTTCTAGAGCAAGTAGAGTTGAAAAAATAAAGCAGTATGTAGATGCGATGTATTGCATCCTTCCTTTTGAAAAAGCATTCTACAAAAAATACAACTACGATGTTCATTTTGTTGGACATCCTTTAATTGATGCTATTGCAGATAGACCTCAAGTTGATGACAGCGTTTTTAGAAAGACACATAATCTTAACGACCAACCTATTATTGCATTATTACCTGGAAGTCGAAAACAAGAAATCACAAAAATGCTTGGTGTTATGCTAAGTTTAGTTGATGATTTTAAAGATTATCAATTTGTAATTGCTGGTGCTCCTAGTCAAGACTACGAGTTTTATAAAAGTTTTATTAAAAAGAAAAACATTAAATTTATTCCTAATAAAACCTATGATTTATTGAGTATTTCGACGGCAGCTTTAGTGACCTCAGGAACTGCAACCCTTGAAACCGCATTATTTAAAGTACCACAAGTTGTATGCTATAAAGCCAATGCTATTTCATATCAAATTGCTAAACGAATTATTACTTTAAAATATATTTCGCTGGTGAACTTAATTATGGACAGGGAAGTCGTAACAGAACTCATTCAAGGTGATTTAAACAAAACACGACTAAAAAAAGAATTAACTGCTATTTTAGATACCAAAAAACGAGAACAACTCTTTTTAGATTATTACGAATTAGAGCAACTATTGGGCGGACGAGGAGCTAGTGCACAAACCGCTAAACTAATTTATGAAGCGGTTAAAACTAAAGACTAAAAAAGAATAAATGAAAAAAACAATTACACTTATATGCCTTATTTTACTTGTAAGTAGCTGTAAATCTAAAAAATCATACTCTAGTAAAAAAAGCCAAACGCATACTGTAAAAGTTAATACCAAAACAAAACCTTCTGCCGAAGCAGAAACCATTGTAAAATATGCCAAGACCTTTGATGGCACACGTTATAAATATGGCGGCACTACCAAAAAAGGCATGGATTGCTCTGGTTTAATTTACACGAGTTATAAAAAATACAATGTTACCTTACCAAGAACCACATCTGGACTTAAAAGTACGGGAGATTGGATAGACTTAAAAGAAGTTAATGTTGGAGATTTAGTGTTTTTTGCTACTAATAAAAACAGCAGAAAAGTGAATCATGTTGGTATTGTAACCAATGTAAGAACAGGAAATGTTGAATTCCTTCACGCCTCGAGCAGTAGAGGTGTTATGATTTCTTCGTTAGCTGAAAAATATTGGTATTACTCTTTTGTACAGGCAAGACGCGTGCTGTAATTACATTTTTTATTTTTATCTTAGTAACTCACAATCATGAAGTTACTAAATTTTACCATAATAAAACTGACCATTTGTTTGGCCGTTGGGATTCTTTTAGCTCATCATCTGAAATTGAATTTCCAATATGTTTTATATGTAACCATTGCTTTAGTAAGTTTACTTGGCATTTATTGGTTAATGTTAAAATCAAAAATTAACCGCTCTCCTCTTTTTGGAATTATAGCATATCTATGTATGACAGGAGTTGGAATGACCTCCTACAATATCCAAAACGAAAAATTAAGGCCACAACACTACACAAATTTAAGTTCTTCTGAAAACTATAACACTATTGTTTTTAAAATTAAAGAACGTCTAAAACCAGATGCTTATAACGATAAATATATTGCAACCATAAAATCATTTAATGATAAAACAGCAATAGGTCGTTTATTAATCAATATTAAGCGCGACAGTATTCCAAAACACATAAGTATTGATGACGTTTTCTTTACTTCTTCAGAATTAAAACAAATTCAAAAACCATTAAACCCTCATCAATTTGATTATAATAAGTACCTAGAACTACAACAGGTACACCATCAATTATATCTAAATTCTACAACTATTTTACAATTATCAGATTCTAAATCTACCATATATGGTTATGCCGATGCATTGCGAAGAAAAATCAATATTAATCTAGCTAAAGCCGGATTTGAAGATGAAGTGCTTAGTATTATGAATGCACTGTTATTAGGCCAACGACAAACAATTGACAAAACAATATATAATAATTATGTCAACTCAGGAACCATTCACATTTTAGCCGTTTCAGGCTTACATGTAGGTCTTATTTTATGGATCTTAAATGCATTATTTAAACCCCTACTCTATCTTAAGTATGGTCATTTTATCAGACCTTTTGTCTTAGTCATTATACTATGGAGTTTTGCTGTTATTGCTAGCTTATCTCCATCTGTTACAAGAGCAGTAACAATGTTTAGCATTATTAGTATTGCTATGCATCTAAAACGACGGACAAATATTTATAATACTTTGGTCATTTCTGCATTTTGGATATTACTGATTGAACCTACATTTTTGTTTGCTGTTGGATTTCAAATGAGTTATTTAGCTGTACTTGGAATTGTAAGTATCCAACCTATTATTTATAACCGTTGGAAACCCAAATATTGGATTATAGATAAACCTTGGCAAATTTTTACAGTTACTTTAGCTGCTCAAGCAGGAGTTGTACCAATTAGTTTGTTTTATTTTCATCAGTTTCCTGGTTTGTTTTTTATTTCAAATCTAGTTGTCATTCCGTTTTTAGGGGTAATACTCGGATTGGGATTGCTTGTTATTGCTCTCGCTCTTATCAATATGCTTCATAGCTCCATAGTCTCTATTTATAGTTTTATAATTGATAGTTTAAATGGATTTATAGCTTGGGTAGCTCAATTTGAAAACTTTCTATTTAGAGATATTCCGTTTACAATGCCTCAAGTTATTGTTTGTTATATAATAATTATAGGCTTAGTCCAGCTTTACAAATTCAGAAATTTTAAATGGACAGCGACTAGTTTAATTGCTATAATTATACTTCAGGGAGTTAATTTTTACAACAAATATAAAATTCAAAACGATGCTTTCGTTGTATTTAATAAAAGCCGTAAAACTATGATTGGCTTCAAACAACACAAAAAATTAACCATATATCATAATTTAGATTCTACAAAACTAGAATCAGATTATGCAATAAAGAATTATAAAATAGGTGAATCGTTAAACTTTATAATTTCTGACAGTTTACAATCTGTTTACCAATACAAAGACAAGGTGATTCTAGCCATAGATAGTTTGGGCATCTATAAAGGCATTACATTTCAACCCAATTATATCTTATTGCGAAATTCACCAAAGCTCAATCTCAACAGAGTAATTGACAGCCTAAAACCACAACTAATCATTGCAGATGCAAGCAATTACAAATCTTATTTAAAACGTTGGAAAGCGACTTGTAGGCATAAAAAAATCCCTTTCCATCAAACTAACGAAAAGGGAGCTTTTATAATTGAATAACTTTTTACTCTTTAAAGGTTGGCTCAAATGATTTGTAATATTCATTAAACTGCTCTTGCGTAGTCATTTCTTTATACTTATCACTTTGAAATATCTTTAGATACAATTCTAATTGCCGCGGCTTTAAATAGCCTTGAACAGGCGAAATCACGCCTCCTTCTTCATCAAAAAAGACCATTGTTGGATATGCTCTAACCTGTAGATATCTCGAAAATTCGTGTGCACTATTTCGTCTATTCGCTTTAGTTGCATCGTAATTAGGGTTTCTAAAAGTATTATCCTTATAGGTTACTTCTTCATTACCTTCTGCATTAAATTTTACAGCATAATAATGTTTATTTACATAAGCAGCCACATCTGCGTTCTGAAATGTATTCTTATCAAGCATTTTACATGGTCCACACCAATTGGTATAAACATCCATAAATATTTTTTTGGGTTCTTTTTTCTGAAGTTCTAAAGCTTCATCCATAGTTATCCAATTAATCTCTTGTGCTATTGCTGTAAACGACAACGCAAAAACAGCTATTAATCCTAATGTTATTTTTTTCATCATATTCAATTTGTTGCAAATAATAAGCCGAACTTACAAAAAATGCTCCTTTTTAGGAGCATTTCTGATATTTTTAACGGTTTTTGTTAACGTACTCCATGCATTAACTTCTTAAGTACTGGGTTTAAAAAGAAGATTAAAAGCCCTGCAATTATAGGTACAATAGTAAATATTAAAAAGAAGGTCGACAAACTGTATTCTTTCGTAATATTTTCTATCTGTCCACCAACAACAGCCGCCAATTTATTACCAATGGCTATGGCTAAATACCACATACCAAACATTAGAGCAATCATTCGTCCTGGGACCAATTTACTGACATAAGATAGACCAACAGGAGATAAACAGAGCTCCCCAAGTGTATGGAATAGATACGCTAAAATTAGCCAAACCATACTTACTTTAACACCTTCTACAAGGCCAAAAGCACCAAAGGCTAATAATCCAAAACCTAATCCCATTGTACATAAGCCTAACGCATACTTAGTTGCTGCACTTGGGTTGTATTTACTTTCCCACCATTTAGAAAAGAAGGAAGCAAACACAATAATAAAAAATGAGTTTAAGATACTAAACCAAGATACTGTAATCTCAACTTCTTTGTCTCTCACTTTAGTAATAGTAGCCGCAACGACTCCGTTATCTCTATTAAGCTCTACCCCTTTTTGCTTCGTCATCTCTAAACGTTCGTCATCTAAGAAGCCGAATTCAGATCCTTCGTTATTTTTAGGTGTAATATTTAACTTATCACCAATAGTAAACGTTAATGGTTCAGCAATTTTTGTTGTTCGAGTCACTACTTTATGACTTGGGTCCGATTTTGTATTCTCTGAAACCGGAATGTAAATAAATTTCATTTTACCATCTTCATCTACTTTCTGTTTACCGTTCTCGTCTAAATCTGCTTTTTCAATCGCAGAATATTCCACATCATAAGCTACAGTATTATAGTCTCTATTTAACATCCAACCTACGATTCCCCACATTAATAAGAAACAAATCACCAACACAATATTAGAACCTGGTATTTTCTTAAATGTTTTCTTCCATAAGATAAACAACACGTACGAAATAATAATCAATGGGATAACCGTTAGTAAGGTATTTACTATGTTGAAAATTGTTGCTGCACCTCCACTTAGCATTCTGTCTACATTATCTCTAGCAAAAATTACTAATGACGATGCACCTTGTTCAAAAGACATCCAGAAAAACACCGTAAAGAAAGCGAATATGATAAACGCAATCATTCGATCTCTTACCACTCTTGTATATCGCATAATTCGACCAATAACAAGTACTAAAAATAAAGCCAAAGCAAAAAGAACGGCTGTATATTGTCCTTCAAAATCACCGATTTGTAAAAATGAAAACATATCTACACCTGCGATTTTAGACATTGGGTCATTAATGGCATACCCAAGACCAATAATAGATGAAATAATGATTAAAACTTTATCTAAAGTCGTAAACGGATTAGGACGTTCCTCATTATCCTCTTCTGTAATTTCTACACTTTCCTCGTTAATATTTTGAGGCAATTCTACCTCATGTACTTTAGATGGTTTAGCACCAATTTTACCAAATAATGGACCTGCTAACCAAAACTGAATAGTTCCTAGAAGCATAAAAATCCCAGCTAAGCCAAAACCATAAGCCCAACCTACTTTTTCAGCCAAATAACCACAAAGCATCATTCCAAAGAAGGCTCCTGCATTTACACCCATATAATAGATGGTATATGCGCCATCCTTTTTCTCTGGATTCTTCTTATACATATCCGAAATAATCGAAGTCATCGTTGGTTTAAAGAAACCTGTACCTACAACTAAAAGAAACAATCCAAAATACAGTGAAAATTCAGTTTCTAAAGCCATGGAAGCATGACCTGCTGTCATAATTAAAGATCCAATAATAACCGCAGCTCTATACCCTGTATATTTATCTGCAAGCCAACCTCCAATAATAGGTGTGATGTATAACAACATCGCGTACGTTCCGAAAAGTGCTCCTGCATTTTCTACTGTCCATTCCCAACCTGGATTATAGCCAATTGCTGCCATGGTAAGGAAGTTCACCAATAACACACGCATACCGTAGAAGGAGAAGCGTTCCCACATTTCGGTAAAAAACAATACAAAAAGTCCTGCAGGATGACCAAGAACTTTGTCTTTAAATAAATTTTCGATGTCTGTATTCATTATATAAAGGATAGATTATAATTAGTTGCAATAATTAATTGATTCCATGCATCATTTTCTTCAATTTCGGATTTAAAATC
>Ga0209344_10001398_pt1 | contig 31690 bp, 30 predicted proteins | sample Cruoilmetagenom6_FD_187293 | JGI IMG/M metagenome (GOLD analysis project Ga0209344, IMG submission 187293) | Oil polluted marine microbial communities from Coal Oil Point, Santa Barbara, California, USA - Santa Barbara Oil Seep Sample 6 (SPAdes)... | ecosystem: Environmental > Aquatic > Marine...
TCCTCGGGGCGAAAACCCGCGAGGCCCAGGATCGTGGCGCGGTCCGTGGCATGGCCGATGCCGGTGAAGGCAAGACTGCCATGCAGCGAGCCGCGCAGGCCGTGAGGCTCGAACGGGGCGGCGCGCATCTTGTCGAGAAAGCGCGCGGCGGCCACCATCGGCCCCATCGTGTGCGACGAGGACGGGCCGACACCGATCTTGAACATGTCGAAAACGGACAGAAACATGCGATCCTTCCTGTGCTGACCCGATGACGATACGGGTTCTTTGTATCTCTATGACGCGGCGGTGCGCGCTTTCGGGGCGCAAAAACGACCGAGTTGTCGAAATCTGCGCCAGTCTTGTCAATCTCGGGGTTCAGGCGCGCGGTTTCAACGGTTGTGTCGCCTCAGAGCGCGCTGCCTTCGGGCGGATCGGCGGGTTGCGGCGCGGTGAAGGGTGCGGGGCCGAGCCCCTCGGCACGGATCGCGGCGGCGACGCTGGGGCGGGATTCAAGGGCAGCGGCCATGTCCCCGAGATGCGGCCAGCGCGCCAGCGAGAACCAGCCGGTCTCGCCCTCGGGATAAAGCGCCATCCAGCGCAGCATCGGGGCAAGGTAGAGCGAGAGGACCGTGGGTTCAGCGCCGCTGAACAGTGAGGGCGCGTCCGTGGCGGCGGATTCGAGCGTGTCGAGGTGGCGGGCGATCTCGCCCTGCATGTGCCTGCGAAGGCGCGTGCATTCGGCAGTACCGGGGCCGATGTAGCGATCCGGGTAGAAGGTCATCCGAAGCGCGGGGTGCAGCGTGTTGGAGAGGAAGAACAGCCACTTGAGAAGCGCGCCGCGGTCCGGTGCATCCGGCAAGGGCGCGAGGGCGCCGTGGCGGTCGGCGAGCCACAGGAGGATCGCGCCGGTCTCGAAGATCGGGCCGTCGGGCGTTTCCAGCGCCGGGATCAGCCCGACGGGATTGAGTGCAAGGTAGGCGGGCGAGGATTGCCCGCGCGCCGCGCGATCCACCAGCAGCGCGCGATAGGGCTGGCGCAGTTCCTCGAGCGCGAGGCGGATCACCAGCGAGGCGTTGTCGGGCGCGTAATGCAGGCGGTAGGGTTCGGTCATGGGCATGGCGTCAGCCTAACGCGACGGGCGCGCGGCGCCAGCCTGAAAACGACGGCCCGGTCGCCGCGCAGGGCACCGGGCGCGAGGGTTTGTCACAAACCCGCCGATGCCCCCTCGCGCATGACGCTCAACTTGCCTATAACCCTTCCCGAAACGTCAGGGGAGTCGCTGCCATGTCCGGAGAATTGTCGCCCATCGACAAGGCCAAGTTCGTCGCTGCCAAGCGGTCTGTCGATTACGTCGAGGACGGGATGCGCGTGGGGCTTGGCACGGGGTCGACCGCCGCCTGGATGGTGCGCTGCCTGGGCGAGCTGGTGCGCGATGACGGGCTCAAGATCAAGGGCGTGCCGACATCGACCCGCACCGCGGAACTGGCGCGCGAGGTCGGGATCGAGGTGATCAGCCTTGACGAGGCCAAGTGGCTGGACCTGACCATTGACGGCGCGGACGAGTTCGACGCGAACCTGAACCTGATAAAGGGCGGTGGCGGGGCGCTGTTGCAGGAAAAGATCGTCGCCACCGCCAGCGACCAGATGGTCGTGATCGCCGATGTCGGCAAGGAGGTCGAGACGCTGGGCGCGTTCCCGCTGCCGATCGAGGTCATTCCGTTCGGCTGGGAGACCACCAAGTCGCTGGTCGAGGAGATGCTGATCTCGATGGATGTTCTGGGCCGCGATGCGACTCTGCGCATGAACGGGGACCGTCCCTTCGTGACCGATGAGGGGAATTACATCCTGGACCTGCACCTGGGGCGGATAGGCAAGGCGAACCAGCTGGCGATGGTCCTGAACCAGATGCCGGGCGTGGTGGAAAACGGGCTGTTCATAGACATCTGTGACGTGGTGATCGTGGGTTATGGCGATGGTCGCGTCGAGACCCGCGACATCAACGAGGGCACGGTCGAGGAAGACCGGCTCGATTTCCTTGAATCCGAGAACCTGTTCACCGATCTGCAGGACTGAGCGAGAGCAATTCAGAGGATAAGGCATTGGCATTCGACTACGACCTTTTCGTGATCGGCGGCGGTTCGGGCGGGGTGCGCGCGGCGCGCGTCGCGGCACAGGGCGGCGCCAGGGTGGCGCTGGCCGAGGAGGACCGTTATGGCGGCACCTGCGTGCAGCGCGGCTGCGTGCCCAAGAAGCTGATGGTGTTCGCGAGCGAATACCCCGGCTACATGAGCGACGCGCAGGCCTATGGCTGGACCGTGCATGCGGGGGGCTTCGACTGGCCGGGATTCCGCGACAAGATGCACAGCGAGCTGGACCGGCTGGAAGGGGTCTATCGGCGGCTGTTGTCCAATAGCGGGGTCGAGACCTTCGACAGCCGCGCGGTGGTGGCGGATGCGCACAGCGTCAGGCTGGCCAGCGGCGAGACCAAGACGGCGAAGCATATCCTGATCGCCACCGGCGGATGGCCCGTGACGCCGGACATCCAGGATGCCGAGCACGCGCTGACCAGCAACGAGATCTTCCACCTGGAAACGCTCCCCAAGTCGCTGTTGATCATCGGCGGCGGTTATATCGCCTGCGAGTTCGCCTGTATTCTCAATGGTCTGGGTGTGCAGGTGACGCAGTATTACCGCGGCGCGCAGATCCTGCGCGGGTTCGACGAAGAAGCGCGCGGGCTGATTTCCGAGGAGATGATCCGCAACGGGGTCGATCTGCATCTCGGCTGCAACATCATCGAGATGGAGAAGCAGGAGAAGGGATTCCGCGTCAAGGCCACCAATGGCGACGAACGGATGTTCGACCAGGTTATGTTCGCGACCGGGCGCAATCCCAATACCGCCGGGATGGGGCTTGAGGAGGTCGGCGTGAAGCTGGGCCGCAAGGGCGAGATCGAGGTGGATGCCTATAGCCAGACCGCGGTGCCGTCGATCTATGCCATCGGCGACGTGACCGACCGGGCGAACCTGACGCCGGTGGCGATCCGCGAGGGGATGGCCTTTGTGGAGACGGTGTTCGACGGCAACCCGACGCCGGTGGATCACGACCTGATCCCGACGGCGATCTTCACCCAGCCGGAATTCGGCACCATTGGGATGAGCGAGGAAGCGGCACGCGACCAGGAGCCCGTCGATATCTATTGCACCTCGTTCAAACCGATGCGGGAAAGTTTCGCGGGGCGCGAGGACCGGGTGCTGATGAAACTGATCGTCAGCAAGGAAAGTCGGCGCATCCTGGGCTGTCATATCGTCGCGCCCGGCGCGGGCGAGATGATCCAACTGGCGGGCATCGCGATCAAGATGGGCGCGACCAAAGAGGATTTCGACCGCACGGTGGCGGTTCACCCCACCATGTCCGAGGAAATCGTCACGATGCGCGAACCGGTGCGAAGCGCTTGAAATTCAGGTATCAGGGCACAGTTTAGAGAGAACGTCCCGAACGGGGCGGCAGTAAAGGGAAGGTTTACATGGCTGGAAATTCTGGCGGCCCCTGGGGCGGCGGCGGAAATTCAGGCGGCGGGGACGATAACCGCGGCGGAAAACGTGGTGGGCGCAGGCCCTCGGAAGGCGGAGGGCCGCAGATTCCGGAAATCGACGAACTGGTCAGAAAGGGCCAGGATCAACTGCGCGTCCTGATGGGCGGTCGCGGCGGTGGCGGCGGCAATGGTGCCGGCGGCGGCGGCGGCGGACCGGCCTTTGGGCGCGGTTCCATTCTGCTGGGCGTGGTGATCGCGCTGGTGGCCTGGGCGGCGGCGAGCTTCTATACGGTGAAACCGGAAGAACAATCCGTCGAACTGTTTCTCGGTTCCTATTCGTCGACCGGACAGCCGGGTCTGAACTTCGCGCCCTGGCCGGTGGTGACCTATGATGTGGTCAATGTCACTTCGGAACGCACCGAGGATATCGGCATGGGCCGCGGCGCCGAAAGCGATGGGTTGATGCTGACGACCGACGCCAACATCGTCGATATCGATTTCCAGGTCGTGTGGAACATTCAGGACCCCGCGAAACTTCTGTTCAACATCCGCGACCCGCAGCTGACGGTGCGGGCGGTGTCCGAATCCGCCATGCGCGAGATCATCGCGGCGTCGAACCTGGCGCCGATCCTCAACCGCGACCGTGGCATCATCGCGGACACAGCGCGCGAGAATATCCAGGAAACGCTGGACGATTACGAAAGCGGCATCACCATCGTGCGTGTCAACCTGGACACCGCCGACCCGCCGGGCGCCGTGATCGACGCCTTCCGCGAGGTGCAGGCCGCCGAACAGGAACGCGACCGTCTGCAACGCCAGGCCGATGCCTATGCCAACCGCGTGCTGGCCGAGGCCAGGGGCCAGGCGGCACAGGTCATCGAAGTGGCCGAAGGCTATCGTGCGCGCGTCGTCAACGAAGCCATCGGTGAGGCAAGCCGCTTCATCGCCGTCGCGCAGGAATTCAACACCGCGCCCGAGGTCACGCAGCGGCGTCTTTACCTTGAGACGGTCGAGCGCACGCTTGGGCAGCTTGACAAAATCCTGATCGACGAAGCCACAGGTGCGGGCGAGAACGGTCAGGGCCTTGTGCCCTACCTGCCGCTGAATGAATTGCGCCGCGGTGGCGCCGCGTCGTCCAACACAAGCAACGGGGGGTCGAACTGATGCGTAAAGCCGCACTTCTTCTGCCGATCGCGGTCGTCGCTGTCATCGGCGTCCTGTCCTCGATCTTCATCGTGGACGAGCGCGAAAAAGCGCTTGTTCTGCAATTCGGCCAGATCCGTCAGGTGGTCGAGGAACCGGGCCTCGGGTTCAAGATCCCGATCATCCAGGAAGTCGTGAGATACGATGACCGGATCCTGTCCTTCGACACCGATACGATCGAGGTGACGCCTTCGGACGATCGCCGACTGGTGGTCGACGCCTTCGCCCGGTACCGCATCGCCAACGTGGTGCAGTTCCGCCAAGCCGTGGGCGTGGGCGGCATCCGTGCCGCCGAGGATCGCCTTTCGTCGATCCTCAACGCGCAGATCCGCGAGGTTCTGGGTGCCGACCAGGTGACTTCGGACACGATCCTTTCACCCCAACGGGGCGAGCTGGCGCGGCGTATCCGCGCGCAGGCCCGCACGAGCGCCGAAGGCCTCGGGCTGGAGATCGTCGACGTCCGGCTGAAGCAGACCAACCTGCCCCAGCAGAACCTTGACGCCACCTTCGCCCGGATGCGCGCCGAGCGCGAACGCGAGGCCGCAGACGAGATCGCCCGTGGTAACGAGGCTGCTCAGCGTGTGCGCGCCGCCGCTGACCGGACCGTGGTCGAGACCGTGTCGAAAGCCGAGCGCGAAGCCGAGATCACGCGCGGTGAAGCCGACGCCGAGCGGAACAGGATCTATGCCGAAGCCTTTGGCAAGAATCCCGAGTTCTTCGCGTTCTATCGCTCGCTCTCGGCGATGGAGCGGTCGCTCAATTCCGAGAACACCACGCTTGTATTCTCGCCCGACAGCGAATTCCTGTCCGAGCTGTTCAACTCGATCCGAGCCGGTGGCCTGACCGAGGTGGACATCGAGGATATCGATATCGAGAGCCTGCGCGAAATGGCGCCGGAGTCCGAGATCTCGCCCGACCTGCCCGAATCCGAGCGTGAGCGTCTGGAAGAGGAAGAGCGCCAGCAAGAAATCGAGAGTCAGTCCGGGGCGTCCAATTGATCGAGAATATCTTTCTGGCCCTCGGGCTGGTCTTGATCCTGGAGGGGCTGGTCTATGCACTGGCCCCTTCGCTTGTGGAGCGGTTCCTGATTGCGCTCAGCGCCCTGTCGGAAGACAATCGCCGGCTTCTGGGGCTGGCTGCCATGGCGATCGGGCTGGTGATGGTCTGGGCTGCGAAGACGCTCGGCGCTTGATTTCCGGCGCAGTTGGGTTTCACATGAGCGTGACAGACGGTTGCAGGCCTTTTGAGATCGCGTATGCAGCACCTACATGGATGTCAGAGCAACGCAGACGGCAACACGTCTTGCAGATGCCAGACCGGACAATGGCAAGGAGACGATTCCAGTGACAGTCCAATCCGCAACACTCCCGCAACAGCAAACCGGCGCGCTGCGCGCACTGTGGCTGACGGCGCTGACGATGGCGCTTGTCATCGCACAGGCGCTGATGGCGCAGGCCCGGCCCGACAGTTTCTCGGACCTGGTCGACAAGGTCAGCCCGGCGGTGGTGAACATCACCACCTCGACGGTCGTTGCACGGGGCGCAGGCCCCTCGCCGATCGTGCCCGAAGGCTCGCCTTTCGAGGATTTCTTCCGCGAATTCCGTGATCGCAACGGCGACGGCGACCGACCGCGCCGCACCTCTGCGCTTGGTTCAGGCTTCGTCATCTCGGAAGATGGCTTTGTCGTGACCAACAACCACGTCATCGAATCCGCCGATGAGATCATCATCGAGTTCTTTTCGGGCAAGGAACTGACGGCCGAAGTGATCGGCACAGACCCCAAGACCGATATCGCCCTGCTGAAGGTCGAGACCGACGCGCCCCTGCCTTTTGTCACCTTCGGCGACAGCGACACCGCACGCGTCGGCGATTGGGTGATGGCGATGGGCAACCCGCTGGGCCAGGGTTTCTCGGCCAGCGCGGGCATCGTCTCGGCGCGCAACCGCGCGCTCAGCGGCACCTATGACGATTACATCCAGACCGACGCGGCGATCAACCGAGGCAACTCGGGCGGACCGCTGTTCAACATGGACGCGCAGGTCATCGGCGTGAATACTGCGATCCTGTCGCCGACCGGCGGTTCGATCGGGATCGGTTTCTCGATGGCGTCGAACGTTGTGACGCGCGTCGTTGACCAGCTCAAGGAATACGGCGAGACGCGGCGCGGCTGGCTGGGTGTGCGCATCCAGGACGTGACCGACGACGTTGCCGAAGCGATCGGCCTCGAAGAGGTGCGCGGCGCGCTGGTGACGGATGTGCCCGAAGGCCCCGCCGCTGACGGCGGCATGAAGGCGGGCGACGTGATCCTGAGCTTTGACGGCACGCCGGTTCAGGACACCCGCGAACTGGTCCGTCAGGTCGGCAATACCGAGGTCGGCAAATCGGTCCGGGTGATGGTGTTCCGCGAGGGCAAGACCCAATCGCTGAAGATCACCCTGGGGCGGCGCGAAGAGGCCGAAGGTGCGGTGCCCGCAGCTCAGCCGGGCGCTGACAATGGCGGCGAGACCTCGAGCCAGGAGATCCTCGGCCTGACGATCAGCCCGCTGAACGAAGAGCTGCGCGGCCAGCTGGAGCTGGAAAGCGATGCGACCGGGCTGGTGGTGACCGATGTGGACAACCTGTCGGAGGCCTATGAAAAGGGTGTGCGCGCAGGCGATCTGATCACCGAGGCCGGGCAACAGGAAGTGACCAGCATGAGCGATCTCGAGGACCGCATCGCCGAGGCCCGCGAGGCCGGGCGCAAGTCCATCCTGCTGTTGGTGCGCCGCGCCGGTGAGCCCCGTTTCGTGGCGCTGCCGGTCGACGCCGAGACCAGCGAATAAGCCCGCGCCCGAAACACGGGCAAGGCAAAGATCGGGGCGCCCCTTTCCGGGGGCGCCCTTTTTCGTGTCGGGGCGTGACTGCGAGGTCAGGCGGGGCGCGGGAAATCCATCAGCGCCGTGTCCTTGCGCAGGTATAGCGGATGCTTGGCCGAGCCGTCCTGATTGAGGCCGAGGCATTTCAGCGGCTTGCCGCTTGCGATCATCGCGCCGATCACGTCGCGCACCACGGGCTGAAAGCGTTTGTGCAACCTGCCATAGGCCATGACGATCAGCTCGGATTCCTGTGCCATTTCAAGCAGAGCGGGGATATTGGCAGGGCTGCAGGCGATCCCAGGATCGGCGGGGATGTCGCGCGGCGAAGTTGCGCGCCAGTCGAGCATGTTGCCCTTGAGATAGCGGGTAAAGCCCCAGTCGCGGGCGAAGATCAGTTCGCGGTGACAGGTGGGATCGGATATCTCGGCGGCGGCGACCGAGGGGTTCATGCCGATGAAGAGCACGGCGCGGGGCGCCGTGCCCGCCGGCGTCCAGTCGCGCGTCAGCGATTGCCGGTAGCGGCCGCATTCCGAGAACCGCGCGCCGCCGATCACCCCGTCGGGCAGCTTGAGGCGCACCTTGCCGCCGGGATCATGAGCGCCCGCACCGCTCATTGGTTGAAAACGCGGCTTGGGTGCAGCTCGCCCGCCTTGAAGCGGCCCACAGCGACGGCGCGCCCGTCATGGGAGGCCCAGCATTCCTCGCCGTAGTCGATGTCGCTCGCGACCACCATGCCCGGATTGCCATTCTTGAGCCGCGCCAGCCCGGCATCGGTGCAGCGCACCTGGGGCAGGTCTTCGAGCCCCTCTTCAAGGGGGCGGATGTGGCTGTCGAGCTCGGGCGAACGGGCCAGCGCATCGATCTGGTCGAGCGTCAGCCCGTCCTGGGCGCGAAACGGCCCCGACCAGATGCGGCGCAGACGGGTCACATGGCCGAAACAACCCAGCGCCTCGCCCAGATCGCGGGCGATGGCGCGCACGTAGCCGCCCTTGCCGCAGGTCATCGCCAGAACGACATGATCGGGATCCGGGCGATCCAGCATCACAAGCTCCTCGACCCAGAGAGGGCGGGGTTCGACCTCGAAATCCTCGCCGTCGCGGGCCAGTTTATAGGCGCGCTGGCCGTCGATCTTGACGGCGGAATATTTGGGCGGGACCTGCATGATCTCGCCGACGAAAGCGTGCAGCGCTTCCTTGATGGTGGTCTCATCAGGGCGCGCGTCGCTGGAGGCGATCACCTCGCCTTCGGCGTCGTCGGTATTGGTGGCCTGCCCCAGCCGGACGGTGAATTCATAGGCCTTGAGCGCGTCGGTGATATAGGGGACGGTCTTGGTCGCCTCGCCCAGCGCCACGGCAAGAACGCCTGTCGCCTCGGGATCGAGCGTGCCGGCATGGCCGGCCTTCTTGGCCTGCAAGGCCCAGCGCACCTTGTTCACGACCGCTGTCGAGGTCAGCCCCGCGGGCTTGTCCACGACCAGCCAGCCGGAAATATCGCGCCCCTTGCGTTTGCGTGCCATGCGTTTGCCCTTTTGACCGGTGAAGGCGGCGGGGTAGCTCAAGCCCCGCGCGCTGTCAATTCGCCCCGCGCCGGACCACGCCCACCATAGGCCCCATCGGGAAGCCGCCGTCATGGCGCCCGATGGATGGCGCGTAGAGCCGCGAGATGTTGCCATCGAGGTAAAGCGCCTGCGGCGTCTTGAGCACGTCGCGAAACAGCGTGGCGAACTGGTGGAAGGTCACCGGCGCTTGCGAGATCGCGAACCAGAGCGTCTCGCCGTCGGCCGAACTGCCCACGCCGTTGCGCCGATAGCGGCTGTCGCTGTCGGGCAGGAAGCGCGGGTGCAGCGCCCCGTCGATCACCAGCATCGGCCCCGATTGGGTGGCAAAGCGGCAGGCGGGCCGATCTTCGGTGAAGCGCAGGGTTTCGATCACATCGGCACGCCCGTTGCGGATACACAGGATGCCATTGGGCAGAAGCCCGAAATTGCCCGGCCCCGCCGAGGTGACGACCGGGGCAAGGGTCTTGCCCTCTTCGACATAGAGCCCGACCGGGCTTCGGTCGGTGTGATACATGCCGGCATTCATGCCGAAGGCGAGGCGCGCATCGCTGCCGCCCAGCATCCTGTCGATATTGTCGAAGCTCGCGAGGGGATTGCCGGTACTGTCGTCGTTCAGAAACAGCCGCAGATCTTCATTGGCGGCGTCGACGCGGCAGATGGTGAAGGACTGGCCGTCGTGGTCGCGCGTGCCGCATTCAACCGCAGCGGCGGGCGCAGCGGCGGCGATCAGCGCCCAGAGGGCCACGCAGAGGCGAAGCAGGTCAGCCTTCGACATCCCGGCGCACCTTGTCCTGCGCAAAGAGCCTTCGGGTTTCGTCCATCCGGTCGAATGTCTCGTCGATGCGAAATCGCAGGTCGGGCGCGTATTTCAGATCGAGTTTCTTGCCCACCATGCGGCGCAGTTCGCCCTTGTTGCGGGCGAGAAAGGCGATGGCGTCCTCCTGCCCCTCGCCGCCAAGGGGCAGCACATAGGCGGTGGCGACCTTGAGGTCGGGCGAAACGCGCACTTCGCCGACCGTCACCGAGAGGCGGTTGAGTTCGGGATCATGCACGTCGCCGCGCATCAGGACCTCGGACAGGGTGCGCCGGATCAGTTCGCCGACGCGAAGCTGCCGTTGCGACGGCCCGGATCCTTCGTGAAACTTGTTTCTGGCCATGTCCCGCATCTAATCGCTTCGTGCTGCTTTGCCAAGATCAATGCGCGCAGTTGCCCATTGTGCCATGCCCCTGCCACGGGCTACACAGCGCCGGACATTCGCAGGAGGCCGCGACATGACAGATCTGCCGGGTATCGTGGTGACGGGCGCATCGGGGCGCATGGGCCAGATGCTGATCCGCACCATCCTGGAAAGCGACCGCGCCAGGCTGGTCGGGGCGCTGGAGCGCACGGGCCATGACTGGATCGGCAAGGACGTCGGCGCGGCGATGGGCGGCGCGGCGATCGGGGTCAGCGTGACCGACGACCCGTTGGAGGCGCTGTCGCGTGCCCATGCGGTGATTGATTTCACCGCACCCGCCGCAACGGTGGAGATCGCCGGACTGGCGGCGCAGGCGCGCTGCGTGCATGTGATCGGCACGACCGGGTTGACGGCGGAGGACATCGGCAAGATCGACGCCGCCGCGCGCCATGCCACGATCATCCGCGCCGGAAACATGAGCCTTGGCGTCAACCTGCTGGTGCAGCTGACCAGGAAGGTCGCCGCCGCGCTGGACGAGGATTACGATATCGAGGTGATCGAGGCGCATCACAATCAGAAGGTCGATGCGCCCTCGGGCACCGCCCTGATGCTGGGCGAGGCCGCTGCCGAAGGCCGGGGCGTGCGCCTTGAGAACGTCGAGGACCGGGGCCGCGACGGCATCACCGGCAAGCGCGAGCGCGGGCATATCGGGTTTTCGGCCATACGGGGCGGCGATATCGTGGGCGAGCATGACGTGATGTTCGCCGCGATAGGCGAGCGGGTGATCCTGCGCCATGTCGCCACCGACCGGGCGGTCTTTGCGCGCGGCGCGCTGAAAGCAGCGCTGTGGGGTCAGGGCCGCAAGCCGGGCGCCTATGACATGCTGGATGTGCTGGGCCTCAAGGAGGGCTGAGCGCGCCGTTCAGAAGTCGACGGCGAGGCCCTTTTTCTCCCAATCACCGTAGCGCACGGGCTCAAGGCCTTCGCGGCGGCCGCCAAGTTCCCTGGGGAGCTCGGTTTCGGCGGCGTTGCGGCGGCGCTCTTCGGCTTCGGCCAGGGCACGGATGGCTTCGGGCGGGAGATCGCGTTTCGGGTCGGTCATCGTCGGGCTTCCTTTGGTGCTTGAGCCTTGATATATGCCCGCATTGCCCCCGAGCCAAGGATTTCCGATGTCACAACCCACCCCTTCAGCCCGCCGCAGCGCTGTTCACCTGCTGGATCAGGTGATGGGCGAAGGACGGTTGATGTCCGACATGATCGCCTCGGGTGCGCTGGACCGGCTTGAACCGGCGGATCGCGCCCGCGCGCAGCGCCTGGCAAGCGACACCCTGCGCGGGCTGGAACGGGCCGACCGGCTGCTGCAACGCCATCTGCGCAAGCCGCCGCCGCTGCATGTGTTCAACATCCTGCGCCTTGGCGCGGTCGAGCTGTGCACAGGGGGCGATGCGCATGGGGTGGTCAACGATCTCGTGGGGATCGTCGGCAGTCACAAGCGGTATGGCAACCTCAAGGGGTTGATCAACGCGGTGCTGCGCAAGATCGCCGATGACGGGATGAAGACATGGAACGACCTGCGGGTGCCGCGCCTGCGCCGCTGGCTGCGCGAGCCGCTGGTCGCCGCCTGGGGCGCGGGGCCGGTCGGGGCGATGGAGCGGGCGCATTTCGCGGGTGCGCCGCTGGACCTGACGGCCAAGGGGGATGCGGATGAACTGCTGACCATGCTTGGAACCGGAACGCTGCTTCCGACCGGGAGCGTGCGGCTGTCGGATGCGGGGCAGGTCTCGGCACTGCCCGGTTTCGACGATGGCGCGTGGTGGGTGCAGGACGCCGCCGCCACGATTCCCGCGCGGGTGCTGGCGCCCCAGCCGGGAGAAACGGTACTGGATCTCTGCGCGGCGCCGGGTGGCAAGACATTGCAACTGGCGGCGGCGGGGGCGGATGTGACCGCGCTCGACATTTCCGAAAAGCGGATGGCGCGGGTCCGCGAGAACCTTGAGCGCTGCGGGCTCTCGGCGCATTGCGTGATCGGCGATGCGCTGGAACATGCGGGCGGGCCATATGACGCGGTGCTGCTGGATGCGCCCTGTTCGGCGACGGGCACGATACGGCGTCACCCCGACCTGCCCTTTGCCAAGGATGGCGCCGAGTTCGCGGCGCTGATCGGGTTGCAGGCGGCGATGATCGACCACGCGCTGACATTGCTCAAACCCGGCGGGCGGCTGGTGTTCTGCACCTGCTCGCTGTTGCCCGACGAGGGCGAATGCCAGGTCGAGGAGGCATGCGAGCGCCATCCGGAGCTGATCGTGGAGCGCGGGGCGCTGGAGTTGCCGGGGATCGAAGCCGCGTGGATCACCGAAGAGGGCGGGCTGCGCCTGCGTCCCGATTACTGGCCCGAACTGGGTGGGATGGACGGGTTCTATATCGCCAGCCTGCGCTTGCCCGCCGGGGCCTGACCCCGCTCAGGGGACCTTCTGCGCATTGGGGCGGATTGTCCGGTGACTTGGCGGCAGGGGGAAGCTATAGTGTCCCCAACAACGCCAGGAAGAGCGTGCAGAGGCAAGGCATATGTCAAAGTCCGACAAGCTGTCGGCGCGCTGGACGCGCCTCATGAACCGCGTCGCCGCCCGGCGCGCGACGCTGACGCGCGCGGCCACGGCCTTTGTATCGCAACCCGAACCGCGCACCATCGGCAGCTATGCGCGCGGTCGTCAGCTTGTGGCGGGCAACTTCCTGTTTGCCGGGCACCTGGTGCAGGAACCGGGCAGCAATATCTGGGACCTGACCTGGCCGGACAACGATTTTGCCGAGGAGATCCACGGCTTTGGCTGGCTTGACGATCTGGCGGCGCTTGGCGATGCGAATGCGCGGCAATGCGCGCAGGCGTGGCTTTGGTCCTGGATCGAGCGCTATGGCGCGGGGCGCGGGCCAGGCTGGACACCGGACCTGACCGGACGGCGGCTGATCCGATGGATCAACCATGCGCCCTTCCTACTTGGCTTTATCGGGCGCAAGGAGGCCGAACTTTTCTTCAAATCGCTGGCGCAGCAGACCAATTTCCTTGGCCGCCGCTGGCGCGCCTCCTGCCCCGGCCTGCCCCGGTTCGAGGCCCTGACGGGTCTTGTCTATGCCGGCCTGTCGCTGAAGGGGATGGAGGGGCATGTGGAGCCCGCATTGCGCGTGCTGGCGCGCGATTGCGATACGCAGATCGACGGTGCCGGGGGCATCGCCACCCGCAACCCGGAAGAGTTGCTGGATGTCTTCGCTTTGCTGACCTGGGCCTCGGTCGCTTTGACGGAATCCGGGCGCTCGCCCGCCGAATCGCATTGGAACGCCATCGAGCGGATCGCGCCGACCCTGCGCACGCTGCGCCACAGCGACGGCGCGCTGGCGCGGTTTCACGGTGGCGGGCGCGGGCTTGAGGGGCGGCTCGACAATGCGCTGGCCAATAGTGGCGTCAAGACGCGCCAGCCTGACGGGCTGTCGATGGGTTATGCCCGGATCAGTGCCGGGCGGACCTCTATCATCATTGACGCGGCACCGCCGCCGACGGGGCGCGCATCGCTCAATGCACATGCCTCGACGCTGGCGTTCGAGCTGACATCGGGACGGCGGCCCTTGATCGTGAATTGCGGGTCGGGGGTCAGTTTCGGGGCGCAATGGAGGCGCGCCGGGCGCGCCACGCCGTCGCATTCCACACTGGTTCTGGCGGGGCGCTCCAGTGCACGGCTGGACCTTGGCGCGAAGCGCGAAGGCTGGCTGACCGATGCGCCGCGCAACGTGCCGGTCAAGGTCAGCAACGCACCGGACGGGCTGCGATTCGAGGGGGGGCATGATGGCTACCTGCGCAGCCACGGCCTGACCCATGCCCGCACGCTGGACCTGACATTCGACGGGCGCGGGGTGGCGGGCGAGGACATGCTCCTGACGCTGGGCGATGGCGACCGGCGCCGCTTCGACAGGGCAATGGATGCGGCTACCTTGCAGGGCATTCCCTTCGACATCCGTTTTCACCTGCACCCGGATGTGGATGCCAGCCTCGACATGGGCGGCGCGGCGGTGTCGATGGCGCTCAAGAGCGGGGAAATCTGGGTGTTTCGCAGCGACGGGCGGGTGAATTTGTCGCTTGAACCCAGCGTCTACCTCGAAAAAAACCGGCTCAAGCCGCGTGCGACCAAACAAATCGTTCTATCCGGTCGCGTGATGGAGTATGCGACCCGCACAAGGTGGTCATTGGCCAAGGCACAGGATACGCCGATCGGCATCCGCGACCTGACACAGGACGAGATGGAGCCTTTGGCCGGTGACACCGAGACAGAACAGACCTGAACCGACTGACCCGAGGATCCGCTGCCCATGACCGATCTCGCCCCCGTGCGCCGAGCCCTTCTTTCCGTTTCCGACAAGACCGGACTGGTCGAGCTGGGCCAGGCCCTGGCCGATCGCGGGGTCGAGTTGCTTTCGACCGGCGGCAGCGCCAAGGCGCTGCGCGATGCGGGGCTGGTGGTGAAGGATGTGGCGGATGTCACCGGCTTTCCCGAGATGATGGATGGGCGGGTCAAGACCCTGCATCCGGGCGTGCATGGCGGGTTGCTGGCGCTGCGCGACAACGATCAGCACATGGCGGCGATGACAGCCCACGGGATCAAGCCGATCGACCTGCTGGTGGTCAATCTCTATCCCTTCGAGGAGACCGTCGCCAAGGGCGCCGATTACGCCACCTGCATCGAGAATATCGACATCGGCGGCCCGGCAATGATCCGCGCGGCGGCCAAGAACCATGCGTTCGTGAACGTCGTCGTGGATGTCGAGGATTACCAGCCGTTGCTGGATGAACTGGCCGCGCATGACGGTCAGACCACATATGCCTTCCGCCAGCGGCTTGCGCTGACCGCCTATGCGCGCACCGGCGCCTATGATGCGGCGGTTTCTGGCTGGATGGCCGGAGCCCTCGACGAGCCCGCACCGCGCCGCCGCGCCGTGGCCGGCAAGCTGGCGCAGACCCTGCGCTATGGCGAGAACCCGCATCAGAGCGCGGCCTTCTATGTGGATGGCACGAACCGCCCCGGCGTGGCCACGGCCACGCAGCACCAGGGCAAGGAACTAAGTTACAACAACATCAACGATACCGACGCTGCCTTCGAACTGGTCAGTGAGTTCCTGCCCAAAGATGGCCCGGCCTGCGCGATCATCAAGCATGCCAATCCCTGCGGGGTGGCGCGGGGCACGACCCTCAAGGAAGCCTATGCGCGCGCCTTCGATTGCGACCGGACCTCAGCCTTCGGCGGGATCGTCGCGCTGAACTCGACGCTGGATCGCGAGACCGCCGAGGAGATCTGCGAGATCTTTACCGAAGTGGTCATCGCCCCCGGTGCGCACCGGGAGGCCAAGGAGGTCTTTGCGCGCAAGAAGAACCTGCGCCTGCTGACCACCCCCGGCCTTGCCAATCCCGCCGAGTCGGGGCTGATGCTGCGGCAGGTGTCGGGCGGCTACCTGGTACAGGACAAGGATAACGGGCGACTGGATGTCTCGGATCTGAAGGTCGTGACCAAGCGGGCGCCGAGCGATCAGGAACTGGCCGACCTGCTGTTTGCCTGGCGCGTCGCCAAGCATGTGAAGTCGAACGCCATCGTCTATGTCAAGGACGGCGCCACGGTGGGCGTCGGCGCCGGACAGATGAGCCGTGTCGACAGCTGCCGCATCGCCGCGCGCAAGGCCGAGGACATGGCCGCGACGCTGGGTCTCGATGCGCCGCTGACGCGCGGCAGCGTGGTAGCGTCGGATGCGTTCTTTCCCTTTGCCGACGGCTTGCTGACGGCAGCGGAGGCCGGGGCGACGGCAGTGATCCAGCCGGGCGGCTCGATGCGCGATGACGAGGTGATCGCCGCCGCCGATGACGCCGGGTTGGCGATGGTCGTGACCGGCATGCGCCATTTCCGCCACTAGGGGACAAGCAATGCGATTGGTTTTCTGGGCGGGTCTGTGGACCCTGCTGCTGGATCAGGTGACGAAATACTGGATCGTGCATGCACTGAACCTGCGCGAGCTGGCGTCGCTGGACGTGTTTCCGCCTTTCCTGAACCTGCGTATGGCGTGGAATTACGGGATCAATTTCGGGCTGATGTCCGGGGCCAACCCGATCATGCGGTGGGTCCTGATCGCAGTTGCGCTGCTGATTTCCGCCCTTGTGCTGTGGTGGGTCCATCGCGATCAGGGCGGGCGCTGGCAGATGCTTTCCGCCGGCCTGCTGATCGGCGGGGCGCTTGGGAATGTGATCGATCGCGTCCTCTACGGGGCGGTTGCGGATTTCATCAACATGTCCTGTTGCGGGATCAACAATCCGTTTTCGTTCAATGTCGCGGATATCGCGGTTTTCGCCGGGGCGATCGGGCTGGTCCTGTTCAGCCCGCCTGCGAAAAACGCCTCGTGACCTTGGGCAAAGGATGCGATACATCTGTTCGCGAAACCGAAGGAGACGGGCGATGAGCGTGCCGCGCGTGACAGTATTGATCCTCAGTCTTGGCCTTGCCGCCTGTGGCGGCCGGGGCGAGGATGTGACGCTGACCAATATCAAGCACACGGGCGAAGGCCCTGACGAGTTCACGGTTCTGCCGACCAGACCCTTGCAGACGCCCGAAAGCTATTCGGCGCTGCCCGCGCCTGCGCCGGGTTCCGCGAACCTTGTCGACACCAATCCCAAGGCCGAAGGCGTCGCTGCGCTTGGCGGCAATCCCGCCGCGCTGACCGGAACCGCCCCTGCCGCCGCGGACAGCGGGCTCGTGCGCCATGCCGGACGTTACGGCGCGCAGCCGGGTATTCGCCAGACCCTGGCGCGAGAGGATGCCGAAACCCGCCGCAAGCATGGCCGGGTGAACATCCTGCGGCTTGGGCCGGTGGACGACTACACCAACGCCTACAAGCGTCAGTGGCTTGACGCGGACAGCGAAGAGATGCGGATGCGCCGTGCCGGTGTCGAAACGCCGAGCGCCCCGCCGCCTAGCGACTGAGACGCATCACAACCCTGTCAGCGCGCTTGCATCGTGGCCTTGCCGACGTATGTTTTGGCGTGACAACCGCCGGAAATCTGGAGAGACGGGATGCGTCAGTTCATCGCCTGTCTGATCCTTGCCCTGGCTGCCGCCTTGCCGGCAGCCGCTGCAGAGGATCAGGTCACGACTTTCACGCTTGATAACGGGATGGATGTCGTGGTGATCGAAGATCACCGCGCGCCGGTCGCCATGCACATGGTCTGGTATCGCGCCGGGGCCGCAGACGAGGCGCCGGGCGTCTCGGGTGTCGCGCATTTCCTCGAGCACCTGCTGTTCAAGGCCACCGAGACGATGGCGCCGGGGGAATTCTCGGCCGTGGTGGCGCGCAATGGCGGCTCGGACAACGCCTTTACCAGCTATGATTATACCGCCTATTTCCAGCGGGTCGCCGCCGACCGGCTTGGGCTGATGATGAAGATGGAAAGCGACCGGATGGTCAATCTGCGCCTCACCGAAGAGGACATCGCCGCAGAGCGGGACGTGATCCTGGAAGAACGCAACCAGCGGGTCGAGAACAACCCCGGCGCACTGTTTCGGGAACAGGCGAACGCGGCGCAGTATCTCAACCATCCCTATGGCACGCCCATCATCGGCTGGCGGCACGAAATGCGCACGCTCGACATGGAAAAAGCGCTGGATTTCTACAAGACCTACTACGCGCCCAACAACGCGATCCTGATCGTAGCCGGAGACGTGCTGCCCGACGAGGTGCGCGCGCTTGCCGAGGAGCACTTCGGCAAGCTGCCCGCCAACCCCGACCTGCCCGAGCGCGCCCGCCCGCAGGAACCCCGGCAGATGGCCGAGCGCAGGCTCGTTTTCGAGGATCCGCGCGTGGCTCAGCCCTATGTGATCCGCTCCTACCTTGCGCCCGAGCGCGACAGCGGCGCGCAGGAAAAGGCCGCAGCCCTGGACCTGCTGGCAGAAATCCTTGGCGGCGGCACCACCTCGCTTTTGGCCGAGAAACTGCAATTCGAGACCCAACGCGCGGTCAGCACCTCGGCCTATTACGGCGCCACTTCGCTTGACGACACGACGTTCGGCCTTGCGGTGGTGCCTGCGCCGGGTGTCACTTTGCAACAGGCCGAGGAGGCCATGGACGAGGTCATCACGACCTTCCTCGAGGAGGGCGTGGACAGTGAACAGCTTGCTCGCATCAAGATGCAGGTGCGCGCCGCCGAAATCTATGCCCGCGACGATGTGGGCAGTCTGGCGAACCGATATGGCCGGGCATTGACGCAGGGCTTGACCGTCGAGGATGTGCAGGCATGGCCCGATATCCTTGAGGCCGTGACAGAGGAAGACATCATGACCGCCGCGAGGGAATTGTTCGAAAGCGACAATTCGGTAACCGGCTGGCTGACCGCACCGGAGGTGACCCAATGATCCGTTACGTTCTGGCCCTTGTCGCCTGTGTGATTGCCCTGCCCGCGCTGGCCGAAGTGGAGATCGACGAGATCACCACGCCCGGCGGGATAGATGCCTGGCTGGTGGAGGACCACACCAATCCTTTCGTTGCTCTGGAGCTGCGGTTTCGCGGTGGCGCATCGCTTGACCCCGAGGGGAAGCGCGGCGTGACCAACCTGATGGTCGGATTGCTGGAGGAAGGCGCGGGCGACATGGATTCGCGCGCCTTTGCGCGGGCCACCGAAGCGTTGGCGGCATCGTTCCGCTATGACGTTTCGGACGATACGGTCAGTGTGTCGGCGCGATTCCTGACCGAGAACCGGGACGAGGCGGTGGCGCTCTTGCGCGCAAGCCTGGTCGATCCGGTCTTTGACCAGCCGTCGATTGACCGGGTACGTGAGCAAGTGAGTTCGGTGATCCGCTCGAACCAGACCGATCCGCGCAGGATCGCTGGCGAAGCTCTCGATTCACTGGTTTACGGGGGGCATCCCTATGGCAGTTCGCTCAATGGCACGCTGGAAAGCATCGCCGGCCTGACGCGCGAGGATATCGTCGCAGCACATGACGCGGCACTGGCGCGGGACCGGCTTTATGTCAGCGCCGTGGGCGATATCACCGCCGAGGAACTGACCGCGCTTCTGGACGAGCTGCTGCTGGACCTGCCCGCTGAAGGCGCGCCCCTGCCCGGACGGGCCGACCTGAACCTGCCCGGCGGCGTCGAGGTGGTCGAGTTCGACACGCCCCAGTCGGTGGCCGGTTTCGCCCAACCCGGCATCAAGCGCGAGGATCCCGATTTCTTTGCCGCCTATGTTCTCAATTACATCCTTGGCGGTGGATCGTTTGAAAGCCGCCTGATGGAGGAGGTGCGCGAGAAGCGTGGCTTGACCTATGGGGTCTATTCCTATCTCGCCGACCGCGATGGTGCGGAGATCTGGATGGGCAGCGTCTCTTCGGCCAATGAGAGGGTCGGCGAGGCGATCGACGTGATCCGCGCGGAATGGGCGAAGATCAGAGAACAGGGTGTGACCCCCGAAGAACTGCAGGATGCCAAGACCTATCTGACGGGAGCCTATCCGCTGCGGTTCGACGGCAATGCACCGATCGCGAATATCGCGGTCAACATGCAGATGGAGGACCTGCCCACGGATTACATCTCGAACCGGAACGACATGGTGAATGCCGTGACGCTGGAGGATGTGAACCGTGTCGCCAAGGAGTTGCTGTCGCCCGACAAACTGACCTTCGTGGTGGTCGGAAAACCCGAAGGCGTCACGTCGACGATCAACTGAGGGCGGCAACCCGCCTGTTGAAATGAAATGGGCGGTGCTTGCATGCACCGCCCGGTTTCTTTCAATGAGGCTGATCGCGTCGGCAGCGTTCAGAAATCGAGGTTTTCGACGTTCAGCGCGTTCTGCTGGATGAACTCTCGCCTTGGTTCGACGACATCGCCCATCAGCTTGGTGAAGAGATCATCCGCCTCGGCCACGTCATCGACCTTGACCTGCAACAGCGTGCGCGCCTCGGGGTCGAGCGTGGTTTCCCAGAGCTGGCCCGGGTTCATTTCACCCAAGCCCTTGTAGCGCTGCAACTGAAGGCCCTTTTCGCCCTCTTTCAGGATCGCATCCAACAGGTCTAGCGGGCCATAGATGTTCTGCGCCCGGTCCTTGCGCACCAGTTTCGCAGGCAAGGTGTAGATCTCGCGCAGGCCCTTTGTCAGCTGGCCAAGGCGCCGGGCCTCGCCACCGCGCAGCACGGGGCCGTCAAGCGTGCGGATTTCCTCGACACCGCGCACGGTGCGGGTCATGCGCATGCCGTGATCCTGGGTCGGCCGACCCTGCCAGCCGCGCTCATATTCAAGCGCGATCAGGTCCAGACGTTCGGCCACCGTATCGGCCACGCCCTGCAGATCGGAATCGACCCGACCCGGCAGGAAGGCTTCGGCAATGGCGGCCTGTTCAAGAATGTGGCGCGGGTAATGCGTGGGGAAGGCCTCGAGTATGCGCTTGGTCTGGCGCGCCTCTTCGACGACACGCACGAGATCCTGGCCGATGATTTCTTCGCCGGTTCCCAGACGCAGCGCCGCATCATCGGTGCCCTGCTGGATCAGGTAATCTTCAAGCGCGGGCTCGTCCTTGAGATAGACTTCGGACTTGCCGCGCGACACTTTGTAAAGCGGTGGCTGCGCGATGTAGAGATGGCCGTTCTCGATCAGCTCGGGCATCTGCCGGTAGAAGAAGGTCAGCAATAGCGTGCGGATATGCGCGCCGTCGACATCGGCATCGGTCATGATGACGATCTTGTGGTAACGCAGTTTAGCCAGGTTGAACTCGTCGCGCCCGATCCCGGTCCCCAAGGCCATCACAAGGTTGCCGATCTCCTGACTGCCCAGCATCCGGTCAAAGCGGGCGCGTTCGACGTTCAGGATTTTACCGCGCAGGGGCAGAACCGCTTGGGTCGAGCGGTCACGCCCGGTCTGCGCCGAGCCACCGGCGCTGTCACCCTCGACGAGGAACAGTTCGGTCTTGGAGGGGTCTTTCTCGGAGCAATCCTTGAGCTTGCCGGCCAGGTAGTTCACGTCCATCGCCGTCTTGCGGCGGGTCAGTTCGCGGGCCTTGCGGGCGGCTTCGCGGGCCAGCGCGGCTTCCACGATCTTACCGACGATCTGCTTGGCTTCGTTCGGGTTTTCCTCGAACCATTCGGTCAGTTTCTCATAGACCAGCCCTTCGACGGCGGGGCGGACCTCGGAACTGACCAGCTTGTCCTTGGTCTGGCTCGAGAACTTGGGATCGGGCACCTTGACCGAAAGAACGCAGGTCAGCCCCTCGCGGGCATCGTCGCCGGTGAAGCTGATCTTCTCCTTCTTGGCGATCCCGCTTTCCTGGGCGTACTTCTGGATGGTCCGGGTCAGCGCGCCACGGAAACCCGCCATATGGGTGCCGCCATCACGCTGCGGGATGTTGTTGGTGAAGGGCAGAACCGTTTCATGGTAGCTGTCGTTCCACCACATCGCCACCTCGACGGCGATATCGTCGCGCTCGCCGGTGATGAAGATCGGATCGGGGATCATCGAGCTCTTGTGACGGTCGAGGTATTTCACGAATTCCATGACGCCGCCATCATAGTGCAATTCCGACTTAAGCGGCTCTTCAGGGCGTTCGTCGCGCAGGATGATCCGCACGCCGGAATTGAGGAAGGCGAGTTCACGCAGGCGCTTTTCAAGGGTCTCGAAGCTGTATTCGAGGTTCGAGAACGTATCGGTCGAACCCATGAAGCGCACCTCAGTGCCCTTGCGGCCATTCGCCGGGCCGACCTCGCGCAGGTGTTCGACGGTATCGCCATGCTCGAAGCGGGCGTAATGTTCCTTGCCGTTGCGCCAGATACGCAGCTCCAGCCAATCGGACAGCGCGTTCACCACCGACACGCCCACGCCGTGCAGACCGCCCGACACCTTGTAGGAGTTCTGGTCGAACTTCCCGCCGGCGTGAAGCTGGGTCATGATGACCTCGGCGGCGGAAACGCCTTCTTCCTCGTGGATTTCGACCGGAATACCGCGACCGTTATCGCTGACGGAAACGCTGGAATCGGCGTGAATCGTGACGTTCACCGCGTCGGCGTGACCGGCGAGGGCCTCGTCGATGCCGTTATCGACGACTTCGTAGACCATATGGTGCAGACCAGAGCCGTCATCGGTGTCACCGATATACATGCCCGGTCGCTTGCGGACGGCCTCCAAGCCTTTGAGAACCTTGATGGAATCGGCGCCATAATCGTCAGGCGTCGGTGCAGCTTCGGCCATGTGGGAATTCCTTCGCACTTTTTTGATTTTATACGATTTTACGGGGGGGATGTCACGCGTTTACCCCAATATTTTGTGGTCCGGCGGCGGCGTTCCGCAAGGGGCGCGGGCGCGGACCGGGGCGGGTGCAACCGGGCCGGTCGCATCCTGAAAAGAGGCTGCAAGCACTCAGGTGAAGGCGATCACGACGCCGACCACAATCAGCAGCCAGCCCGACACGACATTGGTGCGCCGGATCGCATCGGGAGAGCTCATCACCCGGCGAATCCGGTCCACGAAAAACGCGAGGCTGAGGTTGCCCACCAAGGGCACCGCGAATGACAGGAACACGATGGCGGCGATGTCAGCCGGGGTGATGCGCGTGAGATCGAAAAAGCCCGGCAGGACGCCCATATAGAACAGGATCGCCTTGGGATTGCCCAGGATCGCCGCCAGCCCGGCCATGAACCCCGCCCACGTGCCCGGACGGGTCAGGCGGCTGTCAGCGGCGATGGACCGGTCGGCGTTGCGGATCAAGAGGACTCCCATGCCGACGAACATCAATACGGCAATGATCCTGAGTGCCAGCATGAAGCCGGAAAAGACCGACAGGATCCAAGTGACCCCGAGAATGGCGAGGAACGGCCAAAGCACATCGCCCACCACAACGCCAAGCGCCAGTGGCCAGGCGGCGTGAAAGCCGCCAGACATCGAGCGCGCCAGCATCGCGAGCCAAACCGGCCCCGGCGTCAGGAACAGCACCAGCAACGCGCCCGCGTAAAGCGCCAGATCGGAAAGCGACAGGGTCATTCCTGCACCGGCAGCGTCAGCGATCCGTCCCCGCCGAGTGGCCAGAACGGGTTCATCGCCAATTCCCAGACGTGACCATCGGGGTCGGCGTAATAGCCGGAATACCCGCCCCAGAACACCTTCTCGGGGTATTTGAGCGGCGTCGCGCCCGCGTCCAGCGCCTGCGCGAATGCGGCGTCGACCTCGGCCTCGGTGCTGAAATTCTGCGCCAGCGTGATCGCGCCCGCGCCCAGCGCGGCGTCGGGGCGGCCCTGATCGGCGGCGAGGGCCTCGAGCCCGAACAGCCCTAGGACGAGCCCGTTCATCTGGTAGAAACTGACACCTTCGGTTTCTTCGGCGGGGGTCCAGCCAAGCGCGCGGTAGAACGCACGCGCACGATCCAGATCCCGAACGCCAAGGGTGATGAGCGTCACGCGCTGCGGTGTCATGGGCCGGGCCTTTCGTTGATCTGGCTGATGCCGTCGGTTTCCGTCACGTTCACATTCTGCGCCCTGTCGCCCAGTTCAGCGAACAGTTCCGGCCCCGTGCCCGTCATCCAGGCCTGAGCACCAAGCGCGCAGATTTCGTCATAGAGGGCCGCGCGGCGGGCGGCGTCAAGATGCGCGGCGACCTCGTCGAGCAACAAAAGCGGTGGCGCCCCGAAGTCGCGTGCAAGCGCGCGGGCATTGGCCAGGATCAGGGACACCAGGAGCGCCTTCTGCTCGCCGGTGGAACAATCGCGCGCCGGCACGCCCTTGGCCGCGTAGACACCGTAGAGATCGGCGCGATGCGGCCCGACCAGCGTGCGCCCGGCCGCAAGGTCGCGAAAGCGGCTTTCGGCCAGCGCCTCGGCCAGGTCGGCGGGGGTGTCTGGAATCTCACCCTCGGTGGCGATCAGGTCCAGTTCAGCCACGGGAAAGGCGGTCTGAGCTTCGGCCTGCGCCGCACGAAGCTGCTCCAGCGCGTGAATCCGATTGGCGTGGATCGCCGCGCCATGTTCGGCCATCTGCCGCTCCAGTGCGATATACCAATGCGGATCGCGCACCTGATCCTTGAGCAGCCGGTTCCGCTCGCGCATGGCCTTTTCATAGGCGAGTGATGCGTCGGCGTGATCGGGGCGAAAGCTCATCGTCATCCGGTCAAGAAACCTGCGGCGCCCGTCGGTGCCTTCGATCCAGAGCCGGTCCATCGCCGGGATCAGCCACAGCACCCGCGCGATCCGTCCCAAAGCGGTCTGGGGGGCGGGCTTGCCGTCGATCCGGGTCTGGCGCGCGGCGCCCTCCTCGGACCAGATCTCTACCTCGTGCAGCTGGTGCAGCGACTGAAGCAACGCTGTCACCTTCCAGCCAAGGGATTCGGGGCGGCGGGCGATATCCTGCGCCGCCGCGCGCCGCAGTCCGCGCCCCGGCGACAGGAGAGACACGGCTTCGAGGATGTTGGTCTTGCCCGCGCCGTTGGGGCCGTGGATGGCCACCGGGCGGGCATCCAGATCCAGCCGCGCCGATTTATGCGAGCGGACATGCGAGAGCGTGAGGCGGGACAGGAAAAGACCGGGCATCAGGCGCCCTTCATCGTTCCGGAAATACTCTCGCCGAAGGCATCGGCGAAGCCGGTTTGAAACCCCGTCGTCACACCCGCATCGGCATGACGACATAGACGGCGCTGGTGTCGTTGCCTTCGCGCATCAGCGTCGGGTCGCCCGAGGAGTTGAACAGGAACACGGCGTTCTCGCGGTCCACCTGGCTGGCGATTTCGAGCAGGTACTTGGCGTTGAAGCCGATCTCGAGGCGCTCGTCGCCATAGGCGACGGCCAGTTCCTCCTCGGCGGCGCCGCTGTCGGGCGCGTTGACCGACAGGATCAAGCGGTCTTCGTCGAGCGACAGCTTGACTGCGCGAGAGCGTTCGGAACTCACCGTCGCCACGCGGTCGACGGCCTGAGCGAATTCGGCTGCGTCCACTTCCATCTTCCGGGTGTTCCCCTGGGGAATGACGCGGGTGTAATCGGGGAAAGTGCCGTCGATCACCTTGGAGGTCAGCATGATATCGGGGGTGGCGAAACGCACCTTGGTTTCCGAGACCGAGACCGCGATCTTCATGTCGTCGTCATCCAGGAGCTTGCGCAGCTCGCCCACGGTCTTGCGCGGGACGATCACGCCGGGCATGTCCTCGGCGCCTTCGGGCAGGTCGGCGTCGATCCGGGCCAGCCGGTGGCCATCGGTGGCGACGCAGCGCAGCACCTTGCCGCCTTCCGACTCTGCGACATGCATGTAGACACCATTGAGGTAATAGCGGGTTTCCTCGGTGGAAATGGCGAATTTCGACTTGTCGAAGAGGCGGCGCAGAACCGGGGCCGGAGCACTGAAATTGCTGGAATATTCCGACGAGGCCATGACCGGGAAGTCTTCCTTGGGCAAGGTCGCGAGGTTGAAATGCGACCGCCCTGCCTCGACGGTGAGGCGGCCCGCGGTGCCGTCATCGCTGAGCGTCACAAGTGCGCCGTCGGGCAGCTTGCGCACGATCTCGTGCAGCATGACGGCGCTGACGGTGGTGGCACCGGCGCGCTCGACCTTGGCCGGGGCCTTGTCCACCACCTCGATATCGAGGTCGGTGGCGCGGAAATGAACCTCGTCACCTTCGGCCTCGATCAGGACATTGGCGAGGATCGGAATGGTGTTGCGCCGCTCCACCACAGATTGCGCCTGCGACACGGCCTTGAGCAGCGTTCCGCGTTCGATGCTGAGTTTCATGCCCTCGCTCCCGAATAGGTGCCGGCGTCGTGCCGGAGGGGCACGTTAGCAACTTCCCCTTTCGGCTCAAGCCTTTTGTTGTTGTTTTTCTGCGTTATTCATCTGGCCGTCAAGTGCGGCCCCGCACGAGGCGGGGCCAAGGACGGCACGGCGCGCCGGAATGCTCAGCCTTCAAGCGTCCGGCGCAGGATTTCGAGATCTTCGGCGATCTGCGCATCCTGGGCGCGAAGCTCGTCGATGCGGCGCACACCATGCATCACGGTGGTGTGGTCACGCCCCCCGAAACGACGGCCGATTTCGGGGAGGGAGCGGCTGGTCATCTGCTTGCACAAATACATCGCCACCTGACGCGGGCGCGCAAAGCTGCGCAGGCGCTTGGGGCCGATCATGTCGCTGAGGCGGATATTGTAGTGATCCGCCACCTGGCGTTGGATCTCCTCGACGCTGACCTTGCGTTCCGAAGCGCGCAGGATGTCGGCAAGGCAGTCCTGCGTCAGTTCCAGCGTGATCTCGTGGCCCACAAGCGAGGCAAAGGCGAACAGCCGGGTCAGCGCCCCTTCCAGGACGCGGACATTGGTGCTGATCCGGTGCGCCAGGAATTCAAGCACGCCATCCGACATCTGCAGGTCGGGATACTGGCGGGAATATTGCTCGCATTTGGACTGGAGGATACCGAGGCGCAGTTCGTAGTCGGTCGGGTGCAGGTCCACGACCAGGCCGCATTGCAGGCGCGACTTGATGCGGTCCTCGAGGTTCTCGATCTCGCCGGGGGCGCGATCGCCCGAGATGACGATCTGCTTGTTCTGATCAACGAGCGCGTTGAAAGTGTGGAAGAATTCTTCCTGCGTGCTTTCCTTGCCGGCGATGAATTGAACGTCATCCACCATCAGCACGTCGACCGAGCGGAACATTTCCTTGAAATCCATCATCTTGCGGTCACGCAGCGCCTGCACGAAGCGATACATGAACTGCTCTGCCGACAGGTAGAGCACGCTCAGCTCCGGCTGGCGCGAGGTCAGCTCCCATGCGATCGCATGCATGAGGTGCGTCTTGCCCAGCCCGACACCGCCATAAAGAAAGAGCGGGTTGAAGGTGACCGGGCCGCCTTCGGCGACGCGCTTGGCAGCGGCATGGGCCAGCTCGTTGGGCTTGCCGACGACGAAGGTGTCGAATGTGAACCGCTCGTCCAGCGGTGCAGTGTTGAGGCGGATATCCGTTTCCGCCCCGTTGCCGGACGCGGCCCTTTGAGGGGCCGGGCCTGTCTTGGTGGCCGCAGGATCACGCGCGGTGTTGGCCGCGGTCCGGAACTGGATCCGGCGAATTTCGGGCGCGATGGAATTCACCTGATAGAGGATCAGGTCGCCGAAATTCTGCGAGACGTAATTGCCAAGAAAGCTGGTCGGCACACTGAAGGTAGCGACGCCGTCCTTCACACCCGAGAGTTCAAGAGGCTCTATCCAGTTCGTATAATTGTTCTTGCCGACTGTATTCAGAAGTCGCTGCTTGAGTTGGCCCCATTGTTCCTGCGTCATTCTTCCCCCGTCTCGGAATCGGATCTTCCTGTCTGAACTCGTTACACGCTCAACCGGAGCGGGCGATCCGATCGCTGCAGGGATGAAGTACGCACGGGCAAAGATCAACAAATCCGCTGCATGAATACAGCAGTTGCCAAGCCCCTGCCCGGAGCCGAACTTCCAAAGGTCGCAACAGAATGTCAAACGCGGACTGTCCCCACATCACCGCGCCGTCATTGCATTTGCGTGCCGTCTTGTCGGACAAGATCACAGAGCGGTCATTGACCTAGATCAAGCAGCCGCAAATGGCTGCCCGAACCTGTGCTACATGTCCCCCCAAGCGTGAATCGCTGGCTGAAGCTAGCAAGTTCACGCGCGCCACGGCAACCGAACTTCGCGCTTGACAGGATGTTTGCGCGAAAAGAATCCCTGCCCTCGTCAGGAAGGCCACAAACGCAAAAAGGCGCCGGACTGACCGGCGCCTTTTGTATCAATGATTTAGCCCGAAAGCCTTAGCCGAGCGCTTTTACGCGGGCGGCGAGGCGGGAGATTTTGCGGGAGGCGGTGTTCTTATGGAAGACGCCTTTGGTGACGCCGCGCATCAGTTCCGGCTGGGCGGCGCGCAGGGCGGCCTGGGCTGCGTCCTTGTCGCCAGAGGCGAGGGCCTCTTCGACCTTGCGCAGATGGGTGCGGATCCGCGAACGGCGGGCCTTGTTGACGGCCAGACGGCTTTCGTTCTGGCGGGCGCGTTTCTTGGACTGGGGCGTATTTGCCATTTAAATCAGACCTCTATCAGGTTTGCGTTGTCTTGAATGCGGTGGAGCAAACCCGAACGGACGACGGATCGACCGGAAGTGATTCTAGCCAGAGCGGGCTGCACACGCATGTATAGCGGGGGCGTATAGCCAAGTTTGGCGGTTTTGCAAAGCCGAAACTGGGCGGGACGGTGCGATTCGACCCGGGGGCCTTGTTAACAAGGCCGAGAGGGCCGCGGCAATATGTCGGTACCGCGTCGGTATCGCATCGGTATCGGGGCCCGAAACGGGCCGGTCAACGCGGCGCGCGGTGCTTGCAGGTACAAAAGCACCCGGATTTCGTACAGAATCCGCGCGGGCAGCGCCGGGGGGCCAGCCCCCCGGACCCCCCGAGGTATTTGAGGCCAGATGAAGGGCGGGCGGGCGGAGGAAAAGCGAAGGGCGCGCCGCGATGGGGCGCGCCCTTGAGAAGCCGGGTTCAGGCGGCGGTTACTTGTCGCGGAACTGGGGTTCGCGCTTTTCGATGAAGGCGGCCATGCCTTCGGCCTGGTCTTCGGTGGCGAAGAGCGAGTGGAACACGCGGCGCTCGAACAGCAGCCCCTCGCGCAGGGTGGTCTCGTAGGAACGGTTCACCGATTCTTTTACCGCCATCACGTTGATCATGGACTTCTCGGCGATCTTGTCGGCGGCCGAGCGCGCCTCCTCCATCAGCTTCTTGACGGGAACGACGCGGCTGACGAGACCGGAGCGTTCGGCCTCTTCGGCATCCATGAAGCGGCCGGTGAGGTTCATGTCCATCGCCTTGGACTTGCCGATGAAGCGGGTCAGGCGCTGGCTGCCGCCAAGCCCGGCCATGACGCCGAGATTGATCTCGGGCTGGCCGAATTTGGCAGTGTCCGAGGCGATGATGAAATCGCACATCATCGCCAGTTCGCAGCCGCCGCCCAGCGCATAGCCGGAGACGGCGGCGATGATCGGTTTGCGGACCCGCATGATCGCATCGCTTTCGGGACCGAAGAGATCTTCGGAGAACACGTCGACGAAGCTCTTGCCGCTCATCATCTTGATATCGGCACCGGCTGCGAACGCCTTGTCGGAGCCGGTGAGGATGATGCAGCGCACCTTTTCATTCGCCTGCGCGTCCTTGAGCGCGGTGCACAGCTCGGTCATGAGCTGGGCGTTGAGCGCATTCAGGGCATCGGGGCGATTGAGTTTGATGAGGGCGACGTGGTCTTCTATTTCGACGATGATCGTCTCATAGGCCATGAAATCTGCTTTCGCTTGTTTCTGTCAGAACGGATTCATTACCACTGTCTGCGCGCGGATCAACCTCATCTTTGGCAGGAGGCGCAGTAGAAGCTGGATCGCCCTGATTGCACGATCCGCCGGATGGTGCCGTTGCAGCCCGCGCTGCGGCAGGGTTGGCCCTCGCGGTCGTAAACGTCGAAGCGATGTTGAAAATAACCAAGTTCCCCGTCTGCCTGACGAAAATCGCGCAGGGAGGACCCGCCTGCCTCGATGGCATCCAGGAGAACGTCACGGATGATCGTCACCAGCCCCCCGGCGCGTTGGCGCGACAGATTGCCCGCGCGCCGGTTCGGGGAAATGCGCGCACGGTAAAGCGTTTCGCAGACATAGATATTGCCGAGGCCCGCAACGATTCGCTGGTCGAGCAGCGCCGACTTGACCGGCGCCTTGCGCCTCGCCAGCGCATCGGCGAGGTAGGTTTCGTCAAAGCTGTTGCCCAGTGGCTCGGGCCCGAGTTTCGCCAGCAACGGGTGGGCGTCCGCGGTGGCGGTCTCCATCAGGTCCATCGCCCCGAAGCGGCGCGGATCGTTGAAGGTGACGCGCGCGCCATTATCCATGTCGAAGACGACGTGATCGTGTTTCTGCGCCGCGGGATGGTCGTGGTGAAAGACCCCGAGCGGGTCGCCCGAAACGGTCATGCGCCCCGACATGCCAAGGTGAATGAGCAGGGTTTCACCGGATGCGAGATCGGCGAGGATGTATTTCGAGCGCCGCCGCAGCGCGATGACCCGCTGCCCGGCAAGGCGCGCGGCCATGTTTTCGGGAAAGGGCCAGCGCAGGTCGGGGCGATTGACCGCTGCGTGTGCGATCACGCTGCCTTCCATCGCGGGAAGAAGGCCGCGGCGAACTGTCTCGACCTCGGGGAGTTCGGGCATCAGTACGATCCTGTGACGAATGGGGCGCATTGTATCCGCCCCCATGCGCCCTATAAGAAGGGCGTCAACACATAACGGCAAGGCCCCGGTGGCGGAACATGAACGAGAAAACCACCCATTTCGGATTTCAGAGCGTGCCGGAGGCGGAGAAGGCCGGGCGCGTGCAGGGCGTGTTCGGGTCGGTCGCATCGAAATACGATGTGATGAACGACGCGATGTCGCTGGGCATCCACCGCATCTGGAAGGACGCGATGATGGATTGGCTGGCGCCGCGTCCCGGCCAGCGCCTGCTCGATGTGGCGGGGGGCACCGGCGATATCGCGTTCCGGTTCCTCAAGCGTGCGGGGCATGGTCATGCCACGGTGCTGGACCTGACCGAACCGATGCTGATCGAGGGGCGCAAGCGCGCCGAGGCGGCGGCGATGGCGGACAGCCTTGACTGGCTGGTGGGCGACGCGATGGCCCTGCCCTTTGCGGATAACAGTTTCGATGTCTACACGATCAGTTTCGGCATCCGCAACGTGACGCGCCCGCAAGAGGCCCTGAACGAGGCGTTCCGGGTGCTGCGCCCTGGCGGGCGCCTGATGGTGCTGGAATTCAGCCAGATTCCCAATGACCTGATGCAATGGGCCTATGACCTTTATTCGTTCAACATCATTCCGCGGCTTGGGAAGGCGATCGCGAATGACCGCGAGAGTTATCAATACCTGGTGGAATCGATCCGCCGCTTTCCCGATCAGGAAACCTTCCTGGGCATGATCCGGGAGGCCGGGTTCGGGAATGCGAAATACCGAAATCTGAGCATGGGCATCGCCTGTCTTCATTCCGGCTGGAAGATCTGAATGCGGGGGCCACACAATATCCTGCGCCTGATCCGCACGGGCGCCACGCTGGAGCGCACCGGCGCGATGGCGGTGGTGATGGATGCGTTCGATGCGCCGCGCCTGGTCAGGATGACGATGCGGTTCCTGGCATGGCCGTTCCAGTGGCTGGGCTATCGCGGCGATCCGGCGATGCCGCCCGCGACACGGGCGCTGACGGCGCTGGGACCGGCCTATATCAAGTTCGGGCAGATCCTGTCGACGCGGCCGGATCTTGTGGGCGACGACCTGGCGACGCAGCTGCGCGTGTTGCAGGACAAGCTGCCGCCCTTCCCGGTGGCCGTGGCC
>Ga0209344_10001399_pt1 | contig 31680 bp, 28 predicted proteins | sample Cruoilmetagenom6_FD_187293 | JGI IMG/M metagenome (GOLD analysis project Ga0209344, IMG submission 187293) | Oil polluted marine microbial communities from Coal Oil Point, Santa Barbara, California, USA - Santa Barbara Oil Seep Sample 6 (SPAdes)... | ecosystem: Environmental > Aquatic > Marine...
GAAGATCAGCTCGTTGCAGTCATGGATGGAAAAGTCAATGTAAACCACTGTGCGTTCTCCGATCCAGAAGGTGATCCATTTGGAGATGATCATCGAAAAATCCAAGCGTACAACACTTCTACTGGATCAGATTTTCACGGCACCCATGTGGCCGGGACTGTACTGGGTGATAACTTCGCGAACGATAGCAATCGCGGCGTTGCATACATGTCACGAATGATCTTCGATACAACTCCCTCATTCTCATTCTCAGCGATGACGAGTCGACTCTCAACACACTATAGCCAAGGCGCTGCTATCCATACAAATTCATGGGGTGACGATGGAACCACTGCGTATACAGGGCTCGCTCGATCCATTGACACATTCTCACATGACAACGACGACAACTTAGTTATCTTTGCAGTGACGAACCTCAACAGCTTGAAGACTCCTGAGAATGCGAAGAACTGTCTTGCAGTCGGCGCTACACAGGATACTCCGCTGCAGGGCTCATTCTGTTCAGGAGGTATTGGTCCAACCGCAGATGGGCGAAGGAAACCTGAAATCTTCGCTCCAGGATGTAACACTCAATCTGCACGCTGGGACACCTCTTGCGGCACATGGGGACTCACTGGAACCTCGATGGCTGCTCCAGCAATCGCAGGAACTGCTGCACTCACTCGTCAGTATTACGAAGACGGGTTTTACCCAAGCGGGCTCGCTGAGTCTGCAGATGGATTCACTCCTTCAGGAACATTGCTCAAAGCAACTCTGCTCAACTCAGCTGTTGATATGACAGGCATCTCAGGTTTCCCATCGAATCAAGAAGGATGGGGACGAGTCCTACTCGACAACGCGCTCTACTTCGCAGGAGACTCAAGTAATCTCATTCTTCGTGATGTTCGCAATGCAAGCAACGACGCGATGAGTACAGGAGATGAGTTTGAACTGACCTTCACAGTCAACTCTGTAACTGAACCTATGAAAGCAACCCTCGTTTGGCACGATGCACCTGCAGCTCCGAACGCGGCGTTCACACCTGTGAACAATCTCGATCTCGAAATCGTGATGCCTTCGGGCGATATCCTGATCGGAAATAATATTGTCAATGGGTCATCAAGCTTCGGAGGAAGCCCTGACACGATCAACAATGTTGAGATGGTCATGCTTCCTGCGACAGGCGCAGGTGAATATACCCTGCGCGTCAAAGCGACAGATGTGAATCAAGGCCCACAGGGTTTCGCGATTGTACTTACCGGCGATGTGAGCGAAGTCTCTGGAGGTTGCAACGCTGCAGATCTCGCTGAACCATATGGCAATCTCAACTTCTTCGATATCTCTGCTTTCCTCGCTGCGTTCAACGCTCAAGATTCCGCAGCAGATATCAACAGCGACGGCGTCTTTAACTTCTTCGACATCTCAGAGTACCTCGCGGTATTCAGTGCGGGTTGTCCATAAGTCGCCTTTGAAACAGACTTCCTTCAAGCCTCGGAAATCCGGGGCTTTTTCGTGCCTATTCTTGATGTTGTGGAACATGTAGTTGATACTCCATCTCAGGCAATTCCTATCCATCGTCGATTGCAAATCGCGATGAGCGATATCAAACTTGCGCATTCAGTGTTCGCGATGCCCTTTGCTGTTTTTGGAGGATTCCTCGTCGCGCCGCATCTGGGTGAAGAACCTAATCGAAACATCGATTGGTCAAAATTCTCAATCATGCTTGTGCTCATCGTGGTGTGTATGTTCTTTGCACGCAACTGGGCAATGCTCGTGAATCGAGTTGCCGATTCCAAGATTGACGCGAGTAACCCAAGAACGACGAAACGAGCATTTGCATCTGGAGTGCTTAGCCGCAGAGATGGATATGCGTTTCTTGCGATCAACGCTGTATGTTTTATGATCGTGTGCAGTCTCTTTGGAATGCTGTTTGAAAACTGGTGGCCAACGATCCTAGGGATTCCGGTACTCCTCTGGATTGGTTTCTACTCGTTTACCAAGCGATTTACCTGGCTCTGTCATCTCTTTTTAGGAGGAGCACTCGCGGCGTCACCTCTCGCAGCGGCGATCGCGGTTGGCCCAGATAGCATCCTTCATTCAACAGCAGTCTTTCCAATCGCAGCGATGGTTCTGTGCTGGGTTGCAGGGTTCGACATCATCTACGCTCTCCAAGATCTTGAATACGATCAAGAAGTTGGGTTGTCATCAATCCCATCTCGCTTTGGATGGAAACGAGCAGCGTGGCTCAGCAGACTGCTCCATTTCATCGCGATCGCGAGTCTAATCGTTGCTTGGAACTTGGAACCTCGACTCGGACTGATCTTCATTGTCGCGACAGGGTTCGTTGGATGCATTCTCATCTATGAGCATCTGATTCTCGCCCAACGTGGGAAGGCCGGAATCCCGATGGCGTTCTTTACTCTCAACGGGATCGTCTCGATCGTGCTGGGAATCAGCGGCTGTGTCGATCTGCTAATCTAATCTTCGTGCATGTCATTCTCGCGAGTATCCAATGTTTTTGATTTTCAGATTATTTTGAAATCTCATGGACATCCTCTTACTCTCCTGCGATACTTTTATTGATGGCTCGCAATACCTCAACATCCAAATCATCGCTCTCTAAAGCTCAAGTCAAAGCTCAGTTGATTGATTCCCAGGATCGGTTTATCGCGTCATGGGGACGGATGGGCTCTGTCTGGGGCATCTCAAGGACGATGGCTGAGGTTCACGCACTCTTGTACATCACAGGTACCCCAATGTGCACAGATGAAATCATGGATCGACTGGGTGTCTCAAGAGGCAATGTTTCCATGTCCGTCCGCTCACTGCTCGAATGGGCTGTGATTGAAAAAGTTCGACTCCCCGGCGATCGCAAAGAATACTACCAAGCTGAGCAAGATGTTTGGTCCATGCTTCGTGCAATCGCTCGCGAACGGATCAAACGCGAAGTTGATCCACTACTAAGCGCCCTCGACGATATCGGAGAGCTTTCGCCTCAACTGGGTACTCACGCTCCAGAAGATATCAAAGCTCTCCACAAGCGTCTCGATGAAGTCCGCGACGGATTTGAGCTGATTACAACGCTCGCGCACAAGTTCACTGGACCTCGCGGCGCAGGGTTACAAACTGCGGCGAAGCTGCTCGCAAAGGCGCCTGTCGGAAGAAGCAAGAAGCATTCCCCGCAGTTAAAGAGACAGTCGACTCACAAAGCAAAGCGTGGAGGCCAAGCATGAGTGCGCAGCCTTCCAAATGCAATACATCGTTTCGTCCGATTGAAGTCCGACTGAATCCAGTTGATTCAATCAATCCACACGCAATTGTCATCCGATTTACTGTCTCGAAGCTTGCGCTGAGTTGCACTGTCCCTGATAGCCCGAGTCAGCTTGTCTATCTTGAGCTTCGTCTCAACGAACAGCTTCACGAAGCTTGGACACTCGTTGATCCAACGAGCAAAGAGTCGATCTCCATTCCATTCCCTCAGTCTGAGCAAGTCTCAGTCACCCATGTTGGAACAATGACGAATCTCAATTCTGGATCTTTGAGTTGCTACATAGAATCAGCATCCGATCAGCAACCTCGACTTGTGTACATTCGATCTGCGATCTTCAAGCATCTCAATCTTGCAGGTGGTCGATACCAACCTGTCGGCTGCGATCTCGCTGCTAAATAATCTTGAACTCAAAGCATTACACAATTAAAAAACCTGTCGAGTTCGACAGGTCTTGTATACATTTGTTGATGTGTTACTGAGAAATGCTTAGCTCTTACGAAGCATGACCCAGCCGACAATCGCGAAGATGATGATGATCCCTGCGCCGCCGCCTGCGATCATATAGAGCATGTTGGTATCAACTTTGCCCAAGATCTGCTGCGATCCGCCGGTCATACCGAGCACCATAACTGCGAGAGAAACCATGAGCAGGATGACCATTCCAAGAGCTGCGCCCCCGAACAATCCGGATGCTGCTCCATCGTAAGGTTCAGCTCCAACCATTGGCATCATCGCAGGTGCTGCTGATGCGAACTCTGAGTCGCCACCTGAGGTTCCTTCGAAGAGTGCTCCAGCGACTGAGCCGCCGAATGCGGTATCGCCGATTGCGCTTCCACCTTGCGACGCGCCTGCTTGTGAATCAGCAGCGAGATCATCAAGAAGGTTTCCGCCGAGCGATGTATCGTCTGGTTCAAACGCGAGCTGAGCTAAACCCGAACCCGAAGCGCCTGCGTCCATATTGAATCCTGAGCCTCCGAGTCCGCCGCCGGAAACGAGTGTGTCTGCATTTGCATCGACTTCGTCGCCGTCATCTGGTTCGAAGATCGAAACTCCAGTACCTTCGCCGCTGGACTCAAGTGAGAATGCTGAAGCGCTTCCTGTTGAGCTCAATGAGATTGGTTCAATCCCTGCAGCTGTATCTTCAGCAAGTGTGATATCGTCATCGATATCTGCGTCGCCGGCGAGCAGATCTACTTGCTCAACTTTAAACATTAACTTATCGCGATCACGAAACTCTTGGAGCTGCCCTGATTCGGCGAGCGACTGGACTTCTGATTCATCCATTCCCAGCTTTGCAGCTGCTTCGTCGAGTGAGTAAAACATTTTCGCCATGACATGCTCTCCGCGTGATCAGTCAGATATCCAGTGGATTTGGAAACCCGAATCGTCATCTAGTTGAATATCCCTGTAGCTCATACTGACACAGGGCAATTGATCCCAAGCGATGAAGTCGCCTGAGGAGGTAAGGATAGCACACTCAGCAGCGTCTGGGTACCCCACCATCGCGACCCTGTACGCACCCCAAACAGCCTGGGTTGCTCAAATTGCGCTATTGATGAGGGTTTGACTCCTTATCCGATCGATCGAGTGACTGACACGCCAGCATAAAGCCCTGCGACATGTTCCCTAGGAACAGTCATCGGCGGGTAACTATTGTTGATCGGCTGGATACGGATTAGCTCATTGCCCGCATCGTCGGTTTGGAAGTAAATCCGTTTAAATGTCGAATCATGATCCGGTTCTAAGCGAACGAAGCAGTCCATGCCGTCTGAAATCTCACGCGCCGGCGAGAACACAACGATGTCCCCTTCACAATAGTTGGGTTCCATCGAATCTCCTACAACTCGCGCTGCAAACGCATCAGGGTCATTCAAATCAGGAGTCCGGATGTATTCATCTGCAGTGCGTGCTGGATATCCCATGTCCGAAAAATCCGCAGGATATCCCGCGGTCACCTTGTTAATCACGGGCACCTCCATCGGTAACACAGACATCATCCTTTGCATAGTTTTATCTTTGCTTGATGCTTCTTGGTCAGAAGAACTCAAGCGTTGCTCGGTCGATGCATCTGTGTCATCTCGCCTAGCTTGTTCAACCTGAGCGTGCTCTGTACTCGATTCGGAAACTGGATCAATCTGATCAATAAGATTCCGAAGTTCACCTGATGCGTAGAGCTCATCGAGTGATGCGCCGCTGCGAGCGTTTGCAGACAGGAATCGAGCAAGCGAGCGAGCAGAGTAGTCTCGCTCTCGTAGCCGTTCAATATCTTGTTTGATCGGAGCAGGTGTCTGATCCCATCTCGCACAATCAAACAACTCTCCTGATTGAAAAGAGAGTGCTTGTTCAAGATTCTCGATCAAACTGTCTGCAGGTGGCCCTTTATGTCCGTTCTCAATTGATGAGATATATGACTTCGCGCATCCAACACGATCTGCAAGCTCTGCGAGTGAGAGCTTGAGTCGAAGTCGGCGCTGACGCAGCTTTGTGGCGAAGGTAGTCGCCGAGAGTTCGTTTGAGTTGTGTAGTTGAGTCGCCATTTGAGCATCGTTTATTTTAGGTTTGGGGATAAAGATTGTGGATATTGGATCCTGATCGGTATGGAGTGACCGGGTCTGTGCGCTGATTTGTTGATATACCATACAGTACCCTTGCAAAGCGTTCGCAACTTGGTGTATACTTCAAAAAAGTAGTTCACTATATTGTGAACACATTAATGTGTTATGTCAAGTACATTTCCAACATTTATGAGTCAAGGAGACGAAAATGGGGCGCGAAAAGACCAACAGCGATTGGCTCGACCAGGTTGACGAGCGAGTAGATCTACGAAAGAGAAGAGAATCATCGCTCGGTGATCGATTAGTCCGTCGCGCTCATTGGCTCGAACCCTCGGATCGAGAGCTTATTCTCGCAATGTTTCGAGATGGAAAAAGCGCTGTCGCGATTGCTCAACTCATGAATGAATCACCTCGCAATGTCCGCCGAAGGGTCCGCAGGCTGATTGAACGACTCAATGACCCACGCGTTGCGTATGTCGTTGCTCATCATGAAAGTTGGAGCAAATCCAGAAAAGCAATTGCGCGATCGTTATTCATTCAAGGAAGATCCATGAGAGAGACAACAGAAGAGCTCGGTTTGAGCTTCTATTCTGTTCGCAAACATCGAGAAGCAGTCGAAGCAATGTGCGTTGCATCCAACAGCACACCCCATCCTCGCGCTTGGCGCTCAACACACTAACAATCCGAGGCTGCGCTGAGATGGGATGGAAACAACGAACAACAAATAGAAATCCAGTTCGGGTTGATACCCCTGCTGCGATTACACCTGCGCTGCTCGGCGCCACTGCTGCGTTTGGATTGATTCCGAACCTATCTCATGAATCTCAACCAAAGCAGATTCAGCCGAGTGATGAAACACTGCACAGAATTTTAAAGCAACACACTGTGCTTCTCCGCGGCGCATCAGGGAGTGGAAAAAGCTCAACGATACGAGGAATTTATTCGCGTTTAAAAAAAATGAATCGCACAGTTCACACAGTAGGATCGACATCAACTCGACACGATGAATATTCTTCGATCTTCGATCTACTCAGAGATGATCCACAATCTCGCGCCTCAGCCCTCTCCTATGCGGGACTAGCAGAACCAAAGCTGTGGGCGCTCCCTTTCCATTGTCTCTCAGAAGGACAGCAAGCTCGTTTTGAGATGGCGCTCGTAATCCAACGCGCAAAGCAAGGCGATGTCATAATCGCAGATGAGTTTGGAACGCCTTTGGATCGAGTCAGTGCATATTCCTTTGCGAGAACTGTTCAACGATGGGCAATACAGCAACGCGTAACGCTGATCTGTGCAACTGCACATGAGGATATGGAAGCGATGCTCTCACCGGATCTTGTACTTGATCTCGATTCACAAACCCATCGATTGTCTTGTCCGAGAATCGATCAAAAAATCAGTATTGAAGCTGGTACATACGCCGACTACCGAAGTCTTGCTCATTTGCATTACCTAGGAGCGGATCCTGCAACAAGCACTTTGATTCTTCGAGCAACGCGTCAGATCAATCAATCTACTTCTGTTCTTGCAGGTGTACTCGTCGTGTCCATACCCACTCTGAATGGATCATGGAGAAAACGAGCTTGGCCGAACTATTTCAACTCAGGTAGCAAATCTGATGACGCAAAAACCATTAACGCTCAGTTGCGATATCTCTCTCGCGTCATCATTGATCCTCGATCTCGCGGATTAGGAATCGCGACTCAACTTGTCCAAGAGTACATCAAAAATCCGCAAACCCCATGCACAGAGGCGCTCGCCGCGATGGGATCCGTATGTCCGTTTCTCGAACGCGCAGGAATGCGTCCATACAAAGTGTTGCCTACGACTGATGACTTGAGATTGCTTGATGCGATTGAACATCACAACATGAGTATTACTGATCTGATAAAACACCCAATCGATCATCGCTCGCATATTGGATCCGAGCTAATTCGATGGGGCAAAAGAAGAAGAATACAGCTTGACGACTTTGATTGCACTGCAGCTGTAGAAAGAATTGCCCCGATCGCCGCCTGTAGGCTGATCGCACAACCCCGCGCTTACGCCCACACGAATACGCACCATGTGGAGAAGACGGGTGACCAATGAATCAAAATCAATAGACAACATCACACGAAACAAAATACCGAAAGAGCCTGTTGCGAGCGGGACGGATTCTCTCCCGAGCGCGATTACATTCTTTGTGAGCAACGCGCAACGAAAAATCATTCTCTCCAAACTCCGATCCTTCGCAAATGATCGATCGATTGCATTAAGCATCGCACTCGGATTAGCTGAAGCGGACACTTCGTCGCAATCTCACTCGATTTTGAAAGGAAAATCAAACCAATGATTGAAGAGTTTGGAGATGATTTGAACAATGACACTGGATATCAGGAATGCCCCACGAATGATGAAGAGCTCTATGAATGGATTCTCGATCATCTCTCAATTAGGATAGTACAAGAGCCTTTGATTGAAGGCCATTCTGCACCGTTTTCTTATCTCAGCCATGCGTTCTTCGAACATCAAACCCCGCGAGATTGCATCGTTTGGGCAAACCGAGGCGGGGGAAAAACTTTCTACGCCGCCGTCGCAACGATGCTTGATCTGATCTTCAAACCCGGAATCGAAATCCGTATCCTGGGTGGATCGCTTGAGCAATCAAAGCGAATGCACTCGCATCTTCGAGATCTCTTCGCGATCGAACCTTTCGATCAACTCATTGAAGGCAAAATGACTGATCGAAGAATCAGACTCCGCAATGGATCTGCTGTAGAGCTGCTTGCTCAATCACAAACATCCGTCCGGGGGACACGCGTACAGAAGTTACGATGCGACGAAGTCGAACTCTTTGATCGTGATGTTTGGGAAGCCGCTCAACTTGTCACGCGTGAAAAACGATGCGGCGATCATCGCGTTCGCGGAGCAATCGAGTGTCTGTCAACTCTCCATGTTCCATACGGATTAATGCATGACCTCGTAACCGAGAGTGTTGAAGATGGGCAACAATCTCGCATGCTTTATCGCTGGGGAGTCGTTGATGTGCTCGACGAGTGTGACGACGAAATTCATCAGTGTATTTCTGACGATGGACCTTGTCCCCTTGCTCCAGAATGCGCGGGCAAAGCAAAAGGACGCGATCGAAGAGGTGAAGCTCCAGGGCACATCACAATCGACGATGCGATCTCACTTAAGAAACGAGTCGGACACAACACATGGAATGCAGAAATGCTTTGCAATCGGCCGCAACGATCAGATTGTGTCATCCCTGAGTTTGAACCTTCGATCCATGTTGTCGATCAACTCCCAATCGATTCTGTAAACTGGCAATGGATCGGAGGAATGGACTTTGGGATCCGCTCTCCAACAGTCGTGCTCTTTGCGTGTATTGATCCAAACGGATGTATCTGGGTTCGTCAAGAATATCTGAAGACTGACGCACCACTCACGGTGCATATTGAAGAGATTCAAAGCTTTGAACCCAAACTCAAATGGCTCGGGGTTGATCCCGCCGGCCGACAACGAGGATTTCAAACTGGAATTTCTGATGTTGCTGCGATGCGAAGAAGTGGACTCGTAGTCCATGATCGTAAACTCGGACTCCACGATGGGCTCGGACTGCTCAGATCACGCTTCAAACCTGCAGAGGGTGGCGCCAAGCTGTACATCCATCGAGCATGCGAAAAGCTGATTGAGTCGCTCGAAAAATACCATTATCCAAAGGATCAGCCGTTGGCACCGACTCCTGAAAAAGATGGCTGGGATCACTGTGTTGACGCGCTTCGGTACATGATCCAAAATTATGACAAGGGATACAAAACCGAACGAGGAACCTATCTACCTCACGGCTAAAACTAACAAAATTCTGATCAACAGCGCGCTAGACAGGCATCGGAGCAAGCATCGGAAGTACATATCCAATGACTATCGTAAATGCGATCGCGAGGAGAAGCATCAATCCCAGAATCTGGACTGTGAAGCTCAGGACCGATTGTGGATACTTCTTCATGTCCGGACATCGCACAGCTTTGTATCCAACAGCGAGGAAGAAGGCCATTGGAACAATCAGAAGATACCAATAGTCGTGGACGCTCATCGCATCAATGAAAGGGGTATATGCGAGTGTCATTCTGCACCCCCAGTCGAAGGTTTATTCGTCTGTTTCGATGTCGTCGCGTCTGGTCCAGGCATCAGCGCATCAAGGAACACGATAAGATTGAGCATTCCTGCTAAGACGACAGAGAGCATTGCAATTTCATTGATTCGGCCGAGCCCTGGAATGTTTGGCGGACCCATCCCTGCTGCAATTTCTACATCTGTGAGTGGCACCCAAATCGGACGAGTTCCATCGTGATCGCGTTTCTCTTCTGGGAATCCGGTTCGTAGCTTGCCTGTCCCAATGTCGTACGCTTTGAATTGCTTTTGATGGATCTGATCTGCAATGATGGTCGGCGGGCCGACGAGTGCTTGTGCGTAGAACCAGATGCGATCGTCTTTGGAATCGATTGTGTCGATCCCCCCAATGAGGAGTCCGAAGAAAAAGAGTCCAAGCACTCCAGCGGATGCAAAGATCGCTCGTTTGGGCCGTCGGAGTACGAGGTGTCCCGCACCGGGAAAAAGCACGGCTACGAGGCCGGCAAGAGGGTTGAAATCAATGTGTTGTGGGTTAGACATTGTGTTGAGTGTATGACATTGAATCCCGCAAGACATAAACAGAGACAAAACCGTGCTGATCAGTAGCTCAAAGGGATTGACACGGCCATTTTTTTGGGTACCGTACGCGCAAAGGGTGATTACATCTCTGAGTGATCATCTGTACTGCAGGAAGAGACTATTTACCGATAGGCGATTGACGCCCAACTTTGCCGGAGGATTAACAGCAATGGCTCCACATTCGTATTCAGAATTCAATTTTCGCTCTGGAACTTCATTCAATTCGGGGCTCGAAGACTCAGGTTCGACCGCATTGCTCACGCCCGATAGTGACACACTCAAGCGTGACCCTTGGTCCGTATATCCTGCAGAAACCGAGTCTTGGGGCGTCGTCGGCGCCAAGGGCGACGATCTTGATGATGACGAAGCATATTTCCTCGAAGATGAGGATGATGACGACAATGATGATGATGATCTCGATGACGATTACGATGACGACGATGACGATGACGACGAAGAAGAAGCGGATACGGATGTCGATTCAGACGATGAAGACCTCTGAGTTCGGCGGTTTTTTAGGCCTCCGAACATCGGATGGAGGCTTTAGCCATGTCGTACAACGGACCTGATCGTCGAAGTAAAAGCACAGAACGCCGGAGCAAAGGGCAGGGTAAACCACCCCCTGGTACTGTGATTGACCGTCGTCTTGGGCTCGATCCTCGCAATGTCGAAGATTTGAGAACTACAAAGAACGCGAAGACCCTTTCAGCAGAAGCTGAGCAAGCTTCGGAAGGCTCAACCGACTCAACGCCAACTCAGGATGGGTTTACAGGCCTCGAGCGCAAGCGTGGACGTGGACGTCGTCTGAGCGATTTTACAAAATCAGCAGAAGAAGGCGAAATGACGACTGAACAGTTCCTGTTCTTGATGGCGATCGATGCTTTCAAGAAAGGGAACGATCGGATGTTCCCAACTTGGACAGATGTACTCGAAGTAATCCGTCTGCTTGGATATCGCAAGACGATGCCTACTGAGCTTAACTTACCTTCTGCTGAAGACTGGCTCGAACGATCTGACTCGCCGGCGAATGTTCGTCCAGATCGTTGGGCAGAGCGCTTTACCGAAAAATCTACAAGTACTCAAAAGAAACAAGCTGGTCCAAAGAGCGATGAAGAGCTTACTGACGAAGCGCTTGAAGCTTTCGAAGCTGCATTCGGAAGCGAAGACGAAGTGCTCGAAGCTGACGAGTTTATGGGTGAGGATTTCGATTCTGACTTCGACTCGGACGGCGTGAACGAAGCCGCGTGATTGAATGAACAATCTTGTGAGGGAATCAGCACGAGCGGAGACGCTCGTGTTTTTTAATTCGAAAGCAGCCTCTCAAAGTCGAGAGACTATTTCTTGTTTCAGTTTTTTGGATCTGAAGTGCTGAGAGTTACTTGCTGTAGTACTCGATATTGATCTGAACAAACTTGTTCCATTCGTCTGGAAGATCTTCGTCTTGGAAGATTGCTTGCACAGGGCATTCGTCGACACATAAGCCGCAGTCGATGCAGGTGTCTGGATCAATGAAGAGCTGATCGCTGGTTTCGAAGTCAGGCTCATCCTTCGTAGGATGGATGCAATCTACAGGGCAAGCATCGACGCAAGAAGTGTCTTTGGTCTTGATGCATGGCTCAGCGATGATGTGTGGCATAGTCGTGTCCTTATCTGATGAATCTCGCCGAACATTGGGCGAGAGTTGTAGCATTCCTTCTATTTTAGTCGGCTGCAAGCCATTAGGCAGTTGAGACTATTTCTCATTGCAATTCAGTCTCTTCTGCTCATTGAGGACCAGATCTTCGTCTTTTCAGCGTACGATCGAGCATGACCCAAGCGAAAAACGAATCTCAGAACAATCCAAAGATAGACACATCGTCTGATATCCATCTCATCTCATCTGAGCAACGATTGAAGCATCAGCAATGGCTCCTGGAAGTCTCACAGCTCCCTACAGCGGCGGGAAAAGAGACCCGGGTGATCAACTGGATCAATCAATGGCTCAATCAGCGGTCATACTTGAGCAAGCATGAGGATCCGCATGGGAATTTTGAGATCCGGATCAAGGACGCTCCGATATCTGATCACCCGATTTACTTCACTGCGCATCTGGATCATCCTGCATTCGTTGTCGAGGAGATTGAGTCTCAGACTGATCTCAATATATCGTTTCGCGGCGGAGTTATGGCCGACTACTTCCCAAATGCGAAAGTCAGAGTCCATAACTCAGATGACGCATTTGTGTTTGGAACTATTCTCGAAGAACTCAAGACAACAAATAGCGAAGGAGTAGAAGAATCGATCAAGCCGTTCAAAAGGTATAGATGCATACTCGATTCTCCTGCTCATGTTTCAACAGGAACGATCGCGACTTGGGACTTGCCAGATGCACGAATTGTTGACGATGAGTTCGGAGGAGTGATCCATACGAACGCGTGCGACGATCTAGCAGCTGTCGCCGCGGCCATCTCTGCGATTGATGAGCTTGCGCAGCTTCGACAATCAACTCAAGAATCTGCAAAGTCCATCGGAGATATCCGTGTGCTCTTTACACGAGCGGAAGAAGTTGGTTTCATCGGCGCTATCGGCGCAAGCAGAGACGGATTCATGCCCAAAGGATCACGGATCATTGCGTTGGAAAACTCACGTGCATTCACAGATTCACCAATCCATGGCGGACCGATTGTTCGTGTTGGAGATCGGATTAGCATCTTCTCACCTGAGCTTACTGGCGCAGTCGCAAAGGTCGCAGAGAGAATCGCTGGAGGGCCTGCGGCTCCTACTGCTTCGCAGAAAATGAGCGAGATGCCCAAATGGAAATGGCAACGCAAACTCATGGCCGGCGGCGCGTGTGAAGCAAGCGTGTATTGTGCTTATGGGTATTGCTCGACATGTGTTTGTCTCCCGCTAGGAAACTACCACAACATGGCTGGGCTCGCCGAAGCACAAGCTGGGACACACGAGAAAGACTTTGGTGGGCCTCCACGCGTTGGCTGCGAATATGTCGGACTCGATGATTACGCAGGGATGATCGATCTGCTGATTGGATGTGGAATTGATCTCCCGAGTTCCCCTGGGTTTGTTGAGCGCATCGAGAAGCTTTGGGATTCGACACAGTTTGTGCTAGAGTGAGTCAACTATGAATATTGCGAGCAAATATCGTGTAGACCCTGGATCAAAGGTCGATCTTTCAAAGTGGAAGACTGACGATGCGGATGGCGTTGATCGTGATCAGATCGAAGCTCAAACGGAAGCAAACACACTAGCGATCGCAGAGCTGCAACACAAACTCTACGCACAACATCAACGATCCGTTCTAATCGTCCTGCAAGCAATGGACGCAGCGGGGAAAGACTCAACTATCCGTCGAGTGTTTGGCCGAGTGAATCCGCAAGGAGTCCAAGTCACGTCGTTCAAGCGCCCGACTGAAGATGAACGAGCACACGACTTCCTCTGGCGCATACATCAGCACACTCCGCGTAGAGGACACATCGCGATCTTTAATCGATCTCATTACGAGGATGTTCTTGTTGCTCGCGTAGACGATCTGGTCTCGAAGGATCGATGGTCAAAGCGATACGAAATCATCAACGGATTCGAGCAAGGTCTCGTTAACGGCGATACCGAAATCGTCAAGATTTACCTGCATTTGTCGAAGGATCGTCAAAAACAAAAGCTTACTCAGCGACTTACTGACGCTACCAAGAACTGGAAGTTCGAAGCAGGCGACATCTCAACAAGAACGAAATGGGATGAATACATGTCTGCGTACGAAGATGCGATGAGTACTTGTAACACAAGTCACGCGCCTTGGTATATTGTGCCGACGGATCGGAAATGGTATCGAGTGTTTGTTGTGTCTGAAATTGTTCGTGCGACGCTTGAAGCGATAGATCCTCAGTTTCCTGAGCCCAAACTTGATCCTTCGAGCGCGATGAAGTTACTCGAGCAGCTTGCTTAGAGTTGCGACTCTGAATCGTCGGAATTGACTGTTTTCGGTTTTTGACGTTTTCCGTTGAGCAAGGTTCCAATTGGAGTATATCGAACTCCGAAGTGGTAAGTAATCAATAGTATCAGTCCTGAGACAACCATCGCGATCAACATCTTCACTTCTGCGAGCACATCGAGTTTGAGAAGCAAGATTGAGCAGAGTACAACAAGTGGAAGATGCACAAGGTATACCCAGTATGCGCTGTCTGAACCGTAGCGAACGACCTTGCTGAGCTTTGGACCTGGAGTGCTTAAGACTCGTGTGAACAAACCGATGAGTCCGAGCCCATATCCTGTTGTCATCAATACTCGTGAAGCGTTTGCGAATGCATTTAATAGTTCCCCTGGTTGTTCTCCAATCGCGTAGTTTACTTCTCCAAGCTTTCCGAGTGAGACGACATAGATCGGAGTTGCGATAAGAAGCCCAATCGAAAGTGGAATCCACCAATGACGAGCGAGCTGATCGATTGATTCACGGCGAGGATAGAGCACCCAGCCTGCGAAGAACGGGATCGCGTAGTAGACTAAGGTTGCCCAATCTGGTTTGAGTGACGACATCGGTTCTGGACCGATCGGTGAATGCAAGTTGATCACTGCATACAGTGGAATCGCAAATACGATCGCGCCGAACCACGAACGGAAACCCCAACTCACCACAGATCCCAGCTTTGAGGAAATATTGAGTTTGAGCTTCGATCCGACGAACTCTAAAATGAGCCCGGCTGCGATGAGCCAGCACAATACATAAAGGAACCAAAAGTGCCAGAGTCGGCCGAACTCTGATTGTCCGCCTGGAACTTCGATACCCCAAGAGGATTTGATCATGTTCAGTACAGTGTCGTTGAGTGGGAATCCCCACTGTGTTGAGTAGCCGTACCCCCATATCGCTGCACAGATCGGTTGTAAAAGTATCATCGCGAGCACGAATGGAATCACGATTCGTTTAAATCGATGAATGACTGTGCTTTTGATTCCTTTTCGCAAAACCATCATCGCGGTGAAGAACCCAGAGAGCAAGAAGAAGACTTCCATTCGCCAAGAATGGATGATCGTCATTGAAATCGCAATACCCATACTCTTGTCAGGATCACTCGCGGCCCAAAAAAACGGCGGGACCCCATCAACATATGGGATCGCAGCATGGAGCCAGACTCCGAGCATCATTGCGATCGCGCGAAGTGCGTCAAGAGCGTGAAGCCGTTGATGCACAGCAGGGACAGGAGAAATCGATTGATTCATGCTGAGTTACTCGTTATCTTCTTGCAATGTCTTCGTGTTTTTATCCTCGTTATCAAATGAAAACACGGACTCTAGTGGTACTCCGAACACCTTTGCGATTTTAAATGCCAGTTCGAGCGACGGAGAGTATTTTGCTTTCTCAATCGCGACGATAGTCTGTCGACTTACGCCGATACGAGTCGCGAGCTCTTGCTGCGTCATCTCGCTTGCATGGAACCGAAGGGTCCGAATCTGGTTAGTTACTTTCGTTGCTTTCATTCGCAGCTTCTCATCAATTCACTCGATATCCACGAGCAGTAATCGTGTATCGAACGAGTTCTGAGAGGATCAATGAACCGAAGATCCCGTAGAGAGGCCAAAGATCGACGCTCGATCCGCCTCCTTGTGCTGCAGTTTCAATCATCGCTCGAACAAGCATGATTAACAAGACTGTGACGACACACGATGTCAGGACTGTTCCTGATATGTGTGATGCTCGTCTCGCGAGGTCTTGATCTCGCTCATCGTCCGGTTCTTTGTTTGTTCCCAATGCGAGAATGATGTGTACAACGATCATGATCACGATTTGCAATATCACACCACCTGTTAAGATCGCGGCGAGCTCGAAGGCGTTCTTGTTGCCCATTGAGCTAATCAGAAGCACTGATGGATATATAAGTGCGGTCGTGATCAATGCAGTTAGATTTGATTTGGCGCGAAACTCAGCGCCAGTTCCTGAATCGTTCATATTTGTCCCTTTCGGTCAAATTGTATGACATATCATTCCTCGTATCAAATATTATATACACAATATCTAAAAAATTGGACATTAGCCCTTTGGTGCATCGGGATGAGCGTATGAAAAACCCCGAGGGGTGCCGGGGTGGGGTGGGGTGGGGTGGGTTAATCGTTATCGATGGTATCTTGATCAGTCCCGTGATTTGGGATTTCATCCATAACGATGGCTCGCCGGTATGTTTCTAGTTGTTCTTTGAAGAAATCGAATGCCTTGGCGCTCATTTTAGGAATAGAAACCATCTGGATTGACCCGTCATCCATAAGGATTGGCAGCGGTAGCTCATCAGAAAGTTGCGAGACAGCAACGTTCATAGCTGTACGGCTTATTTCTTGGGTTGAAGTGAGCATATGTGAGTTCTGCTTTCGTGGTGTTTGCGAGGGTTGATTTGTCTCAATTATACCCTGGTTTCCCAACGATGCAAACCCCTCTGTACCGCGATAGGTTCGGATAATCACCGGCGCAGCCTTAGTGTTGAATCCGCGACGAATCAGATAGGCACGAATATTCGCGTCAGATCCACCATCACCGAACTGCTCCCACAAATCAGTGAAGACTTGCGGCTTCAAAGCAGATGTCGCAATGGACTCAGCGGGATCTGTGCCACTCTCGGGCTCTAAAATGTCTAAAGCGAGACCCGATACTTTGACCGTTCGATCAAGCCCTCGCCCCTGCTCCTCAAGCAGCCCGTATTGTTTGAGCGTGGCTATAGCCTGCGGGCCCGAGCTACTATCTGAGCTATATCCCCATGCCTGTGCGGCAACCTCAACGGTCGCCTCCGCCGTCGCCTCTGTAGCGTAGAGCGAACGGATTTTCTCGATTGCTTCCTTCAGATCGAATGCCGGGTATGCCGGACTACGTACACGCTTAGCCATAGTAAGTCTCCTTAGTCTAACTATACACGCCACAACCGTTAGTACAAGTGTTAGATTTAAATGTTTGCTTAAGTAATTTAAATTGTTAGCGGTGTTAGCGCTTGACATATGCGATTGGTCATGCGATTGGTCATGCGATTGGTCATGCGATTGGTCATGCGATAGTAGTATATCGTCCGAGAACTCGGGCAGAAATGGAGATCGATAATGGCCAGAAGGGTCTTCGTTCTCAGCGATACAAATCCACGAACGCTGGGAACCATGAGCATGAAAATACCCTCGCTGGAACGAGGGCAAGTGGATCGGTGATCGGTACGAATCCGACAGCCTGAAAAGTGCTTGGGTACCCTTGAAAAGGGGCATCCTGGCTTTAAGAACTCCCCGCCGGTGTTGTAGCACCAAACGGGGACGACACCGAGGCGGGTGAGCGCCAAGGCACCGTGCATCAGCATTGTACGCCACCCCGCCGCATAATGGAAGGGGTGGTCCTGTGACCACATCCAAAAAACGTCCAAATACACTCATGGCGGCAATCCGATACTTCGATCGTGATGCCGCTTATCTATATATAGAGTCAATCAAATGGCCTGACGGCCCTTGTTGCCCAAAGTGTGGCTCTATCAATGTCGGTAAAATCAAGAGCCGAAATCGACACCAATGCCGAGAAAAGGGATGCCGTCGCCAGTTCAGTCTGACAACAGGCACCATCTTTGAAGGCACGCATCTTGGGCTGGATCAGTGGATGGCGGCGGCTTGGATGATTGCCAACTGTCGCAACGGAGTCTCTTCGTGCGAAATTGCCCGAACGATCGGGTGCAAGCAGCAATCAGCGTGGCACTTACTCCACCGTGTTCGCCACCTGATGAAACAAGACGACGACCGGATGATGAGCGGCACTGTTGAAGCTGACACAACACTTGTTGGTGGGATCTTCAAGAACATGCCCCGTAAGCGCCGGGCGAAGATCACATCACGACACCCGCACGCGGGCAAGGCAATCGTCCACGCTGTCAGGGAACGACGGACTGGAATGATCCGTGCCGAAGTCATACCCACCGATACACAATTCACTACGCAAGAGGTCATATCCCGTAATGTACAGCCGGGTTCGCGTCTACATACAGATTCGGCAACCACTTATAAGTGGGCACGGAAAGCAGGTTACGATCACGAGACTGTGAATCACAATATCCACGAGTATGTCCGTGGGGATGTGACGAGCAACGGCTGTGAGAACTTCTTTTCATGCCTGAGGAGAACAGCAAAGGGCACCTATATCCGGCCATCAAAGGGGCATCTTCAAGCCTATGTGGACGAAGCCGCCTTTCGATTCAATGTCCGGAATGAAACGGAGTGGGATCGTTTTCACTCATTGATGAAGCGTGTTGTGCGAAATCGACTAAGTTACAACGAGTTAACTGATGGGGCCACTCGTTGAGTGTGCCCATGATGCACCAAAGGGCTAATGTCCAAAAAATTAGACAAAACCCGCCATCATTGGCGGGAAACAAGATTCAATCGTCAGGATGTAAAAAACTTAAACTTACGGCTCACAGAAGCAAGAAGAAGTCACGACTGTGTCCGCTCGCGAGAAGGCTTCTGCAATTTGAGAGTCGAGCTCCATTGCTTCTGCGGATCTGCCTTGTCCTATTAAGGACTCTCGCAATCCGGTGAGCGCCCATCCATTGTTTCTGTTCTTGTTGAGATCTTCTCGATAGAGCACTTCTGCTTCTTGGAACTTGCTATCCGCAATAAGCAACGCGCCCAGTGCGTGACGCACAGGGAGCATCCATGCTGGTGGCTCGTCATAGACAAGTGAGTCCTCGTGCTCGATACCTTTTCGCAAGATCGCAAAAGCTTCTGCTCGTTTCCCTTCGCGGAACAAGAGCTCTCCCATAATCATCGCTCGCGCGATCGGAAGCACTTGATGGACAGAGTTGTTAAATACCATCCACTCTTCAGGAACAAGTGAAACAGCTTCTTCGAAAGCGGCCATCTCGTTTCGAGCTTGTGCAGTTCTTCCGAGTGCTGAGCAAGCGATTGATCGAGCATAGAATCGAGTCGCGCGAGACATCAATCTCCAATCCGCGTAATCAGGCTCTTCCAGGATCTCTTCCCATTTTCCGAATCGGATCATGACATGTAAATTGGATGGCATAATCCCTTCGATCAGTCCTGCGAGTTCTTTGAGGTTCGCTTCGGGAATTTCTGATTCGAGATCACGCGATGCTTGGATCGCGGTTGCGTAGTCGCCGCTCATCATCGAAGCGAACGCGAGGAAGTGGATGTTGTGAGCGTAATAAAGTGAGTAATATCCAGGTGCAGGGGCTTTTGAAAAGTATCCACGATCAGCATCGATCGCATCGAGATTGCTTTGCGCCGCTTCTGAGTAGCGTCCGACTCGGATAAAAATATGCGAAGGCATATGCACGAGATGCCCTGACCCTGGAACGAGTTGGGTCAATGCTTCAGCAGCTGGGACTGCACGATCTGGATTGTGAGATGCTTCAACAGCATGAATATAGAAGTGCTTTGCGCCTGGATGCCGTGGGTAAGTTTCCATCACGCCTTCGAGTACTGAAACGACTTCTTCGATTCGACCCTTGGGCGATCCGTCTGTTTCCCAGTAATCCCAAGGCTGAAGATTCATCAACGACTCAGCATAAAGCGAAGCAACATCTGGATCATTTGAAAACTGGGAATACACCTCTCCCATCGCATCAGCGTATGCTCGATCTAGATGGGACCGATCTTCTGGAGCAGGATATTCATATCGAGTGGAGACTGCGGCGATCATCGCTCGCTCTACTCCCGATTCTGTGTCGAGTCGAGCAAGCGCATTGTCTGCTGCGACTCTTGCTCGCTGCGAACGCTCGTCGTTCATCGCAGGATCATTGATGTTGATTCCTTGACAATATGCAATCCCCCACCATGGCATCGCGGCGGTATCGTCCATCGCGGCGGCTTGTTCGAATGATCGGATCGCTTCATCATGGTTGAAGCCATACATTTGCTGCATACCTTGATTGAACCACTTCTGTGCGCTTCGTGAATCAGTCGTGATGTCGCGTGAATAATTTCCAAACCCATCGTAAAGACGAGCTCCGTTGCTTGGAGTTGTTGTTTGACACGCTCCTAGCTGCAGTAAAAATACTGCTGCGATTGCAACCCCAGTTTTAAACGATAACTTCGATTTCATGTTCATATCCATCCCCTTTTTTGTATATACCAGTGTACTTTATTTTGGAACTCGATGATTTGTCTCTCTATATGCGAAAACGAATCCCCTACATGACACGAAATCGATGGAATTCAGAAATCTCTTCAATCAACAAACTCCGATACTCTACTGGACTGTGAGCGATTGGTACACTTTGTACATGAAAAGATTTTCTCTATTTGCGTTCTTGCTCGTGGTGATTTTTTGCACTGGATGCTCGACTCCCAAAAATCGAGTAATCGTCTTGGGAATGGTGCATTCTGATCATCGAACAAGCGATGTTTATTCACTCGATATCCTGAGAAGCGTGATCGAAGAGATCAACCCTGACTATGTACTCACTGAGATTCCACCGGATCGGTTTGAATCCGCGCGTGTTGGTTTTCAGGCTGACGGCGAAGTCACTGAGCCGCGTGTGATGCGATTTCCTGAATATGCAGACGTGCTCTTTCCGCTCACACACTCTATGAAATTTGAAATCATTCCATGTGCAGGATGGACCCGAGCGATGGCCGAAGATCGGGCGGCGAAACTGAATCGATGGAAAACTATGCGGCCGATTGAAACTCAAGAAGTTGACGCGGCGCAAGATCGGGTTGAGAAAATTATGGCGAGCGAAGGAGATCCAAACAACCCACTGTACATTCATACTGAGCACTACGATCAACTCGTCAAAGAAGCGCTTGAACCTTACAACAGGCTCTTTAATGATGATCTAGGACCTGGAGGATGGGACAACATCAACGCGGCTCATTACGTTTTGATTCACAATGCGCTGGAGCAACTTTCAGGAGAGGATATAACAATCCTGATCACATTTGGAGCATGGCACAAGTACTGGATCCTTGAACAACTCCGACTCCGAAACGACATTAACATTGTTGATCCCAGACCATATTTCGAGTGATTGCTCGTAATCATCGACAATGAAAAACCCCGCAATGCTGCGGGGTTTTAAAGTTCGATTCGTGTTCATCTGATTAGCTGTCTTCAGCTTTCGAGATCATCCATTCCTCAAGATCAACCGGTGCCTGTCGGCCGAAGATTGAAACAAGAACACGGACAACGCCTTTTTCTGGGAAAAGCTCGTCGACGGTTCCTTCGTAGTTTTCGAAAGCGCCTTCGTGAATCATGACTGCCTCGCCCTTTTCGAACGAGAGCTTGATTGTTGGCTCGTCTTCTGGCTTGCGCGAGTCGAGGAGCATCTTCTCCGCTTCGTGCATTGCCATTGGGGTTGGACGTCCAGCGGTACCGATGAAGTCGCCTACACCGGTAGTTTCTTTGATGAGAAAGAAGATATCCTGTGGAATTCTTCCATCTTCTTCGAGACGCATTTCAACGAAGACATACCCTGCGTAGAGCTTCTCTTCTTTGATCTTTGCTTTGCCGCCCTTGATGGTTTTGATCTTTTCAGTCGGAACCAAGATTCGGCCCACAAGATGGGTCATGCCTTCGATTTGAATCTTGCGCAACAAAGTGTTCTGAACAGAGTTCTCTTTGTTGGATGCGACACGGAGCACAAACCATTGCATGCCGTCTTGGACCAAAGGTTCGTCGTGACCGATCATACCTTCGATGGTTGACTTGGGTTGCTCTTGGCTTTGCGCGATTGATTCTTGTTCAGCAGCTTGTGCGTTTGGCTCGCTTGCTGCGACATCGCTGTCCGCTGATTGTGTTTGTTCTGTGTACTCGTCCATTGATGCGCTCCTATCGAGAGTGCCTTGGTCTGATTAACTGTGTGTAGCAGTAGCTGACATTATGCTGATTGGATCAGCTCTCGAGAACGCCGATCATTCGGAAGAAGTTCGAGAACCCGAGATCAATGACAAACAAGAAACCCGCGATCAAGAAGGTTGCAACAATCACAACGATTGTCGATCCTTTCACTTCGCGATAAGTCGTCCAGTTGACTTTTTTCATCTCGCCATCGGTTGCGATAAGGAACTCGACAGTGCTCTTTTTCGAACCAATAAAGAGATAGAGCAACAACGCACCGAGAAGCATGATTCCTCCAGCGACTCCGGATTGGAGATACTGGATCGGGAATACAGTCGTCGGGGTTGAGCCGCGAACTGTCGCAGTCAGAGTGGGATTATCAGCAGGTTCAGATCGAACGCTCACTGCATCGTTTGCTTTATCACGAATATCATCATTCGAGAAGTTGCTGATGACCAATGTCCCTGTTGATCCTCGTCCAGGGTTGTATTCATCAACGGTCGCAGCACCGATGACGATTTCGCCTTCAACAGCTGTCGGATCATCATTGAATGCAAGAAGTTCAACGGTGTCACCGACTGCGACACTGCCTTCTACACTGTTGATGGTAATAGTCCAAGCACGAGCAGGGAGTCGGATAGTTCCCGCTTGTCCCCAACCCCATGCAGCACCTGAGATGATAAGAATACCGATAAACGCAGCCGTCATGACGCGAATCCAGTATCCTTGCCCTTGTTTATAAATCCCGAATGACATGGTTATCAAAAACCTCTCAGTTGGGGGTGGGATCTCGATTTTGTTCGAACCTGTTAACTCTTACAGAGCAGAAATGCAATCGCAAGATATTCAACAGGTTTAACACGATGATCCGCACGCGTGCGATTCGCTTAATGAATTAAATTGAAAACATCAAGCGAGGAATAAACACGGCAGGAAGGATTCGAACCTACGACCGGTGGATTTGGAATCCACTGCTCTACCGGACTGAGCTACTGCCGTTCGTGAGCGAAAAATCACTCTGAACAGGGAAAAGTGTTGAGAATCTTTTTTGAAACCCAACACAAATCCAGTCTTCGTGTTTACTTGCGTTTGATCTTGTGAAGTGTGTGCTTACGCAGGCGTGGGCAGTACTTCTTGAACCCTTCCTTGATCCGATCCTCGATGCCACCTTTGACATTGATTGAGGTACGGTAGTTCAAGTCACCTGTTTCGGTGCACTGGAGCCAGACATATTCGCGTGCAACTGATTTCTTGGCCATGATCGGCTTCCTATCTTCGTCTTAAGATCTTTTCCCTTCGAGCCCACCTGCTTGATCGGGAGATTGATTCTAAATTACATTTTTCCGAAAATCGGCCTGACGATTTTCATCATCAGGCCGAAAGCTTGAACTTGGGGTCAGGCGCTTCATCTCGAAGGCTCTTGAATCCCCAAGATGATTACTCGAGGATCTCAGTGACGGTACCTGATCCGATGGTGCGACCACCTTCACGAACCGCGAAACGAAGACCTGTTTCCATCGCTACTGGCTTTTCACCCAGATCGATTTCCATAGTCACGTTGTCACCTGGCATACACATTTCTGCTTTCGCGCCGCCGTCGCCGAAGAGGTTAAGAACCTGTCCAGTTACGTCAGTTGTGCGGAAGTAGAACTGAGGTTTGTAGCCAGCGAAGAATGGAGTGTGACGTCCGCCTTCGTCCTTGCTCAGAACATATACCTGTCCTTTGAACTTGGTGTGTGGCTTGATTGAACCTGGCTTACAGATAACTTGACCACGTGTGATCATGTCCTTGTCGATACCACGGAGAAGTACACCACAGTTGTCGCCTGCGCGGCCTTCTGAGAGTGTCTTCTGGAACATTTCAACACCGGTAACGGTTGTTGCTTGGTTGTCCTTCTGGAGACCAACGATTTCCGCTGCGTCGCCGACCTTGACAACACCACGCTCTACACGACCCGTTGCAACGGTACCACGGCCCTTGATCGAGAACACGTCTTCGACCGAGATAAGGAATGGCTTGTCGTCTTCACGTGCAGGCTCAGGGATGTAGCTGTCGATTGTGTCGAACAGTTCATCGATAGGGCCACATGCTGTGTCGTCTGATGGGTTTTCGAGAGCGAGCTTTGACTGGCCACGGATAACCGGGGTGTCGTCGCCTGGGAACTCGTACTTATCGAGGAGCTCTCTAATTTCCATTTCAACGAGGTCAAGAAGTTCGTCGTCGTCAACAAGGTCAACCTTGTTCATGAAGACGACGATGTATGGAACGCCTACCTGACGAGCAAGAAGAACGTGCTCGCGTGTTTGAGGCATTGGTCCAGAGTCAGCAGCAACCACGAGGATTGCGCCGTCCATCTGTGCAGCACCGGTAATCATGTTCTTTACGAAATCCGCGTGACCCGGGCAGTCAACGTGTGCGTAGTGACGACCTTCTGTTTCGTACTCAACGTGAGCTGAGTGAATCGTCACAGTCTTGTTTGCGTCACGAACAGTACCACCTTTGGTGATTTCTGCATATGACTTCGCACCCTGGACTAGACCCTTTGAGTCTGCACGGGCGACCATCGCTGCGGTCAGGGTTGATTTACCGTGGTCAATGTGACCGATGGTGCCGACATTGACGTGCGGTTTGGTCCGCTCAAAGTTTGCCTTAGCCATAGTTCTTACCTCTTGGTTTACTCTGGGATTAAATCCGGGACACGAAATCCGTTCATCTCACCTGGTTGTTCATCGCTTCTCGCAGCCGGTGCGATCCGCGTCGTGACTTCTTTAACGATAGAAGCCGCAATGCTTTGTTATGTCAATCCATCCAAGGATCGACTCCGATTCAAAATATCTCGACAATCTTCCATGAACAAGAGATCATCATCCTTTAAAAGGGTGAACACTCTTTGGAAGGAAAGCCGCTGGAGAGATTTGAACTCTCGACCTCACCCTTACCAAGGGTGCGCTCTACCACTGAGCTACAGTGGCGACAATCCCCGTCGAGGCGTGATGTTACGAGATTGAAACCTCACACTCCGGCGTAAAAACCGCCCGGCTGATCACCGAGCGGGAAAGAATAATACCCACCCTTATGAGCCGGTCAACCAATTGTCCTTGCTGGGTTTGAGAACATTGCACATTCTCAGATATCAGGAACTTATGATATGCCCAAATCCATCCCATGAATCGATTTAGATTATGAGCCAACGATGACAACTGGACAATCTTCTTGCCTCGATATCGTCGATCAAGTAAGCTCGGACAGAGGCTTTAAGCATCGCAATTCCCACGCGCACAGAGAGTGGAGCTACTGAATGAACATGTTTGTTCGCAAAATTTACGGCATTTCTCACAAGTTATCGGTCCTCGGAGTGAGTGCACTCGCTTTCGCAAGCGGTTCAGCACACGCTACATGGTCGATTTTGATCGCGGACACCCGAACAGGGGAGATTGTCATTGCTTCAGCGACTTGCGTTGAAACGATAAATCTCCGAAACGAGACTCCGGTACTGATTACAGGTGTTGGTGCGGTCACTGCCCAATCGGCCGTGGACTCAACTGGACGAAATCGGCTTTTGATTCGCGATCGACTGCTCCAGGGAGTCCCGCTCGAATCAATTCTTGACGAACTCTCACAAACTGACTCAGGACACGACAATCGTCAATACGGATTCATCACTGCTTTCGGAGAGACACTCACCTATTCAGGGGTTCAAAACGCAGACTGGGCTGGAGGAATCACTGGAAGGATCGAGCAAGGAAGACCCGGGCCTTTGGATGACATTGTGTATTCTGTGCAGGGCAATATCTTGTCCGGACCCAATGTAGTCGCTGATGCTGTAGACGCAATCGTCAATACCGACTCTGATTTACCTGGACGTTTGATGGCTGCGATGGACGCGGCTCAAATCGGAGGCGGAGACGGACGATGCTCATGCTCGAATGCAGATCCAACCGGGTGCGGCTCTCCGCCTCCAGGACCTTTCAAGAGTGCTCATGTTGGATATATGCTCGGAACTCGCGCTGACAATATTGATGCAGTGCGAGCAGCATATCCAATCACAAACAGCTCCGGCGGCATGACACTCATCGATATCAATCATGATGGGAAGCAAGATGTTGTCGTCGCAGACTCTATCAATGACGAACTCTCAGTCTTTATCAATACCGCTAATGAGGGCGACCCACTCTCGCATGTAATACCTACACAAGTGGTTAATCTTGGAGCTTCTGGAGCAATCTCAGTCGTCTCGGGCTTATTTGACAACGACGACTTCGAAGACATTGCGATTGTTTCGACGACTCCTCCGACGTTGACAATCATGACTGGGGGGGGAGACTTTGGTGTGCTCAATCCTCCAATCTCTTTGCCGCTCCCTGCAGTCCCGAGTGGTGCGGCAAGCGGCGATATCAATGTTGAGCATGACATCATTGCAGTGTCTTTCGAATCGCTCGATCTTGTTCATCTCTACAGAATCGAACCCTTTGGAGCGATAGTTCAAGAGAGTTCGCTCTCAGTCGCAAAGCCTGGAGCTTTGCTAGTGGCAGAGCTAAATGACGCGGCTCCCCAACTCGTTGTTGCTTCTCTTATTGATAATCAAGTTAAGATTTATAGAAACGACGGGCTCTTTAACTTCACACTCGAAGACACGATCGATACATCAAATGAACCAATCCAGCTCAAGAGCTTTGATCTCCAAAGTGACGGGGAGAAGGAAATCATTTGTATGACTCAATCCGGACGACGCGTAGAAATCATATCGAATACGGGCGCCGGATGGGAAGTATCAAACTCGATCACGATTAACCGCGACGGACGAGGGCTCGCGATCGGGGATCTGACGAATGACGGACTCCCCGACATCATCTCTACTTCGTCATCGCCTCAGCGGAATTTGCAAGTCTTTGTCAATGATGGCAAGGGTAGTTTTAATTTCGACGGCACCGTTAAGGTTGGGGCCGGATCCCGCTTTGTTGAACTCGTTGACATGAATGCGAACGGCAATCTAGATCTCGTCATTTCAAACGGGGGTACCACAGGGTTGATGCTGATCGACAATCCTCGCGGATCAACGCTTCCAGCTCCTGGTCGATTTGCAGACGGCGATTACTTCCTTGAACTCAACATTGCGAATCAACGACAAGCTGACCCTGACCCTGTAGATCAACTCCGCGCCCAATTTAATGAATGGAGAGCTGGGCTTGAAGGAAAAATGGACGCGGTTCGATCAACACTAATCGCAAGAAACCATTTCCAGATTAACTCTCAGAGCTCAGTTGTTATTGAACTTCGTGATTGGCAAGGCGAGCTTCTTCCGATCTCGGATCCTCAACTGATCTCACTGTCACAAGTGGACCCTACTCTCTTTAGTGTTGGATCTCCAGAGTTGCTTAGCGCTGGCAGGTTTATTGTGAACATCACATCGCATGACCAATTCGGTTCCGATCAGATTGTTATTCGAGTCGAGAATGGTACTGACTCCGTACGACTGATGCCTGATTATGAAATCTCGGTTGTAGAAAACATCTCTGATATCAACGGGGATGGAAGAATCAACTACTTTGATATCGTTGCGTTTCTATATGCGTTCCAGAACGGCGACTTGGATGCAGATTTTTCGCCTGACGGCTCGCTTGATTTTCATGATATCGCAGCATTTATCAGCGATTTTGGCGGGTAAATCAGTCTGAAAACGAAACGACAACATTCGGAATAAGCTTGCGACGCAATATGCGCAAAGTCATTGCCTGAGATGTTCGGTGCTATGATCTGCTACGAACCTCAGGAGGATTCAAATGAAAAAGATACTTATCATCATCGCTGTTCTGATCATTCTGCTTGTGGGAGCTGTGGTCGGACTATTCGCATTCGGAATGTCACAGATTGACAAGATTGCAAAGGGTGCGATCGAATACGGCGGCACATACGCAATGGGCGTCGAAACGACCGTCGATACGGTTGATGTCACAGTCTGGAAGGGTACAGCAAACATAAACGGGCTCAACATTGCAAACCCAGATGGTTTTGAGACTTCTGGTTTCTTTAAACTCAACTCAAGTGATGCGGTTGTTGCGATGGATTCCATTAGCAGCGACACCATCATCATTCCAAGCGTGAACCTTCGCGGGATTGATGTCACGCTCGATAAAGGGCAAGACCCATCAAACTACAACCAGATTCTCGAGAACCTTTCCCGATTCGAGTCCGACGAACCAACAAGTGATGCGGCGAAAAAAGAAGGCAAGAACATCGTGATCAAGTCTTTGGTCCTCGAAGACATTAATATCCATGTTGCAAACATGCCAGGCGTTTCATTACTCGCGGGTGATGTCGCGATCAATATTCCAGAGATCACGCTTCAGAATGTTGGCGAAAAAGAAAGCATGAAGGCCGGCGATGTAATCAATCTCATCGTTAAAACGGTCCTCGCAGCCGCCGTCGAATCTGGTGGCGGAATCATCCCAAGTGATGTACTCGGTGAACTCGGTAACGGACTCGCAGGTCTCAGCTCATTGAGCGATCTTGGAATCGACGCAATAAGTGATCTGAATCTCGATAACGCACTCAACGGCGTTCTTGAAGATGTCGGCGGACAAGTCGAAGATATCACTAAGGACATCCAAGACGATATCCAAAGCACTGTCGATGACGCCGCGAAGGACATTGAGGACAAGCTCGACGACGCGACAGATGGACTCAAAGGCATCTTTGGGGGCAAAAAAGACAAGCCTTAATCAGTAGTTCTCTAACTCGATTCGTATTTCCAACCCCCGAATGAAGCTTCATCGGGGGTTTTTCTGTGGAATTGCACGGCGGATCTTTGTTTCCAATGCAACAGCTTTGCAAGGTTTGCGTATGGTTGTCCGGATCAAATGATGTTCTGAACTGATCTGCCAGTGTTTTCTGCACTGGGAAAGCATGCGGGTGAAAATCTGAGGTGGTTCGCAACGATCAGTGTTTTGCTGATTCGGCGATGATTGCCCTTAGGTACGGTCCTGAAAAATCGTTTCCGGACCTATTCGTCGAGTTCACAAGACACGAATGCGCACTGTGATGGATAGGAATGTTTGACGAATGAGATTGTTATGAATCTGTACACACGAGTACAACTCCAAGAAAACACAGGTCGATTCAATAGCCAGACCTCAATTGAGATTGACCTGAAAGCATAAAGTGCCCGAGTCCGATATACACCCATCTGTTTGAAGTTTGAGAGATAGGGAAATCAACATGCAGTTCAACGATACACGAATTCGCTCCACTCATCACCGCATTGGATATTCTTCATTTGCAATGGCGCTGATTGCATGCACAGGCATTGCGATCAGCAGTACACATTCATTCGCGATCGAAACCAACGACTCGCTTCCAACTGTATCGACACCTGTTTCGCTTTCGAGCACGCAGTCTCGATCACTCGCGTCTGCATACAACTGGCTGGATCGAGACTCTTCCATCTTCTCAGGGACAATCACTCCTCAACAATCCTTCGTTGAATACCAAGGTCTTAAAGAACGATCAGGATATCTCAATGTCAAAGTGAAGACACGCACTCAGATGATCGAACAGTTTTCGAGAGAGGCCGCGAGAGCTAGCAGCCCTTCTGCAACTGCCCAAACCCGAGGCGCAGCGATCAATCAAGTTGTTACATTCGAATCTCGATTAGCAGATGCAGATCATCGAATCATCGAAGCTCGCACACGTCTGGCTCCATCGCTGCGTGAAGCGTACAACGATATTGATATGCATTCGATTCAAATTCCAGATGGAATAAGTGCTGAGGTTGCTGCGGAAGCACTTATGCAAACAGGCGACTACGAATATGTATCAATGGATTGGATCTGTTATCCAACTGATACAGCCCCTAACGATTCGTTGTTTAGTACCCAGTGGCATCATGTCGCAAATCGGATCGACTCTGTTGGCGCTTGGGATTACACACAAGGTGACCCAGGCACGATCATCGGGGTTTGTGATTCAGGGGTTGATCTAGATCATCCTGATCTCGCGGCGGCGCTCGTTCCTGGATATAACGCCGTCAACAATCTTGCTCAAGTTGATGGCGGGAATGTGAACGATGATCTCAATGGACACGGCACGCTTGTCGCTGGTTCAGCTGCTGCGATCGGAAACAACGGAATCGGAGTCGCAGGGGTTGGCTGGAACTTTGGGATCATGCCGATCCGCGTTTCGAATCTTGCAAACGGTACCGCACTGCTCTCTGACATCCTCGAAGGAGCTCGATGGGCTTCAGACAACGGCGCCTACACCGCAAACTGTTCGTTCGGCGGCGCCGAAGATTCCGCGACTCGATCCTCCGGCGGACACATCCGCGCCGAAGGACATCTTCTCGTGTTCGCAGCAGGTAACGACGGATTAGCAAATCAAACAAACGACTGGACAGGTGTCACGATTGTCGGCGCATCGAACCAATCCGACAACTGGGCAAGTTTCTCACATACTGGGATTGGGATCGATTGCATCGCTCCAGGAGTGAGCATTCGTTCAACCAATCGAACCGGTGGATACAGCTTCACAACAGGTACAAGTTTCTCATCTCCAATCACAGCGGGCGCCATGATGCTTATCCATGATGCAAACCCAGCGTTAACTGCGAATGAAGTCGAGTTTATGCTTCTCAATACTTGCGTTGACAAGCAAGCGCTCGGCGAAGATGTACAGACAGGTTGGGGCCGAATCGATGTTCAGCGTGCTGTCGAAGACGCAATCTTTGGACCTTCGATTACATCGCTCCCGTTCGAAGATATGTTCCCTGATGAAACATTACCTACACAATGGCGCAATCCAATTGGCGATGTTGATGTGAGTATGGACGCGATTGGTACTCCATCCGGCGCTTACTCGCTTAATCTCGACGATCAGGATTCGATTGAGTCAATTGAAATTCGCGCATCATCGCTTCTCGGTGTAACCGGCGAGATCCACTTCTCCACAGAGCATCGCGGTGTTGAAGCAGGAGAGACACTACGAGTTGAGTTTTTTGATATTCTCAATAGCTGGTCAACCCTTACTACTATCACTTCTGACGGCGTCGACGAAGACGAGTTTACACAGCATCGTTTCTTGTTCCCTGCTTTTGGTTTGCACGAACAGTTCAAGCTCCGCTTTGTCGCAGACGGGTCGGATACTTCTGATGACTGGTACATCGATGATGTGGCAGTCATTGAGTTTGATAGCAACTCGCTACCTTGGGAAGACAACTTCGAAGATGGGATCACACTTGTTCTCGATTGGGATTCAAGCACCGCATCGGCGTCAAGCGATGCGATGAATGAACCTGATGGACCAACAAGTGCATTGCTCAACAATCAGGATTCAATGACAAGTGCTGACACAGATGTCTCGACAACGCTCGAAGTATTGTATTACCACTTCTATA
>Ga0209344_10001401_pt1 | contig 31666 bp, 28 predicted proteins | sample Cruoilmetagenom6_FD_187293 | JGI IMG/M metagenome (GOLD analysis project Ga0209344, IMG submission 187293) | Oil polluted marine microbial communities from Coal Oil Point, Santa Barbara, California, USA - Santa Barbara Oil Seep Sample 6 (SPAdes)... | ecosystem: Environmental > Aquatic > Marine...
CCCGCAAAAACAGCCAATTGGCGATTAGGGCAGTCACCAAAAAACACGCGAAATATGCTGTCGACAGGCGTCGAATGCGACGGGCAAAAAACTCGATGGCCGAATACTCCCCTGCTTCCAGACGCAAATACGTCTGACCGCAAATTAAGTACCCCGACAGCACAAAGAATATATCAACACCGACGAATCCGCCGGTCATGTCGCGGAAACCGACATGGAACAAGATAACGCTGACGACGGCAATCGCACGCAGCCCATCAAGTTCCTTGCGATATGCAAGATGCTGCATCTGCCCCATTTGCCTATTTTGCCAACACCGACCGGCTCTACCGGATCACCGGCGGCAAATCAAGCAAACCACATGTCGTATTCTTCTGTTCTGAAATATCCCCGCCGGAGGCTCCGACCTTCTCAGTGCTCACGCCCTGACGTTTGTCCAGATTGGCCAATCAAACGCCAAACCCGAGGACGCAGGCCAACGGCCAAGGACGAGATACAAAGTGTGCGCGCCTCGCGCACTCAATATTGGAACAACCGCCCCGGCCCCCACCCTTTTGCATCACACCCCGCCAACTGCAACAAATGCCAGATCAACGCCTGATTGGATGTCACGACCGGCAGGTCCAATTCTGCTTCGACCGCGTCAATAACTTCAAAAGTCTGCAAATTCGTACAACTGGCGAAAACGGCCTCAACACCCGGCGCTTTGCCCGCCTCAATCATGGCCGCATAGGTCGACGCCGGCGCAATGCGTGCAACGGTATAGTCATCGCCCTCGCCAAAGCTGACTTCGCTGACCACGTCGATCCCATATTCCGCCAAAAGAGCGCGCATTGGGGCTGTTACGCTTGGTAAATAGGGCGTTACCATTGCAATTTTGCGTGCGTTCATTGCATCCAGCCCTGCTTTGACAGCGCTGATCGGGTTGGTCACTTCGACGCTTGGATGAACGCTCTGCACACGGGCCTTGACGACGTCGGGGCCGATCACAGTAGAGGCCGAGGTACAGGCGTATCCAATCGCAGCCAGCCCCTGCGGAAGCAAATCCGCCGTCATTGGCAGCGCCACTTCCATATCCGCCAATGTTTCGGGTGTTACTTCGGCATGGCTGGGAATTCGCGCGTGCATCAGGTTTACATCGCGCCCTTGCAAGACTTGCCGGGCTTCAAACTCCAGGGTTTCATCCGTCTTCAGGACAATAAGACCCAACCGAGGCCCGCCGCCTGCCCCATTGTTCAACTCAAATTTCATGTCTTTCCCCCAAAAGGTCGGCTGATTGTACCGCCGGAAACAGCCGCGCGCACGCCAGTTGTACTTGAACATGACGTCGGCAACCCACGCGCAACGCGCACGGCCAGATGTGCAAAAGCTTGCGCTTCCAACATATCGCCATCCAGACCCACGTCTTCGACAGGCACAACCGGGCAATCGATCGCCGCATTCAGCATCTCCATCATAACGGGATTGCGGCGCCCGCCACCGGTCACCAAAATTCGCTCTGGCAGAGACGGGCAATGTTCCATTCCACGCAGAACAGAGGCAGCACATAGTCCGGTCAACGTGGCGGCGGCATCTGCATCGCTTAGTTCGCGAACCAACCCGATCATGTCTGCAAAGGCATTTCGATCCAGAGACTTCGGTGGAATACGCGAGAAATAGGGCTCATCCAGGAACAGCTCCAACGCGCCATCAACTACGGTTCCGCCGCGGGCCAAGACGCCGTCGTGGTCAAATGGCAAATTGCAACGCGTTTGCATCAGATCATTCAGTGGTGCGTTGGCAGGTCCGGTATCAAAGGCCAACAACGCCCCGTCTTCTTCGGGTTTGGTTTTGGATGGGTCAATCCAAGTTAAATTCCCCACCCCGCCAAGGTTCAGAAAGGCGAGTGGTTTCGCCGCTCCAATCCATTTTGCACAGGCGAAATGATAGAATGGGGCCAATGGCGCGCCCTCACCGCCCAATTCTACATCTGCGCTTCGAAAATCCCACACAACCGGAAGGCCAAGCGATTCTGCCAACGCGGCGCCATCGCCAATCTGGTGTGTTCCGTGCCCTTTGGGGTCATGGGCTAAAGTTTGTCCGTGAAACCCAACTAGGTCTGCCCCATCAAATTGCCCCAGCAAATCTTCGTGGGCGCCTTGAATGACAGATTTTGCCGCACACGTGTCATCACCCGGCCAACGACCGAGGGCATCCCGAAGAACATCGCGTTCTTCGGGCATATAGGCACGATACGCACTGGCACCGAAACCAAATATCGTTTCTCCATCTGTATCTAAAAGCGCCGCATCCACGCCGTCCAGTGACGTGCCAGACATGGCACCAAGTGCCCATATGCGCTCTGCCTTCAACACGGCCTTTTCCTTCGTCAATTACCACCCTATACATGCCGCGCAAACTTCATCGGGACAAGCACCATGACCTATCACCCAAAATCCGAATTCATGGCAACCATGATAGAACGCGGCTTTCTGGCTGATTGTACCGATTATCAGGGATTAGACGAAGCGTTCGCTTCTGGTGTTGTACCGGCCTATATCGGGTTTGACGCCACAGCCAAGTCGTTACACGTCGGTAGCCTGATTCAAATCATGATGCTGCGCTGGTTGCAAAAAACCGGGCACAAGCCAATTACCTTAATGGGTGGCGGTACAACCAAGGTTGGCGACCCGTCGTTTCGCGCGGACGAACGCCCGCTTCTGACTCCGGATCAGATCGACGACAACATCGCCGGTATCAAACAGGTGTTTGCGGCCTATATGGATTATTCCGACGCCCCGACCGGTGCGATGATGATCAACAATGCCGAATGGCTGGACGGCTTGAATTACCTGGACTTTCTACGCGACATTGGGCGGCATTTTTCGGTCAATCGGATGCTTAGCTTTGAATCAGTCAAATCGCGCCTTGATCGGGAACAATCGTTAAGCTTTCTTGAATTCAACTACATGATCCTGCAGGCCTATGATTTTCTTGAACTTAATCGCCGGTACGGTTGTCTATTGCAAATGGGTGGATCGGATCAATGGGGTAACATCGTCAACGGGATTGATTTGACCCGCCGCGTGCTGGATCATGAGATTTACGGGCTTACATCGCCACTGTTGACCACTTCGGACGGTAAGAAGATGGGCAAAAGCCTGGATGGTGCTGTCTGGTTGAACCCGGATATGTGCAGCCCCTATCAATTCTGGCAGTTTTGGCGAAATACAACAGATGCAGACACCGGCCGTTTCTTGAAGCTTTACACAGAATTGCCTGTCGAGGAATGCGAACGCCTCGGTGCTCTTGAAGGGTCCGACATCAACGACGCAAAAATCGTTCTTGCAAACGAAGTCACCACGCTTTTGCACGGGGCCGACGCCGCATCCAAAGCTGAGGCTACGGCACGTGAAGTCTTTGAAAAAGGCGGTGTTGGGGATGATCTGCCCACGATTACGCTTGCAGCCGATGAAATCGATGACGGCATATCAATAGTTCAGTTAATCGTGCGCTCTGGTCTTGCCAAATCGGGTAAGGACGCCAAACGTCTTATTGGGGAAAATGGCGCGCGGATTGATGATGAACCGCTGAACAACGCCGGACTAATGATTTCTGTGGCTGACTTGGCAAACCCCATCAAACTTAGTGCGGGAAAAAAACGTCACGCTCTGGTGAAATTGGCGGACTGAGCGATCATCGTAATATTGTTAAGCAGTTATACTATTGGGCCGGTTGACTGACTTGTTTCGCTGACGTGACCCAAGCATGTTGATGAATTCGGCATCTTCAACACATAGTGGATGGACAAACGCATGACTTTCGATCTTCCCCGTCGCCTTGCTGCTGAGGCACTTGGCACTGCTCTATTGGTCGCAACCGTTGTTGGTTCCGGCATCATGGCGGATCAGTTGACGGACGACGTTGCGCTATCCTTGTTAGGCAACACCTTGCCCACCGGCGCCATTCTTGTTGTCTTAATCACCATTCTAGGGCCTATATCGGGTGCGCATTTCAACCCTGCTGTGACCATGGCCTTTGCTTTGAAACGCGATATTTCAGTCAAAGATTCGGCATCTTACATCATCGTGCAAGTCATTGGCGGTGTAGTGGGCAGTGTGATCGCCCATGGTATGTTCGGGCTGGACCTGATCCAGATATCACAAACTGTACGAATGGGACCGCCGCAATGGTTTGCTGAAATTGTCGCCACATTCGGACTTGTTGGCACAATTTTTTGCGGGGTGCGGTTTAACGCAACTGCTATCCCGTGGCTGGTTGGTTTGTACATCACTGCTGCCTATTGGTTTACGGCCTCAACGTCCTTTGCAAATCCTGCCGTCGCTATTGGTCGCGCCTTTTCAGACACATTCGCGGGCATCCGCCCGCAAGACGTGCCGGGTTTTATCGGAGCCGAAATTGTCGGGGCGTTGATTGCCGTTGCGTTCTTTGGCTGGTTATTGAGTGATGGAACGGAAGATTGAGAATGGATGTTGTCATCCATCACAACGCCGCCTGCGGCACGTCACGCAATGTTTTGCAGATCATCCGCGATGCAGGATACACACCAACCGTCATAGAATACCTAAATACCGGCTGGACACGAGGCCAATTGTTGGCATTATTTGCGGCCGCTGACCTGTCGCCTCGCGATGCTCTACGCATCAGCAAATCGCCTGCGGTGGAATTGGGGCTAACGGACCCATCATGTTCCGACGATGCATTGTTGGATGCGATGATCGAACATCCTGTGTTGGTTAACCGGCCCATCGTTTGCACGGCACGCGGTGTACGCCTGTGCAGGCCAAGTGAAGTGGTTTTGGAATTGCTGGATCAAATGCCACCCGGCCCGCTGTTTAAGGAAGACGGCGAAATGATCCTGGATAACGCAGGTGAACGTGTGATCTGATCAGATCAAACACGCTGTGCCAAGGCATCACTTAGTACATTGCGCACCTGATCACGCGGAACATCGCTTGTGACAAACGCATCACCAATCCCACGCGCAAGAATAAACCTGAGCTGACCATCGATGACTTTCTTATCTTGCCCCATAAGATCAAGAAGGCCACCCGCATCAGGCAATTCACCTTCTATATCAGATAGATCAACCTTCATATTCATGTCCCGTAGGTGCGCGCGCACGCGACTTGGGTCTTCCTGGCTGCACAATCCCATACGTGCGGACAACTCAAACGCCAAAGCGCACCCAATCGCGACACCTTCACCGTGCAACAGCCGGTCGCTATATCCCGTCGCAGCCTCAAGCGCGTGACAAAACGTGTGCCCAAGGTTCAACAATGCCCGATCACCCTGTTCGGTTTCATCGCGCACCACAATATCGGCTTTCATCTCGACTGATCGTTTGACCGCTGCAATCCGGGCTTTCAAATCCCCTTGGGCTGCGGACGGGCCGTTGCCTTCCAGCCATTCGAAAAACTCGGCGTCGCCCAGCAGGCCATATTTCACAACTTCACCATAGCCCGACAAATAGTCACGATCAGTCAAAGTGCCCAAAACCAATGTATCTGCCAGCACCAGACTTGGTTGATGGAAAGCCCCAATTAGATTTTTGCCCTGTGGCGCGTTGATACCAGTTTTGCCACCTACCGAACTGTCGACTTGTGCCAAAAGGCTGGTTGGGATTTGCACAAACCGGACACCACGTCGAAGAATAGCAGCAGCGAACCCCACGAGATCACCAATAACCCCACCACCGAAAGCGACGACCACGTCATTACGTTCGACTTTTTCTTCCAACAGCCATTCAACAGCCCGTTCCAGATGGGGCCAGGATTTTGTTGTTTCACCCGCTGGCAAGGTCAGTGACGTCATTGATATATCGCTGTTGGCCAACCCGGCACGAAGCGTTTCAAGATGCAATGCGCCAACGTTTTCATCCGTTATAACCGCCACTTTTTTTCGCCGCAGAAGTGGTGAAATCAATGCGCCCGACTGTTCCAGCAATCCGGGCCCGACATGCACATCATAAGCGCGCTCGCCGAGGTTAACATGAACGAGTTCATTCATCGGATGCCTCCAATACGTCGGGCCGTTTAACAAGTGTATCCACAACCAGATCTGTCATTATTTCAATCGAATACTCAGGGCTCGATACAACAGTCAAATCTGCCTGCGCATATATCGGCACGCGAAGTTCAAATAGCTCAGTCAACGTCGCAAGTGGATCAGGAGTCCTTAGTAACGGTCTGGTATCTTTATGTTTCACCCGAGACCATAGCAATTTCAAATCTGCATTCAACCACAATGAGACACCCTTTTTCGTGATAAGTTCCCGGTTTCGCGGGCTTAAAAATGCGCCGCCGCCGGTGGACAAAACACCACTTTGTGAATCCAACAAACGATCTATCACTTCGGTTTCGCGATCCCTGAAAAACGCCTCGCCGTCACGCTCAAATATCTCTGAAATTGACATGTTAGCAGCGGTTTCAATCTCTACGTCCGAATCCAGAAAAGGCACATCAAGGCGCGCGGCCAGCGATTTGCCGACTGCGGATTTTCCTGCGCCCATCATACCCACCAGCACGACGGTTTTTTTCAATTTCCAGGCTTCGGATTCCGCCACGTTTCGGCACTCCCCCGCCAAATTCTCCAGATTGTCATTGAATGACGTGATCTTGCCCAAAAGGCCAGTTATAAAGTGGACAAAAGCAAACTCTAAATTGGCAGGCAAATCGTGTTTAAATTGGTCAAGTGGCTATTCTATTTGTCTTTTCTGGCATTTGTCGGATTGGTCGGTTACGCTTATCTGGGCCCGTTTTTCGGCGCCGACTTCTCGCCGGCTACAAATGAGATTCGTCAGGAAATTATTCTTGAGACGAATTAGTACCTTCATATCAGCGGCTTTGCTGGCATGTCCGACACTTGCACAGCAACCTTTGTCGGCAATTGAATGGCTAAATGAGCCAATTTCGGTGCCTGTGGCGAATCCCCTGGTGCCACCCATCGATGAACCACCCGTGACGGATGGCATAGTAGTGCACGACGTAACGGTCATGCCACTTGAGGCAGCGGGGCACGATGCCGTTGGCCTGTTGCCGACCTCGGTTACGGGATTGCCGCCATCGTTGTGGTCAGCCAGCGACGAGCGCGACTTGCTTCTTCTGTGGAATCGCGCTTCTGCCGAACCAATCCCAGCGGTACAGGCATTGTATTACACGCTGCTTTTGGCCGAAGCCGACGCACCTCTGGGTGCGGATGGTGCATTCTTGATTGCCCGCGTTGACAGTTTGGAACGCTTCGGTGCGGTGGAACCTGCCCAAGCCCTGTTGGAGCGCGCAGGACCCAACACACCAGATCTTTTTGCGCAATGGTTTGATTTGACATTGTTAAGTGGCGACGAAGGTAAGGCCTGCAATGCGCTTAAACTAAACCCAAGCCTGCATCCCGGCTATGCCGCACAAATATTTTGCACAGCTCGTTCTGGCGATTGGAACACCGCTGTTTTGTTGTTTGACACTGCACAGGCGCTTGACGTGTTGAATGCATCCGAAAAACATCTACTTGCACAGTTCTTGCAACCTGAAACTGCCGAAACGGCGACTCAACTTGCACCTGTCAAAGACCCCAGTCCTTTGATTTTTCGCCTTTACGAAGCAATTGGCACCCCTTTACCCACCCGCAACTTGCCACTTGCTTTTGCCACCGCGGACTTACGCGACACCTCCGGATGGAAGGTCGAAATCGAGGCCGCCGAACGGTTGGTTCGCACGGGAGCCTTGTCCGAGAACCGCCTTTTGGGTCTGTATACCGATCGAAAACCGGCAGCCTCCGGCGGCTTGTGGGATCGGCTAAAAGATTTTCAAAAATTTGAAACTGCTTTAGGTGCGCGTGATGCAACACGTGTAGCTCTGACTTTACCCGATGTTTGGCAGCATATGAGACAACAGCGCTTGGAAATTGCATTCGCGCGGTTGTTTTCGGAAGCTTTGACAGGGCTGTCTCTGCCTGCATCCAGTAAATCACTCGCGTTCAAAATAGCAATGTTAACAGCTGACTATGAGGCGAGCGCCACAAACGCCGGCGATTCACGTTCCGATCGGTTTCTTGCTTCATTGGCGATAGGAGAACCGGATTCAATTTTTGCATCATCTCCTTTGGAACACGCAATTGCCGATACGTTTTCTGCCGCAATAAAACCGGCACTTCAGGATGCTAGATTGTTGCGAAACGGTCGATTGGGTGAGGCAATTCTGTCCGCCGCCAACCGGCTCGACCTGGCTGATGTTGGCGATTTGCCCGAAATTTCTTCTGCGCTGGCCACTTTGCGGGCCGTTGGGTTGGAAGACACCGCTCGCCGCGCTGCATTGCAACTGGTCATTTTGGATCGCGTACAATGAGTGGTAACAATTGGATATCGCTATTTCTGGAGGCGCAGGCCGCTGAACGGGGTGCGGCGGAAAACACGCTCCATGCATATGCCAGAGATCTCACCGATTTTCATGACTGGATAACAAATAAGTCCTACACGTTAGAAACTGCGTCACAATCGGATGTCGAAGCCTATCTGATCCATTGTGATACACAAGGTATGGCCAAATCCACCCGAGCAAGGCGCCTTTCCGCAATCAAACAATTATACCGTTTCGCCTTTGAAGATCGCCTGCGAGAAGACAATCCAGCGATCCGCATAAAGGGCCCGGGCCATGACAAACGCTTGCCTAAAACCTTGACGGAAGCGGAAGTTGACCGCTTGTTGGACGCTGCACGTCAACACGGGCGCAATCAAAATGATAAAACCCGAAACACCTGTTTGATGGAGTTGCTTTATGCAACCGGAATGCGGGTTACTGAATTGGTATCCCTGCCCGTTTCCGCCTCTCGTGGTGACCCGCGGATGCTGATGGTGCGTGGTAAGGGCGGCAAAGAACGAATGGTACCGTTGTCACCGCCTGCACGGACCGCATTGACCGATTGGCTTGCGCTGCGCGATGCTCGTGAGGACAGTTCACGCGAAAATGGCGGCACGGTTTCCCAATATCTTTTCCCGTCATCGGGAAAATTGGGGCATCTGACACGGCACCGGTTTTACGCTTTGATCAAAGAGTTGGCCGTTTTTGGGGGTGTTTCCCCGAACAAGGTGACGCCACACACGTTGCGCCATGCATTTGCCACGCATTTGTTGGCAAACGGGGCTGACTTGCGGTCGATACAGACCCTATTGGGACATGCTGATGTGGCCACAACCGAGATCTACACTCATGTTTTGGATGAACGTCTCAAGGCATTGGTGATGGATCATCACCCACTAGCACAGGACGATACGCGCAAGTCAGATGGCAAGACATCTTCGGACGGCCAATAACCTGTTTCAAGGCTGGCGTGATAGCCTTGGGTCAAACCACAAGACTGCATATTCTCAACGGTTGCTTTAAAATTGTACGTAAGTTCATGCAATTCGGCCTGCCCGTTGGCTAAAACGACGAACTGAGTTTCGGACGAACCATTGTTCGGTGGCATTCCTATTACACCCGCATTGGTCCATTCAACGCCGTGGATGTGACGGGAAAACCCAATACCGCTATGCCCGGCAACAACGGCATCCATTGGACCGACCAAATTGCGCAGCAATGAAATTTCTTCAAGAAACCCTGCTTCGCCTGATGTGGACCACAAAAAACGGCTGATGTCTGTTACGCCACCATGAATGACAGCATATCGTTTACTGTGATGCGTGAAACAAACAATATCAGGCAAATCCCCCATCCATGCCCGGGCATCTACGCCGATTTGCGCATTTGCATGCGCATACCAACCCTTTGACAACAAATCGCATGTGGTGCCGGTGCCAAACCCACATCCGCAGTCAAGCGCGCCGTCGGCAAGTTGTTTTTCGCAATTTCCTGCGATAACAACGCATTTGGTTTTTCTGATTTCAGAGACCGTGGCGGCGGCATCCGCGCAATATGCAACCGTATCACCAGTACAGATAATTTGGTCGGCAGGAATATGGCGTTTCGACGCTTCGGCGAACAACGCAGACGTTGCCGCAAGGTTCGAATATGGACCGCCGAACAACAAAACCGGTCCGTCCAATTGCCCTAAATCAACGAATTTCATTGCGTATGATCCCTTGATTGCGGCGCCCGCGCACCCCATAACCCAGATGGATAAAAGGACAATTGGTGAAATGGAAGTCACAAGCCTGACATTGGATGGCGCATTCTGGGTAACTATTGGTGCTGTGATAGCGCTTTTGGTTTTGTCTGCGCTTTTTTCGGGAAGTGAAACAGCACTGACCGCCGCGTCGCGTGGCAAATTACGTGTGCGTGCCGAAAAAGGTGACAAGGGTGCAGAACGTGCGCTTGTCATTACCGAAGACAACGAACGCCTGATCGGGTCCGTTCTTTTGGGTAACAATCTGGTTAATATTCTTGCAACTTCTCTTGCGACGGCCCTTTTCACCCGGATGTATGGCGAAAGTGGCGTGGCATTGGCCACGCTGATTATGACGTTGCTTGTGCTGATTTTTGCCGAAGTGTTACCCAAAACATATGCCATTACGAACGCCGAGGTCGCCGCATCACGCGTGTCGCCCGGTATTATGATCGTCATCCGAATATTTTCCCCTGTGGTGACAGCCGTTCGGTTTTTTGTGCGCGCAATTTTGCGGGTATTTGGCGTCCAGACTGACCCGGATAGCCAGATTCTTGCGGTCCGAGAAGAAATCGCTGGTGCGCTTCATCTGGGCCACTCCGAAGGTGTGGTCGAAAAAGAAGACCGCGATCGTATTTTGGGTGCGCTTGATTTGGGTGAACGTACCGTCGAGGAAATCATGCTGCATCGCAGTCAGATTGAAATGATCGACGTGCAAAACCAACCAGAGGCCATTCTGGAACAGTGCCTGAAAAGCAGTCACACAAGATTGCCAGTGTTTCGCAACGATCCTGATAATATCATTGGCGTTGTGCACGCAAAGGATTTGTTGCGCGCAATGCACAAACTGGTCATGGGCCCGCGTGGTTCGGCCAGTGCATTGAAGACGTTTGATATTACACGAGTGGTGATCAAACCTTATTTTGTTCCGGAAACCACAACGCTGGACGATCAAATGCGCCAGTTTTTGCGCATGCGCAGCCATTTTGCGCTTGTCGTTGACGAATACGGAACACTACAGGGTCTGATCACGCTGGAGGATATTCTCGAAGAAATCGTTGGCGAAATCACCGATGAATTTGATACCGAGGAAGAACTGACACTGAGTCGAACAGAAGACGACCAGTTCCTTGTTGATGGGGCGATGACCATCCGCGACCTCAACCGCGCAAACGATTGGAATTTACCGGACGAAGCCGCCAACACCGTTGCAGGCCTGGTGATTCACGAAGCCCAGATGATCCCTAGAGTGGGCCAGGTGTTCAGCTTTCACGGTTTTCGGTTTGAGGTTTGCGAAAGAAAAGACAACCGCGTTACACGGTTGAAAATTCGAGAATTGTAAAACGTTTCGACTACTCGACTAGAACCATCAATGGTTTACCTTTGTCGACAATATGAACAGTATAAATCTCAAGCGGGGTATCACCCGTGATCGTCAACCCACCATGCACTACACCACGGGCAAAGCTAAGGCCCACCCCCGTTTCGAGCATGATTTCTTGACCGTCTGCGGTCATCACTGTTCCACCTCTGGACACAATCACATGTTCATCACCGTGGTGCGTGTGCAACGGGAAATGACCGCCGGGTTGTACAACATAATGCCCTGTGATGACTTCCATGCCATCAACACCAGCCAAATCGGCCTGTGTAAGGATCGTGCGTTTGATCAGACCTTCTGCAGATGCGGACAGAGAAAATACCGCCAACGCAAAAGCTGCGGCAGCGGTATTTTTGATAGTTTTCATAGACATAATGGTTGCCTTTCAAGTTCTAGGTTTTCTACAATAACTCGTACCAGATCACCCAACTATGCCTAAACCAATGCCGCAAGGCTTAGGCACGAAGCTTTGCCCCCTTGGGATCAAACGGTGGTTCGTGCAAAATCACCGCCTTATGGGTCTTGCCAAGGATCATCACGTCAACCTCATCGCCGGGTGCAGCGTCTTTTACATAACCCAATGCAAGCGACATACCGACAGTATAACCATAGGTGCCTGACGTCACACGACCAACGCCTTTGCCATCCTTAAAGATCGGCTCGCCACCCGTTGCATCCGCGTTTGAAGCGGTAGTTTCATCCTCAGAAACATGTAGCAGAACCAACTGTTCACGTGGTGCCGATTGCATCACTTCTGCCACCGCCGCCTTATGCAGGAACTCTTTGTCCATTTTGCACAGCCCCGCGAGGCCCACTTCTTGTGGCCAGTATTCAGGGCTATATTCGCGGCTCCAGCTACCGTAGCCTTTTTCGACGCGTAAAGACATCAAGGCACGCCCACCCACGGGACCTGCGCCAAATTCTTTGCCCGCTTCGATAAGCGCCGAATAGAGCCGCGTCTGGTCTTCTGTGGCACAATGAATTTCCCAACCCAAATCGCCGGTAAAGCTGACCCTGAGGGCCAGACATTCAACTCCGGCCAGCTCGATCTTTTTCGATCTCATGAATGGGAAATCTTCGGTTGCAAGCGACGTGTTGGTCATACGTTGCAGCATGTCGCGCGATTGGGGCCCGGCGACGTTGAAACCGCACATTTCATCGGTAAACGACGTGAACGTGGTCCCCTCTGGCAATGGCAGCATGTTGAAGAACCGTTTGTGGTACCGTTCAGCCATACCTGAACCAATGATCCAAAACTCATCATCGCCTGTTCGTGTGACCGTGAAATCCCCGGCAATCCCACCGCGCACACCGATAAGTGGCGTCAGACAAGAGCGCCCGATCGATTTGGGCATGTTGTTGGCAAATACGCTATTCAACCAGTCAACCGCGCCCGGACCCTTGCATTCGTATTTGGCGAAGTTTGAAATATCGATGATGCCCGCGCGATCACGCAGCATCTTGCATTCGTCGCCAACAGGGCCCCACCAATTTTGACGCGTAAATCCATTGGTATCCACTGTACCCGGTGTATCGGAATACCACAGCGGATGTTCCCAACCGTAGTTCAGGCCGAAAACCGCGCCCATCGATTTTTGCATCTCGTAGATGGGCCGTGTCCGACATGGACGACCTGCAGCGCGTTCTTCGTTCGGGAAATGAATCGCGAAACGGTTGGCGTATTGATCGCGCACTTTTTCCTTTGTAAATTCCTTGCCTGCCCAAAGGCCAAAACGTGCCATATCCCACGCAAACATGTCGTATTTCATCTCGCCTTCGACAATCCATTGCGAGACCATGAGCCCCATACCAGCCGATTGGCTAAAGCCCGGAATAATCCCGTTGCAACAGAAGTAGCCCTTTAATTCGGGCACTGGACCAAGGATCACGTTACTGTCGGGCGACCAGATCATAGGACCGTTGATCACGCGTTTAATCCCAGCCTCACCTACAGCAGGAACGCGATCAATCGCGCGCATCATATTGTCTTCGATACGATCCAGATCGTCGGCAAACAGATCGTGGGCGAAATCAAGCGGCGTGCCTTCTTCGGCCCAGAACCGCATGTCTTTTTCGTAGGCGCCTACCAACAGGCCTTTGCCTTCCTGACGCAGGTAATATTCACCGTCGCGATCGGCAACAGAGGGCAAACGACGGTCCATTCCCTCAATCTCCGCAATCGACTCGGTCACAAAATACTGGTGTTCGGTCGGTTGCAGCGGCAATTCTATTCCAGCGAGGGCCGCGACTTCACGGCCCCAAAGACCAGCGGCGTTTATCACCCATTCGGTCTGAATGTTGCCTTTGGGCGTTTCAACAATCCACGATCCGTCCGGTTGCGGCACCGTTGCTGTTACAGGCGTGAACCGGTGAATTTCCGCACCGTTTTGGCGTGCGCCAACCGCATAGGCATTGGTCACGCCTGATGGGTCGACATTTCCGCCATCGGGTTCCCACATGATGCACCGAATGCCATCAAAATTGACCAACGGATGAAGGCGCTCGGCCTCGTCACGGTTAATTTCGTGGAAGTTCATACCATAAAGTTTGGCCTTAGCCGCTTGCAGTCGAAGCTGATGTTCACGAGCCTCGGTTTGCGCGAGATAAAGACTGCCAGGTTGGAAGACACCACATGATTGGCCGGTTTCGGCCTCAAGTTCGTTGTAGAGATTCATCGTGTAATGTTGGATGCGGCTAATGTTGGCACTGTCATGTAAGCCGTGGATATTGGCCGCAGCGTGCCATGTCGAACCTGATGTGAGCTCGTTTCGCTCTAACAGCACGACATCTGTCCATCCAAGTTTGGTGAGATGGTAAAGAATAGAGCATCCGATGACGCCGCCGCCGATCACGACCGCCTGTGCGTGGGTTTTCATAGGTCTTCCCTTGGTTATAAGACCCATTCAAATTGGCGCTGATCCAGCCAGAGCAGATGCCATATGGCGACACTATATGTCGCATTCTTACCAGTTGGGTTTATCTTTCCCAGAAGGCTTAATCCAGCTAACCCTCCCTAAAGGTACTGTATTTCTTACAGAATTTAGTAACTCAGCATGACGCCTTACTTTGGTAAATTTGCTGCCAACACAGGAGCCGCGAATCAAAATTCACATTGACCGAAGATTTCCATGTCACAACATCATCCGTCAAATTCGACACCTTATGTCGCAATTTTAGTTGCTTATGTGCATTCATAATCGCAATGTGCGAAAAAATCTCAAGGAGGAAATTCATGCAAACTACCACGCGTGTAGCCGTCATCGGCGGAGGAGTCGTTGGATGCAGCGTTCTTTATCACCTAACTAAATTGGGTTGGGCAGATGTCATGCTGATCGAAAGGTCCGAATTGACATCCGGATCCACGTGGCACGCGGCAGGCGGTTTTCATACTCTCAACGGCGACACAAATATGGCGGCCCTTCAGGGCTATACGATCAAGCTTTATAAAGAGCTGGAAGAGCTGACAGGCATGTCATGTGGTCTGCACCATGTTGGCGGCGTAACGCTCGCGGACAATCAGGATCGGTTTGACATGCTTTTGGCGGAACGCGCCAAACATCGTTACATGGGTCTTGAGACCGAGATCGTTGGCCCCGAAGAAATCAAAAAGATCGCGCCGGTTACCAATACAGATGGAATCCTCGGGGCACTGTTCGATCCACTCGATGGGCACCTTGATCCATCGGGCACGACTCACGCTTATGCAAAGGCCGCCCGGATGGGTGGTGCAACGATCGAAACCCATTGTAAAGTTCTGGCAACCAACCCGCGGGCTGATGGCACTTGGGATGTGGTCACGGAAAAGGGCACCATCCACGCAGAACATGTTGTCAATGCTGGCGGCCTATGGGCACGAGAAGTTGGGGCCATGGCAGGTGTCTATCTACCGCTTCATCCAATGGAGCATCAATACATCGTAACTGATGATGTACCGGAAATTTTTGAACGCGACGCGGAACACCCCCATGTCATGGACCCTGCCGGAGAATCTTATTTGCGTCAGGAAGGCCGGGGATTGTGTATCGGGTTTTACGAGCAAACCTGCAAACCTTGGGCTGTGGATGGCACACCATGGGATTTCGGACATGAATTATTGCCGGACGACCTGGACAAGATCGAGGATAGCATCGAGTTCGCCTATAAGCGCTTCCCTGCACTGGAACGTGCCGGCGTGAAATCGGTTATTCATGGCCCCTTCACATTTGCCTCGGACGGGAACCCGTTGGTTGGTCCCGTACCCGGCATGCGAAACTATTGGTCCGCATGTGGCGTCATGGCCGGATTCAGCCAAGGTGGTGGTGTCGGCCTGATGTTGGCCCAATGGATGATCGAAGGCGAATGCGAACGCGATGTGACAGCTATGGACGTAGCACGCTTTGGTGATTGGATCACGCCCGGTTACACCCGCCCGAAAGTCACTGAAAACTACCAAAAACGGTTCTCTGTCGCGTATCCTAACGAAGAATTACCTGCGGCCCGCCCATTTCGCACCACCCCAATGTACGACACATTCGACAAAATGGGGGCTGTGTGGGGCGCGCAATACGGATTGGAAGTGGTCAATTACTTCGCTGAAGGGGATGAGCCACGATACGAAACACCGTCATTCCGCCGCTCTAACGCGTGGGACGCAACAGCGCGCGAAGTCAAAGCTGTACGCGAAGGTGTGGGAATCAATGAAACCCACAATTTTGGCAAATACCTTATAACAGGCCCATCAGCACGGGATTGGCTGGATAAGGTCATGGCAGGACGCATTCCAAAGCCCGGCCGGTTGAGCCTGACCCCGATGCTGAGCCACAAAGGGCGGTTGATCGGCGATTTCACGATCTCATGCCTCTCTGACGAAGCGTTCCAGTTAACAGCGTCCTATGGCGCCCAGGCGTTCCATATGCGGTGGTTCCAGCAGAACGAAGCCGAAGGTGTAAAGGTTGAAAACATCTCCGACCGCCTGAATGGGTTCCAAATTTCCGGCCCCAAGTCACGCGATGTTTTATTGGCATGCACCCGTGATGATGTCGGCGACATGCGATTCATGGATCTTCGTCACGCGACGATTGGGATGGTCGATTGTCTGGTACAACGGGTCAGTTACACAGGCGGTCTTGGGTATGAAATCTATTGCGATCCAATGTCTCAACGCTCTCTTTGGGCAACGTTGTGGGAGGCCGGGCAAGAACACGGTATGCGACCATTTGGGATGCGTGCAATGATGTCGCTCCGGTTGGACAAGTTCTTTGGGTCTTGGCTCAGCGAGTTTTCACCTGATTACACAGCAGGCGAAACTGGCATGGATCGTTTTATCAACTTCAAGAAAAACACCAATTTCATCGGCCGTGCGGCTGCCGAGGCCGAACGCGATGCAGGTTCGGCGCGCGCATTGTGTGCTTTTGAAGTTGAGGCAAAAGATGCGGATGTAGCCGCCTATGAACCGATCTGGATAGACGGATCAGTGCAAGGGTTCTGTACCTCAGGCGGGTATTCACATCATGCTGGTAAATCCATTGCAATGGGTTTGATACCAAAGGAATTGGCAAAAGATGGGTCAACAGTGGAAATCGAAATTTTGGGCGAGATGTGCGCAGCGACCCTAATCACCGAGCCATTGTTTGACGCCGATCATGCACAAATGCGTGGCTGATATAAGCGGGTCGCGCCTTAACGCGGCGTGACCCGCAACCAAATCCCGTCTTTACCACGTACTGTAAGATGCGCGACTGGCACGGCGGGACGTTCAGATACGGTTTCGAACCGGTATTTTTGCACAAGCATCGCCAACAAAAGCGGACCTTCGATCATTGCAAATCCGGCACCGGGGCAAACCCTTTGGCCCGTTGAGAATGGTATAAATGCACTGCGCAAACAGCCCCGGCCGTTCTCGGTCGCGTAGCGCGCCGGATCAAAGCCATCCGGGTTGTCCCAAAGCCGTTCATGTCGATGCAAGTGCCATGGGCTAAGGACGATTTGCGCGCCCTTGGATACGTCACGGTCACGAAACTTCTCTGGGCAGGATGCCTCGCGCACCATCATTGGCACGGGCGGGTAAAGACGCAAGGTTTCACGAAACACATCCCGCGTTACCGGCAGCTTGGACATTTTTGAGAACTCTGGCCGGGCGTCGCCAAACGCTTCCTTCGCCTCACTCGCGACCTTGTCCTGCCATTCCGGGTAGAGCGCCAACAGATAAAGCGCCCATGCCAACGCCGATGCGCTGGTTTCATGCCCGGCGAGGAAAAAGATCGCGACCTGATCCACCATTTCATTGGTATCAAATTTTTCCCCAGTCTCGGGATCAGGTGTGGTCATGATCTTGGTGGCTAAGTCATCGGGGGCGTTGCCCGCTTCGATCTCAGCCATCCGATTGGTGGTAAGTTGTGTAATCAACGCGCGGATCACGGCCGCCGTTTCGCGGGTTTTTCGCCTGTGAAAACGTGGCATCCAACGTGGCAAGGGCAATAAGGCCCCTAAATTGACCACCGGCTGCGTCCTTTGATGTTCGCGAAATTCGGCAAACACACGGCTGGCAACTTCATTTTCAATCGGAATAGAAAACAACGTGCGAAATATGACATCAGCGGCCGCATGGCTTGTGTGTTCCTCAATCTCAACAGGTTGGCCCGTTGCCATATTGGCTGTTCGCACAACTGCGTTTTCCCCCGCTTCACACATCGCGGGAAATACATCGCGCAAACGCCCGCCTTCAAACGCCGGGTCGATGATGCGCCTCTGGCGCTTCCAGGTCTCACCGTTGGTGACGAACACTGAGTTGCCCAGAAGCGGCGTCAGCCCTTCCCGCACCCTGTCAGATTTCGGGAAATCGTCGGGGCGTTCCTTGAGAACCAGATTGACCAGTTCAGGTTGGTTACACATGTAAGATCGGAAGAACGGCGTTTTAAATTCGGCCATCCATGCCCGATATAGCCGCGCCGGTTGTGCGGAAAGTATGTCTTGTCGGAACAATCGCAGATACCGCCACAACGAAACACGCCCCTCGCGCGCAGGAGGCTTGGGCGGCAAAGTCATGGTGTGACGCTCGTGTATTTCGAAACGGGTTTCTCCATTCGGCTTTTTGAAGGTGCACGCCCTTCATAACGCGTTGCCAATGATAAATGCCCGGCAGTAATCCGGAAGTAATCGTAATCACCAGGTTGATCAAAAGCGCAGAGATATTGGAAATGCAGACGGAAAAATTTCCAACGTAGTTCTTTCCACCGTGCCGGGCTGAGCGTTTGGGTGAAAGCCGCAGAAAACACCAGTGGCCAGCGTTTGTTTTCAGTTGCAACACCAGTGACACTGACCGGATCACACAGCGCAAAGGCACACCCATCGCCTGGGGCTGTCACATCAACCCAACTGAGTTCGTCCCTTTCACACAGGAATTTCAAATCAGCGCGCAAACGATGTGCATCTGGAAGAAACGACACCATCGGCACCACTTGGCCTAAGGACAAGAAAGACAATGTTGGTCCACTTTCCGGAACACGACCACCGCGAATGAGATCGGACAGGATAGAAACAGCAAGATGTGCACCTGAAGAATGACCTACCACTAAAACTTCGTCGACGTCCGTATCCAGCGCGGCAGAAATTTCATCGGTAAACTCTGCCATCCGCGCCTCAAGTTCGGGCGGATTCGCCCCGCTATGACGCGCCGAATATGCGTAATCATGCATCAGGTAATAGGCGAAAAACTTGCCGTCTTTCTTGCGGAACCATTCAAGCGCAAAGGGAACCACGACCAATCCGCCCCACGCAAGCCATGGATGCACAACGGCAAACAGTTGCCCCAAACCCCAGGCCAGCACCAATGCGATGACCAATTGCACCAGCAAGAACCCAACCGGATAGAGGGCCGCAATCACCGGCCCCTTGCGCAGTTTCATCAACCGCCACAACGTTCCGCTGGCGATGTATGTCCACGCGGTGCGGATCAATTGTAAGTACGTGGCCAGAATGCCCTGTTCCATGCTGTCACGCACGATATCGGACCAGACAAGTACTTCGAAATCTGCATGCGTGTCCTCGCCATCGATTTTTGCATCAACTTGCCAGCCGTACCTGCCTATGCCGGATTTGGGGGAAAGCGTTATGTCATAACCGGACACGTCAGCCTGCGCTGCGCCTTCTTTGCGATAAAGCTCGCGGTAACGGCGCGGGTGAATTGGATCATAGCCCGGAATATAGAAGACGCGTCGCTGGCGCACATTTTGATTGGTCAAGCTGCTCATACCTCACCCTTTGCAGGCAAAGGTTACCTGATGAGTTGGGCAAGAGTAAGTCTTAACCGAGGAGCGCGAGAGACGGGAACATTTCAAGAAGCCAGAATGCAAAGGCGGAAAACCCACCGGTCAGCATAAGCAAGCCGATGGTCCACAACAACAGGCCCATGCAACGTTCGATTTGTTCCATATGACGTTTCATCCACCTCATGACACCACCGAGGCGCGGCAAGAACGCAGCAACCAACAGGAATGGCACACCCAAACCTATGGCATAGACGGCCAACAAAACCGTGCCACGGGCGACGGACCCTTCAGAAGCCGCCAATGATAGGATGGCGCCCAATTGCGGACCAATGCAGGGGGTCCAGCCAAAAGCAAAGGCAAGCCCCAGTATGTAGGCGCCAAATGCCGATCCACCGCGATCCCCGACTTCAAGACGCGCCTCACGGTCAAGAAACCCGATGCGGTAGATGCCAATAAAATGCGCACCGAACCCCATGACCATCAGACCCGCGATTGTGTTGAAATAACCCTGGTACTGTAAAAATACCGTCCCTACGATTGAAGCTGTAAATCCTAGCAGTAAGAAAATTGTCGAAAGGCCGAGCACGAAAAACAACGCAGGCACAATTGCGCGGCCCTGATTTTCGCCTTTTTCCGAGAGATCAGAAAGAGTTACGCCACTCATGTAAGCCAGGTAAGGCGGTACAATCGGCAAGACGCAAGGGCTGAGGAATGAAATAATCCCAGCCAGAAGTGCCACAAACATTGCCGGCATCAGGCCCGCATCTATGATTTCGATTCCAAACATAATCCCCGCTTACCCGATTGCACGCGCCACGTCACGGCACGCAATGTCACAACTCTGTGGACAGTGTTGCTGCTTGCGATTATTTGCGCGGTTATGGATACGCTTGATGCCATCGGCCTGTTGTGCCCCCTGCCCGTTCTGAAGCTGCGCAAGCGGTTAAAAACGATTGCGCCAGGTGATTGCATGCGCCTTTTGGCGGACGACCCGGCAGCGGTAATAGACGTGCCCCATTTTTGCGCAGAATCCGGTCACGAACTAGTGTCCATGACGGAAGTTGAAGGATTCAGCGAATATATTGTCCGCAAGGGCAAGAAGTAAAAAGGCCGGGTAGATAAACTTGATCTAACCGGCCCTTCCTGTTTGTTTTTTGATTGGTTTAGCGCCCCAATGACCACCATCCCTTGCGTTTCGGCTTGTCTGGGTCTGCAGGTTTTTCTGAAACGGGTTCAGGCGCCATTTTGGGTTCTGGTTCGACAACAGCGACAATTTGTTCGGGCGCTGCTTCGGCGACAACAGGTTCCGGAGCCGGATCTTCGACCTTGGCCGCTTCCGGTTCTGCTTCCACAGTTTCAGGTGCGGGAACCGTATCAGCCTTTTTAGCACGTGGTTTGCGAACCCGTTTGGGTTTAGGTTTGGCTTCTTCGGCTGCAGGCTCGGCTGGTGTCTCACTATCCGCAGCTACAGGCGCTTCTTCTGCTGGCGCAGTCTCGGCTTCGACCTTAGGTTCTGCTTTTTTGCGAGGACGGCGGACACGTTTGGGTTTGGGCTTAACCTCGGCCACTTCCGTCACAGCTTCCCCAGTTTCCACAGCTTCCTCAGACGAGATTTCAGCCTGGACAGCTTCAGCAGCAGGTTCTTCTGAAGCTGTATTTTCCTGAGCGACGTTATCACCAGATTCGGTCGCGGTGACTTCTTCGCCGTTTTGACCATCTTCCCCACCGGTCCGGGATTTAGACCGACGCCGACGGCGCCGACGGCGCTTTTTAGGCCGGTTTTCTTCTTCGTTTGCTTCTTCGTTTTCTGCTGCGGATGCCTGATCATCATTCGCATCTTCTTGCGTGGCCTGATCAATTTCGTCCATCAGAGAACTATCGACTGAAACAACGGGTGCTGCGGCTTCCGGAACGTTTCGGGTGGCCGTCTTGAACTTCTCAATCGAGAAATCCGGGCTGATCAATGTAGGATCACCTTCGACACGCACAGACAACCCATAACGTGCTTCGATCTGGGCAATGTGTTCACGTTTTTGGTTCATCAGGAAGTTGGCAATGCCAACCGGGCATTTCACCAAAACTTCACGAGAACGACGGCGCACGCCTTCCTCCTCGATCTGTCGTAATATGTTCAATGCGAGGTTGTCATCAGACCGGATCAAGCCTGTGCCATGACACGACGGGCAAGGTTGTGTCGTTGCCTCGATCATACCTGGGCGCAAACGTTGGCGGGACATTTCCATCAAACCAAAGCCACTGATACGGCTGACCTGAATACGGGCGCGGTCGGTTTTCAACCGGTCCTTCATCCGCTTTTCCACAGCCGAATTGTTCTTGCGCTCATCCATGTCGATGAAATCAATCACAATCAGGCCTGCAAGGTCGCGCAAACGCAATTGACGAGCAACTTCTTCGGCGGCTTCCAGGTTTGTCTTCAAAGCGGTATCTTCGATCGAACCTTCTTTGGTCGCCCGACCTGAGTTGACGTCGATTGCCACCAATGCTTCGGTCACGCCGATAACAATGTAACCACCAGACCGAAGTTGAACTGTCGGATTGAACATCGAATTCAGATAACTTTCGACCTGAAAACGGGCAAAAAGCGGCATTGAATCCTGATAGTTTTTTACGTTTTTGGCATGGGACGGCATGATCATTTTCATGAAATCCTTGGCGATACGATAACCGCGTTCGCCCTCAACCAGAACCTCGTCAATCTCGCGATTATAAAGATCGCGAATTGACCGTTTAATCAAATCGCCTTCTTCGTAGATTTTTGCCGGCGCAATTGACTTCAGCGTTAACTCGCGAATCTGTTCCCACATGCGCTGCAGGTATTCATAATCCCGTTTGATTTCAGCGCGGGTTCGTTTGGCGCCGGCCGTGCGCACGATCAATCCCGCGCCCTGTGGCACGTCGATCTCAGCAGCCGTTTCTTTCAGTTTCTTACGATCTGCCGCGTTGGTTATTTTGCGGCTGATACCACCGCCCCGCGCGGTATTAGGCATCAAAACACAATAACGACCGGCAAGCGACAAATACGTCGTGAGTGCAGCACCCTTGTTACCACGTTCTTCTTTTACGACCTGTACCAAAAGGATTTGGCGAACTTTCACCACTTCCTGAATTTTATAACGGCGTGGGCGCGGTTTTCGTGGCGGGCGAATGTCTTCTGGTTCGTCTTCGTCAGCGACGACTTCAATAGATTCGTCTTTTTTCGAAGCGTTTTTTCGATCTTCACGCGCTTTAGCAGCGTCTTCTGCCGCATCTTCGTCGTCATCAGGCGCGTCGACCTGATCTGGGGTATCTACATCACCAGACGTGGCTTCGTCAGCCGTTTCGTCTTGAGGGGTTTCTTCGATAGAAGCGGCGTCTTCGGATGCTGCAGCCTGGTCATTTTCAGAGCCAGAGGTTTCGTCCTGACCTGGGTCCGCGGCTACTTCGTCCGCGGGTTCTTCCACAGGCGTTTCTTCGACACGTTCCATGGGCGAGCTGCCTTCTTCAGCACCTCCGTCCAGATCGATAGTTTCCATTCCGGAAATTTCAGCGGCTTCAACCTCGGCTGTTTGCACCGCATCATCGGATTCGATTTTTTCAGCTTTCGATTTGGAACGTGACCGCGACCGCCGTTTTGGTTTCGGCTTTGGTTCTTCCTCGTCGCGTGCCTTCATCGCCTCGGAATAAGCACGTTCTTCTTCAAGCAACGCTTCGCGATCGGCGACGGGAATTTGATAGTAATCGGGATGAATCTCTGAAAACGCAAGAAACCCGTGTCGATTTCCGCCGTAGTCTACGAATGCCGCCTGAAGGGACGGTTCGACCCGAGTTACTTTTGCGAGATATATATTACCGGCGAGCTGCCGTCTGTTTTCGGATTCAAAGTCGAACTCCTCAACCTTGTTTCCGTCGACCACCACAACGCGAGTTTCCTCTGCGTGGGTGGCATCAATGAGCATTTTCTTAGCCATGTTTTCCGTGTGCACCGCGGCAATCGCGCGCGCCCTGGTGGGGCTGCGTCGTTCCGAGGGTGTCTATTAAGGGCGAACGCGGGCACGCTTTTAGGGGCACCGAAACCGGCCCCCTGCAGTTCATTCATCAGTCGCGCGCGCGTCATCGCGGTTTTTCTCCGGTGCCAATGGCACCCATTCTAGACCCAACTACCTCGGCTTGCCGGGCATCGGGCATGTATGCGACCCATTTTCTGGGCCCAATCGGTCTGTCTGACTGTGCCGGAAACCGTTCCTACACCCGTTCAAAACAGCGAAACTCTATGGCACCAGCGTAGAAAATTCGCAGCTGTCCATGCCGTTACATTAATGTGTCATGGCACTGAATTACAATGGTGAAAATGTAGTTCACTTTAGTTCAAAGATAGTCGGATCTTTGCAATCCGTATTTGGCCATCTTCTCGTTTAGGGTGCGTCGGGGCAGGCAAAGTTCTTCCATGACAGACGCGATGCTTCCTTTGTGGCGACGCATTGTATTGTCGATAAGCATCCGCTCGAAAGCCTCTACGTATTCTTTTAGAGGCTTACCTTCAGTTGTCATTACAGGCTGCATTTCCTGATGTTCGGACATCAGAAGTGACACTATTGTTCCGCTGCCACGGCGAGCCTGCAGTACCGCACGCTCGGCCACGTTAAACAATTGACGAACGTTACCGGGCCATGGGGCTTGCAACAATTGCGCGGCTTCCTGCGCGCTAACTTGCGGAGGTTCACAACCGTAATCATCCGCAAACTGGTCGGCGAACCGTGTGAACAGCGTCAATATGTCTTCGCCCCGTTGGCGCAGCGGCGGAACGGTGATCCGCAAAGCCGCCAAGCGGTAGAACAAGTCGGACCGCAGCGCATCTTCGGATGTGCGGCCTTCGTCCTGAAGATTGGATATAGCTACAATTCGGGTTTCAGGTGGTGTGCCTTCTTCGTTCACAAAGGTCAAAAGCCGCGCCTGCACTGTGTCGCTTAGCGCTTCGATGTCTTCCAACACCAATGTCCCGCCACGTGCCTGTTCAACAGCAGGCAGTTGGCTATCTTCCGGGTTCATCGGACCGAACAGACGCTTGACCAGCGCGTCTTCTTCAAAGGCGGCACAGGACACCAAAACAAATTTCTTACCGGCACGGGCACCAACTGCATGCAGTGCGTGTGCGACCAGTGTTTTGCCAGTTCCGGTTTCACCATCGATCAGAACGTGCCCATCGGCCTGCCCCAGATCAAGAATATCCTCCTTGAGGCGTTCCATCACATTGCTGGAGCCGATGAGTTTTTTCATCAACTGGCCACCGTCACTCAGTTCGCGGCGCAGCGCGCGATTGTCCAACGTCAATCGCCGCGCATTGGTGGCCTTTTTCGCCAACTCGTTCATGCGGTCCGGGTTGAACGGTTTCTCAAGGAAATCAAACGCACCAACACGCATCGCCTCAACCGCCATCGGAACATCACCATGACCTGTGATCATAATTACCGGAAGGCTGGAATCCGCGCCCATCAATTTTTTAAGAAATTGCATCCCGTCAATTCCCGGCATTTTGATGTCGGTCACAACAATACCCGGATAGTCCGGGCCAAGATTTTTTAGCGCATCCTCCGCGCAGGAAAATGTTTCCGTGTCATACCCGGACAATGCCAGCCATTGGCTGATCGACTGGCGCATGTCTTTTTCATCATCAACGATCGCAATTTTCATCGCATTGGCCATATTCACTCACTCCGCTGCACGGGTTTCTTTGGTCAAGATAGGTAGCTGAACTTCAAATACAGCCCCACCGCCCGCTGAATTTCTTGCTGTCAGGCGCCCCCCGAGGTCGTTTACGATCCCGGACGAAATGGCAAGACCCAGACCAACCCCATCGCCGGGCTGTTTGGTCGTGTAAAAGGGTTCGAACAGGTTTTCGATGTCTTTGATACCATCGCCATTGTCGCGAACAGTTAGCGTGGCCGTATCACCCGCTGCCAGCACAATATCAATTTGGGCATCATTCACCGATTGGGTTGCATCAAGTGCATTTCGCAAAAGGTTAATCATCACTTGCTCAATACGAACCCGATCCCCCATCACCATAACTGGCGTTTTGGGAAGCGCGCGATCAATACTGATGCGTCTTTGTCGAAGTTGTGGCTCCATCATGGACAGGGCAGATGCAAGTGAATCCCCCATATTTATTGGCTCAAACGTATCGCCGCTGCGCCGAGCATATGACTTCAACTGCCGTGTAATCGCGCCCATCCGCTCGATAAGATCATCGATCCGCTGGAACGACGACAATGCCTCGTCCGGGCGATTCCGATTTAGCAACAACCGCGCTCCTGCAAGGTAGGTTTTCATCGCAGCCAATGGTTGGTTCAACTCATGACTGACGGCCGCAGACATTTCGCCCAAAGCCGCCAGCTTGGAACTCTGGGCAAGCGTTTGTTCAGCAACAGCAAGGTTTTCCTGAACCCTTTCCCGCTCGGCGATTTCTCGCTGCAAGCGAACGTTCAATGCGCGAAGCTCTGCCGATTCCCTTTGGAACAGCGCCATGCGCACTGCTGTTTTGCGATTGAGAAAATAAAACGCCAAAGCAAGAAGAATCGCAAACGCCATGATTTCCAGTGCGAGGAATCCATTCACTTTTTCACGTATGCTGGCATAGGTCGTGAAACTTGCGATGCGCCATCCGTGAAATGCGACGCGCCCTTGTACCCGCATAACGGCCTCGCCCTGCAAATATGCGTCCGCTGGCAAGGTCGTCCAATCTGCCGTGGCTTGAATGGCGCGCTGGATTGAACTGGTAACCGGTGAACGCTGAAGTGCTTCTGCTTCACTTAATCCGCGCCAACGGGGTTCCGTCGCCAAAATGATACGACCACTGCTGTCGGTAACCACAACCGCGTCGGAAATTCCCGCCCATGCCCGTTCGTATTTGCGTAAATCAACCTCGACAAGGATGACACCAACCAACAACCCCTGACTTTCAATGCGGCGCGAGTAAAAAAAGTCATATGCGCCTGTTTCCTGTTGTAAGACTTTGAAAACAGTATCATTTGAACGAACTGCATCAACAAAGTATGGCGCTTGTCGGTGCGTTTCACCAAGCGAATTTCTGTCCGTCGACGCAACTGTTCGGGCTTCCTTGTCCAACAAGGTCAAAGAGGCGGCGCCGATCTCGTCTAAAAACGAAATCAAACGTTGGGTTGATTGGGTGAAATCACCGGAATTCAAGGCGCCAATCAACGTGGGGTCTCGCGCCAAAAGCTGGGGAACAATCGCGTTCTGCCGCAATTCACTGAGCAAGTTACCGCTATAAAGCACCAGACGCAGCTCTGCACGGTTACGCGTTTTTTCGGTAAACCTGTCAGTTAGCAACCGATGGGTCACGGAAACCACCGCAATGGCCATCACTGTCATCAACAGCAACAGAATACGCACGCGCCACCCGGTTGTACGTGCTCGTTTTGACGGAACTTTTACTAACTGATCGCTCATAGAGGAAAGGTAAGCGCGCAAGACGCGTGCCTCAAGCCATTAAAGCAATCCGTCATAAACCTGCCGAACCGCTTTGTGACGCCAAGTTTTAGGCGTGAACAATCTGATCAACCAAACCACGGAACATCGCTGCGCCGTCTGTGCCCCCGTGAGAGGATTCTGCCATACGTTCCGGATGCGGCATCATGCCAAGGACACGGCGGTTTTCAGAAAGGACTCCGGCGATATCCTGAACCGAACCGTTCGGGTTCACAGCATATCTGAATGCGACCCGATCATCGCCATTGAGACGCGCAAGCGTTTCTTCGTCAGCGTTGTAATTTCCATCGTGATGCGCAATTGGAATCGTAACCTCGGATCCGGCATTGTATCCAGCGGTAAACACACTTGCCGAGGTTTCAACACGCAGTTTGATCGCGCGGCACACATATTTCAACGATGCGTTGCGCAAAAGTGCCCCGGGCAAAAGACCCGTCTCCGCCAGGATTTGAAACCCATTGCACAGGCCAATCACGTAACCACCCTTATTTGCGTGCTCCACGACAGAACGGCAAATCGGTGAATTGGCGGCAATGGCCCCACAACGCAGGTAATCACCGAACGAAAATCCACCCGGCAGGCCGACAATATCCACCCCTTCAGGCAAAGCGGTATCTTTGTGCCAGACCATCGACACTTTGGCCCCGGCCCGCTCAAAGGCAACGGCCATGTCCCGATCACAGTTGGAACCCGGGAAAACGATCACTGCCGCATGCATCAGGTCAGCTCCACCCTGTAGCTTTCGATCACTGTATTTGCGAGCAACTTTTCACACATTGCAGTTACCGTGGAACGCGCCTTGTCGGCGTCAGTTTCGGCCAATTCAAGTTCAATTACTTTGCCCTGGCGAACATTTTCAACGCCTTCAAACCCGAGGGATCCAAGCGCATGTTGAACGGCGGCACCCTGAGGGTCCAGAACTCCGTTTTTCAGCATGACGTGCACGCGTGCTTTCATCTGATCTTTCCTCATACCGGTTTTGCCCGCAAACTGGGCTTAGTTAATCAAGGTTGGGCGCGCCATAGGCGTCGCACCTTTTGGCAGAACGCCGAGCCGTTTTGCAACTTCTGTATATGCGTCCGTCAGGCTGCCAAGGTCACGGCGGAATACGTCTTTGTCCAGTTTCTCACCGGTTTCGATGTCCCACAAACGACAGCTGTCCGGGCTGATTTCATCCGCAACGATCAGGCGTTGGAAATCACCGTCATACACGCGGCCAATTTCAATTTTGAAATCAACAAGTTTAATCCCGACACCGTACATGACACCGGCCATGAAATCGTTCACCCGGAGAGCAAGGCTTAGAATATCATCCATGTCCTGTTGGCTTGCCCAACCAAAGGCAGCGATATGTTCTTCTGTGACCAGCGGATCACCAAGTGAATCATCCTTCAGGCAATATTCAACAATCGGGCGCGGCAATTGTGTGCCCTCTTCCATGCCCAAACGCTTGGACATGCTGCCCGCGGCAACGTTACGCACGATTACCTCAAGCGGAACAATCTCACAGGCACGGACAAGTTGTTCGCGCATATTGAGTCGTTTCAGAAAGTGGGTTGGGACACCAATAGTATTTAGACCCGTCATGAAATATTCACAAAGGATGTTGTTCAACACGCCCTTGCCTTCAATCGTATCTTTTTTCTGAGCATTGAAAGCGGTCGCATCGTCCTTAAAGTATTGGATAATCGTACCAGGCTCGGGCCCTTCGTAGAGGGTCTTTGCCTTGCCTTCGTAAATTTTTTTGCCCCGTGCCATATTCGCTCCATCGCTCAGGCGGGACCGAGTCCCTTTGTGACGTTGCGGTTCTCTTAGTGCATGGGCAGGGTTGCCGCAAGATGTGTAGGGTCTTGCGAATGGCCGCATGCCACTGCATATCATAAGTAATCGCAACGCCAGTATTGGGGGAAAAAACCCGTGACAACATTCGACGACCGCGAAAGCGCATTTGAAAACAAATACGCACACGATGAGGAAATGAATTTCAAAGCCGAAGCCCGGCGCAACAAATTGCTGGGTTTGTGGGCTGCAGACCTAATGGGAAAAACCGGTGACGATGCCGCCGCTTACGCCAGAGAAGTCATTAAGGCCGACTTCGAAGAAGCCGGATACGAAGATGTCGTGCGTAAAGTCGCCGCAGATCTGGGCGACAAAGCCGACGCCGACACTATTCGAGCAAAACTAGACGAGCTAATCGTGGTGGCCAAAGGCCAGCTTATGGAAGAATAATCCATAATTTATAAACCCTTAGAACCCGGGGCGTTGCCAAGTTAGCGACGCCTCGGGTTTTTTTCTGACATAAGCTTATGTCGCGCGCCTCAGGATGATGTTGAACAATATGAATTTGCGCGTCTCCGCGGAACATGAAACAAGGCCTCAACTCTGATCAGGACACAAAACATGACAAATGCTCTTTCCCGCATGATGGAAACCCGAGACTGGATCCTCGCTGATGGCGCAACAGGTACAAACCTGTTCAACATGGGCCTCGAAGCCGGCGAAGCACCTGAAATGTGGAACGATCAGCACCCTGATCGGATCAGGCATCTTTACAAAATGGCCGTGGATGCAGGCAGTGACTTATTTCTCACCAACTCGTTTGGTGGTAACGCTGCGCGTTTGAAATTGCATGGTGCAGAAAGGCGGGCAAATGAACTCTCTCGCATCTCTGCCGAAATTGGCCGTGATGTAGCGGACAAAGCGGGCCGGGACGTAGTGGTGGCGGGATCAGTTGGACCAACCGGCGAAATAATGGCACCTATGGGTGGGTTGACGCATGAATTGGCCGTCGAAATTTTCCATGAACAAGCCGAGGGTCTGAAAGACGGAGGTGCCGACGTTTTGTGGTTGGAAACTATTTCCGCGCACGAAGAATACCGCGCAGCTGCAGAAGCCTTTAAACTGGCCGATATGCCCTGGTGCGGCACGATGAGCTTTGACACCGCCGGGCGCACGATGATGGGTATGACATCGTCTGATATGGCGGATATGGTCGAAACCTTGGAAAACTCGCCGCTTGCATACGGTGCCAATTGCGGTGTTGGCGCATCTGACCTTATGCGTACAGTTTTGGGTTTCGTTGCCCAGGGCACAGAACGCCCGGTCATCGCCAAAGGCAATGCTGGTATCCCCAAATATGTAGATGGACATATCCATTATGATGGTACACCAGAGTTGATGGCGGAATACGCCTGTCTGGCGCGCGACGCGGGTGCAACAATTATCGGTGGATGTTGTGGTACAATGCCCGAGCATTTGTCGAGCATGCGCGAAGCACTGGAAAACCGTGACCGCGGTGATCGCCCGACACTCGATCTGATTGCGGAAAAACTTGGCGGGTTTTCATCAGCCATTGATGGTACAGGTGACGATGTTCCTGCCCCGCGCCGAAATCGCCGTCGTCGCAACTAAGTATCCGCTGGTGGATATAGCCTAGAATAGGCACATCTGATCGCCCGCTTTCTGTGGCGGGCGAAACAGATCAGTTCGCAAATTGGGCAGCTTTTTGTTCAACCCCAACCGGTGCACAGCACCCGTAAACCGTTGACCAATTATTTCTGAGTACGGTCCTGTACCACGCATACGTTGACCCCAACGGGAATCATAATCCTGACCACCGTGCATGTCCCGCATGTGGCCCATGATCCTTTTCGCACGATCCGGATAATGTTCCTTCAGCCATTCCTTGAACAATGGAGCCACTTCCAAAGGAAGCCGCAACATGATCCAACTGGCAGCTACAGCGCCCGCATCGGACCCAGCCTTCAACAACGACTCGAGCTCGTGATCGGTTAGTCCAGGAATGACTGGTGATGTCATTATTCGTACCGGAATTCCAGCGTCACTAAGCGCACGAATTGTCGCCAACCGTCGTTTTGGGCTTGGCGCTCTGGGTTCCAGCTTTCGGGATAGCGTGACATCCAAAGACGTGATTGAAATTCCAACTCTCACCAACCCATCCCGCGCCATATCGCGCAGAATATCAATATCACGTTCGATCAGGGTGCCCTTGGTGACGACCGCGACGGGATGGCTGCAATCACGCAAGACTTTCAAACACTCACGCATAATTTCGTGTTTTTTCTCAATCGGCTGGTAAGGGTCCGTGTTGGTCCCGATCGCAATTGGTTGAGGTGTGTATGCGCGATGTCTCAATTCCTGAACCAACTTTTGCGGTGCTTCAGGGCGTGCAATGAGACGAGTTTCGAAATCCAGTCCCGCCGACAGGCCAAGCCATTCGTGCGTAGGTCGTGCGAAACAATAGACACAGCCGTGCTCGCACCCACGATAAGGATTAATCGACCTGTCAAACGGTAGATCAGGTGACTTGTTGTAAGTGATCACTTTTCGAGGGCTTTCCACGCTGGTTTGCGTGCGCAACATGGGTTGCGCAAGATCGCGCGCCCATCCATCGTCTTCAAACCGGATTTCAAGCTTT
>Ga0209344_10001403_pt1 | contig 31630 bp, 20 predicted proteins | sample Cruoilmetagenom6_FD_187293 | JGI IMG/M metagenome (GOLD analysis project Ga0209344, IMG submission 187293) | Oil polluted marine microbial communities from Coal Oil Point, Santa Barbara, California, USA - Santa Barbara Oil Seep Sample 6 (SPAdes)... | ecosystem: Environmental > Aquatic > Marine...
AAAAAACAGACAATCCGACAACGCCGCTTGCAACATCAAAAACAAGCAGCATAATCAATCACACAAACGAACCAGAGCCTCCAATACTCAAGCCGCTCTCACGTCCAACTTTATTTGACGACGGACATGTTGAGCTTGAGGCCGGTGGCAGCGACATGATGAGCAAGGATGGTAAAAAGGTATGGCAAAAAGAAGTTGTATTTCTTCGCAAAGGCGAGACCAAAACTTGGATCAAGCAACTGGCCAATCGCGCCTGGGGCAACATGGATATGAACCTCAGTGAATTTGCATCTTTAGGCGATGGCGGACCGGACACGGGGCCTGCACAGTCACACGCCAAACTCAACCGTATGGCGCGGCTTGGCCTGGCACTGGTAACCCCGTACGAGGCCAAGAGCGGTGGATACAATGTCATTGCAGGCCCTGTTGCCACAACGTTCTATGAACAGATTTATTTGGTGTTGAGCGATCATTTCGAGCCGATGATCCCTGCAAAATTCCAGGAGGACAAATAATGTCAGGCATTGAGAAGAAAAATTTCTTTCGCAGTACAGTGGCAGCTGTTCTCGGCATTTGTGCAGTGCCTTCAATCAGCGTGGCATCTGGAGCGGATAGTACTGATCTGCTTTCGTCGCTCGTCGGAAAAGGCGTTCACGATTTGGTCGTTTTGCGTGACTATGACTTTGCGGTCAGTAAAGAGATTGCTGAATTAGCGGAAGTCGCAGTTGTAGGCTATTCGGCTGATGAGAACGTCACATTTTTAGTTTACGCCAGCGAAAATGTGAGCGCGGTCGTGCAAGATGGGTTCCTTGGAGTAGCTTGGACCGCTGCCTTTGTGGGCGTTCAAGAAAAGCGGGATGCATTGGGCGCTATGGTGCTGCCGGTCAGTAGTCAGCTGCCTACTATGGGTTTAATGGGTGAAGAGGAAGGTGTCTTCGTCAATTACAACTTTGATAATCCAATGGCATACTTTGCGCAGAACGTCGGTGACGTTACTGGATTGGCTGAAGCGAACACTCAATTGTCGAATGCCGGAATGATTGCGGAGTGGGCCAAAAATGGTGTGAACTATGGCGGGATTTCGGAGGTGATCGAAGTCGGGGCCTCATACGAATATCAGCCATTCATGATGGGCGAAGAAGAGGGTGTGTTTGTCCAATATGAAGCGTCACCCCCAACTACTGATTACGTGGTGTTTGCGACGTCGGCTATAAATGACGGCGATCTCAATGTTCAAGCCTATCAAGCCGACATGACCCTGATGGGCGAAGAGGAAGGTGTCTTTGTGGGTTATCAGAAGGGTCCAGTCACCGCGTTTGATGCAGTTGCGATTGCAATGAACTAACTCAGATAGCTGGGGGCGATGGTATTGCCTCCAGCTGCGTCAGGAGCTCAGCGCTTTGTAGCGCCTACGAGCCGAACCACTGACGCAACCACTCAATAAGGTGTTCAATATTTTCGGTGATTTCACGCGAAGCAATTTTTGCGGCTTCTAGTTCCAATCGGTCCCGAAGCCTTGCCAGAAGCCGACGGGCTGTAGCAGGTGAAACCTCTTTCTGATCAGCGCGCATGATGAAAGAGTGAACGCGGATCAGCTCGTGCCCGTTCTTTTTGAAAAGGATGATCCGATATGTTGGGCCGGAGCCTGTCTGCTCGATTTCCATTTCCAAGCCCTCGCTTGCAGCGAAGGCGCGCAGGGCGCGGAAGAAGTCGTCTGTTTTTCGCTGTTTCATCATGTTCTCCCAAGGGCACTGAATCATACTAAATCAGTTGTATACGAGGTGACAATCTATCAGATGTGATATATTGCGCAAGTGCAAAAATTATCGGATAAGAAAACTTATCACTATTGACAATTAGAATCGGGGCACGTATACCCTTGCAACCTACCGCGGCTGGTTGGGGGCAAAGTTGCGAAGGAACAAGAACGTGCGCTTATGTTATGAATATGAAGTTATCGAGGATGACGACGAACTTTTTGTAGAGTTCAATAGCTTTCCAGAGATTGTGTGTAGCGTAACCTCTGATGAGAAGCAGAATGGTGACGTTGCCAAGATTGCCATAGATGCTCTTACAAATGCGCTTCAAGCAAGAATGGACTACTCCGATGTTATACCAGACCCAGACAAATATAAGCGGGATGGTAGCCAGATATGTCTCTTTTCGCCGCTGATTAGCGCAAAAGTACTGCTGTACCGGGAATTTCTTAAACTTGATGTATCCCGAGCTGAATTGGCGCGAAGGATAGATTGTACTGCTACAGCAGTATCGAGACTGTTTGATCTGTCTCATGCATCGCGTTTTGATGTTATTCTAGAAGCATTTGATGCTTTGGGTATCGAGTTGGAGACAGAATTTAAACTTACAAAGATCCGTTAAACTTGAAGTTTGATCCCGTCGACTTTCCACTGCGCGATGGTGTCGTGGATCAAACTCCAGGCAGTCTCGCAGACAGCTTCCATATCAAGGTCGCCGGTAGGGTCTTCATCATCATGTGATGGCGGTAGAACCATGCGTTGAGTCATCCGCCGAAATGACTCAAGAACCCGTGTTTGTATTTCGGGCGTGATCTTTAGTTCATTTGCAACAGCAACGCCGTTCGCAGGATTATCTTCAACGTACTTTATGTAGCAAAGAAGGATATAGGCGTTTCGAATGGATTGTGTAATCCAACGGAACAGGTCATTTGACCGAGGTACATCCGTTACTGTTTTATGGAGAATTTCTGGTAGTAGCGTGCGATGAAAAACATGTTCTAGATATGCTAAGTTGCTCAAGAGGGAATCTATACAGAGTCGACCTCTAGGAGTCGCTTTTAAATATAATAGGTCTTCATTCCGACCTGGGTGATAGTCTGCAACGATCAAGTCAGTTTTCATCATAAATTTAATGAGCTTCGAAAAATCTGGGACTTCATAGCCAAAACGCTCGCGAAGCTGCCGCACGAGTTCCTCTTCTTCCACAGCAACGTCCTTCGTAAGCTGTAGAACACGGATCTTCTCAAGTAACGAGTGCTCGTCAGGTGATTTTAGATTTCCGGACGATAGATAATTCAATATGTTATCGACAACACTGTCTTCAGAACGTTCAGGGTTTTCGATAGTGCGGGCCTTCTTTTTCCCATGAACTAGGCCTTTCGTCTTTTTCTCAACCATAGAATTTTCAAACCACCAGCCGTCCGGAAAGAGGAGCAGTTCAACAATTCTGTATGACCGACGAGATAGAAGAGTCTGCCCCCTTTCGGAAGCCATAGCTGCCGTGAGTTTGCGAACACTTGTCCAATAGTCTTCCGTGTCAAACAGTTTTTGTCGTAGCATCTGCGGAACGGTCCAATCGATCACAATACGGACAAATCGGAAAAGCTCTCTCAAATCACCATCAAATAGCTCGTATACTACTTGCGAGGGCGTTTGAGCACCATGCTCGCGGAAAATCGCCAACACAGTGCGTTGAACAATAGTAATGAACTGTGAGTTATATGCTTTCCATTCGTCTTCAGACCATGAATTTGCTTCTGGAAGCAATCTTCCTGATCTTTGTGCAATTGCAAGAATGGATGCTAGCCCATCTAGGCTAGCTACATGGTAGACGGACTGAAACTGCTGGTCGTCTGTTAACTCGTCTCCGATCTCAAGGAATGCGGCAGTATTCTTGCGCATTACAACTATACTATCAGTATTAAGAGCGATTCCTGACTTTATGAGAAACGGATGGCTTGCGTGGACTGAGCGGTTTCGGATGATCCGTTTGACCAGCTTCCACTGCTGAGTCTCTTCAAAAGCATCTTCCAGACGTAGTGAGTCCAAGCCGTCAAAGATAGTCACAATCGTCTTGGAGGCAGCCAACGTTGCAACGATCACTTCGCGAAACTCGAAACTCAGTCCGCGAAGCGTGTCCATGAGTTCTTTGTTGCCAACGGTTGCAGCGTGAATGACCTCTTCAAAATCTTCAAACGTCAGTGCATCTTGTGGGAGGTGTAGTTGCTTTGCCTTACCTTTTAGTTTCCGCCATAGTTTGGCGACGTTCTTTTCAAAACCAGTTTTATCGCTATACGGCCATTTGGCTCTAAAACCGCCTTGTGGTGCGATCTCACACACGGTTGCCATGACTGTATCTCGGGCATGAATAAAAGAGATGTAGTTTGCTAAGGCAGCATTACTTTCGCGACCTAGGTTGGACCATGATCCTGTTTGAAATTTGTAAAGTTCAAAGCGGCTGAAAATCAGGTTCTTTTGGCAGTTCTCGGAGAAATTTTCGTAGATCAGATACTTCAGTAGCGTTGACTTTCCACATCCTCTTGTGCCGAGGAGGGCATGAGAGTGCTTGTGTGGACTGCCGGTGATGACACGGGCGCAAAAAGTATTATTGAACCAGTCGTTTGCGCAGTCTTTGCTTAAGTTTACAGCGCTGCCGTCGGGCCAACCTTTTGCCTGGCCAGGCATGCGTTCGTGAGTGTTCGTGTCTGACACCCGATCACCGGCAAAAATAAGGTTCGTGTGCCACTCTTCTAGAGTGGTTTTGCCAAACTCCATTTTTACGGAAGCCTTTTCCACAGCAGCTGAGAAGGCTTCAATTGGCTTTTGGGTAATTGGCTTACTTGGTAAAGCTGGTTCCGAAATCTTAAAGCTTTTTGAAGACTTCTTTCGAGGCTTTCTCGCATGACTTAGTGCTGGAAAGTCTTCCTTCAGTGGCATCAGATTTTTAGGGAATGTGAGGCGCGGTAGTTGCTGAAAAACGGCAATTAACTTGTCACGACTCGAGACTTTGCTCTCGGTCAACGATATATCCTTTATCATAAGTGATACAACACAAGCATGCTGACTACTGGGATTCAAGAAATTTTTTAACGGTGTTTGTCGAATTGTATGACTTAGACAAAAACGGCCAATTGTGCCCCTCGTCTCAGATGCACGCAAAAACAACAGCTTAGGTGTGACAGAACCCTCTGGCAGAACATCAACCGTTCTGCCACGTTTTCGCCGCCGCTGCGCATTCCAACATGCTTCAGGATACGATGGGAGCCTTGTGGGTCAGGCAATGCCGCACCTGACTGGCAGTGCGAGTCCTGCCGCCGGAGCGGTAACGATAATGGGACCCATTATCGTGCGAAGGTGGGGGTTCGGCATCGATCGATGCAGTCAGTCACTGTGCGAATTACACCTAGGAAAAATGACTGAACTTTGATGGAGCAAGTCCGGGCCACTTCGCAAAAGAGTGAGGAATATACATGACGTTCAGCACGTTATTTCCTTTGTCGGGGCAAGGCGGAAATGGCTTGCAAGTGCGAGTAGCGGTAGTCGATAATCATAGCCTAAGGATTGCGAGCTCTATGAACTGTAGAATGAATTTTCATGGCGTAAGCCAAGAGACAAGTTTTTGCCCGGAGCTGCGCCTGAGAAAATTTCTTGTTCTAATCGCGGGTTAAAGCTGGGCACTTTGACGAGCGAGAATTTGGAGAGATGTCATGAAAAAGTGCGGCTATTTTTTCCTAGCAATAGTGTTTCCGCCAACAATTCTCCATGCTGGTGATTGTGACGCCACGCAAATCGCCGAAATTGACTTGGCAATGGGGCGAACTGGAGTATTGGCGGATCAGGCGCGAGTCTCACTTCCAACGGACTCCGGGGCGGTTACGGCCGGCTACACCAAGTGGTTTGGGGCGTATTCCGATGCCCGGCGCGATCATCTGCGATTTGTCTTTTCGCAGATCAAGGTAACCACAACCGCGGGAACTCGCGAGTATTTCTGCTATCACGATAGTGAATCGTACTGCACCAGTCCGTACACCGATGCTTGGGTGGAAAATGATCAGCCATACAAGATTCACTTTTGCGCTAGTTTTTTCCAACTATCGACCGTGGACCAAGACCCGCTGATGATCCATGAGCTTAGCCATTTTCTTGAAAACGGGGGCGCAGACGCGTCAGCGACAAGTGCGGATGGGCATCACTGCAGCAATGCCAACTCATGTGAAATGTTGGCGGGTTCGGACCCTGAGAAGTCGGTTCGTGCCGCCAATTTGATAGAATTCTACGTCCGGGATCTATAGCAAAAAAACGGCGACGCAGATATCCGGCGCATCGAAAGCACAAAAATGGCGAGAGTGTTGGTTTGGAACCGACTCTTGTCTGGCACTACCGACACCTAGATCAGCAAAACTGACTCCGAAGCGGTGTATTGAATCATTGCAAAAAGTACCGGATTTGGCAGTTCTCCAATTGTGAGTTACGATTCTGTGATTGGTAAGGAGGGGAAGCTATGCAGCCTCGAATTTTATTTTCGCTATTTCTTTTGATGGGTCTCTCAGGAGCGGCAATTGCATTCGAACACAATCTTGAGGGACGTTCCGACACACTTGTGATTGAAGTGCCGGAGACGACGCATGACCATTTCAACTGGTTTCGCGCCGGGGCCGATCTGCACCGCGGGGCGTATCAGGCGATGCTGGAGCCCTTGTTCATGTGGCAGCCCGAGAGCCACACGATAACACCGTGGCTGGCTGAAAGTTTCACTTACTCCGAAACCGGCGATGTCATCACGATCAAACTGAAAAAGCGCGTGCGTTGGTCCGACAATGCAAGGTTCGACGCCAATGACGTGGTGTACAGCATCCAAACGGCGATCTCGAGCACCGATTTTGATGGGAAATATGCCAGACGGCTGCGTCGCTCGGTCAAGGCGGTCGAAAGGGTAAGTCGATATTCCATCAGGCTGACGTTGATGCAGCCGGACCCCAATCTGGTACTTGAAGCCTTTGCAGCCTCCGATGGCGGGTCGTTTTCGATTGTTCCCGAGCATGTCTGGCGCGATGAAGACCCCGTTGCCTTTGACAATCCCACGCCCATTGGCACCGGACCGTACAAACTGGTTCGGGGAGAAAAGACCGTTTGGATGCGCAACTTGCTCTGGCATCGCACCAACCTGAAACGCCCCCTGCGGCTCAGCTGGGTTTCCGTGGGGACTGAAGAGGAACGCTTGACGCATCTTGCCAGTGGTGCGCTTGATGCGTCGGCCCCGATCAGCCTTGCGGCCTTTCGGGGCGTTGCCGCCGCGCGCGCTGATCTGTTCTTCTGGTCGAAGGTGGACCCGATCGACGGCGCAACGGAGGCGTGCGCGTTAACGGTCGAGTTCGATCTTGGAGAGGTCTCACCTGTGGCGCCACCCGTGCGTCTGGCGGTGCATCAAACAACGCACCGCCGCGCCGTCGCGCATGGGCTGTTTTCTGATCCTGACCTTGCTTCCGGGTATCTGTTCCGAAATCATCCAAAAAATCAGAGCCTTGCGGCCGCGCTGCGTGGTTTGACCGCGCCCGTTTCAGGCGATATCGAGGGCGCGCGCGTCGCCGTTGAAGAGGCTGGTTGCGTCGAGATCCCGGTTGAGCGGAATATGTCTTGCACCGCCGATCTTCAATGCGATGAGGACGCTGAAACTTGCACTGTAGCGCCACTTGCCGCCTGCCGCGGGGCTAATGAGCCGGTGTGCGGCGGGATTTACGGGATGGAGCAGATCCCGCTTTATCAATGTAACTTCGATGGGACACCGGAAATTCTGGAGGTTCCGATTCTGGTGAACGGTGCAGACCCGCAGGCCGTTCAGGGCGCGCGGACCATCAGCCGACAACTTTGCCGTACGGGAATTTTTTCCAAGGTCGATGAGGCGGAGCCGGACGCCATTTCAGGACTTCTGGAGCGGGGAGAGTTCTCGGCGCATCTGGCGGCGCCTTCCTGCGATCGCGACGTCTCCGTAGGACCGCATCTGGCCTATCTGACAGACGGGGCAAGCAAATGGTCAGGAGACGCAGCCGATGCTTTTGCGAATGCGTTGACGGCCGCCAAGAGTGAAGTCACACTGGGCCCGGAGCATGAAGGTCAACTTGTCGAAGCCTATGGTCATGCACTCTCCGATCTTCCCATGAGTCCGGTCACGCAAGAGCAGATGATCGTGCCTATGGGGGCCTTGGATTGGGCTGGTATTGAAGGAGGATATGCGCCCGAACTGTGGTCACAAAACATGCAGCGGTTGTGGCCGACGGTGGTCTCGGCGCGGAAATAAATTGTTGACATGAAGCGTTTTGGTATTCCACGTTGACGCATTAGTTTCGCGAATTATTTCGCAGAAAGTTCATTTGGAGCGACGTTAATTGAAACTCTAGTGCAGACAATTGCGCGTTCGTTTGACTGATCTGTGAATCAAGCTTTTGGGAGAGAGCATGGTTCCATTTGACGAAGATGAAGGCCGACCCGAGGCGTCAAACGACTTCATAATTAATCGTCGAGACTTCATTGGCAGTGCTGTAGCCACCACTGCGGCGGTATCGGGGGCATTTGCACAGACACCCCAGAAGCGAGACGATCTTGCGCTTGAATTTGTCTGGAGCGACGATGAGATTGGGCGTTATCTGACCGTTATCGCAGTTGTGGGGACTCGCAAAGAAGCACTTCCGAAACCGGCGGGAGCTGCGGCGCGCAGCCTGCGTCGCGAAGTCGAACGTGACAAAGTTGAGGGACGCGAGGCGGTCTGGCGGCTGCGACCTGAAACCTTCGGCCCCAATACCGTGGTCACCTACAAGCCGGTGGGTTCGCATAATCACGAATTGCGTCTGTCCAATGTCAGTTATGGCCGGGTGCGCGGCCGCGAGCTGACCTTCAAGTTCTATCGCCGTGAGCGTCGGTCGGACCAGCGGGTTCAGCCGTTCTTCTTCTATGGCATCGCCCTGCAGGACGATGTCTGGAGCACGGCAAGGAACGTGTTGGTCACTCATAACTTCACGCTGGAAGACGAGGTGCCGAAAGGCATTCTTGGCACGGCTGAGGCCTCGCTTGATTTGCGGCAATTTGGTTCGGGGGCGAGCGCCTTGACGCGCGACACGACAGCGAAAGCGGTTACCAATACCTACAGGCTGATGTTCAACGGCCTGCTTGGATTGGGGCCGGGCCAGCGTAATCGGAAGGTGTGGGTGCGCTTTGATCGGGACGGAAAGTGGAGCGTTGCGCCGGTTAATCCCAGCGCGACCGAGCCGTTCACGGTGCTCGGCAAGCGAGATGAGGTCTCCACGCTCGAGGTCTATTGGCAAGCGCCGCAAGAGGGCGGCACCAGCGACGCGCAAATTGAAACGCCGCTGCTTGGACTCTGCCGCCCCAAGGCCGAAGCACCGGAGCGCGTTTACCGCATCGGTGGCCGGGATGGCCCGGGCTTGTGGGTCAATCGGGTGGCTTGGCCAAGCCAAGGAGCGCGAGAAGATCGGTACATCGCTCTGCGCATGCAATCACTGACGGGCAAGAATGGTCAATCGACGGGACAGGTGCGCGCCGAGGCCGTTCTGACCGGCCCTTTCGAAGCCTTGAGCTTTTCAGGAACGGGCGCAGACGGGCCAACGGGGCCGTTTCCTCGGCTTTGGGGCGCCATTCTGGAGCGGGTGGACGCCCCCGCGGCAGCAAGCTCGACCGATCATGCCAACCGGGCGGGCACGATCAGCTTCCAGGGGAGCTACGGATACATCGACAAGAGTGGCGGCGACGGGCCAAGCACCTTAAAGGAGCAGTTTGCGCCGATCGGGATGACGACGGTTGTCGGCAAGATCGTGGCAACCGGCGTGACGCCAGAAAAACAAAAGGTTCTGGCAGAGCGGCACCCTGAGTTTCCCGAGCGCGTTGGCTGGCCGGTCAAGGCGCTGTTCAGCTGGTTGAGAAACCGCGCCGGACGACGCGAGGCCCCGGTTACAAGCTGGATCGACGCGCGCGTGGCCATGCTGGAAGCCGGCGTGGAACTTGCCGAGGCCGATTTTAGCCGCTTGAACTTCGAGCCCTCGGAGCTGCGGTTTTTCTATGAAAAGACCGCGCTGACCTCACCACCCATAGGAAGCTATATTGATCTGTCGGCGCCACGGGCGGGCGAGTTGGCGCGGTTCGATCTGTCGCGCGCCACCTTGCGCGCCAGCAGGTCGCATGACCTTGTGTCTCTGGCCTTCCGGTTTTCCGATCTCGCGTTGTCATTCAGCCGACAGCGAACCCAGATCATCAAGCTGACCGCCCTGTGCGACATTGGCACGAGACCGGCGGCGGAGGGGCGTTTGCAGCCCCACGACACGCGGCCTGTGGTGGTTGTCGAGTATCCCGGACAGCACTTGTTCGAAGAGGCGCGCTTCCTGCCAAGCCCGCCGCCGATGGCGGATGTGACGATCCCTGTCGGGTTGGTGGTCAACCGGCCGGATGGATCAATTAGAGAGCGGATTCTTTACGAGGATGACGCGTTTCTTGAAAACTTCAAAAACATGGAGCGAGGTGAACAGCCCGAGTTCGCCATCACCCGGGACAGCGTCACGTTGGACGCCAACAACCGGCTTCACGTGGTGGATGCATTGGCTCTTTTCGATGACGCGAACGCCCGCACCACACTGCGCCAAGAGCTGTTCGACCTGAAGACCTGGATCGCTGATCCAGTGCCGACAAATGAGCCATTCATTCTTCGCAAGCGTGAGGAATTCAGAGATTTCTACGAAGGCAAGGGCGCCAATAAATCGGCCAAACAAGCGCTCGAGGATCTGGTCGATAGGTCCAACCTGCCTGCGGATCAGAAGATATATATCGGGCCATTTGCCCTGGATGCCGACGCGATGCAGGCGGTGCGCCTCGTTCACGAGGCCAGTTTCGAGGACATTCTCAAAGGCCTCGTTGACGACATGTTTGCAGCCGTGGTCCGTAACCGCAGTGCGACGCCGCTAGGCAGCCTTCAGGACGCGCTGCGCCAGGAACGTCGACTTGAAAGCGCCATTCCGACCTATCAGCTGTTCCGTACGTTTTACCGCGAAGTGATGATCGCATCATACTTCGATCCGACCTCCAACAATGTCCGTGCCGCCGAGAGCCTTGAACCCGAAGAGGTCGAGTTCTTCGAAGCCAGCCGTGGTGCAGGCCCGACCTGGGTGACCCCGGCCCGGAAACTTATCTTGCAAAGGCGCGCTGAAGCCGTTGTTGCCTTGTTTCCGAAAGAACTGCGCGGGCAGGATGATGGGATGGGGCCTCTAAGGGGCAGGTTGGCTAGACCGTCGCGGCTGGCGTTCCGGATCAATTGCCCGGACGGGATCGACAAGGCAGAAGTCAGACACAAGGACGCGCTTGACCTTGACGAGGATGCCGCCGTGCGGTTGCCGCGCAAGGTGCTGGATTTCACCCTTGGGGAATTGACCAACTTCAAGGACTACGAACTGGCAGTCACCGCTCGAGCAGAAACGGTGCACGATGGCGGGCGGCTCGGCCTGATCGATCCCCGGCACCCTCGGGTGCCTGACCGGCGCCCCGGCGCCATGCTGGACCATTTGGGCTTTACCGACGGGCCTGGTGTGACGGCGGCGCGTCGGCTTGCCGAAGTTGCGGTTTCGCTGGTGCCGCCCACGCCTTTGGAAACGGCCATCGAAATTCCCTCGCGGCTGACGCTGTCGCCGCATCAGGATGCGATTGTCTTGACGCCCGGCGAGGTGGAGCCGACGGTTTACGACGACTACGCGCCAGGGGCGGGGTCGGTTGATGGGCCGCGTGTGTCGCGCCTTTGGGTCACGTCGTTTCTGACGAACAAGAACGATGTCGGGATGGACCCCGGGTTGCGCGCCGTGCATTCGCCCGATCTGCGGCCCGAGGCCCTGCTGCAACGGATGAGCCTTACGGGCGACAATCGCAGCCCCGGCAATGGCGCGCCGGCGCGTGGCCCGGTTGCCCCCTGGCTGATATCGCGGCTTGAAACCCAGCGTCCGCTGATGAGCGGCGAGGATGCCATCAAGCAGGCCGACGTGTTGTTGAAATACGAGACCAGCACAACCTGCGAGGGGCTGCTGGACGATCCCAATGTGCGCAAACGCTATCCAAAGATCGTTGCCGATCTGTGCCGGATATTCGCACTGAACGCGCCCGAAAACGGCGTTCCCACGGGCTTTCGCAGCGGGCTGGATGCCTACATGCGGCACGAATTGGTGTTGCTGAGTTCCGCCTGGGGCCTGCCGGTTGTCGGGGCGACAAACGAGAGCGGCGACTTCCAGGATCGGGCCAGCCAGTTCGAGCCCGACGAGCGCCACAAGTTGGTTGACGTTATGCCCGGCACGGCGATGTATCGGCCGCGCGCAATGGATGTGAGCGAACTGGGTCTGTCGTCGCTCGGCGGGATTTTGCGGCATGATACCGGCTTCGAGCCGCCTGCGGGGGCCCTGTTCTGGCTCGACAACAAATCGCTGTTTGATGCTCTGGCGATCGAGCGCTGGCAGCAATGGACGAACCTTGGCCGCGATATCCACACCGAGATCGTGTTCAAGGGGTATCTCTTCCCCTTGGGGATCCGGGCCTCGCTTGTGCAGGTTACCGAGCGCACGTTCCTGATCGAGCAGGGCACGGGGGCGATCACCGCCACGCTGCGGCAGCGGATGTTCATTCGCGTCGCCAATCCCGAGCGCAGCTATCCCGGCATCAAGCAACCCCATGCGGGGCGGCGTTTCCCGGTGGACCGGCTTCGGGTGCTGACCACGACAACGCCGGATATCGTCGACCCCCAGTCGCCACCGCGCGGTGCCGTCAGCGAAACGAAGGTCATTTCGAATGGGCGGATCGATACGAAATCGGCCACCGGCTTGGCGTTCTGGCCGCGTTTCGTGCAGGCGCCCGAGGGGAATATCCGCTTCGAAACGGACATCGACGGCGTCAAAACGGATATGCCGCTGATCTTTATCGACAACACCGCGGTGAACGATCAGGATACGCTGCGCGAGTTGATTGATTACTACAACCACGATTCGGGGACCGCAGGGGTACCCTCACCCGACAACCAGAAGGAACAAATGGCCGGGGCAGGCGGACAGCTGAAGGATCTGACGCGTCTGGACCCGGCCAAGCATCTTCGGACGATCAATTTCCGGGGCGAAAACCGGCGCTATGCGCCCGAGCTGGAAGCAGGCAGCGCAACCTTCCAGACCCATCACTGGACCCTGCGCGCGACCGGCGGCGCAGACGGGTATGACAACGTGACGCCACCTGAGAAGGGCGCTCCGAGCATGGCAAAAGGGATTGCCCTGAAGGAAAAACTGAGCGTAGTGAACACCGATTTCGTGTTTGGCCCGATACGGACGGGGGCGGATCAGCCACCGTTCTACCCGGCAATTGAAACCGCACGCATCCGGCTGACCCAGGCCGAACGCCTTGCGGCCCGGCCACTGGGGCCAGTGCGCGTTCATTTCGATGCACGCTACGTTTTGCATGGGCTGGAGCCCGCGGAGGGCGCGGTGCCCGAGCCTTTGGATACCTTGAACCCGAACGAGGTTTTTCTGGTGGTGCGCGACCAATGCCGGTTGGACATGGGGCGCAAGGGGGACCAGTCGGGCGGGGTCTATCGACCATCGGGCCATGTAGCGGCGCTGTCTCGGAAGAAGGGGCTGATGACGCTGACGAATCACGTCGAAATGCCGAACATGCCCAGTTTCGGCAACGACGTCCTCTACGGAATGTCGTCGCTCTTTGCGTTCGACGACCAGGCCCACAAGAAACTTGGCGTGAGCGCCGGAGAAGTCGCCGGACAATCCGAGGACGCGGATGACCAAGCGCGGGAAGTGATCGACAAGGTTCGCGCGATCTATCGCAACTTCTTCAGCGGTGACGCCAAGATCCTGGGGATCGTCAAGTTGCGGGACGTAATCGAGCTGATCAAGGACCTGGCGCTGGCCTCGCCCGACGAGGGCCTGCCCGCCCTGTCGGAGGCGCAGGAGTTTGGGGCAAACGTTGCCGAGGGCGCGAACGATATCGCAAATACGGTGCGCGAGGAGGTTGTCGCGCCCCTGGCCAGCGGGGCCCGCGAGGTGCGCGCGGGCTGGGATCGGATCGAGGAAACCATCCAGGTTGCGCAGGGCCAGGTTGGCGTCACCACGTCCGCCATCCAGATCCGCGATGTGTTCCCGGAACTCGACAAGGCGCTGACCAACCTCTCCAAGGCGCTGGACCGCGCCGAAGCCACGACTGACCCGATCGAGTTCGGGTTCGAGCTGAGCGTTTGCTACACCGCAGGGCAACGTTTCCTGACCGAGATCCAGCGCGCCGCCGCAAACCCCGGCGAGCGGATCGAAGCCGCGTTCAGCGCGCAGTTCGGCCAACTGCTGGGCCTATTTCAGGGCGCCTTGTCGGGGCGGGAAGAGCTGCTGAGGGCGCTCCTCGGGGTGTTGCTGGAAGAACTTGGCCAGGCCGGCAAGAGTTTGGGCCAGATCCGCAAGGAGCTGATCGAGGAGTATTTGCTGGAGAAACTGCCGGACCTGATTGGCGACACCGATCCGAACGAAAAAGGCAATCCCCTGCGCCGTCGCGAGATGATTTCTTTGCCGCGCGGGGCGTACTGGTACGACAGCGACGGCGGGTTCGACCCAGACAAAGACAAAGTGCTGCTGGAATGCCTTAAGGTTTTGCTGCCAAGCGACGAGTTGGTCAAAAAAACCGTTGAGGGCTTTGTCGCCTTCGCGGCGACCGAGGTTCTGTCGACTGGAACGTTCCCAGACTTGGACGCCTTGGTGGTAGGGTTCCTGGATTACAAACCCGTTGCGCCGCCGCGGGAGTGCAAGCTTGATGGGGGCCTGAGCGCCTATCTATCTTGCATCCGCGCCAAACATGTTCAGCTGGACGTCAATTTCAAGAAGGACAAGGCGCAAGCGCTTACGCAGGAGCTTAAGGACCGCCTGGCCGAGATCAGGAGCAATGCCTCGGGTTGGGGGTTGAGCAGCGCCCAGGAGGCAGGCGTCCGACGGATAATCGACGATCTGGCCAGAAAGCTGGACGATATCTCGGTGGAGGTTGAGGGCGCGCGCGTTCTGAACCAGGGCACAGTGGGTGAGCGCATTCGAAACCATTATATTGTTTGTCTGATCACCAACTTCCCCGACGGCTCTGGCAAGAGTGTCGATCTGGGAACGGTGGAGCTGCGCCAGTTCCGCATCGATCTTCTGAAGTATCTTCCGCGTCTGGTTCTGCCGCCTGTGGAATTCCTGGAAGACTTTCTGCCCGACTTGTCGCGATTGTTCGGCCCGCTTGGCCGGCTGCTGGGTGCGATCGGAGAGATTCAGGCATCGCTTCTGCCCGACATTGATGTGGACCGGTTCCTGGCTGCGATCCGCGATTTCCTGGATCAGATGGGTCTACCGATATCGTTTGGCAGCCTTGAGGGCTTCAAAGCTTACTTCTGCCCGACCTGGGAGGTGGCCCGCGCCTTCATGGCTGATCTGAGCGCGGTGGCCGAAGGGGCGGCTTTGTGTTCGGACGGGCTGACGCTTCCGAGTTGCCCGCTGAACAACGGCATCTTCAATGATCTCGCTGATGAAACGATTGCCCTGCCGGAAGACGACATTAGCCTCTGCACCGAGTCGCTTCGCTTCGCCACCAGCGCGCATGCATTGCGCACGGTTCTTGAAGTTGAGGTCGGGCAAAGGCTTTTGGAATTGAAGGTTGCGCTTGAGGGGCAGGTGCCACCCACGCCCAAGCACGTGGAAACGCTGCGGCGCGTGAATATTGCACTGGCCGATATGGGTGAGGCCGACACGTGTCTCTTGAAAATCCGGGATCTCAGCGAGGCGGTCTATTGCGACATTCAGGCCGACACCGCGCGGTTGAACACGCTCGCGCGGGATCTGAAGGCCGCATCAGAACTCGATTTCTGCGCGATGACCGAAATTGGCCAAGTCATAGCCGCGTTTGACCAGATCAAGGCACTGACCAACCTGCCGCGCGACTTCGAGGCGTTTCTGGATGCCCGCGAACGAGTGCTGAACCGGATCAACCGCTTCTTTGTCGAGATCGTTACGATCCTGCAGGACGATAGCACTTGCTGGCGTGGAATACCGATACTGGTTGGCTTGAAGCCATTTATAGAAGACTTCGAACTAGGCACCGTGAACGGTGATGACATCGTCGTCGACGACGGTTTGTCCGACGTCGCCGGCCAGGTCGAAGCCTACTTCGAGGATGTCAAGGAGGCCGGGGCCCAGATCACCGCGATGCTGACACAATATGCCAAAACCGTTTGTGGCTATGCGGCGGTGCTGGACGATCTCAAGACCCATCTCGACGGGTTCGAGGGTTTGCTGAAAGAGCTGGAGGACTCGGAGGACTACGGTGCCCAGATTGCCGACTTCCTTCGAAAAAACGTTGATAAAGAACGCCTGTTGCAGCAGATCGGTGCGATTGGCGACGACGTCGTGCGGATCATTGATCTGCGCGACAAATACTGCCCGCCCGTCAACCCACCCGAATTCCCGACCCTTGGCGCATTGGCGGATGTCAAGATCGGCGATGAGAGCGGCCTGGACTTCATAGGTGCCTCGAACAGCGCGGTTTCGCGGGTGGCCGCCGGCCTGAAAAATGTTGCCAGAGACTTGTCGCCCGTGGCGGCGATTTTGCGTCCGATCGCCGAGAAGGGACCGCGCGACGGCGTGTTGGAGGTGCTTGATCCGCTGGCGGTGAAGGTTATCGAAAACGCAGGCGATCCTTTTGTCGAACTATATGACACCCTCAAGACTGGTCGTGATGCCCTCGGCGACCAATTGGACGGCATTCCATTCCTTGGCGAGGTGAAGAGCAGGATATTCATTCCGCCAAATGCCGCGCGGCCCAGAAATGACCAGTCTCGCCCGATCTACGTGCCCTTTGTTTCAAACAACACGAATGAGCCCGGGCCAGACAACGACCAATTGGCCGGTGATCTGGCTTGGCTTTCGACATTGACACTGGCGCCAACAGATAAGCCAGCGCCCGCCCCGCTGTCGGATCCGCAGCGCTTCGCCTTCCTCAACGCATTCATTACCGAGTGGGCCAATGGCGAGGCCACCCCGGTTGTCATTCTTCTGAACCTTCGGGATGTGATCGAGGATGTGCTGAAGGGCGATTTCTTCCGCGCGATCGACTTCAACCGGCTGCGCGAGGAATTCGAGGAATACCTGCTGTCGCTTGTTCCGACGACCATCCGTATGGGCTACAATTTTGACATCGAACTGGGCAGCGAAGTTGCCTCGGCCACCCGCGGGATTTTCACGCCGGGGCCGGGCACTGCCTTGAACGTGGCGATGAACATCAATGTCGCGCTCAACCTAGAGGATGGCACGGCCGACATTGACTATGCCTCGGTCGGCACGCTTGGGCCTTTCGATATCAAGCTGGTGGGCGACATGTTCGATGCGCTCACACTGAAATTTGCCTCGGCCCGATTTGAGTCGAAGTCTGAACAGAAACCGCGTTTCGACATTGAGTACCTTGATTACGAGATTGGACCAGAGCTCGATTTCCTTGAGGATTTGCAATCCTTCCTGTCGCCGAAAGACGGCTCGGGCGCATTTGTTCGCTTCGACCCCTCGCAGCCGGGCGTCGAGGCAGGCTACCGATTGCAATTGGGCGACTTCTCGGTCGGAACCCTGGCGTTCTCTAATGTCGGACTTGAGACATCGGCGGTGCTGCCGTTCTCTGACAGCGAGGCGCTGTTCCGGGCCAGCCTTTCCAGCCGCGCCAGCCCCTTCACGCTGACCTATGCGCCCTACGGTGGATCGGGATTCTTTGCGATTCTGGCCACCCCGGGCAGCGGGATCATCGGATTTGAAGCACTTTTCGAGTTTGGAGGCTCCGCCGTATTTGCCTTTGGTCCGTTGTCAGGCAAAGGGCGCCTGATGTCGGGCGTTTATGTCCGGCAGTTCAAGATGGGCAATGTGAAGGTCACCGAGATCTCGATGACCTTCTTCGCGGGCGGATCGGCCTCGATCTGGATTTTCCATTTTGCGGCCTCGCTTCTGGTCAACCTCGGCATGGTCAACGGCAATATGTCGGGCCAGGCCACCTTCAGCTTCTCGTTCTCGATGGGCTTGGCCGATTTCGAGTACAGCGTTGATATTTGGAAGCAGGAAGAAAAAGGCTTCAATGGCCAGGAGCAGGCGAGCGTCATGGGCCCCGATGGCCTGCGCCGCTACGCATTCCTGCAGCCCCAGGACGGGCAAGCAACGCGCAAGCTGCGCGAGGCCCGCATCAAGGTCGATGCGGTATGCCAAAGCGAAGACTGCGAGACCTACAACACCTATTTCGACGATATCGCATTGCCGGGGGACTACTTCTGATGGCGCTGAATCTAGACTTGGAGGCGACTGATCCCGAAACGCCATTGGTGCCCTATCTTCGGCTTGTTCCGGCGGGGATCACGCGCGGGCAGGACGACAAGCTGGAATTGCGCGCCGCGCTTTTGTTCTCGCCCATTCCCGACCCGGCCGGGACATCGCAGATGCGCTTGTCGAATTGGCCGATGAACGTGTCCGATATTTTCACCGGAAAGAAAGCGCCGAGGTTTCGCCTTTCCTACCACGCGCCCGAGACAGGCGATTGCATCGGTCCCGACACGGGCGCCGAGATCACACTGAAGGCCCCCCGGTTCGGGGCGAGCGCCAATTTCCCCGGGGTCTTCGACCGTGAGGCCGCCAAGATGACGGACTTCTGGAAAGAGGCGCTGATCTCCGACACCTGGCAAGGCGAGAAGGTGACCGACACCCAGAAAACGCAGGTTTGGAACGCGCTTCTGCTTTGTATCCGCAACAGCCTTGATGGAGACCGCTCGAAGGTTGGGAAGATTAGTAGTGATCCGTCGGCCAATGCGCTTGATGACGCGGAGTATGGCTCGAAAGGTCAGCTTCTGAATGGGCCTGCAAAGGATACGCGAACAGTCGATTCCATTCTGACGGTGCCCTATTCCGATACCGCGATTGCCCTGGAGGAGCGGCGCACAAATGCCTTGATCGGATCGGTCAAGAAGGCCTTGGGTGGCGAAAAAGACTTGCCGATGCAGTCGGAAACCGCGTTTGCCGAAGGCACAGTCACGGAAAAGGCGGGCTCTGAGATCGCGGCGGAGCCCGCGTTCAAGGCCCTCGCGACTGTTGGAGAGCAATTCTTCTACATCGGGCGGTTCACGGGGTTTGGAGCGACACAATCAACCGTGCCAAAGCCGCCGCCAGGAGCAAAAGAGGCTTTCCCCGCGTATGAAGATCCCGACGATGGCGTTGAAAGCGAGGAAAACAAACAGACCCGTGCCTTCGACCAGGTTGTTCTTTGGAAGTACGCCAAGGCAACCGAAAGCGGGGCCCTGGCCGATGGAAAGATCATCGAATTGGACGATGCCGGCAAGCCGTTCTCTCTCAAGAAGTATCGGGATCTCTGTGCCGACGAGTTGAGCGAAGCCCGCAAGGGCAATCTTGAAGAGGTTCGAAGAAACGCCAAGAAAGCGCGGCACAAGAAGCTGGCTGAAGAGAAGCTGGCGGCTCAACGCAAGGATGCAGTCGATACCTTCCAGGCGGCCCAGGAATCGCTGAAGGATGGCAAGGCGACGATCGTCTGTCGCTATCGGGCGCACGAGGATGGCGAACTTGAGGAAGATGCGGCGCAGACCGCGCAGATCCAGCGGGCTACGGAGGCGTCGGAATACGGGCATTGGCCGCAGCATACCGAAACCGGCATCCGTGAAGACATCGAGGCCGCGCAGGGGCTTCTGGATTGTGCTGCCCAAGCCTATTTCAGCATCGAGGGGAACCCGACGCTGGCGCGTGCCTTCGGGTTGGCTGTAGATGTGTATTTCGAAATCGACGACCTGCCAGAAACTGCCCGCTACGGCATCCTGACAGCCAGCTTGCCCGACCTGAAGACCGGATTGCCGCAACCCTGGGCGCTGACCAAGTTACGCACCGGCGCTGAAGCCGCGCCCTTTGGCTGGCCCGTTACCATGGCGGAATACCTGCTGGCCGACAAATCCGGGGGCGAGCTGAAGCCCGAAAGCCAACACTGCATTGGCCAGTACGACGGCCTTTATGTGATGGGGGCCGACAACGAGGGCGTGTTTGCGACAGAGGATGAGCGAAAGGGTGTCGCGCCGCGCTATGAGCTAATAACCATGGACGTTCGGGCAGCGCTCGAGGCCGAAGATCAGCGCCTGCGGGCGATCGAGACAGCGGGCGTGGGCAGCAACAACAGCCCAGAGGCTGAAGCCCTGCAACGCGAAAGCGTCGAGACGACGCCTGACCTTCAATCGCTCGGCCTGACGCTGCTGTGCCGGTCTGCGCAGTCTGATGCGATCCGCCGACTGGCTGCCGTCGAGGCGAAATGCGGATCATCGGGCAATTGCGTAAAGACCTGTGGCGATGGGGGCGAGGCCTATGTGATCCACGACGCCGAGGACGTGACGCTGGGGTTCCGCCTGATGATCGGGATGCCGAAGGGCGGCAACACCGGGGCCGCCTGGCAAACCAGCTGGCGCCCGCTGACGGCGCGTTCGGTGGAATATGGCGGCTCGGGCAAGGACGCCAGCAGCGTGGAACGGGTGTTGCGCAGCGCCGTGGGGCGGCATGGGAGCGATCCACGCATCGCCCTAGAAAGCGCCTTTCAGGCCCTTCCGACCCGAGACCTGAAGGCCAAGGGCGGCGCGGGCGACAACATCGAAACCATCGTCGATGAAACGGTTGGTATCTGGGACGGGTCTCCGGGCGGCGTGGATTGCACAGCGGTCCGCGGCCAGAAACAGGAGATGGAAGACATCATGCCTTTTGGGCGGATCAACCGGGTGCCGACGGGATCGTCGCGCTTCAAGGTGTTCCCGCTCCGAAACGGACTGCCTTACCGCGTCGCCATGTCGGTGGCCTATGCGGGCGGCCATTCGCTTGCCCCGGGCGCGCTGCCGCCAGACCCGCGGCCCGACGACAATACGGCGCACAACCTCGGGATCCGCGAAAGGCTCTACTACCCTTCGGCACGGCTGGCCAAGGGCGACGAGACAACCGAGCCGGCCAAACCCTATTTCCGAGCGCTGCGACAGGCGCGGATCGGCGCGCCGACGGTGATGCTGCCCGAAGGGCATGCCGCGCGCAAAAACGGCCCGATGGGGTACGAGCACGCCGGCAAGATGATTGTCAGGTCGTGGCGCAGCTCCGATCTGAAGTCGGGTGAGAGCGAGGATGTTCGTGACACATCGCGGGCGCTGCCCAGAATTGCGCAGCGCATTCTGGTGGTGCCAACAGTGCCCCAGGCCTTGGCCGCGCGCCATCTTCTCAGCTCGCGCAGCAGCGAAGCGGTGTTCGATAATTGTGATGGCAAGGGACCACCCGAAGGCGCACATAAGCTATTGGTATACGATAACAAATTGGGGTTTCCCGCAGTCAAGACGACGACGCAGCCCGGGTTCAACGGCGAGGCGCATTTGTTTTCGCGGACCATCGCCACCACCGAGGTGCAGCGAAGGACAAAGCAGGGTGAATCGCTATCCGATCTCGTTTTCAAGCGGGTGAGCGGGGGCGCTCAGACGAAGAAGTACACCTACTACCCCGATCCTGCGGCAAACAAGCTGGTGATCCGGGCGCGGCGCGCCAGCGATGACAAAGCCCGCATGGTGCTGCCGCCCAAGCCCGTGGATATCGACGTAGGTTCCTCCTATCCAAACCCAATCAATGTGCTTTTCACATTGCGCAATCGGAAAACGCGGGACGGGGGGGCGACGCCACAGCAAAGCGAGATCATTGTGAAGGATGGCATTCGTGGCCTGGACCCCGGGAAAGCGGGCGACATCACCAACACGACCACCGATAGGGTGAGTGCCTACAACGTCGAGCTTCACCTCGAGCCCGGCGATCAGTTCGACATCGAGTGCTGGTACGTTCCCTCGGGTTGGCGCCTGGCGCATGATTTTGCTGCCGTGCAGTCTCTGGCGACCAGATTGGGGCGCTCGGGGCGTCCTATCACGGAAGCCGACGTGAAGGAGGCGGTCGAGCGGGTTGGTTTGCCAAGCGGTTTTGCGCCCCATCTTGTCGGTGCCTTGGCGGGCGCGGGAATCGGTGTGAAATACATTGGACGCCAGGGCACGCATATGCCCGACACAGGCTTTCTGCGCGCCGTGGGGGAGGCGCTCCATAACTTCATGCTTGAGTACCCCGTTCCGGAAATCTCGGGGTTGCGCACGATCGCGGCGACCCATGCGGTCAATGTGCCGGCGGAGGACAATCGGTCCGCCATCCGGGCGTTGGATGACATGCAGGAGCCGTTCCCCGAGCCAAACTGCCCGGCGATTGACGATCTGGCTGTGCTCCGCGCAGTGCGCCCCGCTGAGTTGGGCGTGCCCGTGCCCGGCTATTCCGATGCTACGGCCATTTCCGAAGGGTCGACGCTGTGCGCGCTGAAGGGCGCGGTGCGGATCAACCGCGATCGGATCGATACGCTTGAAATCATGGCGCGCACCGTGTCGCCGGATGCCGATCGGTTCGACGATCTGAGGCGCAGGCGCGGCCTTGCGCATCGCATTGCCGGGTCCTGGCCCCTGCAGACCGGCAGCGATAACGGCACCTTCCGCAAGGCCTCTGATATCTTTGGCTTCAAAGTGAACCGGGACGGAACAACCGACCTGAAGGACGCAACGGTGTCGTTGCTTCGCATCGATGGGTTGCCGTACCCCGAAACGTCAGGCGCGTCCGACTTCATGTTGGATGATTACTTCCTCGAGGCCTTTGCGGACAGTGAGGCCGACGGCGCCACAAACGGCGAAAGTGATGGCCGAAAAGCCGAAGACGGCGTGACCTCGCGGCGGCACGCCTTCCCTGATGGCAAGGCCAGGCGCATGCAGGTTTGGGTCAACGGCATGGCGCGCACGGCCGAGGAAATGAAATCGGCCGCGCGGGTGATGCGGGGCCGCGATCCCTGGAAAGAGGGATCGGGCATCGTTTACGAGAACGGCGAGCTGATCCCTTCGGAACCGCTGAGCCCGGGTGCGATGCGTCGGCTTAGCAATGTGGTCGAGGTTATCCTGCCCGCCACCGTTCGTCCGGCAGTGCCCGACGCACGAGCGCCCGTGCCCGTGTTCGAGACGGAGCAAAAGGTGGAGCGGACCGGTGATCAGGTCGTTCTGACCTCAGTTCGTCGCACGCGCACGCGCATCCCGCTTGGCCGAGGGTGGTATTCGAGCGGCGAAGACGAGCGCTTGGGCATCGTGCTCTGGCCGCCCGACCAGATGCTTGCGGACAAGGTCTGGCTGGCCATCAACCGTGTGCCATTGCGCGACCAAGATGCCTGTGACCGGGTGGTGAAGCCGGGAGGCTTTGCAACGGTGAACGCGATCGGAAATCCAGGGCAGCCCGTGCCGCCGACCCGCTTCGCCGACCTGCCGCAGTTCTCGGATGAAGATCTGGGGCCGGGGGGCGCATTCGTCACACGGCGGGGGAGCGATCCCGTACGCCGGGGCGCAACACCCTTTGCCGATGAAACCCAGGTGTTTTTGTCAAAAGAGACCTTCTCGGACCTGTGGTTGCCGGAAGATGCGGCAGGACGCGCGGAATTTGTTCCCCACGCAGAAGTGCCGCTGGCCGACATGGACGTGAACGCAACTGGCGATGACGACGGCGAGGAGGCAAAGACACCGCCGCTGCCAGTTGCCCTTGTCACCTATCGCCCCCGGTTCGATCCCGAGCGCGAGGAATGGTACGCCGATGTGCTGTTGCAGCCCGGAAAGTCGGCCGATCCTTTCGTGCGGTTCGGATTGGTGCGCTATCAACCCCATACCCGCCCCGATCTGAGATGTTCGCAACCCGTGGCGCAATGGGCGCAAACCCTGCCGGAGCGGGAAATAAAACTGGTCACCACCCCGGGCAGCGACAAGGCGATACTGACGGTGACTGGGCCGGCATCGAAAGGGCGCGCCATCGAAGGCGAGGCGATCGAAGACTATGCGGAACAGCAGCGCGCGGCCAATCGCACCGCCCCGGTCATGCGGATCACCGCCTTTACCGAAGGACGGAACGCAGCGGGCATTTCGACACGCGATATTCTGCCCCTGCGCAACACCTCTTCGCGGGACGGCACGGTGATCCTGAGCGACGACACATCGTACATCGAGGTGACGGCCGAGGTGGACCCATTCGGGCAAGGCACGTGGCGCGCCGATGTGCCGGTGGCGCTGATGTCGCATGATATGAGCATCCTGGTGGAAGAGATCGAGTATTTCCTTCCCGCGGATTTCGACGATGAACCGCTGACCATGCAGCGGTTGGAAAACTTCAAGGAAGACGACTGGCGTGCGACCGGGCCACGGTTTTCGGCGCGGTTGGATTTGAGCCAGATGGTTGATTTGTTGACGGAATAGGAGGAGGGCTCATGGCCTTTTGGACGGTTTTGTGCACGGCGAAATCGGGTACGCCCAAGAGTTTCGGACTGACTTTGAACACCGATGATGACATCTGGACTGTAGGTGGTCCGGCGGCGGCGCGTCTCTTCAATACCAAGCTCGGCAGATACGACCATCACGTGATCCCGACCATCGGCACAACGCTTGTGCCAAAGACAGGTAGCACTGTTGTTGCCACGCTCGATGGCCTGACCGGTACATCAAATACAGGCGACAAGGGAAACGGCAAGCAACACGAAACGGCTGTTGATTTCACTTGGGTGCTCGACAGCAAGTAGATTGTGGAGACCGCATGGAATGCCCTTAGCGGCGTTGTGGCCAGATTTCCGACGAATTTCGGAGAACGAGTGTGGGTGGCACCAAGAAAAGGCTAAAGCCCAAGAAAATTTTGAAACTAACGACAACTTCAGGCATTCTGCGTGACTAGAGATGTTGATTTGAATGCGCTGAGTTTTGATCTGGCACTTGAAAGCCAGTTGAGTGTCAGTGAAGTTGTACTCCAATGATAGAAGTAACGATAACTAGGAATTATCCTGGCGATCGGATTTTGGCGCCGCTAAGGTCGCACTTATGCAAACTCTCGACCTATGGTTACGAGATTTGCGTGCGATCTCTCAGGGGCAAAGCCCCAGCCGATGGCAGACCCTTACAACAGATACAGGAGATTGAAAGATGGATGAGATATTCAACGTGGGCGAGGCGATCCTGCTGGACGGCCAGATGAAATACCGCTGCCTCTATGAGAAGGATGGAGCGGATGTGCAGTTTGTACTGGTCAACAGTCCGAACAGTGGCGACGGGCGCGTGATCCTGTTCGACAGCCTGCCAGCTTCGGTGCAGTAAATGCTTGGGCCTGACAATGCCATTTGGGATGATGGCGAATGGGTGAGCTGGGACGAGATCAATCGGCAGCTTCAATATAAGGAATGGGGCGCAAAATATCCGAATGCGGACAGAGCACTTATCCCGATTTTCGAAGACCTGTTGTCGCTTGCTGAAACCTACCATTTGCAGACTGGCCTGCATCTACAGGTGTATGGCGATATCGGAGAGCTTTTTGCTGCAATCACCCATGGTGTGAAGCTGCACAGGAATTACGCACAAGGATCAGATGGCAGACTGGGAAACCACTTCATCGAGGTTAAGACGATTACTCCGTTCAAGGCCCGTGATTTTGTCACAGTCAGCGCAGCGGGGAATTTCAGCAAACTGTTTGTCGTGAAAGTTAACGAGGACTTTGAGATCGCGGGCAGGATGGTCGAGCGAAAGGCCTTACCATGGAACGGTCGGGATAAGATTCGTATAAGTTGGAACGACTTGGCTGCATAAAGCTGGGCACACTGCGCGGAAGACAAATTTGAGAGAATGATATTTAGATGAAGAAAATGCTTACCCTGACACATGCTACAGAGCGAGATATCGACCTGCTTTTGATCGAAGAGTTTGCGGCGTCCGAAAGTTTTAGTTCCTGGTTTCTCAGCCAGCTAGAGTTGGATGAATTTCAAGCAGGCGAAGTATCTGTTTTCCATTCCACGCGACGTATGCACAACCGGCGTGAGATAGATATTTCGGTCGATATCTCAGCACCCACTGGCCGCGCTCTTCTTTTGGTGGAGAACAAGCTCGATACAGACGAGCAGCCAGGCCAAGCCGAGTCGTATCGAGAAGAGGCGGAACTGAAGGCGTCTGAGTATCATTGCGTGTTAACCGTGTTGGTCTGTCCCGAGCATTATATCGCTAGCCACCAACGTTTCGCTCAGGCATTCGACAGGGTTGTGACGTATGAGGCAGTCTGCCAACATTTCAACAACAGAATCCAGACGGCACCTGATGAAATTGGTGCGCGGTGTCTTCATCGAGCGAACTTGATTGAACAGGCTATAACAAAGAGCCGCCGTGGTTATGTCCAGGTGGTCCATCCGGGCAAGCGGGCGTTCAGCAATCACTACGTCACGCTTCTGAAAGAGCTTGGGTCTCCGCTGATTCCGGGGCCAAGCATGAAGAAAGACAGCGGTGCAGAAAGCGTCACGATGATATTTGAACCCAAGACGTTGCCGAAATGGCCGTTCTTGCCGCAAATGCGGATTGTGCATCAGCTCCGTGAAGCCAATGCCAACATCAATTTCTATACTTGGGGCGACCACTTTCCACACTTGGCCCAAGCGATGGCACCAGCCTTACAGGGCACGGAATTTCGCTTGGTTCCTACCGTTAACAAGCGGCGAGGTGGGCGATCCGGATTAATGATCGTGGCCGAGACGCCGAAGGTCGATCAATTCGCCGACTTTGATCAGCAGCGCGATGCTATCACACAGGGTATCAGGGCCACGGAAAAACTGCGTGATTGGCTCTTGGATCATCGAGCTGACGTTGATGCGTGGTCACGCATTGTGGCGCAGATGAACAAGGACCAGGACTGATGATGTTTCGAGATATTCCGTTGCACGTAAGCTGGATCAAGGGCAAAGGGTTTCCCGCCCCGGACGCGCCACGATCACCAGGCCTATACGCGCAAATATACTGGCCTGAGCATGCGGTTCGCATTGGCCAGAGCTCAAACATCCGCAATCGACTTCGAGAAGCGACGGCGTGGGCAAATGCAATGCATCGTGGAACGGCACGTGATAGCCAGCTTCGACGGACGAGTGAACTTTGCGAACGGGTCAAAGCCACAGGCAACGAAGGTTTTGAGTACTTCTTGATTAGTGATTGCGAAAACTTCGCTGAACAGTCACTTCGCTTGGAATGTGAGGCCTTTCTTTTTGGGTGGTTCACGTCCTTCGGAGAGCCGAACGGCTGGAGAAATTGGAATAAGGAAGGAGTTCGGAGAAACTTGATGCCAGTTTTTGAAGAAGGCATGATGGCCAATCGGCAATCGACCCAGCAAGACAGGACATAATGGCTTCCAACTTCACTCCTCCGGATTTCAATCTATCATCGTTGTCAGTTTCAGACTTGTTATCTCTACATGCTGGTATCGGCGAAAGCCTGAGAGAGCGAGGCATTGTCAGGAGCGCCAATAACCCAACTGGCGACCTTGCCGAGTTTCTATTTTGTAAAGCGTTTGAATGGGAACAGGCCCCAAACTCTGAGCGCGGATTCGATGCTACCTGCGCTGATGGAATCCGATATCAGATCAAGGGCCGTCGCATTCACCGCCGAAACAAGTCCCGGCAGCTATCGGCAATCCGTGATTTGTCTGAAAAGCACTTTGATGTGCTTGCTGGAGTGCTTTTCGATGACGATTTTCGCATTATACGGGCAGCGCTCATCCCATTCGATGTGGTTAAGTTGCGGGCCACCTACGTGGCGCATACCAACAGCAGCAAATTCATGCTTCAGGATGATGTTTGGAGCGAACCGGGCGTTGAGGATGTCACTACAAGAATACGAAAAGCGATGCCTTAGGGCCTGAAGGGTTGAATATTACAGATGGGGTCGCGTGCTGCTGAGTGCTAAATCCCCCTGTAAGCAATTTATTGGCTAAGCAGCCGTTCGCACAAAGTGCAGCGGATTCAACGAGAGAGCCCAGAGCCGACCTTGCTAATTGCTCATTAAGTGATTTGGTGTGGAACTAGGCGTACAACAAAGAAAGTTACTGAAATTGCCAGAGTGGTTTGTCTATTCCGCAGTTCTCATCGCTGCTGCATCTCATGCTTCTTGGAATTTAATAGTCAAAGCCAGCGCAGATCGGATTCTGACCACAGCCGGTGCCCGCGATAAAATCTATCAACGCCGACATCCCAACATGTGCAGACCCGGAACGCTGCTCCGCTTCATATTCTTCGCACACTAGGACATCGCAACCTCCAAAAATCCGCCCAGGCTTGCATCATGCTGCGGCGTTGTTCGAGTAGGTCGGTGCGATGGTAAGCGGCCTCGGTTGCGGTTTTAATGGCGTGGGCCAGGGCTCGCTCCGCCAGGTCACGTGCGTACCCATTTTCGGACGCCCAATCGCGGAAACTTGACCGAAACCCGTGTGCGGTTGCTGTACGTCCTTCGACATCACTGGGAACGCTGTGATAGCGAAGCACCTTGGTAAGTGTCATATCGCTGAGTTGGACATTTTTGCGCGTCGAAAAGATGAATTCTCCACCCAAATGAGTTTTTGCACGCGTTTTAAGGATCGTGATTGCTTGGTTGCTTAACGGAACTCTATGAACTCGGCCGGCTTTCATGCGCTCTGCTGGTACAACCCAGACCTTCTCGTCCAAACTAATCTCGTGCCATCGAGCACCACGAACTTCACCAGAGCGGGCAGCCGTCAGAATCAGAAAGAGTAATGCCTGTTTCCCTGTGCTCAACCGCTCTTCAGAAAAAAGCCGCGCCGACATTTTCGGAATGTCTCGCCAAGGGAGCGCAGGGTGGTGCACCACAAGATCCTGCTTCGACTTTTGTTTGGGCAATAGCGCCGCTACGGACGACACAGGATTGGTCGACGCAAACTGGTTCGCAACACACCAGGTCATGACCCGATCACACCGCTGCTTGACGCGGTTCGCCGTTTCGGGCTTGTCGAGCCAGATACGCTCCAAGAGTTGGCCAAAGTCGGCTGTTGTCAGCAGGTCTACACGTCGGTTTCCGATGAATGGATTGGCATATGTCCTCAGGGTGCCGATCCACTGAGCCCGATGCTTTTTATTTCGAAACCCCGGGGCAACGCTTTCGAAGACGCGCTCGGCCGCCTCCGAAAAGGTTGGCGTTTCCGACTCTCGGCGCGCCGCAACTTGCGCCACAGCCCTATCTTCGATGGGGTCAATGCGCTGAGCAATCAGTTGTTGCGCTTCAATCGCCATCTTACGGGCGCCGGCAAGCCCCATAACGGGATACGCCCCGAGCCCCATATCGCGTCGCTTTCCAGTTACAGGAGATACGAAGCGCAGGGTGAATTTACCGGTTCCGATTTTGGATCCCGCTCGTAGATACAAGCCGGTGACCCCGCCGACGTGTAAAGGTTTTTCGCCGGGTCGAATCTTGCGCGCTTTTGCATCAGTCAACATTGATATTCGCCACATGAAAAGTTTGAGCGTTTGAAGTATAGCCCCACATTCGGGCCCACACTTTGTGTAAGATTGAATAAGACATCATGCGACAAGAGTTAACCCGAAAATCGGTAAATTGCTATTTTAAAAGCAGAGTTTTGAACATCTGATACATGATGAGACTAGTTGTATTGTTATTGTGGCGGACACCTCCTCCGCCAGCGACTTAAGTGTTTTATATTGAATGATAAAAAGGCGTAGTTCCTGCCCGAATTTCCGCGACTATCGCGGGTGTCGCGCTAAGCAATACTGCCGCTCTCGCTGAGTGGCGCCGACTTGGTGCGGCTTAAGGGACAGGGCCACCGTCTTTACCAAGACTGGTTCGCATTCGACTGACAGTATCGATTGAACTGATCCAGGCAGGCGCACGGGGCTTTGGGCCGCACGTCGAGATTTCAATCGTCGTCGCGCATCTTTAGACGATGGCCAACGTCGACAATAGCTTGAAGTGCTGGAACAAGTTCACCGCCCAGATCAGTCAAAGCGTATTCAACGGACGGGGGCGAGGTGGGTTGCACGTTGCGAGACAGCACACCGCGCTGCTCAAGCTCGGTCAGCCTTGTAGACAGCACCTTAGCTGAAATCGGCGGAATGTCGGTTCGCAATTCGTTAAAGCGGCGCGGGCCCGCCCGCAGCGACCAGATCACATTGGCTGCCCAAGCGCCTGAAATCACCGCCATACAATGCGTCAGCATACAGGGTTGTGGTGGGTCGGGGCTGTGGTTCTTGCGGACTTTCAGGGGCATTTCAGGTGACCAGGTTTCTTCAGGGTAACTCGATAATTGGGTATCCAAGGGAAACTAGGTTGTCAACGGTTATTGGGTGAGCCATCTCTGCCACACCAACTCAACAAACCGGAGGAATGAACAATGAAACTTCACTACAAACCCGGCGCGTGCTCGATGGCGTCCCATATCATTCTGAACGAACTTGGCGTCTCGTTTGACCTCGACAAGACGGATACCGATGCAGGCACAACCGAAACAGGTGAAGATTTCCGCAAGATCAGCCCGAACGGCTATGTTCCGGCGTTGATCACAGATGATGGTGAGATCATTACAGAGAACCCCGCGGTGCTTCAGTATCTGGCCGACCAGTCACCGGATGCCGGCTTTGCTCCCGCAAACGGCACTCTGGCGCGTGTGCGGCTTCAGGAGGCACTTAACTTCGTATCCTCTGAGTTGCACAAATCCTTTAGCCCCTTTTTCTCAGGCGTTGAGATGGACGATGCGCGGCGCAAAAATGTCGAGGCTGGCGTCGGACGCCGCACCGCACATATTGAGCGGACCCTCGCAGACGGACGTGACTTTCTTTTGGGTGACACGTTCACTGTTGCGGACGCCTATGCATTTGTGGTGCTCAACTGGGCAGGGTTTGTTGGTTTGAGCCTCGACGCGCATCCGAAAACCCAAGCCTACGTAGCCCGTATCGCGGCGCGCCCTGCTGTAATCAAGGCGATGGTCGCCGAGGGTCTGATGGAGCAAGCCGCATGAGCGATTTCGCCGCAGTATCCGGCGTTTTGGCGACCTATTTCGATGGTCTCTATTACGCTGACGAAGGCAAGCTGGCCATCGCGTTTCACCCGAAAGCGATCTACGCAACGGCGGACGAGGTGCCGTTGCTGTATCGCACGATGGATGAATATTTCCCCGTGGTGGCAAAGCGTGTGTCTCCGGCTTCACGCGATGAACCACGGCGTGATGTCATTGAGAGCATTGAGTTTGCGGGCGAAAACACTGCCTTTTCCCGTGTGCGGTGTTCCATTGGCACGAAGAATTTCATCGACTTCCTGACCCTTGTACGCACTGATGGTACATGGCGGATCATGGCGAAGATTTTTCAAATCACTGAACGCGACACCTGAAAGGAACGGATATGCCTTACATAAACATCAAAGTGACCCGCGAAGACGTCACCGCCGATCAAAAGGCCAAGTTGATCAGCGGGGTGACCGACCTGCTGGTCAAGATTCTCGACAAATCCCCGGCGACCACCTTTGTCGTCATCGACGAAGTTGCGCTTGAGGATTGGGGAATTGGCGGCCTGCCGGTGGCGCAGCACAGACGCGACGCGGCGGGGTGACATGAATGCCTATTCGCACATCCCTTTGCGATCTGTTTGACATCGAACATCCCGTCCTGCTGGCACCGATGGCAGGTGTCAGCGGCGGGGCCCTTGCCGCAGCAGTGAGCGAGGCGGGTGGTTTGGGCCTGATCGGCGGCGGCTATGGCGACGCCGGTTGGCTGATGCGTGAGTTTGAGGCAGCAGGGAATGCACGGGTCGGCGTTGGGTTCATCACCTGGTCGCTGGCCCGCCAACCCGACCTGCTTGATCTTGCTCTGGATCGAAGCCCTGCGGCGCTGATGCTTTCGTTCGGCAATTTCAAACCATTTCTTCATCGAATT
>Ga0209344_10001404_pt1 | contig 31619 bp, 29 predicted proteins | sample Cruoilmetagenom6_FD_187293 | JGI IMG/M metagenome (GOLD analysis project Ga0209344, IMG submission 187293) | Oil polluted marine microbial communities from Coal Oil Point, Santa Barbara, California, USA - Santa Barbara Oil Seep Sample 6 (SPAdes)... | ecosystem: Environmental > Aquatic > Marine...
GGTCGTCTCGTTTGTCGCGGTGATGGTCATCATCTTCGTGCTCGCCAACTTGCTCGTCGACCTTCTGTACGCCGCGCTCGACCCAAGGATTCGTTATGCCAAGTAACAACACTGGCCGTGAACGGCCAGGCCAAGATCACTTCATCGCCTCGCTCGCGGAAACTCCGGTCGCCGAGATTGATCAGGTTGATGAGTCGGGCAAGGCTCGCAGCACGTGGACTGACGCGTGGGAAGCCATGCGTCGTCGGCCCATGTTCTGGATCTCGTCTGTGCTCATTTTCATCATCGTGATTGTCGCGATCTTCCCCGGGCTGTTTGCCACGTACAGTCCAACGGAGTGCTACCTGAAGTTCAGCGACGGCGGCCCAGAAGCTGGGCATCCGCTCGGATTCACTCGTCAGGGCTGCGACGTGTACTCGCGAATCATCTTTGGAACTCAGGCTTCGGTAACTATCGGACTCTTGACGACCATCATGGTGACCCTCTTCGGGGGGATCGTTGGTGCTCTGGCAGGCTTCTACGGCGGACTACTCGACTCGTTCGTGTCGCGAATTGGTGACATCTTCTTCGCAATCCCCACCGTTCTTGGTGCAATCGTCGTTATCTCGGTCATCCCCGTTCGCGACGCCCTTTCGGTATCACTCATCCTCGCGCTGTTCGCCTGGCCACAGATTGCCCGCATCATGCGCGGTGCTGTCTTGTCTGCGCGCAACTCTGACTACGTCACGGCCTCGGCCGCACTGGGCGTCTCGCGATTCAAGACGCTCGTGCGTCACGTGGTTCCGAACGCGATCGCTCCGGTAATCGTTATTGCGACCGTTTCTTTGGGAATCTTTATCGTGGCGGAAGCCACTCTGGGGTTCCTGGGAATCGGCCTCCCCCCGACAGTCATGTCGTGGGGAAACGACATCAATCAGGCTCGAGTATCGATCCGCACAAACCCGCAAACGCTGCTGCTGCCCTCTGCCGCACTGTCGATTACGGTTCTTGCTTTCTTGATGTTCGGCGACGTAGTTCGCGATGCCCTTGACCCGGAAGCGAGAGCACGCCGATGACCCATCCAGAAACAGTTCCCGTGTCGGCCGAATCCTCGAACGAGGAAACGCCACTGCTCAAGATTCGCAACCTCGAAGTAGGCTTTGAGACCCAGCGTGGGCTCGTTCCCGCCGTTCGCGGAATCGACCTCACCCTGTATCAGGGACAGTCGCTCGCGATCGTGGGAGAGTCCGGTTCGGGCAAGTCCACCACTGCTCAAGCAGTGATTGGCCTTCTCCCAGGAACAGGCAAGGTCTCGGGCGGTTCGATCGAGTTCGAGGGCCACGACCTCACCAAGTTCTCTGACGGAGAATTTGCACAGGTTCGAGGTAGCCAAATCGGCTACGTGCCTCAGGACCCGATGTCGAACCTCAACCCGGTCTGGAGCATTGGCTTCCAGGTTGAAGAAGCGATCAAGGCTAACGGAATCGCTCAGGGTAAAGAAGCGCGTCAGCGCACCATTGAGGTGCTTCAAGAAGCAGGCCTGAGCGACGCCGGGGAACGACTCAAGCAGTTCCCGCACCAGTTCTCGGGCGGAATGCGTCAGCGCGTGCTCATTGGTATAGGGCTTTCGGCTCGACCGAAGCTGTTGATCGCTGACGAGCCTACGTCTGCACTCGACGTTACGGTTCAGCGCCAGATCCTTGACCACTTGCAATCGCTCACGCGTGACTACGGCACTTCCGTGCTGTTCATCACCCACGACCTCGGCCTTGCCGCAGAACGTGCTGAGCAGCTAGTCGTGATGTACAAGGGCAAGGTTGTTGAGTCAGGGCCGTCACGGGCCATTCTCGAGAACCCGCAGCATCCGTACACTCAGCGCTTGGTCGCTGCGGCACCGAGCCTCGCCTCGCGTCGTATTCAGTCGATCAAGTCCGCCAAGCAGTCGGACGACGACGTGCGTATCTTCGGAGAAGGTTCGCTCGATGACGCCCTGATTGCTCGCGCTGCAAGCCGCGAAGCGAGCGCTACAGAAGATCTGATCAAGGTGAGCAACATCACCAAGGTCTACGAGATTCGCAAGCAGGGATTCCGCAAAGACAAGCTCCTCGCTGTTAACGACATTTCGTTTGGCGTGAAGAAAGGCACCACAACCGCGTTGGTTGGGGAGTCCGGTTCGGGCAAGTCGACGGTCGCAAAGCTGATCTTGCAGCTCGAGTCACTCACGAGCGGAACCATTGAGTTTGACGGCCGGAACCTCGCCGGAATCAAGGGCCAGGAGCTCTTGGAATTCCGTCGTCGCGTTCAGCCTGTATTCCAAGACCCGTATGGATCGCTCGACCCGCAGTACAGCGTGGGCAACACCATCGCGGAACCGCTTCTTGCTCACAAGATCGGCACCGCGAAGGAACGCTTCAACCGTGTGAGCGAACTGCTCGATCAAGTGTCGCTTCCGCAGGCTGCACGTCACCGTTACCCCGGCGAACTGTCCGGCGGCCAGCGTCAACGTGTAGCAATCGCTCGTGCCTTGGCGCTCAAGCCGGAAGTTCTCGTGCTCGATGAAGCAGTATCTGCTCTCGACGTGCTCGTGCAGGGACAGGTTCTGAACCTGCTCACCGAACTGCAGACGGAGCTCGACCTGACGTACCTCTTCATCACTCACGACCTCGCGGTTGTGCGCCTCGTCGCCGACAACGTGTGCGTGATGCAGGGTGGTCGCATCGTCGAAGCCGCCTCGACAGACGAAGTGTTCGAGAACTCGACCAACCCGTACACTCGGGAATTGCTCGAAGCCATCCCTGGCGCCAATATCAAACTCGGCGCTTAGTTTATTAGTGCAGAAGGGCCGTTCCCCCTCGGGGAGCGGCCCTTCTGACTTAGACTCGTTTCTAGCGTGCCACCGCGCGCTGCGAGTTCGTGTGCAGGAGGTTCAGTGAGCGCCACAAGAATCACGGCGACCCTGGCAATCGCCGCCGCCACCGCGATCGTGCTAGCCGGTTGTGTGCCTCAAGCGTCCCCGACGATTGAGGGATCTGAACTGACGGTTGCCGTCACTGAGCCCTACACCTCGGGCAATCCCGCGACTGCTTTCGGCACCGGAGATACCAACGAGAGCATTGCTTACGCGACAGGCACGGGCTTCACTTACTTCACTGCAGACTCTGAACTAGTGCGCGATGAATCCTTCGGGCACTTCGAGAAAGTGTCCGATGACCCCCTTGCCGTGACCTACACCGTGGCAGACGGAGTGCGCTGGTCGGACGGCTCAGCTGTCGATGCCGTCGACTTGTTGCTCGAATGGGCTGCGACATCCGGCGCTCTCAACGCTGCGGATGCTGATGCCGCGAGCACCGTTGACCCTGAGACGGGCGCGCCCATTGATCGTTCGGACCCCCGTGTGCTGTTTGACGCTAGCGCGAGTGAGGATGCGGGAATCGGGCTCGTCACTGAGCTGCCACAAATGAGTGACGACCGAATGTCGCTCACGCTTGTTTTTGATGAACCGACTGCGGACTGGCAGACGGCTTTCTTCGGCCCCGGTTCGTTCGCAAAGCCGGCGCACGTCGTGGGGATGATGGCATTCGCGAGCGATGACGCGATCACCGCCAAAGAGCGCGTGTACTCCGCGATTGCTGGTGACAGCGACGTTGACCTCGCCGCGGTTGCCCGCACGTGGAACACCGTATTCAATTTCTCAGGGATGCCGGCTAACAAGAGCCTCGTCGTATCGAGCGGCCCCTATGTGATCTCGGAATTTGTTGCTAACCAGTACGTCACGCTGCGCGCCAATGAAAACTACACCGGCATGCGTGAAGCAACGTTCCAAGAGATTCGGGTGCGCTTCATGAGCGACCCGCTCGCTCAAGCTCAAGCGCTGCTCGTCGGAGCAGTGCAGATCGCAATACCGTCGATGAACAGCGATGTGCGGGATGCCCTTGCCACCATGGATGCGACGATTCGCGATGGCAGTACCGACAGCTTTGAGCACCTCGACCTCCAGTTCGCGCAGTCAAAGAGTGGAGTCTTCGATGACCCTCTCGTGCGACAGGCGTTTTTGAAGACCGTGCCGCGGACAGAAATTGTGGCAACTGTGCTGGCCAACGTGCAACCTCGTGCGAAGCCGCGTGATTCTTTCCTTTTTGCACCGGGCGACCCTGGCTACCGCAGCGCGCGTTCCGCCAACGGTTCAGCGGAGTACGCCGAGCCCGATGTCGCGGGAGCGAAGGCGCTGCTGGCTGAAGCGGGAGTTTCTCAGCCCGCCGTCTGCATCCTGTATGCCGCGGACGATGCCATGCGTGCCGCTGAATACGCGCTCATCGCAGAGTCTGCCGGTGCTGCTGGCTTCGTGGTAACAGACTGCTCTCGTGACGACTGGCAAGAGACCCTCGGCACGCCGGAGGCCTACGACGCCGCACTCTTGAGTTGGCAGAACTCACGACCCGGTGTGGGAGTTGCGCCCGCCGTGTTCTCAACAGATGGCTATGCCAACCTCAACTACTTCTCCGACTCGACGGTTGATTCGCTGCTGGCCGATGCTGGTTCGGTGTCGATCGACAGCGACGAACAGACTGCGCTGCTGAAAGAGGCGGATGCTGCGCTCTGGGCCGCTGCCTACGGCATGCCCTTGTTCCAGCATCCCGCCACAATTGCCTTTGATCAGGACCGAGTGGAGAACGTTTCGTTGTCATCGCTCAGCCCCGGTGTGTGGTGGAACGTCTGGGAGTGGAAGCCGTAAAGTGCTCGGCTGCAACATTTCTTGCTAAACAGGGTAAACTGGTTGAGCAGGATACTCTGAACGATCTTCTGCGTCCTCCCAAGATCTTAACCCGGTGGCACTCGTCGCCGATCTGCTGCCGAGACTTTCTGCGCAGCGACTGCGGTGAAAGTCCGCACAGCCTCCAATGAATTAAGGAATATTGCTATGGCTATGGCCACTCGCAGCGACTTGCGCAACGTAGCTATCGTTGCCCACGTTGACCACGGAAAGACCACTCTCGTTGACGCGATGCTTCGCCAGACGAACTCATTCGAGGCGCACGCGCACCTTGAAGAGCGTGCGATGGACTCGAACGAGCTTGAGCGTGAAAAGGGAATTACGATTCTCGCGAAGAACACCGCGATCTCGTACAACGGCAAGTACGCCACTGACGGCCCCATCACGATCAACGTGATCGACACTCCCGGCCACGCCGACTTCGGTGGCGAGGTCGAGCGCGGACTCAGCATGGTTGACGGTGTTGTTCTGCTCGTTGACGCGAGTGAGGGCCCGCTTCCGCAGACCCGCTTCGTGCTCCGTAAGGCTCTTGAGGCCAAGCTTCCCGTCATCCTGTTGGTCAACAAGACCGACCGTCCCGACGCACGTATTGACGAGGTCGTCGGCGAAAGCCAAGACCTCCTGCTCGGTCTTGCCAGCGACATGGCGGATGACGTTCCCGACCTTGACTTGGACGCCATCCTTGACGTTCCTGTTGTCTACGCTTCGGGCCGTGCTGGCGCTGCAAGCTGGAACAAGCCGGAGAACGGTTCGCTCCCCGACAACGAAGACCTCGAGCCGCTGTTCGACGCCATCCTCAAGCACGTTCCTGCTCCGTCGTACGACGACGAGCACCCCCTTCAGGCCTGGGTCACGAACCTCGACTCCTCGCCGTTCCTCGGCCGTCTTGCTCTGCTGCGTATCTTCAACGGCACGATCAAGAAGGGGCAGACTGTTGCCTGGGTCAAGCACGATGGCACGCAAGCCAACGTTCGCGTGACCGAGTTGATGATTACGAAGGCTCTCGATCGTTACCCCGCCGAGAGCGCTGGCCCCGGCGATATCGTCGCCGTTGCTGGATTCGAAGACATCTTCATCGGTGAGACTTTGTGTGACCCAGATGACGTTCGTCCGTTGCCGACCATCACCGTTGACGACCCCGCTATCTCGATGACGATCGGAACCAACACGTCGCCGATCATCGGCAAGGTCAAGGGTCACAAGCTCACCGCGCGTATGGTCAAGGATCGCCTTGACCGCGAGCTCGTCGGTAACGTATCGCTCAAGCTCGTCGACGTCGGACGCCCCGATGCCTGGGAAGTTCAGGGTCGTGGCGAGCTCGCTCTCGCCATCCTTGTTGAGCAGATGCGTCGTGAAGGCTTTGAGCTGACCGTTGGCAAGCCGCAGGTAGTTATCAAGAAGATTGACGGAAAGGTTCACGAGCCTTTCGAGCACCTCACGATTGATGCTCCCGAGGAATACCTTGGCGCAATCACTCAGTTGCTTGCTGCCCGCAAGGGTCGCATGGACGGCATGAGCAACCACGGCACCGGCTGGGTTCGCATGGAATTTATTGTTCCTTCGCGTGGACTTATCGGTTTCCGCACCGAGTTCATGACCATCACTCGCGGTGCAGGTATCGCCAACGCCGTATCGCACGGCTACGAGCCCTGGGCTGGCGAGATTGTCACGCGCGTCAACGGTTCGATCGTTGCCGACCGTGCTGGTGTTGCCACTCCGTTCGCGATGGTCGCTCTGCAGGAGCGTATGTCGTTCTTCGTTGAGCCCACTCAAGAGGTGTACGAGGGCATGGTTGTCGGCGAGAACTCGCGCGCTGACGACATGGACGTCAACATCACGAAGGAAAAGCAACTTACCAACATGCGCCAGTCGACCTCGGACTCGTTCGAGCGTATGACTCCGTCACGCAAGTTGACGTTGGAAGAGTGCCTCGAATTCGCTCGTGAAGATGAGTGCGTAGAGGTCACCCCTGAGCACGTTCGTATTCGCAAGGTCGAGCTCGACAGCAACGCACGTGCACGTCTCACGTCGCGCCTGAAGAAGCAAAACGCTTAACCCTTATTCTCGCAGCGGGCTCACATGAGTCCGCAATCTGCAGAGAGTACGATGCAGCCATGGTCATGTGATCGTGGCTGCATCGTTGGTTAACGACCCGTTCAGTCGTAGTCCTTTCGTCCTCTGGAGTTGTCATGTTGAGCGCACGCCACAGTGTTAGCGCATCCGTTGCCCTCGTTCTTGCTCTTGCCGCCACGCCGGCGCTTGCTGGCTGTTCTGGCGAGAATCCCATCGGTGGCATCGTCGAGCAGGCCACGGGAGGCAACGTCAGTCTGGGCGGTACTGAGATTCCCACAGGCTTCCCCAGCGAGGTGCCTCTTGCCGACGGCGAAGTCCAATTCGCTATCGCAGCGGGGGAGGGTGACAGTCGCGGCTACAACATCACGATCATGACGGGTTCGCAATCGCCGCTTGAAGCAATCGAAGCAGAGTTCGCGGATGCGGGTTTTGAGTCGCAAGTGCAGGCGAGCGGTGCTGACGGTGTCGGCTCGGTCATTTTCTCGAGTGACGCCTGGAACGTCGCGGTTATCGTCGCGAGCACCGAAGACGGTTACACCGCGAATTACACTGTGGCGCCCGTGAGCGCCACCAACTAGCCCTTCGCTTTACGGCAGGCCGAACATCCCGGCACCGACGAAGCTTGAAGACGTAGCTCCCGGGGGCACGGCGAAGATGGCGGATCCCACGTAGCGCACGTATTCATTCATGAGGTCGTTGCGAGAGAGCGCGAGCTGAATCGGCACAAACTGCGTTCCGGGGTCGCGCTGGAAGCTGATGAAGAAGAGCCCAGCATTCAGGCGACCAAGTTCATCATTTCCATCGACGAAGTTGTAGCCGCGCCGCAAAATTTGGGCGCCACCGTGGCTGTCGGGGTGGGCGAGCTTCATGTGTGATGAGTCATCAATGAGCGGAATATCGTCTCGGCCGGTCTGCTCGAAGTCGGGCTCAGTGAATTCACTGCCGCCGCTGAGCGGTGCGCCTTCACCCTTGGTGCGACCGAAGATTTTCTCTTGCTCACGCAACGACGTGCGATCCCATGTTTCGACGGTCATGCGAATCTTGCGGCTCACGAGATAGGAGCCACCGGTCATCCATGATGCTCCGTCTTCGGATGCCGCCCACACATGCTGAGCGACGCCAGCGGTATCTTCGGCTCGCAGGTTTGCGGTGCCGTCTTTGAAGCCGAAGAGGTTGCGCGGCGTCTTCTGCGCCTGAGTCGTTGACGATGTTCGGCCGAAGCCAAGCTGAGACCAGCGAAGCGTTGCACGACCGAATGCGATCCGCGAGAGATTCCGGATGGCGTGCACGGCCACTTGCGGGTCGTCACTGCACGCTTGGATGCACAGGTCGCCGCCGACGAGTTCAGGCTGTAGGGCGTCGCTGGGGAACTTCGGCAGGTCGATGAGCGCTGACGGTCGCTGCGCCGCCAATCCAAAGCGGTCGTCGAAGAGGCTCGGGCCGAAACCAAACGTGATGGTGAGCCCGCCCGGAGGCAAATCAAGGGCTTCACCAGTGTCATCCGGCGGCGCGTCGTAGGGCCCGCTTGCCGGGCCATACTCGCCGGCCGCTTGGCCCGCTGTCATGCGTGCGGCAGCGTAGCTCCAGTCACGGAGCAGCTCGATGAGGTCGTCACGCGAGATGTCGTTGACGTCGAACGCAGCGAAATGCAAACGGTCCTGTGCTGGCGTCGTGATGCCGGACTGGTGCTTTCCAAAGAACGGGTAGGTCGAGGCAACAGCGTTGGTCGTGGATGCTGAACCGCCGCCCACGGCGAAAGCGCCGCCGACGCCGAGGCCAGCACCCACTACTCCAGCACCGGCAAGGCCGAGCAGGCCGCGACGGGAGAGCCCTGTGCTTTCTTCTGTCGGCATGGCGGTACTTTCGTGTGAGCGTGGCGTGCTGGTCGGCGTGTGGGTGGGGCGTGCTGGGTCCTAGAGAACGAGAACCGCAGTGAGCCGTGAGAGGGGCTCGGCGAGGGCGTTCACTTGGTCGGAGAATGCGCGGATCTCACTCGTGGATAACTCAGTGTAAAGGCGGAAGCCGTCGCCCTCCTTTTGAGCATCCAGCAAGACTTGCAGCTGCTCGAACTCGGCATCGAGCGTCGAGGCGAGCTCGGCATCCTTCTCTACGAGGATGTCGCGAACACCATCGTAGAGAACGCGAGCGCCGTCGATGTTGGCCTGGAAATCCCAGAGGTCGGTGTGAGACCAGAACTCTTCCTCACCGGTGACTTTGCCACTGGCGACTTCGTCGAGCAGTCCAATGGCACCGTTGGTCTGCTGATCGAGAGTGAACTCGAGTTCTTGAACGTTGGCGTAGAGAGTGTTCGTATCAGCCACGAGTTGCGTTGCGAGAGCTTCACGCTTCGACTGGTCGTAGGCGGTGAAGCCTGCTTCTGCGTCTTGTGGCCACAAGTCCTTTTCGATGGCGTGCCAGCCGGTCCACTCTTGGCCGTCTTCGAGGTCTGCTTCGCGAAGATCCATGCGGGGGTCGAGGTCACCGAAGGACTCGGCCACCGTTTCGACGCGCTCCCAGAACACTCGCGTGGGGGCGTAGAGTGCGCGAGCGGCGTCGTCATCGCCCGCGATGTAGGCGGCGGCGAAGTCTTCAGTGCCCACAACCAGATTCTCGATCTGGTCTTTTACATAGCTCTTGTAGTTAGCGTTTGCGGTTTCGACCTGAGCGGCAATGTCTCCGCTCAAGGCGAGATCTGCACCAGAGTCGGTCACGGTGAAGGGGGTCTTTCCAAGACCCTCGCCGATCATTCCGGGCTTGCAGACCGTGAAGTAGTCGCCGGGCTGCGCCACGACGACGAGATCGCGAGAGATTCCGGGGCCAATATTCTCGACTTCGCCAACGATGCGCAACCCGTCATCCGCGAGTAAGTAGAACTCGGTGACTTGGTCTCCGGAGTTGGTGACAGAAAACACAAGGTTGCCGCTCGGTGCCTCCGCGGAACTAACAGCACAGTCTGTGGCGCTGCTGTCGACAGCGATCGTGTTGTCGGATGCCGTCGTGCCGACGTTATTGGGCACGCAACCGGTGAGTGCGAGCGCAGCAACAGTGGCCGCCGCGGCGAATCCGAAGCGGGTGGAGAGGGAAGTCATCAGGCTCCTTGAGCGTTGAGAGGTGAAGTAGGAATGAGAGGTTTGTCTTCGCGGGCATTGCCGCGAACTGTGCGGATGAAGATCGTCATGACGACGCTGACGTAAGCCAGCCAGGCTCCTGCCTCGAACCACGTGGTGGCGGGGGAGAAGTTGAAGGTGCCCTTGAGGAGCGTGCCGTACCAGCTGTCGGGCGGAATGACAGCGCTCACGTCAAACGCGAGGGCGTGAAGTCCAGGCAAGACGCCGGCTTCTTGAAGGTCGTGCACGCCATAAGAGAGCACGCCAGCCGCGACGATGATGAGGATGGCGCCGGTCCAGGTGAAGAAGCGGGTGAGGTTGATGCTCACGACGCCGCGGTAGATGAGGTAGCCAAGCACGATCGCGGTGGAAATCCCGAGGGCTGCACCTGCGAGGGGCAGAGTGGTGGATCCACTGGCCTGAACGGCAGCCCAAATGAAGAGAGCGGTTTCGATTCCCTCGCGGCCAACAGCGAGGAATGCAACGAGAACGAGGCCCCACCCCGCGCCGGTGAGGTGCGAATCAACCTCGTTACGCAACTCGCGACCGAGACCGCGGGCAGCACGCAGCATCCAGAAAATCATCCAGGTCACAAACGCGGTGGCGACGATCGACAGGATGCCCCCAATGAGTTCCTGCGCCTGGAACGAGAGTCCGTGGGCGCCGAACGTCAGGCTCGCGCCGAGCCCGAGTGAGAGCAGAACCGCGATGCCGACTCCGAGCCAGATTCGGGGGAGTACGTCGCGGCGGTCGATCTTGTGGACGTAGGCAATCAGAATGCCGACAACAAGGGCTGCTTCGAGGCCTTCGCGCAAGCCGATCAGGAAGTTTGCGAGCACGGAACTCTCTTGTCGATCGAATTTTTAGGGACTTTGGTAAGCCTAACCTAATCAAACGGAATCGATCTACCTGTGCTTATTCTGTCTAATGCAAAACAAGTGGTGAGGGAGCGGCCGTGAAAGATCGCGCACAACGCGTGCTGGTTATAGCCGCACGCCCAGAAGATGAGGCCTATGTCTTTGGGGCTACCATCGCCACCCTTGTTCACCGCGGCACCGAACTCATTGTTCTCAGGTGCAGCAATAACGCCACGGCAGCTATTTCGGCGGCGCCCACTACCGCTCATGTGCCCGTCATGACAGCAGAGACCCATCTCGTGCCCGTCGCTGAGGTCGCGCATGAGACAGATGTTGAGGAGCTTTCTCCCCTCTCGGTCGACGAGGTCGTTCGCGAGATTCTCGGGATCACCGCTCATCACATCTTGCGCGAAGACAATGGGCGCCAGTTTGCAACCATGAACGCTCGAGACCTCGCATCAGACATCGCCGCCGCGATCACTTCGCTCAAGCCGGATGTCGTAGTGAGTTACGCAAAAGAGTTCAGTGGTACCGCGCGCGGCTCCGAAGCGCTGCTCGTGCACGAGGCCACCGCCCTGGCGACCGAGCTTGCAGGGGTGCCGTTCTATACGGCATCCGCTGTTCCTGTTGATCGTGGCGTTGCGGTGTCGTCGGCGACGGCGCTTGCATTTAAGCGTCGGGCGACGGAGATCTACCGCAACGAGATTCCGGTTGGTGAGGCTGTGTCTACTCCGGCGGAGTACTTGCGTCGCTTGCGGCGCCGGGAGTTGGTTGTCGGTGAGCGCAGCCGCTTCGAGCGCGTAATGCTTGCATTCCTTTCTCTTGTGCTCGGTGCTCTCGTTGGTCTTGTCTTGACCGCTGTGCACCAGTCGGCGTTTACGATCGGTGATGCTCGAATTCCGTGGGGCATTGTGGCCTCGGTAACTTTGGTCACAGCGTTGATTCTTGGCTTGCGCCTCATCTACGACACTCGAGTGGCTGCGGGTTTTGCCTCCCTCGGTGTGTTGGTGATGTCTGCTCTTCTTGCCGCGGTGATGCCGGGAGGGACCATCTTGATTCCGGCGAATGTGGCGGGCTATGTGTGGACTTTTGCGCCCGTTGTTGTTGTGCTGGTTGTCGTCGGCTGGCCACGGGTGAATCGTCAGGTTTCGTCAGCGAGCCGCGCTAACATTGAACTGAACTCTCCCGTGAAAGGTGCGGATATCTCTTGACGTACGTCATCGCTCAGCCCTGTGTCGATCTGAAGGATCGCGCGTGTGTCGACGAATGCCCAGTCGACTGCATTTATGAGGGCGACCGCATGCTCTATATCCACCCGGATGAGTGCGTCGACTGCGGTGCCTGCGAACCGGTGTGTCCCGTCGAGGCCATTTACTACGAAGACGATTTGCCCGACAAGTGGGCCGATTACTACAAGGCCAATGTCGAGTTCTTCGATCTGCTCGACAACTCGTCGCCCGGTGGAGCTGCGAAGGTCGGTGTAATTCACAAAGACCACGCGCTCATCGATGCTTTGCCCGAGGGTGGCGGGTCTTCCGACTAATGACGCGCACGCCGTTGGTTCTTCCCGACTTTCCGTGGGATTCCCTTGCGCCTTTTGGCACAACCGCGCGCACGCATCCTGATGGCATCGTTGATCTCTCGGTGGGCTCTCCGGTCGACCCGACGCCCGCTATTATTCGTGAGAGTTTGGCGACGGCGACGGATGCCCACGCCTACCCGACTACAACGGGCACCGTTCAATTGCGCGAGGCTATTGTCGACTGGTTTGAGCGTCGCCGTGGCGTAACCGGACTTACCGTTGACCACGTGCTTCCGACGGTCGGATCCAAAGAGCTCGTAGCCCTGCTGCCGCTCTTGCTCGGCCTTGGCAAAGACGATGTGGTCGTTCATCCTTCGGTCGCCTATCCGACGTATGCCATTGGCGCTGCGCTCGTGGGTGCTACTGCCGTTGCTTCTGACAACCCCGCTGAGTGGCCCGAGAATACTGCGCTGGTCTGGCTCAACAGCCCGGGTAACCCCGACGGTCGTGTGCTCGACGTCGATGAGTTGCGCGCGGCTGTCGCTCGGGCCCGCGAACTGGGCGCGGTGATTGCTTCCGATGAGTGCTACGCCGAACTTAATTGGAACGGTATCGATCCGACGCCCTCCATCCTTGACCCCGAAGTCATTGGAAGTGACCGTTCTTCGGTGCTCGCCGTGTATTCGCTCAGCAAGCAATCGAATCTCGCGGGGTATCGGGCGGCTTTTGTGGCCGGATGCTCGCACGTGATCTCAGAGCTTCTCGCGGTGCGTAAGCACGCGGGGCTGATCGTGCCGGGCCCTGTGCAGGCGGCGATGGTCACTGCGCTGCGTGACGAGACTCATGTTGTGGAGCAGCGTGAGCTGTATCGTGCGCGTCGTGCTCGACTCCTCCCGGCGCTTGAGCGAGCCGGATTCCGCATCGATGACAGTGCGGCTGGGCTCTACCTCTGGGCGACAAAGAACGAAGACTCGTGGCAGACGGTTGGCGATCTTGCCCAAGTAGGCATCCTTGTCGTGCCTGGTTCGTTCTACGGCGAAGCTCCCGCCCGCCATGTGCGTATTGCGCTGACGGCGAGCGACGCGACAATCGCGGATGCTGTCGCTCGTCTCGATTTGCTCGCTTAAGTGCACTAACTGGCCGGGGTCTTGTCTTTGACCTCCAAAGCGAAGAGCATTTGGTTGGCTGGTGTGACAGTGGCTATCCAAGCCTTGTAGGCTGTAGCGGTGAATGAAGCCCCTCAAGACCCAGAGAAGGCCACCCTCCACTTTCCGGGCGGTGCTGCTGAATTTCCCATTATCCGTGGGGTCGATGGTCACAACAGCATCGATATCTCCACCTTTATGAAGCAGACCGGCTACACGGCGCTTGATCAAGGATTCGTGAACACTGCATCCACACGCAGTGAGATCACCTACATCGACGGAGATCGCGGCATCCTGCGCTATCGCGGTTATGCGATCGAAGACGTCGCGGCAAACTCGACCTACCTCGAAGTTGCTTGGCTGCTGATCTACGGCGAACTGCCGTCGAAGTCGCAGTTGGAAGAGTTCGACGAGAAGATTCGCCGCCACACTCTGCTGCATGAAGATCTGCGTCGTTTCTTCGACGCTCTTCCCCACAGCGCCCACCCCATGTCGGTGCTCTCTAGCGCGGTATCAGCGCTGTCGACGTACTACGAAGATTCGCACGACGTTCGCGACCCAGAGCAGGTCGAGATTTCGACCATCCGTCTCCTGGCAAAGTTGCCGGTTATCGCGGCTTACGCTCACAAGAAGTCGCTCGGGCAGGCATTGCTCTACCCCGACAACTCCATGAGCTTCGTCGACAACTTCTTGAAGCTCAACTTCGGCAACATGGCCGAAGAGTATGAGGTCAATCCCGTACTCAGCAAGGCGCTCGACCGCTTGCTTATCTTGCACGAAGACCACGAGCAGAATGCATCCACCTCAACGGTGCGCCTCGTCGGTTCGACCGAGGCAAACATCTTCGCGTCGATCTCTGCGGGGATCAATGCGCTCTACGGGCCACTTCACGGCGGTGCCAACGAGGCTGTTCTCAAGATGCTCAGCGAGATTCAGGAGTCGGGCGAAGGCGTAAAAAAGTTCGTCGATCGCGTCAAGCGCAAAGAAGACGGCGTGCGTCTCATGGGCTTCGGCCACCGCGTCTACAAGAGCTTCGACCCGCGTGCACGACTCGTGAAAGAGAGCGCGGATGAGGTTCTCGCTGATCTCGGAATCAGCGACCCCCTGCTCGACATCGCTCGTGAACTCGAAGAGGTCGCGCTGGCCGATGACTACTTCATTGAGCGCAAGCTCTACCCCAACGTCGACTTCTACACGGGAGTCATCTACAAGGCGATGGGCTTCCCCCCGCGCATGTTCACGGTGCTCTTTGCCATCGGTCGTCTGCCGGGCTGGATCGCCAACTGGCGTGAGATGAACCAAGACCCGAAGACCAAGATCGGTCGCCCGCAGCAGCTCTACACGGGCCCCGCAGCCCGTGACTGGCCCCAGCGCTAACAGCTGGGCTAGCAGGTAAACGAAACGGCCGGCACTCCGCGAGGAGCGCCGGCCGTTTCGTGTTTAGGTACGGTTGCTGTTTAGGCGTGCAGGGCCGAGTTCAGTTCAACGCCGCTACCGCTGCGTGGCAGAACCTCGACGGCGCCCGAAACTGAGTTGCGGCGGAACAGCAAACCATTCACGCCGCTGAGCTCAACAGCCTTAACGCTGCGCGGCGTCGCTGACCCATCGATGATGGTGACTTTTGTGCCTGCGGTGACGTAAAGGCCAGCTTCGACGACGGTGTCATCACCGATCGCAATACCGATGCCCGAGTTGGCGCCGAGTAGGGCGCGCTCGCCAATGGAGACGCGCTCAGTTCCACCGCCACTGAGGGTTCCCATAATGGATGCCCCACCACCGATATCGGCACCGTCACCGACAACGACGCCCTGGGAAATGCGACCCTCAACCATCGAGCTGCCGAGCGTTCCCGCGTTGAAATTGACGAAACCCTCGTGCATGACGGTCGTGCCGGGGGAGAGGTGCGCTCCGAGGCGCACGCGCGAGGCATCCGCGATTCGTACGCGTTCGGGCAAGACGTAGTCGAGCATCCGCGGGAACTTATCGATACCTGTCACGACGATCCCGTGGCGCTTGAGGGAGACGCGCAGGGTGCGGAAGTCATCGGGGTGCACCGCGCCGGCGTTAGTCCAGATAACGATCGGCAGGGTGCCAAACAGTCCATCGAGGTTGATGCTGTTGGGTTGCACGAGCAGGTGGCTGAGCAAGTGAAGGCGCAGGTAGGCGTCGGCGACATTCGTGGGCGCGGCATCCAAATCGATCTCGACGGTCACGAATTCGGTGCGCACTCGACGACGTTCATCGGCACCCAAGTGTTCTTCGAGGTCGGCTGGTGTGTAGTGCGGGTCGGTGCCCTCAGGAATTGATCCCAGGTGCGGAGCGGGGAACCACACGTCGAGTGTTGTTCCGTCGCTGGCGATTGTTGCGAGTCCGTATCCCCATGCTGTGCGCGAAGTCATGCCTCCAGATTACTTACACTGGGTGCATGCCTGTGACCGATCCTTCCGTTCCCGTGCTCGATCTGACGGCCTCGAGCCCTGAACTCACTCGCCAGATTTGCGACATTGAGTCGGTCTCCGGCAACGAACAGCGCCTTGCGGATGCCGTAGAGACGGCGCTGAGTGGGTTCAGTCACCTTGAGGTGATTCGGGATGCGGATGCCGTTGTCGCCCGCACAAACGGAGGCAAGGCGCAGCGCGTCGTGATCGCGGGGCACCTCGATACGGTTCCGGTCAATGCCAATCTGCCGACGACTCTGGAGATGATTGACGGCGAGGAACATCTCGTGGGCCGCGGCACCGTCGATATGAAAGGCGCCGTCGCGATCGCTCTCAAGCTCGCCGGTGAACTGGTCGACCCTGCAGTCGACGTGACGTGGATTTTTTACGACCATGAGGAGGTCGCTGCCGAACTCAACGGCCTGGGACGAATTGCACGTAATCGTCCCGATCTGATGGTCGGCGACTTTGCCATCATCGGCGAACCGTCGAATTCAACTGTTGAAGGCGGCTGCAATGGCACCGCGCGCATCGATATTTCGCTCAAGGGAGTTCGCGCTCACTCCGCCCGCGCGTGGATGGGGGAGAACGCTATCCATGCCGCCGCACCAGTGCTTGCCATTCTGGCTGCTTATGAGCCAGAGCAGCACGAGGTCGATGGGCTTGTCTATCGCGAGTGCCTCAACGCGGTAGGGATTTCTGGTGGTGTTGCCGGCAATGTGATTCCGGATGCTGCGACCGTGACCGTTAATTTCAGGTTTGCCCCGGATCGCAGCGCAGACCAAGCCATTGATTACTTGCGTGACGTCTTTGACGGTTTCGACTTCGAAGTAACCGATCTTGCGGGAGGGGCTCGCCCGGGGCTCGATGCTCCGCTCGCCAAGAACTTCTTGGCCGCCGTCGGCGGGACTCCTGCCCCCAAATATGGCTGGACCGATGTTGCTCGCTTTGCTGAGCTCGGCGTGCCCGCCGTGAACTATGGTCCCGGCAACCCGCTGCGTGCCCACGCCGATGATGAACGTGTCGCGACGAGCGAAATTGTGGCCTGCGAGCAGGGGCTCAGGGCGTGGCTGACAGCGCGCTAGCCTCCACCCTGCGCCGCGCAACAGCGGTGATGCTTGCCCCTCAACGCTGGTGGCTCGCCGTCATCGCGATCTTTGTCGCGTCTCGAGTGGTGACGACGTCGCTCTTGCTGGGGTTCGCGTCGATCCAGGGCCAGAATCCGTGGACGGGGCCTCAACCCGACTACTTCTCCTTTGCCAAAATCTGGGACGGTCACTGGTACTTCATCATTGCGATTGCGGGCTATCCCACCGAGTTGCCGGTGACAGAGGCGGGTCACGTTGCAGAGAACGCCTGGGCCTTCATGCCGGGCTATCCCGCGGTTGTGCGTGCGGTGATGATGCTGACGACTCTCGATTTCGCGGTCGCTGGCGTGCTGGTTACTCTCGCTTTTTCGATGGGTGCCGCGCTCATGCTGTATCGAGTGATGCACCTGGTGCTGCCGCCGACCACGGCACTATTCGCCGTAGCTATCTTCTGCTTCGCGCCGCTGTCGGCCATTCTTCAGGTCTCCTACGCCGAGTCGATGTATCTGTTCTTGCTGATGTTGGCGCTGTTCTGGCTCATGAAGCGCCAGTATTGGGCACTTCTGCCAGTGATTGCGGTCATGTCTCTCACCCGCCCGAGCGGTCTTGCTTTCGCCCTCGCCCTTGGCTTGCACGTGGTCTATCGCTGGTGGATTCGCCGACGCGAAGAGTTTCCGATGCGCGAGCGAGTGGCGGCGATATCGGCAACTCTGTTCAGCCTGCTCATGGGCTTCGCGTGGCTGTTGATCGCGGCCGCGGTCACAGGGTCGCTTACGGCATATACCGATACCGAGCTCGCGTGGCGGGCGCCGTACGTCGGTAATGGCGAGCTCATCCCGTTCGCGGCGTGGTTTCAAGGGGCTGCATTTTGGGCGCAGTGGTGGAGGATTCCGCAGTGGTTGCTGGTGGTGATGCTGGTTGCCGGCGTTGTGGCGTTCTTCGTTTTTCTCATCACTAAACCCGCACAACGATTGGGGGTGGACTTGCGATTGTGGGTAGCCAGCTACGCGCTCTACCTCTTAGCGGTGTTCTTTCCGCAATCGAGCACCTTCCGGTTGTTGATTCCCATGTTCCCGTTAGCGGGAGTTCTTGCTTTGCCGCCGTCTCGGCTCTATCGGGCTCTGCTCCTTGCCGCGTGTATCGCGGGACAGTGGTGTTGGATCCATGTCGCATGGTGGGTTGACGGCTATGACTGGACGCCGCCCTAAACAGGTGCACAGCGGGTGAATGATTCGACAGAGTTTCAGTATCGGCGGTTTTTGCTGGATAATGGGAACTAGTACCGATGAAAGGGGACTATCTATGGCAGCCATGAAGCCGAGGACCGGTGACGGGCCGATGGAGGCTGTCAAAGAGGGTCGACTCATTGTCGTGCGCGTACCTCTTGAAGGCGGCGGTCGACTCGTAGTTTCTGTAAACGACGAGGAAGCAAAAGAACTGCACGACGCTCTCGCGGGTGTTGTGACTCCCGCCTAGCGCACCTTCCCAGCCTTGACCGGCAGCCCCGCCACTGTGCGGGGGTAGTCGGAACTAAACACCGGACACGATCATGTCGTGTTCGGTGCTTTTGTTTTTCTCACGCTGTCGGTGTCCATCCATTCTTTGAGGTAGTGCGCAGTTACACCGGGGCCAGCGGCAACATCGCGCGGAGTTCCTGTAGCCACGATCGTTCCACCCTTGTCACCGCCGCTGGGGCCCAAGTCGATAACCCAGTCGCTGCTGGCAATGGTAGCGAGATCGTGTTCGACAAGCACGACGGTGTTTCCGGCATCCACGAGTCGTTGCAATTGTGCAAGCAACAAATCGGTGTCTGAGGGGTGCAACCCCCCTGTGGGTTCGTCGAGCAAGTAGAGCGCGTGGCCGCGACGGGCACGCTGTAGCTCGGTCGCGAGCTTGATGCGCTGCGCTTCACCACCACTCAACTCTGTTGCGGGCTGGCCAAGACGCAGATATCCAAGCCCGACATCGCGCAGAGTGTCGAGGCTGCGCAGCGCTGAAGAGGATTCTGTGAAGAATTCCGCAGCGGTGTTCACGGTCATGCCCAGTATCTCGGCGATGTTCTTGCCGAGGTAGGTCACTTCGAGCGTCTCATCGTTGTACCGTGCGCCGTGGCACGTGTGACAGGGAGCATAGGTTCCGGGCAAGAACAGCAGTTCGACCGACACAAAGCCTTCGCCCTGGCACGTTTCGCAACGACCGCCCGCGACGTTGAACGAGAACCGGCTCGCTGTATAGCCGCGAGCCTGTGCTTCATCGGTTGCGGCGAAGAGCTTGCGCACGACGTCAAACATTCCCGTGTAGGTTGCGAGGTTGGAGCGAGGAGTGCGGCCGATGGGGCGCTGGTCGACGAGCACGAGGCGGTCGAACGAGTCGAGCCCGCTGGTGTTTTCGAGGGTGAGATCGTGCAGTTGTTCATCCGGATCCGCAGCTTCATCAGGAGCAGCACCGAGACGGTCACGCACTGCCTGGGCGAGAACGTGGGTGACGAGCGTTGACTTGCCCGAGCCAGAGACTCCCGTGACAGCGGTCATGACACCGAGCGGAAAATCGACGGTGAGATCGCGGATGTTGTGCAGCGACGCCTTCTCGAGACGCACCCACGACTGCGGTGCGCGTACCGTTCGCGCCGGTCGAGCCTCCTGCGGAAAGAGGTAACGGCCGGTCACTGATTCGGGCACATCCCGCAGGCCTTCGACGGGGCCGGAGTACACGAGTTGACCGCCGCCTTCACCCGCGCCTGGCCCGATATCGACGATCCAGTCAGCGCGACGAATCACGTCGAGGTCGTGCTCGACAACGAACAGCGAGTTGCCGGATGCCGTCAGACGATCGAGTACCTCCAGTAGCGGCGCCGCATCCGCCGGGTGCAATCCCGCGGAGGGCTCATCAAGCACATAGACGACGCCGAAGAGACCGGAACGCAATTGCGTCGCGATGCGGAGCCTTTGCGCTTCACCGGGGGAGAGCGTCGTGGAATTACGGCCAAGGCTGAGGTATCCCAGTCCGAGATCGAGGAGAACGTCGACGCGCGCAATCACATCGTCGCCGATGCGCCGTGCAACCTCATTGCCGTCGGCAGAATCACTTTCTGCGTCAGCGCGCATGATGCCCTGCCGCAGCCGGTCTGCGATCTCTGTCAGCGGTACGGCATTCATCTCGGCGATGCTGAGCCCGGCGAAGGTGACAGACAGGGCGTTAGCCTGCAGGCCGCTACCGCCACACTCGGGGCACGTCATGCTCTGCACGAAGCGGAGCGCGCGCTCGCGCATCCGCTCGCTCTGGGACTGCGAGAGCACGTTCATGATGTGCTTGCGGGCGCTCCAGAACTTGCCGTTGTAGCCGTGATCGACGCGGCCCTCTTCTGGCTGGATGAAGACGGAGGGCTGTTCTTCGGTATAGAGCAGCCAGTCGCGGTCTGTGCGGCTCAGAGTGCTCCACGGCGCTCGGGTGTCGATGCCGAGACCGTTGACGATGCTCTTGAGATTGGCGCCCTGCCACGCGCCAGGCCAGGCCGCTATTGCGCCATCGCGAATAGAGAGCGAAGCATCGGGAACGAGGAGATCCTCGGTGACATCGTGCACGACGCCGAGGCCGTGACAGCGTGGGCAGGCTCCCGTTGCCGTGTTGGGCGAGAACGCTTCGGCCGAGAGGTGGCTGACTCCCGCGGGGTAGCTTCCGGCCCGGGAATACAACATGCGAAGAAGGTTGGAGAGGGTAGTGATGGTGCCGACACTCGATCGAGAGCTGGGCGCTCCGCGGCGCTGCTGAAGGGCAACGGCAGGCGGAAGCCCCGTGATGTCGGTGACATCGGGGGCGCCGACCTGATTGAGCAGTCGCCGGGCATAGGGGGCTACTGACTCGAAATAGCGACGCTGTGCTTCAGCGTAGAGAGTTCCAAAAGCGAGAGAAGATTTTCCGGATCCAGAGATTCCGGTGAACGCCACCATGCAATCGCGGGGCACATCAAGATCAATGTTGGCGAGATTGTTCTCGCGCGCACCTCGAACGTGAACCCAGCCGTCACGATCATTGTTGTTCATGGATGCTCCGTTCTGGCGACGGGCGCAGAGCCATGGTTGCTCGGCTTCGCGCGCTCAGTCGTGGTTGTCGAGATATGGCGGTGTTTCCACACTACGGAGAGGAGACTGAACGCGGGGTGAGCGTTCGCTGAGCGCGTTAGTCGCTGAGCTTGGTGAGCTGCAGAAGTCCGTCGCCCACGGGAATCAGCGAACTGATCACCGCCTCCGACTGCGCAACTTCGTTCAAGAGAGTGCGGAAGTTTCGCACCGTCGAATCACGCTGAGCGGGATCGGCAACGCGGTCACGCCACAGGGCATGAGCAACCGCCACAACGCCACCGGGGCGAACGAGGCGAAGCCCGTGCTCGACATACTCAATAACCGACTGCGGGTCGGCATCGATGAACACGAGGTCGTAGCTTGATTCATTCATGCGCGGGAGAACTTCGGCCGCCTTGCCACCGATCTGACGTACGCGGTTCGGTTGGATGCCCGCATCCGTGAATACAGAACGAGCGACCTGCTGGTGGTCAATCTCGGAATCGATAGTGGTGAGCAGTGCGCTTGGGCTGCCCGCGAGCATCCAGAGCCCGCTAATGCCAACACCGGTACCGACTTCGATGATGCTCTTGGCGCCTGTCGCGGCAGCGAGCAAAGCCAATTGGGCGCCGACAGCGGGGCTGACGGCTTCGATTCCCAGCTCACTGGAATGCACGCGCGCCGCAGCGATCTCTGGGCGTTCGACAACGAACTCCTCGGCGTATTTCCAGCTCAACTGCTTGTCTGACACATTGCTCCTATCGCTAGATCAACTGTAGACGTAGCAACGACAAGCGCAGGTAAGCTAAACGGGTGTCCTTCGGTCTCACATTCGACAAACTGCTGATCATTGGGATCATCGCTGTCTTTTTGCTTGGCCCCGACCGCCTGCCCTACTACGCCTCGCAACTTGCTCGCCTCGTCCGGTCACTGCGCGACATGGCCAACGGTGCGAAAGATCGCATGCGTGAAGAGATGGGGCCAGACTTCGACGACATCGACTGGAAGCAACTCGACCCTCGTCAGTACGACCCCCGCCGCATCATCCGCGATGCCCTGCTTGAAGAAGAGAAGCCCGCCGTGACGGTGCGCCCGGCACGATCTGCCGCCTACGCAGAACGTCAGGCAGCGCTCGCCGAACACCAAGCGCAGCTCAACTCAGGCGTGAGCGCGGGCGAGCCCGCCCCCTTCGACAACGAAGCGACCTAGCGGCGGCGCAACACCTTCAACACGGTCAGCAGGGTCACCATCATTCCCGCCATGGCCGCGAATTCGGCTCCTGAGCGGGGCAATTGCAGAATGCCATTCGATTGAGAAATTGTGCGCGATTGCACGAAACGCAGGATCCCCTCCGGCCCGTTACGGCGTCCGAGTCCTGAGTGTTTCATGCCACCCATCGGGGCATCGACACTCGAGAAGCTGCCGCGGTAACCCTCGTTGAGGTTGACGCTGCCCGCATCGAGCCGCGCGGCCACGCGGTGGGCATGAGTTAGCGAACCGCTGAAGACGGAGGCGTTGAGACCGAATTCGGAGTTGTTGGCCTGGTTGATGGCGTCGGTATCGCTCGCGACCGTCGTGATGGCGACCACCGGGCCGAAGGTTTCGTTCGCCCAGCACTCCATCTCGGCAGTGACGCCCGTCAGCACGGTCGGCGCGAAGAAGTAGGGGCCGATGTCGGGGCGCGCAACCCCACCAGCCAGCACTGTTGCACCTTTGGTGACGGCATCCTGAACATGCGCGTGAACGCGCTCCAGTTGAGCCTTAGAGGTGAGCGATCCCACATCACTCGAGTAGTCGAGGGTTGCGCTTTGCGAGAGTGCCGCAACGCGCTCGGTGAAAGCCCGCGTGAACTCTTCGGCGATTGACTCGTGCACATAGATGCGTTCGATGGAGACACACAACTGGCCCATCGAAGCGAAGCAGGCGTAGACGGCATCCGCGGCAGCCTGCACGGGGTCGGCGTCACCGAGCACGAGCAGCGGGTTCTTGCCGCCTAACTCGAGGGATGCACCGATGAGACGCCCGGCGGCGCGCTTGCCCACTGTGGTGCCCGTGGGGGTCGAGCCGGTGAAGCAGATGTAGTCGCTCGAATCGACGACGGCATTTCCGACTTGATTGCCGGGGCCAGCCACTATCGGCCAGACGGCGGCAGGAACGCCGGCATCGATGTAAGCCTCGCGAGTTGCGAGCATCGAGAGCGCGCCCTGATTGTCGATTTTTTGAATGACGGCACTGCCGGCAGCAAGAGCGGGAACAACATCCATAGCTCCCAGTGCAATCGGATAGTTCCACGGCGTCACAACACCGATCAGCTGTTTAGGGGAGTAACTCACGCGCGTCGACATCACTAGAGGGATGCCCGCCCGGCGGCGTTTGGTGGCGAGTACTCGCTCAGCCGATACCGCGTAGTACCGTGTGACCGATGCGGCTTGAAAGATCTCTTCGAAGGCCTGACCGCGGGTCTTGCCCGATTCTGTCTGCAGCAGGTCGAGCAGCTCTTCTTGACGTTCCAACAGCAGATCGTGGGCTCGCAGAAGAACCCGGCGACGGTAGGCGAACCCCGCGGCCTGCCACGCACTCTGAGCGGTGCGAGCGGATGCCGCAGCATCCCGAACATCGCGAGCAGAACTTTGCGGCAACTCATGCAGGGGTGTGCCGGTGAATGGGGCAATCACGGTGGCCGTGTCGGAGGTGGTGCACCGCAACCCGGCGACAAGAGCGTCCCGACGACGGGACCCGATCAATGAAGCAACTGTGTGAGGCGACATGTCTCAACACTACGACTGGGCACCACAATTTCGGCTGTGCATAGCGCTAGGCTCACAAAGATGACCACCGCAGCGCCGCGAGCTCTGACCCGATCCACAATCGCCACCTATGCCATTGGTTCTCTCGGCACGGGAGGCTTCAGTGCGTTGCCGGGTCTCGTGCTTGTCTACTACCTCACCGACACTCTGGGTATTGCCGCGCTCGCGGCCGGAATCTTGGTAACCACCGCCAAAGTCTGGGATGTGATTATCGATCCCGTTATTGGGGCGCGCAGTGACCGTAGCCTCGCCCACCGCGGCACGCGACGGCCCGTCATGCTGTTGGGCGCCATTGCGTTGCCAATCTTGTTTGTCGTGACCTTTGCGGTGCCTGCTGGTATCGGTCCGCTCGCCTCGGGCGTCTGGGTGTTCATTGCTTTCGTCGCAACAGCAACCGCATTCAGCCTGTTCCAAGTGCCCTATATCGCTTTGCCTGCTGAACTCACGCGCAGCTATGACGAACGCACCCGACTCTTGGCGGTGCGCGTCGTCGTGCTCACTATCGCAATTTTGCTGTTCGGTGCTGGCGCTCCTGAGATTCGTGACGCTTTTGCGGATGAACGGCTCGGGTATCTCGTCATGGCCCTCTCCGCGGCAGTGCTTATGGGCGTCTCGCTCGTGATCTCGTCGTTTGCTGCACCGCGCGGTGCCACCGCCATTGCCCCCACGGTCTCGATCGCGCAGACCTATCGAGCCGGTGTCGCTGCGCTCAAGCGCAGTCAACCGTTCCGTGCACTCTTGCTCACCTTCTTGCTGCAAGGGCTGGCAACGGGAGTCATGCTCGCGGGAGCGCAGTACGTGGCTACATGGGTACTCGACACGGGAGTCGCGATCCTCTTCGTTTCACTCATCGGCCCCGCACTGCTGTTCGCGCCGGTATGGGCCGCGATCTCGCGCCGCATTGGTAAAGAACGCGCATTCGTGTGGGCTTCCGCCTGTTACGGCGTCGGTGCGCTGCTGATCGTGCCCCAATTGTGGGTGCCAGGGGCCTGGATTTATGCGCCGGTCGCGCTCGCGGGAGCAGGCTACGCCGGCATGCAAGCCCTGCCGATGTCGATGCTCCCCGATGTGATCTCCCACGACTCTCGCCGTCACAACATCGCCTCGGCAGGAACCTTCGGGGGAGTCTGGACCGCGGGAGAAACCACAGGAATGGCCATCGGGGCGACCGTGCTCACGATCGTGCTTGCGGCATCCGGCTATCTTGAATCGGTCGCCAACCAGACGGTGACTCAGCCCGATTCGGCGATCGCCGGAATCATCATTAGCTTCAGCATCGTGCCCGCCGTCATCATTGGCCTCTCGCTGCTGACGTTCACGCGCTACCCCCTGCGTCGTCACGACATCGACGACGCCGACAACGACGAGGGCGACTCTGCCGCGACACCCGCCACCACCCCGCACCCCACCAGTGGCCTCACCACCACGGCGAACGATCAGGAGACCCGATGAAGTTCGACCATCAGCCCGCCGATATTCTCGAACGCCTCGCCGAGTTGCGAAGCGCGGATGCTCCCACCCACGGTGGGCGAGTGCTCTCGTACGTCTACGATTCGGGCCTGGCGGAACTCGACGAGCTCGCTGCGAGCGCGATCCGTGCGGTTCAGCCCGTAAACGGCCTCGACCCGACAACTTTTACGTCGGTCGCTGTCATGGAACGTGAAGTTCTTCGTTTTGCTCGTGACCTGCTCGGTGGTGATGAGGATGTCGTTGGCACCGTCACGACCGGGGGAACCGAGAGCTGCCTCTTGGCCGTCAAAACTGCCCGCGACGTATGGCGCGGGGTCGGAGCTTCGGCGCGCACTGGCACGCCGCGACTATTGGCTCCCGTGACTGTTCATGCGGCCTTCCAGAAGGCGGCTCACTACTTCGGACTTCAGCTGGATCTCGTGCCGGTTGGCCCGGGCGGTGACGTTGCTGCGGGCGATCTCATCGCACGCATGGATGATGACGTTGCTCTCGTCGTGGTCTCCGCGCCGAGTTACGCGCACGCAGCGATGGATCCTGTTGCGGAGGTCGCGGCAGCCGCATCCGAACGGGGTATTGCCTGCCACGTCGACGCGTGCATCGGCGGCTGGGTTTTGCCCTTCTGGGAGGGCGTGGAGCCGTGGACCTTTGCAGTTACTGGTGTCACAAGTATCAGCGCTGATCTGCACAAGTTCGGCTACTCGCCGAAGGGTGCTTCGGTGATTCTGCAGCGTGGGCGCGACCGCCAGCGCGAGCAATACTTCGCCACCACTCAGTGGCCCGGTTACCCGATCGTGAATCCCACAATTCTGGGGTCGAAATCGGCTGGCCCTCTCGCCGCGGCGTGGGCAATTATTCAAGCGCTGGGAACCGAGGGGCTCGCCGAGCTCTCTCGCTCCTGTGCTCGGTCTACTCGCACGCTTCGAGACGTCATCGGCGGCATTGAGGGACTTCGCGTTGTGGGCAATCCTGTAGGCCCCCTACTCGCTGTCGCAACGGACGAGTCGGTCGCTGAAGAGCGCCGCGTTGATCCGCATCACTGGGCAGATCAGGTGCGCGAGCATGGTTTCTTGCTTCAGCTGCAGCCCTCTCTCGTGCAGAGCGACGGCAGCACGTTGCCTGCGACAACTCACCTCACGGTAACGCCGGTCACCGCTGAGGTTCTCGACGAATTGAGCGTGGCTCTGACCGCCGCGGGCGACGAGGTTCGAGGCGTGCCTCCTGTCGCCGTTGAGGCGCTGCTCGCCACGTTGCCCGCTGAAGCCCTCGCCGTCTTAGGGAACCCGGATGCTGCCCCGCTCGATTCAGCGTCGGCTGCGGGCATCCTGGGCGCGCTCGGTATCGGTGCAGCCACCGGGGGACTCCCGGATCGGATGGCACCGCTACTCGCCCTCATCTCCGCGATGCCGGCGCCTCTCACACAACGATTGCTCGTCGAACTGCTTGCGCGCCTGGTCGAGCCTGAAGCGACGTAGTTCACTGGCGAGCCGCGAGAGTGGCTGCCAGGCGAGTCACTGGCTCTAGTCCAGAACGGCGGGCCGCGTCATCCACACGTCGTGTTCATCCTGGTCGTGGGGCACGAAGCCGTGACGTTCGTAGAGTCGAATTGCCGGGCTGCCCTGGAGAACCATAAGCCGGAACGGTCGCGCATCGGGGCGGGCGAGAACGTCGGCGAGAGCTCCCGTGCCGATTCCTTGACCGTGAAGACTCGTCGGCAAATAGAAGTGTTCGATCCACCGGGCATCGGTTTCGTGGCGCACCGTGATGCAGCCAGCATCGGCACCGGCTACGTGAATGATCTGGGTGTTGGCGGCGACGAAAGCATCGCTCATCCAGCGCCGAACGCGCACCGGGTCATAGAGTCCGTGGCGTTCCAGATCGGCGCGAAGCACGTCGGCGCGTAACTCAAGCAACCAATCGAGGTCGGCATCGGTGCTGGGGCGCAGAGAAAAGTTCACTTCGGAATTCTACGGCGGGCCGGATGCTGCGGACGCCTGTATGCCGAGAATCGCAGGGAGTGGCTCGTGCGCCTTAGGCAGTGTGCTCGCGCTCGAAGCGCTGGGCTTCATCCACGAGCGCTTTCACGACGGCACGAACGGAGGGGCGTTCGGCACGGTCAGGCCGCAGCAGCGCAGAAATGAGGCGCGACGACGGCACACCCTTGAGCGGCCGGGTGATGAGGCCATTTTCGCGGTCTCGAGTGGTGAAGCGCGGCAAGATCGCAATGCCGTGACCGGCCGCCACGACCGCTTCGACGATGCTGTTGTCTGTCAGCCGCTGAGCAACTTTTGCGGGGGCACCGTTTGCCGCTTCGATGCGTCGAAGAATGCGGTCGAACGGCAGCCCCGAGGGAACACCGATCCAGGTCTCGTCGATGAGGTCAGCGGGAGTGAGGGATGCCTTGCGACCGAGCGGGTGATCTTCGGGCAGCGCGACATCGAGAGACTCCCGCATGAGCGGAACCACGGCAAGCCCACGCTCGGTCCACGAGGGAAGCACGTGGGGAGAGTCGGAGACAACGACGTCGTAGTCGGCGGTCAGGTTGGCGACATCTTCGAGCACCGAGTCTTGGTCATGGCAGTCGAGGGTGAGCCCCGCAAGACGATTGATCGAATGGAAAAGGCCTGGCAGTAACATCTCGCCACCCGTGGGGAAAATTGTCATCGTGACTTCACCGCGGGGGGACTCGCGAAAGTCGTTCCAGAGTGCTTCGGCCTTCTCAATCGCGGTAGCGACATCGGCTGCGGTCTGCGCCAGCGCACGCCCGGCCGACGTCAAGACGATGCCTCGGCCCACTCGTTCGGTGAGCGGAATTCCTGCCTCACGCTCCAAGATTTTCAGCTGCTGAGAGACCGCAGATGGCGTGCGCATCGTCGCCTTCGCGACAGCCGTAATGCTGCCGCGGTCGGCCAACTCGCGCAACAGCTCTAAGCGCCTGATCTCCATGTAGTTAGTCTACAAGGTTAGATAAGGAAGATCATCTTGTTCTAAAGGATTGCGGAGCGCAAGAATATAGACATGAACCTCGAACTCATCATCATCGCGGCACTAGCTGCAACCGGTATCGCAGCAACCGTGCGTGCCGTTGCAACCGACGGATACCGTCGCGTGCCCACCCGCCGCTACAACACCATGCCGTAGCCAACCGCCAGTCGGTTTACGCAACACCACAGCATTTCTGCTGTGGTGTTTTTGCGTTAAAGGGACGCCACCTTCGGTTGAGATTGCTCGCCCCAGGCGGTTCCGCTTCAGCTAAGAGTTCGCATCACTTGCTTCATCCCACACGAGAATGTCGCCAGGCTGGCAATCGAGAACGCGACAGATTGAATCCAGTGTTGAAAAGCGCACAGCGCGCGCTCGCCCATTCTTGAGCACGGCGACGTTGGCCGGAGTGATTCCCACCGCCTCGGCGAACTCTCCGACCGACATCCCGCGCTCGACAAGAAGGCGGTCGATGAAGATGCGGATGGCCATTACACAACCTCATCAAGTTCGGTTCTCATGACTACGGCGCGCTGCAGCAGAGACTTCAACACCACTAAAACGAGAACGAGTGTCACGCCAACCAGAACGCTGGCGACCACCGCCAATGCCAACAGCGGTGGGCCAGGGATGAAGGCCAGCGTTGTCCCCGCCAAGGCGGTTGCGACCACAACGCTCACGATGAGCAGATTGACCACTCGGGCCGCATCGAGGTCGAAGATGTGGTCTTGCCGGATGAAGCCAACCAGAACAGCGGTGGAGGCGAGAATCACTTCGACGCAGAATCCGCAAGCCAGACTCAGAGCGAGTAGCGGAATCCGAAGATGCTCGAACTCCGGGGCCTCAGTTGCCGCCAATTCAGAAAGGGGCAGCAATGCGATGCAACTCGCCATTACGGCCAGCGCGAGCAGGCCGAGCGCGATCCAGGTGGCTATTGCTGCTGCAAGGGACGGTCGTGGCAGGGAAAGTTCCATGTATTGATAGTCGATCGATTCCTATCGAAAGTCAATAGGGGTTTCGCGGGTCGTCTGTGGACTGCGCGCGGATTCGCCAGAAACGAACGTCGCCCCTAACGCGTGCTGAGCCCGAGCTTGCGGCCGGCAACGCTGCGCTTGTGCGAACGGAGGGTCGCGGCAAGAGCCGTGATGGCTTGAGCTGCCGGATCCGCGGGAGCCGCAATGACCACGGGCACCCCGGCATCACCACCCTCACGCAAAGCAATGCTGAGCGGAACTGACGCGAGCACCGAGACAGGCTCTTCTGGCGTGGAGAGCTTGGCTGCGGCATCCGCCCCACCACCCGAACCAAAGAGTTCAAGCACGCTGCCGTCAGGCTGGGGGAGACCCGCCATGTTCTCAATGACGCCGATCACGCGCTGACCGGTTTGGCGCGCAACGAGCCCGCTGCGTTCCGCAACATCAGCGGCGGCCGATTGCGGGGTCGTGACAACAACCACATCGGAGTGCGGCAGCAACTGCCCGAGCGAGATGGCGACATCGCCTGTGCCTGGAGGAAGGTCAAGCAGTAGGACATCGAGGTCGCCAAAGAAGACATCAGTCAAGAACTGCTGAATCGTGCGGTGCAACATCGGCCCACGCCACGACACGGCCGTGTTGTCTTCGACAAACATGCCAATCGAAATCACCTTCACGTCATAGGCGACCGGCGGCAGAATCATCTCGCCCACCTGCGTAGGCTTTGCGCCGTGCAGGCCGAGCAACCCGGGGATCGAGAACCCGAACACGTCAGCGTCGATCACTCCGACGCGCAAGCCACTCTGGGCAAGCGAGACGGCGAGATTGGCGGTGAGCGTCGACTTGCCCACCCCGCCCTTGCCACTCGTCACGGCCACAATCTGCGTCAGCGAATCCGGCCCGAACTGCATCGTCTTCGGTTTGCCCTTGCGCAGCTTCTCCGTGAGAGCGTCGCGTTGGGCGCGAGTCATCACCGACACGTCTACCGTGACCGCCGTGATGCCGGGCACACGCTCGGTAGCCTCGCGCACATCACGTTCGATCGAGGTTGCAGCCGGGCATCCGACAATCGTCAACGTCAAGCCGACGGATGCCGCCCCTGCGTCGTCGACAGAGACCCCCGAAATCATGTCGAGCTCTGTCACGGGACGTCGAATCTCGGGATCGATCACCGAGGCAAGAGAGGTGAGTACCGCGGCTTCACGTTCAGCGTTCACGCTTCTCCGCGTCTTTAGTCTCGTCGTCCTTTTCTAGCTCCTCGAGCAGAGACCGCAGTTCTGACCTAATGAAATCTTTGCTGGCCAGATCGGTCATGGCCAGTCGTAGCGCGACAACTTCGCGCGCCAAATACTCGGTGTCGTTGAGGTTGCGCTCGGCACGCTGGCGGTCTTGCTCAATCTGCACGCGGTCGCGGTCATCCTGACGGTTCTGGGCCAAGAGGATCATTGGGGCAGCATACGACGCCTGCAACGACAGAATCAGCGTGAGCAGAGTGAAGTTGGTGGCGCGAGGGTCGAACTGAGCATCGAACGGTGCGCTCGTGTTGTAGATCAACCACACGCCAACGAAAGCCGACAAGCCCACCAAGAACCAGGGAGTGCCCATGCCGCGGGCAAAAGCCTCGGAATAGCGGCCCATGCGGTCGCGACTTTCGAACATGCCAAAACCGGTACGCAAACCCTTAGGGCTGTCGAGGCGTGCCTCGTTGCGCTGAGACCGTGGAGTGCGTCGTTTAGCGAATGCCACGTGCTGACCTCCCTGCGCGAATTTCTTTTTGCTGAACGATAGTCAGCGGTCTGGTAGATGTGTCGTCGAAACTGGCCGATTCATCGGTGGTGCTGCGCCAATCATCGGGAAGAAGATGGTCGAGCACGTCGTCAATGGTCACCACCCCAAGTAATCGATGGTTGTCATCAACGACCGGCACCGACACGAGGTCGTAGCTCGCGAGGATGCGCGACACTTCTGCCGCCGTCGTCGACGAGCGCACCGGCTCGAGCGACTGATCAATCAGCGCGCCGAGTCGCTCGTTGGGTGGATAGCGCAACATCCGTTGGAAGTGCACCATGCCAAGCAAGCGCCCTGTTGGTGGTTCGTACGGCGGCAGCGTGACACAGATTGCAGCGCCGAGGGCTGGGGCAAGTTCATGGCGACGGATGAGGGCAAGACCCTCAGCAACAGTCGCGTCAGCAGACACAATGATCGGCTCGGTCGTCATGAGTCCACCCGCCGTATCGGGGGCGTAACTGAGCAAGAAGCGCACATCTTCGGCCTCTTCGGGCTCCATGAGGTCGAGGAGGGTCTCGCCGCGCTCATCGCTGAGGTGGGCAATAAGGTCGGCTGCGTCATCC